>Ga0102929_1001555_pt1 | contig 13713 bp, 11 predicted proteins | sample SalPonR1_B_D2_MG_FD_78510 | JGI IMG/M metagenome (GOLD analysis project Ga0102929, IMG submission 78510) | Salt pond soil microbial communities from South San Francisco under conditions of wetland restoration - Salt Pond MetaG R1_B_D2_MG | ecosystem: Environmental > Aquatic > Marine > Intertidal... | reverse complement strand
TCAGCGCCTTTCTTAGCGCCGCTTTCTCCTTATCTTCTTCTTCGGCGGCGTGCTCGAGCTCTGTCTTTGCCTTCTCGCTTTCCTCCAGCATCGTCTGGCATTTTTCGTACTGCCCCATCCAGCGCAGACCCACCTCGGCATTCCCTGGCATCACGCCCGAGCGCTCCCAGAGCAACACCCAGTCTTTTCCGAACCGCTTCTTGGCGGATTTCGCTGCCTTGATCGCCCGCTCTGTGCTCTCCCTTTCCTCGTACAGGCGCTTCAGCTCCTGGACACTCACCCCGATCGCGGCGATCGCCTCGGCGTTCTCGAAGCGTTCATCCGCCACCCGATCTGCTGCCTCCGTCAGCTCTCCGTAGCGTCTTGTCCCTGCTTCATCTTCACCGAAGACGCCTTTCCAAGTAGCCGGGTCCGGCTCTGCCCTCTCGACGTAGCGCTTCTTGATCAGCTCCCATGCCTTGTCTCGCTGTCGGCGTGCGTCTTCCAGCCCGTCTTCGTCGGGTGCCCCGGCCTCCTCCTTGACCCCCTCTATCGTTCGCTGCAGCTCACTTATCTGCGCCTCGAGTTCAGACAGCCGGCCTCTCTTCGCTTCCAGATCCTCCGTGAGCTCCCTTTCCCTATCTCGGTAGTCGCTTACCGTCTCCGTATCCGGGGCCAGGCATGCCTTCAGCGCGTCGATGGAATCGAGTTCCGGCTGCATCGCCTTAAGTGCCGTCTCCAGTCGCTTCTCCCGCTCGATCAGCTGCTCTTTCGCTTTCTCGCGTCGCTGCACGACAGCGGCTGCCTTTTTCGCAACCGCGATCGCGGCTTTTATCGCTTTCGTATCTTTTGGTTTCGCTTCTTCTCGGCCGGCCTCTTCCAGCGACTCAATCTTCTCCTTCGCCCGTCTGCATGCCTTCTCCAACCCGCGGCGTCCGGTCGTCAGCTGTGCTTTCTCGCCGCTCAGCTTCCTGGCCCGTTTGATGTCGTTAGTGGCTGGAATTCGCTCTGCCAGCTTGTCTTCATCTCCGCCTTCGCCCCACCCCAGGCCTTTAACGAGTCTCTTTATTTCGGCGACCGTTCTATCGTATCGGCTCCGCTTGACCGGCAGCTCTTCTACCGATTCTTTCAGCGCAATCCATCTCTCCCCCAAGTGGTCGATCTCGCCTTTTTGAGCGATCAGTTCTTCATCGACCTGGATCGATCGCATCGCCTCTTCGCGCTTCTTGATCTGCTTCGTTCCGTCATCGATACGGATTTTCTGCAGCCCGATCTGCCTTATTGCCTCCTCGAACTGCGATCCGGCATCCTCGGGCAGCTCCGGGGTCTCAGCCAGGCCTTGGAGCTCCTCTTCGACTTCATCGAGCTGATTCAGCGGCCTGTTGACCCTCTGGATCCGGTCCAGCCGGCTTTTCTCGGTTTGCGCTGCTTTCAGCTTCTCCTCTACCTCTTCGTAGCTATCCCTTGCCTCATCTCTTTCCCTTTCCAGGCGCTTCCATTCCCGCGTGTCGACGGTTGACTCCCGCTTCGTCTTGTTCGCGCTGTCGATCTTGTCCTTTGCCTGGTAGTAGGCCCGACTTTTCGAGCGCTGTGGCGTCCAGAGCGTGTCCGCCTCTTCACGCAGTCCTTTGACCGTCTCATGTAAGTCCTCTATGCCGGCGCTGGCGGCCAGGATCGCCTCGCCCGCGTCGTCAGAAGACTCCATGAGGGCCTGGGCTCCCTCTTTCAGGCGTTCGTCGTTCAGCAGGAACAGCCGTTGGAAGGCCTTTCGGTCGGCGCCTTTGAGTAGTCTCTCCAGCCGCCGCTCTCCATCCTGTATTTCTGCGCCGTCCTCATCGATGATGGTTCTTTCCCGGCCTTTGCGGCGGATGAATTCCAGCGTTTCCTCGCCATCCTCCAACCCACCGGCTATCCGCAGTTCCGGCCCTTTGAAGCGGAAGTCGTAGTCGGTCTTGTGTCCGAATCCGAACAGCAGGTCACCCAGCGCATCGAGTGTTGTCGACTTCCCGGCCTCGTTATCCCCGTAGACCACATGGATGTCGTACTCGCTGGCCGGGAACTCGAGCGTGCAGTCCTCGAAATGGCCGTATCGAACCAGGCCCAGTCGCGAGACTCTCATGTTCTCCCCGCCTTCCCGGTCAAGCGTCCCATCAGATCCGGTCGAATGGCCTCAATCAGCGAGTCGATATCACCTTTCATCGCAGCGGCTAATGCCGGATCGTCTGACCCCTCGATGACTTCATTGCCGAGCTGCGTCCTGAAGCTCGTCAGCGTATCTCGTAGTGCTTCCGTGAATCTCGGATCTTCCAGCGCCTCGGGCAGCCCCTCCATCAGCTCTGCGAGCGCATCGCCGCCCTCTGCATCTTTCTCGAACGCCGGCGGCGCTTCTGTGTTGATCTTGACCTTCTCGACCCATCCTTCGATTTCGCCAGCGGATAGCATGCTCGCTATCAACTCTTCCCGGAGCTCTGTGCTTCGACTCCTGATCTCGGCGTCGAGGCTCGTCGATCCCGTCAGTTCAACCCGACAAGCCAGAAGCCTGCCATCTGCCTCTCGCTCTATAGCCGCCTGCACGGCCTCCGTCGCCGCGTCTACCACTTCTGTGAACCGCTCCACCTCTGAGACGTCCACCGTGAGCCACGCCCACCGGGCAACGTCGAAAGGCACGTGCTCCACCAATGACACGCCACCATCTTCTACCGACACCAGACACGCCCCCTTCGGGCCCGTCTCCCGCGCGTGCCGCCCCTGCAGGTTCCCGGGAAACACGACGTGCGGTTCGCTAGCGACGATCTTATGCTCATGAACGTGTCCCAGGGCCCAGTACTGATAGCCCTTGTTTCTCAGTGCTTCCACGGCCACTGGGGCATAATTGGCATGTACGCTCGATCCTTCTAGTGCCGTGTGCAGCACGCCGATATTGAAATGCCCTTTCTCCGGCGACGGGTAATCCGGCACCAGGTCATAGTGGACGTGCTGCTCTGGGAAACTCCGGCCGTGGAGGGTAACCCCGAGTTCTTCTATCGCGAAGCTACTGGGTGCCTTGGATTCGAACTCGTGCACGTTGTCCGGAAGACGAAGCGATCTCGTCATCTTGTTGGCCGCGTCGTGATTGCCGTACAGGATGTAGGCCGGAATCCCGGCTTTCCTCAACCGCCCCATGCGCTCCACGAAGAACCGACCGGTCTTGTAGTCCTTCCAGTCGTCGTCGTAGAGGTCGCCGGCGATAATCACGAAATCGACCGATTCCTCGATCGCGTATTCGATCATCGCATCGAATGCGTCTCGGGCTGCGGTCTGCAGGATTTCGGCCGCGCTTTCCTCGAACTGCGCCAGTCCGAGCAGCGGACTGTCGAGATGGATATCGGCCGCGTGCAGGAAGCGAAAATCGCTCATCGCGTTCGGTGCTCCTCAGCGCCGGCCGTCTGCCGTCGAGCCGACCGGCTCTCGTCCTTGATGGGAGCGTCTATTCTGCCTTGATTCGGTGCGCCCGGGAAAGTCTCCGCTTCGGGTGATGGGTTCTTCAGCCAGGCTAGCTTGCTTCCTCCGCCAGCGCCGGTCCGCAGTAATCGGCGATGCACTGGTTGATCTTCCTCAGGAGCTTTTTGTCCTTGAAGTACAGGTGTCCGTTTCCGTTCCGAAACCCTCGAATCTTCAGATGTTGGTTCTCGAACACGTCGTCGTCTTCCAGCGCTTCTTGAATGGCCGCTTCCAGCGAGTATTCTTGGTAGGGCTCGTCCATCAGTACGCAGATGCAGCGGTCGATATCGTTGAGCATTGCTCGCTTGTAGTGGCTGACTCTGAGTCGCCCCTGACCCGACCACCAGGTGTCGAACAGGCAAGTGATGATGATCTTCCGCCCGACTTCGAATCGCTGTCGGTCGTTGGTTCTGTAATTCCGATTGAGCTGCCGGAATACGTTAAACATTCCCCTCAGGAAGAGCTCGTCCTGCTGCTGGTACATGCTCAGCACCATCGTCTGGATGTTCTCGAGCGTGAACTCGGGGCAGTCGTCTTTCAGGGAGTTTTCGAATTCCCTCGTGGCCTGCTCATCCATGAGCTTCACCAGGCCCGTCCACCGGAAGCAGTGCCTCCACCAGCGCGCGTCGATCTCACGGCGGGCCTCCTCGAGGTCGATGCGCGGCAGGGCATCGTGCGGGAAGCCGTAGCGCACATGCTTCTCCGAAGTGGCTCTCGCGAGTCGACATAATCGCATTCCCTGCTCCAGCAACCGCAGCGTCTCGTCCCTCGCTTTGGTGAAGTCCTCAATGCTCGTTCGGATCGCGACGTCTTTCAGAATGCTCATGATTGCCCTCCTTTTCTCTACCCTATTGGGTGTTCTGGATACGACAATCGCTTACACCGCCTCCCCCGGATCGTCCGCCGAGTTTCTGTGACGCTATCGCTAGCTTCCCTCCGACACCTTTGCTCTAATTGATGGATAGTTGCGAAGGAGTCCGTCATGCGAAGTCTGCTCCCTGTCTTATTGGCCCTTCTCCTCCTCCCATTCGCCGCCTCTGGTGAGGATGATCTTGGAAACCTCAGCGCCAACCCCTATGACCCGGATTCGGTCAGCAATCCCTATGGTGCCGGTAATCCGCACGACCCGAATAGCGTCACGAACCCATACGGTCCGTACGGCAGCCCCTACAGCAATCAGTCGGCCAACAACCCGTACGCGACCGATGCGCCAAAGCTCTACGACAGCCAGGGTAATTACCGCGGCAAACTCAGCAGCAACCCGCATGACCCGGATTCTGTGTCAAACCCCTACTGCCGCTATGGCAATCCCTATTCCCCAGAGAGCCTCAACAATCCCTACGGCGCTGGCAATCCTTATCGGCCCGACAGCCCGAACAACCCTTATGGCTCCGGCTGGGATATCGTGGGTGGTGATAACAACGAATCCGAACCCGACTCGTATACCCCTCCGCTCACCTATCCGGCCCCTTCGACAGACTACGATTCTGGGCTGGGTAGCTACCAGTCGCCTTACAGTGGCGGTTATGAGTCGGACATCTACGGCAGTGAGGATGCTGACGATGGGTACGGCTACGAGGATGCTTACGGAGACACCGGGACTTCTGACGGTGCTTGGGATTGGTAATCGTTCTTGTTGCCTAATTTGCCTTTGATCCACTCCATGCCGGTCGTATCACTAGAGCGTTATCGCATCTGCCGAAAGGAGTCCCGGGTTTCCTGAACTCCAAACCGGCGGGCCCCTGTACCGATACTGCTGGGCATCATTTAGCAGGAGTTGCTCCATCTCGTAGGCTTCTCTTCCCAGAGAAAACTCCATCGTATCGATCACTTCGATCCGCCCCAGATCTTCCTGCGTAAATTGCTCTGCCACTGAAGGATTTCAACCGGTGCGTACACAGCAAATCGGCTTTTTGGTTAAGTGATCGCGCGGTATTTGCTCAAATAGTCCGTGCTCGCGACAGACGATCTCTACTTTCCCCCCCCCCCATACATTCGTAGATTGTGTGAGTGTAGTCGTACCTATCGCTATGATCGCTTTTCCCCTGTCTATAAACTCGTCAGTGCTTAACTTCTTGCCCACGCCTGCTTCTACGGTCTCAACGTTTTCTCCAACTCGACCACCAAGGCGATCTCTCTTCCCGGCGCCTCACGTTCCGCGTTCATCAGGTGCCTCGTCCTGTGGAAGATCTTGAATCCAGTCTCACTGATGCTCTTCCACCGAAAGTTTGTAACATCCTCTGCGAGGCCGAGCGCGACCGTTAAAAGTGTCTGAATGTTTGTCAAAGAGTACTTGCTAGCTGAGCGCTTCATGTACGTCTGGTATTCGTTTATGAGGTATTCAAGTTCCTGCCTGACCTCTATACGCTGCCAATCCCGCACTTGTCTCATCCATCGGCGAAGCCTTGTCCGCCTAATCCAATAATCCTCATCCTTCCGAAGCTCGACGATTTCCTCGAACGGAACGCTGCTGCTACATACGGGGAAACGCTCAAGGACTACGCTCAGCGCGGTTGTTGGCCTGAAGAGCCGCTTAAAGATATTGAAGTCGACTTCGTCAACGGAAATCGCGTCAATTTCTTCCGCATATCGAAGATAGGACGCTATGAGTCGCGACCTAACTGTGGAAATCTCCGGTTCGTTGACGTAAACCCATTTCCCTTCGACGCGGTTACCCCCTTGTGCCAACTTTATTTCTGCACTCGTCGCCCAGCCCAGATCAAATTTGTCGTCATCAAGAATGCGTTCCCATTCCGCATCCCCCTCCTCGTCCGATAGGTGGTCTATCTGCGGATAATCATAGGCCAGCGCACGTTCTGATATTTTTGAATCGTAGCTTACTAGGCCGTTTTCCAAGAGATACTCGGGAATCCGATTGTGAGGTCGAACGTCGCTTACAAAGATGTGATCGAATAGCCCTAGGTAGGGCTTTATCCAGTTCCATTCGCGATCGCGATAGCGCCATTGTGCCGAGGGATCTGCAACTGCAGCGAACTCAATCTCGTCGATTTCGCATGATTTCTTTGTCGAAACCATTCTTCTCCCCGCTTTATCACTCCCAACATTGAGTACTTTGATCTACGGCGAACCGCCGCACAGACCAAACATCCGACCCTCTACCAGATACCCAGGACTTACTACCTTCCAATCTCACGTCCGATACGAAATGTCTTTCTAACTGACATTTTGTAACGTCAAATGACATTTTGTAACTCTGTCTCACAATTCGACTGCGCACGGTCTCAATATACTGGAAGGGAACACAATCAAGGAGATTCCCCATGTCCTGTTCCTCTTTGCGCGGCCTCTCAACGAATCACGACTTTTCCTCCCTTCTTAGCATGGGTGTCGGCCGGATGCCGGCGCGTTTGGGTGTTTGCGCTGCAGTTTCCGATCCCCATGACCCAGCCATCTTTCGCCTCAACGTCGATTTCGTCTTGCGCGCCCTCAGCTACGCCATGCGCTCTACTTTGGAGAATGTAGTCATCCACAACGCCGCGACTGCCGAAGAGCTCGATAACCTATTCCATTCCTTCGAAAGCGAGCTCGAATACGCTGTTGACGCTCTCGAAACCTCCGGCTCAAAGGCCGAGGACTTTCCGATTGCCGAAGAACATGTAGTGTCACTATTCTCTGAAGATCCGCTCCCCAGCATTGGGTTACTTCCCGATGGCGATCAGTACCTTTCTGATCGGATTGTCACTTGTCTTTTCAAAGATCTGCAGCAGATCTCAGACGCCCGAGACCGAAGGCGCCTTGCCGCCCTCGTGGCCTTTACCACAGCGTCTGATTGGCTTCCGCGTCTCGTCTTTTTTGGTGATATTGATCAAGAGGAGATTGAGGTCATTCTCTATAATCTCCTTTCCCACTGCGCCTTGCTTCTCCTGGGCCAGTTCCAGCAGCCGCACCCGCAGCCATTCCATCAACAGCATTAGTCGCATGAGTCGAATCGACCCAACAGGCTTGTACAGACTTCATTCCCCCGCTGATCTACCTCGCACCATCGAAGCCACTTCGACTCCTTACCCTCTCCTCAACTCCATACTTCATCCTGTCGCCTAACTCGGGCACGATTGCTATAAAGCCCTGTATGCTCCCGCGTCGCCGGCACCCCGCATAGATCTCTTCGTTCGTAGCAGACAGTCCACCCAGGAACGTCATCAGCTCCGATGCAATTACGCTGGGCGGACAGACGCAGTCGGCCCACTCATTGTGGACGTGGTAAATCCTTGGATGATCCTCCATGTCACAGTGCTGCAGGAGGCTCGCGTATGCCCCGGCGATCGCCTCGACCCATGCCCCCTCTTCGGCTGCCCCAGCTGCCTGTCCGATCCAGTCCAGCAGCCTTGATCGGGTGTGCAGCGCGAGAAACAGAACTTCTTCCGACGTCAACTCATATGGACTAACTCGATCGAGTACGGGCTCGCTCCGTGAGTGTCGATACCGCTTGAACCGGTTCTTCATCGTATTTCCTGAGCGCTCTCAGTCCGTCCCCTTGATGTTGGCGACTGGGTACATGCGGTGGGCCACCCTCGCGATCCCTTCGGTTTCCAGCACATTGAGCACTTCGTCCAAGTCCTTGTAGACGTGTCCGCACTCGTCGAGCGGCGTTCTCTGTGTATTGCCGACAATCCCCTCGATCTCGACTCCCCCGAGGTTACGCCGAATATGCCGCATCTCGTTGTCTATGTCGTCATGTATATCCGCCAGCTCCCGCTTCGCTTTCCCTCTCGCCATCACACGCCCTGACCCATGATTCACGGAGCATCCGGATTGGTAAGCGCCTTCGAGGGGGTACAGGATAGCGGCCCCATCTCTCATTGACCCTGGCACCAGGCAAGGATGCCCTGTCGTCTCCCACTGCGTCCCAACCAGATCCGGGTGCCCGGCAGGGAACGCCCGCGTTGCGCCCTTCCGGTGAACGAAGCCCCGCTTCGTGGTCCCATCCGGCAGTACCAGCGTTTCTTCCTGCACCAGATTGTGAGAGATCTCATAGAAGACGGTTCCGGTTGCCTGGAAGACATTCTCGAGAGCTTCTTGTACGCCACGCACAATGGTGTGCCGGTTGGCCACAGCATAGTTCGCCGCCGAGTTGTGGTGTGCCCAGTATTCTCTTCCGAGCGGCTCGTCGGCCCTCAACCACGACTCCTCCCGGCGGTTCTTGGGCAATCCCCGGAGTTCCGCTCCCTCATAGAAGAAATGGTTGGCTGTCTGCCAGCCGTAGCCCCGGCTGCCGCAGTGGATCATTACCCAGACCGAACCGTCTTGCTCATCCACCTGCATCTCGACGAAGTGATTGCCGCCGCCGACCGATCCAAGCTGCGGACACGCCTTGCCTCGCGCGCGGGCGATTCGCTCAGAAACCAGCGACTGCTCATCGACCTCGATGTACTGGCGCTCGCACACATCTGCCGGCACGCCTATGGCCTTCGCGCCGTAACGAAGGATCTCCTCTATCTTCGATTCTGTCACACTCGGCATGCCCTTTGGACGCTTCGAACCGAGTCCCGTTGCCACACGAAGCTCCACTTCATCGATCCACGCCCGACGCTTGTCCCAGTCCGCGACATCTTGGGCGTGCAGCTCTGGCACCTTCAGGTAAACTACGCCACAAGAGATGTCGTAGCCCGATCCTGCCTGAATGATCACGTCCTCTGTTACAGCCACGCCGCCGACCGGGATTCCGTAACCGACATGGCAATCGGGCTGCATATACATCCCTATCACTCCTGGATAGGACGCTGCCTGCGCGGCCTGCCGCCACAGTGCCTCATCGGTCTGTGCAAAGAGCGAGTCAGACAGGAAAGCATGAACTTCCGTGCGCATTTCACCGATCTTCGGGAGCACATAGTGTGCCTCTGAGACTTTCTGTACTTCGTGAAGAAACGCCATTCTTCCTATCCTCTCCGCATTCTACTGCCGCGCCCTACTCTGCCGCTTAGGAACATCATCTGATCCGCCAGGATCCTACGGTTTGCCAAAATCAGCCCCTCGGCCCGATTCGGTGCATATGGCACTGCAATCAACTTCATTCCTATTTCGTCCAGCAGACGGTCTGCCTTTCTGTGGTTGCAGGCCCGGCAAGACGATACGACGTTCTCCCAGCTGTCTTCTCCTCCTCGAGACAATGGCACAACATGGTCTCGCGTCAACAGTCTGACTGGCAGCTCCTCACCGCAATACAGGCACAAGTAACCGTCTCTCTGGAAAAGGCCTGCATTGGTCAATGCCGGCACGTCGTTTAGCGTGCTCGCTGACCGATCGCTGCCGCGTGTTGCCACGATGCTGTTGATATCCAGCACCGATCGGCGCCCGGTGGTTCGATTGATTCCACCTCTCAGGCGCAGGACTTCGGTCCCTGCTTCCCAAGCCACCTGATCTCGGCAGTACAGCAGGGCACCTTCCTCTTGGCTTACCCAGCCAATCGGAATTCCGGCCACATCCAATTTCAGGATCAGTGATTCCACGTCGTTGTTCTCTTTTTTGCCAAGCACAACGTGGATTGCGTGATTGTGGTGCGCAGCCCGCGACTCGAACGCGGATGCAACCAGTTTTGAGCTGGTCAGGTATGCCAATTCCCGTCAGCTGCGCTTTGTGCGGATCCCCGGGCTCGAACCGGGAGACGAACGGTTTTAAGCCGCTCAGGTATACCAATTCCCTCAGATCCGCTTTGATGGTAGGCGAGCCCGGATTCGAACCGGGAGATCCTGGTTTCTAAGACCAGTGCGTATGCCAGATTCCGCCACTCGCCCTTTGAAAATAGCGTCCCCGGTAGGGCTCGAACCTACAACCGCCGGGGTAGAAGCCCGGTGCTCTCGTTCCAATTGAGCTACGGAGACATGGTGGCCCAGCCGGGACTCGAACCCGGGACCGCCGGCGTATAAGACCGGCACTCTTACCACTGAGTTACTGGGCGATCGATTGGAGATGCTGTCCGGAATCGAACCGGAGTATCGAGGGTTGCAAGCTCGCGCCTAGCCACTCGGCCACAGCATCGCTTTTGGCAGGCTGCCGGTGATTCGAACACCGATTCACGGGTTTGGAGTCCGTTGTCTTGCCGTTAGACGAGCAGCCTTCAGTGTGGCTCGGCGATAAGGGTTCGAACCTCAGCCCCCAGGATCAAAACCTGGTGTCCTACCAATTAGACGATCGCCGAATTCATCTGGTACGGCTGAGAGGAATTGAACCTCTGACCTCGACCTTCGCAGAGTCGCGCTCTGATCCGCTGAGCTACAGCCGTGAAGTGTGGTTGCCCGAGACGGTCTCGAACCGCCGACCCTCGCTTTGTAAGAGCGACGCTCTGCCAACTGAGCTATCGGGCACTAGATGTGAGAGCGGGATTCGAACCCGCGAAGGCGAGAATATGAACCTCGCTTGAGACCACACCTCTCTCACAGTTTTCTCTGGAGGGCTCGGTTATGACTCTTTCGTCAATCACCCTCCCGAATTGCACTCCTAGCGCCGACCCGTATGCATCCAAGCCATTGCATCACTGGAGCGAGTGGTCGTTCATAATAGAGTTTGAAACTTACGAATAGAGTTAGAAACTATCACCGCGGCCTATAGGATAAAGATAGAAACCAGAACGAGAGCTCAGGCGGTGAGTTTAGATCAATACTTGCCTTCAGTGACTTGACCAGAGTTCGTCTGGCCACACCACATCATCTTCTTCGTGAAGTGGTGTGTAATCTTCTAAAGGAATGGGCCAATCTGGCTTGTCATTGACGAAGCGCAGAATGCTCCAAACTTCATAATGCTGATCATCCCTAAACCAGTGCTGTGTCCTCACCATAGGGCCCGTTTCAATGATCTCAATACTCTCATCTGATTCAGGGGCTCCGGTTCTGAGAAGGTCCGCATCAAGAGCGTCAAGCATTCTCAGTACCTCGGCCTTAGACTTTCCATGAAGCCCCTTGCCAAAAAAGTGTGCCGATTCCCTCGTACTACCAACGGCGGTCAGCAGGTGGTTCCACTCAACACTAAACTCACATTTAATACCGTGATCTACAAAAGACAGCTCGACACAACCATCCTCATGTACTTGGCGAGAACTACACTGCCCCACGATTGACTCCACTTGAGCCATGGTCATACCGAACACGAGGTCTCCAATCCCAACGTCAATTCGAACTCGGTCTAGGTTCAACGGTAAAGTCCCCATTTAGTCTGTGCCCATGATCGCACAGCGTCCTCAATTATAAAGTACAGCTAGATCGCGAAGGGCTATTCCCGACCCCATCTTGCCGCTCGTAAGTTTCGAACTCTATTCGGATGGGCGGGCTAGGAAATGGCCGACAAGTTGGGCAAGTTTCAGACTATATGGGTAAGGATCTTCCGGGAGACCTGGTCAAGTGTCCGATTCTCGGAGTCTTATGATTTCAAACTCTATTATGAGTGACCTGCGAGTGCTTTTTGCGTGTGGTCCGTCCTCGAGGAATCAAACCTCGGTCTCCTGGTTAAAAGCCAGGTGCTCAGTCACTAAGCCAAGGACGGGTATTTATGGTCCGCCTGGAGGGACTCAAACCCCCGACCTGCCGGTTCGAAGCCGGCTGCTCTACTTCAGCTGAGCTACAGGCGGATAATTGAATGACGAACGAATTTCCGGATGTCCAGGGCTGCTCATTCTCAACCATCTTTTGACGCATTACGCTAGACTCGGGGACTCTTCGCCTCACAGATCGGCGAAGCACCTGCACTACTTCGCTCTATGGATCTCTAATGGATAGGCTGAATTTTTCCTCTTCTGCCTTGATCGTCATTCGTGAATTGAGTGACACATTCAAGGACGTATACCCTCAATCATCTTCTGTTCTTAAGGAGGTTTGCTCGCTTCTCGAGTCTAGTGAGAAGTTCATATTGCCTCCCTACGGGGAACTTCTTGATCGAGGCACCCGTCGTCAAGAGCACATGGATCTCTTCCATCTGCCTTTCCCAGTAACTGCTTTTGAATACACAGTTCCGACTGCTCGTAATCCCAACGAACTGAAGGACATCTCTGGTCTGCCGCAAGAGGTATCTACCCGACGAATATCATTGTGCTGGTCCCATGACGCATCATTTCAATACGAAGGGTTTACTAAGCTACTCGATCGTTACCCTGACGGAGGCGTCTTCTTCACCAGCCTCTATACACAGGGCGACAGTCACACTTGGCATTGCTCAGATGGATTCGGCTTCGTCGCTAAGGACGCTGCTGTTTCTTCCCTTGATTCTTCGACCAGAGGCTCTCATAGCGGAGCCTATCGGTTTCTCCTTGATGCCGGCCGCGCGAAGCCGAACTGGAAAGGTGTCTCTTGGTATGCTCGGCCGCTTCTCCCCGAGTTTTTCTCACACCGTGCTAATATTCGAGGTCAGGCGGACGCCTTCGGCGACCTTCAACTTGACCTTATGGATGAATGCGGTGCCATGCTTGATGCGTGCATCGTTCTCAATTGCGATAATGCGGACACTGAGATAATCCCCGCCCCTCAAAAACTGAATCGCAAGCGGGCGACAACTGGGAAACCGCCTCTATTCGACTACAGGGTGCTTGTTCTCAAACCTGGCTCTGGACAACCTCCTGGCGATTCCCATGGTGGGACTCATCGCAGCCCTCGTACTCATGTTCGCCGAGCCCATTTGCGGCGCCTCAAGGATCGAACCGTTCTCGTCCGTTCTGCGTTGGTTAACCCAGACAATGCGAAAGGGTATGTCAGCAAGGACTACGAAATTCGTTAGGTCTTGCTGCGGAGAAGCCAGGATTCGAACCTGGGTGGGACGTTGAGCCCCTCTCGTTTAGCAAACGAGCGCCTCTAGCCGCTCGGCCACTTCTCCATTGTGTGGGGTGAACCATCGGGGTCGAACCGATATCTACCAGGATCACTGCCTGGGGCTTTCCCATTAAGCTAGGTTCACCGTCGTTGGCGGAGACTGAGGGGATCGAACCCCCACGCCCCGAAGGACATCACGGTTTTCAAGACCGATGAGCACGCCAGCCTTGCGAGTCTCCTGCGTTACTGCGCCGATATCGGCAAACTTATGGTTTCCCCGCTCTCTCGACTTTTGCCGAAATCGGACCTTCAACCATAAAGTTGCCGGTATCGGAGCGAACTGCATCTACCGCCTCCCGAGACGCGAAGATCCAGTCCCCTTCAATGGAGCGGATAGCCGGCCACGATCCGGCAACCTACACGTTGGAAGCGTGTCGCTCTGCCAATTGAGCTATATCCGCATTGATCTATCGGCTGTACTCACTGCTTCGTCGCCGGCGACGTC
>Ga0102929_1001553_pt1 | contig 13720 bp, 11 predicted proteins | sample SalPonR1_B_D2_MG_FD_78510 | JGI IMG/M metagenome (GOLD analysis project Ga0102929, IMG submission 78510) | Salt pond soil microbial communities from South San Francisco under conditions of wetland restoration - Salt Pond MetaG R1_B_D2_MG | ecosystem: Environmental > Aquatic > Marine > Intertidal... | reverse complement strand
CTGTCGCTGCTGCTGGCGACACTGGACGCACCGCATCTGCTGATCCTCGACGAACCCACCAACCACCTTGACATCGAGAGCCGCGAGGCGCTGGTCGAGGCGCTGACCGCCTATTCCGGCGCGGTCATCCTGGTGAGCCACGACATGCACCTGCTGTCGATGGTGGCGGACCGGCTGTGGCTGGTGAAGGACGGCCATGTCATGCCCTACGAGGACGACCTGGATGATTACCGCGCCATGCTGCTGGCCTCGGACAAGCCCGCGAAGGCCGAAAAGCCCAAGCCCGCGCGCCCTGCCCGGCCCGACCGCGACACGGTTCTGGCGCTCAAGGCCGAGCTGCGCAAATGCGAGGCGCGGGTCGAGAAGATCGAGGCGATGCGCGAGACGCTGGCCAAGAAGCTGGCCGACCCGGCGCTCTACGAGACCGCGCGCAAGGGTGAGCTTGCGACATGGAACAAGAAATACGCCGAGGTCATGGAAGGGCTGCACCGCGCCGAGGCGCTGTGGGAGAAGGCGCTGGAAAAGCTGGAGACGGCAGAAGCGCCCTGACCCCGGCGCGATGGCGCGGCCGCGAGGCCTGCGGGGTTGCCAGCCCTTCGCGCGGAGGGTAGCTGATCGTGCATGGATCCCGCTTTCCTCATATCCGCCTTCGTGACGCTGTTCGTGGTGATCGACCCGATCGGGCTGACGCCGATCTTCATCGCCCTGACACCGGGCATGACCGCGCAGCAGCGGCGCGCGATCGCGATCCGGGCGACGGTGATCGCCGCCGGGCTGCTGTTTCTCTTCGCGTTCCTCGGCGAGCAGGTTCTGGGCTTCATCGGGATCTCGATGCCCGCGTTCCGGATTGCCGGGGGCATCCTGCTGTTTCTCACCGCGCTCGACATGCTGTTCGAACGGCGCAGCAAGCGGCGCGAGGACCAGGCCGATCTGGATGACGTGCCCGACCCGTCGGTGTTTCCCATTGCGATTCCGCTGATTGCCGGACCGGGCGCGATCGCGTCGATCATCCTGCTGGTGGGCCAGGCCGAGGGCAGCGTGGGCATGGCGTCGGTTCTCGGCGTCATGCTGGGCGTTCTGGCCATCGTCTTCCTGCTGTTCCTGAGCGCGTCGCCGATCGAGCGGGCGCTGGGCAAGACCGGGATCGTGGTTGTCACGCGACTGCTGGGAATGCTGCTGGCCGCGCTGTCGGTGCAATTCGTGCTTGACGGCATCCAGGGCTTTGGACTGGCGCTGGGCAACTAGGACGCGGCCCTACACATCCGGACCGGGCCAACCTACATTCATGGCCAAGCAATCGGTGCGGGGTACGAAGATGTCTGCGATGGATTACGGGAACCTGGCCTACCTGGTGCTTCTGGGCGCCGTGCTCGTGTTCTGGTTCTTCGTGCAGAACCGTCAAAGCCTGAACAAGACATTGCAGCACGGCGCGGTCTGGGGTCTGATCTTTCTGGGCGTCATCGCCGCCGCGGGTCTTTGGGGCGACATCCGGCAGACGGTTCAGCCGCAACAGCTTGTGATGGAAGATGCCGGCCGCATCGAGGTGCCGCGCGGTCCGGATGGACATTACTACCTGACGGTGGACATCAACGGCACGCCGGTGCGCTTTGTTGTCGATACCGGTGCCACGGGGATGGTGCTGACGCAGGATGACGCGCAACGGGTCGGGCTGACCGACGATGACATGATCTTCTACTCCGAGGCGATGACGGCCAACGGCACGGTGCGCACGGCGCCTGTCCGGCTTGACGATGTCGCGGTCGGGCCGTTCCACGACCAGGGCGTGCGCGCCTTCGTGAACGAGGGTGAGATGAGCAAATCATTGCTGGGCATGGAGTACCTGAACCGCTTTGCCCGGCTGGAAATCAACAATGGTCGGCTGATCCTGGAGCGCTGAGCGATCCCCTTTTCTGGGGGGTTGGCTGATCCGGAGCCTTGGGCTACGGTCGACCCATATCGACTAAGAGACACTTATGCGCCACTCGCTGCCACTTGCGCCGCAGTTTTACGTGACGGCTCCACAGCCCTGTCCGTACCTTCCGGGCCGGATGGAGCGCAAGCTGTTCACCGCCCTTCAGGGCGAAGCTGCCGACATGCTCAACAACAGCCTGTCCAAACAGGGGTTTCGCCGATCGCAGAATGTGCTGTACCGGCCGTCCTGTTCGGATTGCTCGGCTTGCCTGTCGGCGCGGATCTCGGTCGAGAATTTCCGCCCGTCGCGCAGCCAGCGGCGCACGATCAAGCGCAACCGGCACCTGCGGCGGCGCGCGTCGAGCGCCTGGGCCACCGAAGACCAGTACGACCTGTTCCGGACCTACCTGGACGCGCGCCATGCCGATGGCGGCATGGCCGACATGGACGTGTTCGATTTCGCCGCCATGGTCGAGGAGACACCGATCCGGTCGCGGGTGATCGAATACACCGACGAGACGACACGTGCGCTCGAGGCGGTGTGCCTGACCGATGTGCTGGATGACGGGCTGAGCATGGTCTACTCGTTCTATTCGCCCCATGTTCCGGCCCAGAGCCTTGGCACCTACATGATCCTCGACCACGTGGAAATCGCACGCGAGGCCGGGCTGCCCTATGTGTACCTGGGCTACTGGGTGCCGGGCAGCCAGAAGATGGGCTACAAGGCGTCGTTCTCGGGGCTCGAACTGTTCCGTCACGGCGGCTGGGAGCCCTTCCGCAAGCCGGACAGTTATTCCGCCGACACGCATCCGCTGTCGACCGATCCGATTGCCGAACAGGTTGCCAATATCTCGCTTCCCGATCTGCGGTCCTGATCGGTCGCACCGGATCGCCCTGCATCCGCTGGAACCGAACGCGATGCGCCACGTTTCCCTGACGCACAGACAGGGGAGAGATACAGCATGGCCGAACGCGACACGCTTGTGATGCCGATTGCCAAACTGGCGCGCAGCAATGACCAGTTCCGCGAGGTGATCTGGACCGGGAAGAACACGCAGCTTGTCCTGATGGCGATTCCCGAAGGGGGCGAGATCGGGGGCGAGACCCACGAAGGCCACGACCAGCTGCTCTATTTCATCGACGGCATGGGCAAGGCCAGGATCGGCGATGACGAGATGGAGATCTCGGCCGGAGACGTGGCGATCGTGCCGTCGGGCAAGTTCCACAATTTTCGCAATACCGGCACCGGGATGTTGCGGCTCTACACGACGTACTGCCCTCCCGAGCATGAGCCGGGCACCGAACATGACACCAAGGCGGATGAAGAGGCTGATCCGAATGAGGATTGAGCCGACCGGGCCTTGGGTGGATCGACCTCGGCGCGATGCAAAAAGGCCGCCCACAGGGGCGGCCTTCTGATGGACGTTTGCCCGGTGTCAGTTCGCGAGCAGATCCGGCAGGATGGTCACGATCCCCGGGAACAGCCAGAGCAGCGCGAGACCCAGGACCTGGATGCCGACGAACGGAATGACGCCGCGGTAGATATGGCCAGTGGTGACCTCTTTCGGGGCCACGCCGCGCAGGTAGAACAGCGCAAAGCCGAAAGGTGGCGTCAGGAACGAGGTTTGCAGGTTGATCGCGATCATGATCGTCACCCAGGCGGGGTCGAGCGTCCCGCCATAGATCACCGGCCCGACGATGGGCACCACGATGTAGATGATCTCGAGAAAGTCCAGAACGAATCCGAGGATGAACAGGATCAGCATCACCACAAGGAAGACGACAAGCTCATTGTCGAAGGACCGCAGGAACTGCTGGATGTAATGCTCGCCGCCGAACGAGATCAGCACGAGGTTCAGAAGCTGCGAGCCGATCAGGATGGTGAACACCATCGACGTCACCTTCGCCGTTTCCCGGACCACCGGCCCGAGGATGTTCGTTCGGAACAAGACCCAGCACGCATAAAGCAATCCGAAGAAAGCGAAGTGATAGGCGAGTTGCGCCAGCACATAGGCCACCCAATCCTGGAACGGAATGTCCGCACGGGTGACACGCAGGTCGAAATTGACCCCGAGCAGGATCATCACGACCAGCGCGAGCGACGCCCAGATGATGATCTTGGACCAGCCATCCTCTTCCTTCAGCTTGCGATAGGCGGCGAGCATGATGGCACCCGCAGCCCCCAGCGCCGCGGCGGGTGTCGGATTGGTGATCCCGCCCAGGATCGAGCCCAGAACCGCCACGATCAGGACCAGTGGCGGGAAGACGACGCGCAGCAGTTCGTTCTGCGACAGACGCCCCATCGCGATGCGCACCCCGTAGAAGGTCAGGATCGCCGGGATCGCGAGGATCATGAAGGTGGCGCCCGCCCCGGTCAGCGGAGAGATGAAGAGGATGTCGAACAGGACAGCCAGCACGACACCGGCCCCGCCGATCATCAATGGAAGCGGATTGGAGGACGGAGACACGCCGCGCGCGATGATCAGTGTCAGCGCCAGAAGCGTGAAGATGGTGGCCACGCCGGACCCGATCGGCGCGGCATTGTCACGTGCCGCGACCCGCGCGGCCGCAAGCTCTTCTTCGGTGCGTTCGACAACTTCGCCGGTCTGGCCGGCCGCCGCCATGTCGGCCCGCTGAGTTGCGGCGGCATCCCAGGCTTCCTGGCCGTGCAGGTCGATCATTGCAGCCTGGCATTGCTCGGACACGTTGGTCCGCAACGCGGGGCCCTCGGCACGCTCGGCGTAGTCCGACACGCTGATGGTCTGACTGCCGATCAGGCCGGAGCTTGCGCCCAGTATCACTGCGAGGATCAGCGCGATCGGGGCCGCGAGATACCATGTCAGCGCCTCGTTGCGGGTGACGACCTCGCCGGTGTCGCCGGCCATCTGGACCGGCGGCGCGCTGCTGGGACGGACAAGCGCAAAGCCGAACGCGTAAAGCGCATAAAGCGCCGCGAGAAACAGGCCCGGCAGCAGCGCCGCCTGGAACAGCGTGCCCACCGAAAGAACCGCAGGTTCGCCGAGGAAGGTCAGCGCATCATTGCAGCCCGCAAGCTGCGCGCGGGTTTCCTGGCCGGTCGCGTAAAGGTCGCCAACCAGGGTGCCCAGCAGGACGATCACGATGGAAGGCGGAATAATCTGCCCCAGGGTGCCCGATGCCGCGATCACACCCGTCGCCAATTCCGGCGAATAGTTGTTGCGCAACATCGTCGGCAGGGCAAGCAGGCCCATTGTCACCACCGTGGCCCCGACAATCCCGGTCGACGCCGCAAGGAACGCGCCCACGATGACGATCGACACCGCCAGACCGCCGGGCAGCGGACCGAACACGCGCGCCATCGAGGTCAGCAGGTCTTCGGCGATGCGCGACCGTTCCAGAACGATGCCCATCATGACGAACATCAGGACCGCCAGCAGGGTTTCGATGGATTGCCCTGCGATGACGCGTTCGTTCATCCGGTTGACGATGAAGGACAGGTTGCGTTCCATCGCCTGTTCCCAGCCACCGGGGAACACGGGTTCCTCGATGCGTGGCAAGTCCGGGTATCGGAAGACGGATATGGCGTCCCGCGCCACGCCCTCGGCCACAAGCGCCGAAAATTCGGCGGAACCCCTGTCGATCGCCTGATGGATCAGCAGACCCGCCGAGTCGAGCGCGGCGATGATCGCGAACGAAATCACCCCGGCCCCCGCGATGGCGAAGGCCACCGGAAACCCCGTCATGATCCCCGCAAAGAGCGTGAGGAAAACGATGATCAGACCGACCTCGACCCCATCCAGTCCGAAAAGCATCTTGTGGTATCCCTTTAACTTCGCGCCGTTTTCAGCGTCGTTCTTTCATTGGTAAGCGGTGCGTGTCAGCTCGACCCCGAGTGGATCGCATGTTCGAGGTCTTCCGCGGTGTCCCCGGTCGTATCGAGATCGAGGTACTTGCCGGCGCTCTCTTCGCCCTCGACCCATTCGAGGTAGGAGCGCCAGAAGAAGGCCATGGCCTGCATGAAGACCATCACGCAGAACAGGACGATCAGGACCTTGAACAGGAAATAGGCGTTGAAGCCGTTGGGGCTGAAGCCGATGGTTTCGACGTTCCAGCGGAAGATGCGCGATTGCATCAGCATGCGGTCGAGGTCGCTGGTGGACGTCACCGCGGGCGTCATCAGGTGCCGCCACATGAAGAACCATGAATACATGTAGGTGAGCACGATGGCGGGCATCATGAAGATCAGGCTGCCGAACATGTCGATCACGCGCTTGGTGCGGAACTTGACCGTCGAATAGAAAAGATCGACGCGCACATGGCCGCCCTGGACGAACGTGTAGGCGACGCACAGGCAGACGACGATCGCGTTGTGGAACTTGAGCCCCTCGGCCCACCAGCTGAGATCCTTGGCAAAGGCGGTACCAAGCGGACCCAGCTGGATCTCGGCGACGCGGAAGATCCGTTGCAGGAAAACGATCATCACCTGCGTCAGGACCATCACCAGACCGGCCCAGGCCGCAATCCGGCCCACCGAATTCGCGATGGTTTCGAGAACCCGGACGCACCACCAGAGGATGTCGCGCTTCCAGAAGGCGCCCAGCCCTGTAAGCACCAGGAACGTGGTGAAGACGACAAAGAAGAATTCGACCGACGCGCCGTAATAGATGAACCGCATCACGGCTTCGGGATTGGACCAATTCAGCCACTGATCCGGATTTATCAACGCAAGAACAAGATGATACGGAGCCAGGGCGATATTCTGAAGCACCCAGACGATGAAGTCGATCATGCTGTAACCTCTTGTCCCGAACTCTGAAGCCAGAGCGTCGAAATCCTGTGTTCAAGTTGAAAAACCCTGCCCGAGGCGTCAACCGCCTTCGGGCAGGGCCAGATCATACGGAGATCAACCGGCGTTTACGCGGTTACGCTGGCGCATGTATTCGCCATCGCCGATCTCGTACCATGCCGAGCTTTCCGCCATCGACGCGAAATAGCTTTCGGCGATTTCGGCGTAGATCGGATCACCCATGTTCTCTTCGCGTACCTCGGCAGAGGCGCGACCGAAGGCTTCCCAGACGTCATCCGGGAATTCGCGAACCTGGACGCCGGCAGATTGCAGACGGGCCAGAGCCGCACCGTTTTCGGCCAGCGACAGCGCGGTGTTCTGGGCGTGAGCGGCTTCGCAGGCGACCTTGCAGATGGCCTGCTGTTGCGGCGTCAGGGATTCCCAGATTTCCAGGTTGAACACGGTGTGCAGCGCCGAACCCGGCTCGTGGAACCCGGCGGTGTAATAGAGGTTCGTGACTTCCTGGAAGCCCAGACGTTCGTCCGCATACGGCCCGATCCATTCGGCACCGTCGATCTGACCGGACGCGAGCGCCTGGTAGATTTCGCCGCCGGGAATGTTCTGCACGGACGCGCCGAGGCGACCAAGAACCTGGCCACCCTGACCCGGCATGCGGAAACGCAGGCCCTGAAGGTCTTCGGCCGAGTTGATTTCGGTGTTGAACCAACCACCCGGCTGCATCGCGGTCATGCCGCACATCAGCGGCTTGAGGTTGAACAGCGACGACAGGTTGTCATGCAGTTCCTGACCGCCACGGCGATAGTACCAGTTCGCCATTTCCTGCGAGGTCATGCCGAAGGGCACGGAGGTCATGAATGCCAGCGCCGGATGCTGGTTCAGGAAGTAGTATTCGGCGGAGTGGTACAGATCGGCCTGTCCCGAGGACACGGCGTCGAACACCTCGAACGCGCCAACCAGCGAACCCGCCGGCATCTTGTTGATGGTCAGTTGCCCATCGGACATCGCTGCGATGTAGTCGATGGCCAGCTGCGCGGCATCGTCGAACACGGCGAACCCGTCCGGAACCGATGTCACCATCGTGAGTGTGCGGTTGCCCTGCGCGATTGCGGGTGCCGCCAAAGTTGTTGCGGCCGCAGCCCCTGCCCCAACAGTGGACGTCCGCAAGAATGAACGACGATCCATGTATTTCCTCCCCTAGTTTTGGATGCACAAAACAGCCAGTCCGCTGTTTGCGCGGATCATTTAGTGCGGCAGACGGTAATCAAAAAATAATCTAATGCAAATGATTAACTGAGCTAACCATTGAAGAAAATTTAGGCATTTGAAGTACGAAGCGGATGACCTTGGGGAAGGAAAGTTGCGACAGTTTAGCGCGCGACGACGACCGTTCAAGTTTCTGACGTCGCTTTGTCGAATTCATCACAAAAGCGAATAAAACAGCCTGTCCGTCAGGCGTCGATATCCCGAGATGCGTCGGGATCGCAGGCCCACCACGCCGCGAAGGCCGCGCGGATGACGCGGTGCTTGGGCGCCTGCTCGACCGCTTGGTCGGTCAGCGCATCCAACTGCGTCACATTGTCGGAGTCGATCCGTGCGCTCAGGATCGGTGCCAGCGCGAGGGCAGCCGCAAGCACGCCTGCACGTGCCAGGGTAAACCTGGCGGCTCGATGTTTGTGCTTGCCGATCATGGACGCCTCCGTCGCGCTTGCATCGCGGTCGCTCATCTGACCTGTCGCGATCAATCTAGCGGCCGGATGGCGTCACGGGCAATACACGACTCCGCGCGATTTCTTTCAGGCTGCTGTCAGGAACGGCTCGGATCGTCGCCCTGCGATCGCGACGGGGCGCTGTCATGTGACGCGCGTTGCGTATAGATCTTCATGCCGACGGTCGCCGTGATGCCATGCGCAAGGATCGAGGCAAAGATGACAAGGCTGGCGACATGCCAGATCATATCGGTTCCGCTTTGCTCGGTTGCGTGCAGCGCATAATAAAGTGCGGCGACGCCCATGGGCGCGAACCATCCGAGGAAAACCACGTCGCGCCGGACCAGCCCGCCCCCAAGGATCGGCCCCAACACCAGAATCGTCACGGGCCGCCGCAACAGCAGCAGCGCCAGAGCGCAGACCATGCCCATCAGGCCAAGCTCGCGCCATCCGCCCCACGGAAGCATCGCGCCGAACAGGACGAAGATCGGAAGATTGAACAGCTTGCTGATCGCCTCCTGCACGTTTTCTTCGGCATAATCCTCGCCTTCATTGACCGTGATGTTGAAGGCCGCCCCGGCAGCGAAGGCGGCCAGAATGCCATCCGACCCCGCGACCTTGGCCAGCGACAGCACCGCAAGCGACATCGCCACGCTGAGCGACAGGAAGGAATGGTTCTCCACGACTCCCTTGGCGTCGGCAAGGCGCAAGGCGCGCCCGATCAGCCATCCTGCCGCGATGCCGATCGCAACGGCCACGATTACACCGATGATCACCACGTCGATCAGCCAAGACCACCACAGACCGTCCGCGCCTTTCGGAGTCAGCGCCAGCAAGGGCAGCATGACGATCAGATACCCAAGCCCGTCGTTGGCTCCGCTTTCAAGCGACAGGGTACTGCGAAGGCGCGAGGGCAGTTTTTCTTCGGCCGCTGCACCGGTGACGATGGAAGACGCGACAACCGGGTCGGTCGGAGTCAGGATGGCGCCGATCAGCAGCGCCAGGACCGGCGTGACGCTCAGCAGGCCCCACACCACTCCAAAGCTCACAGCCCACATGCCCAGCATCCCGAGACTGAGCAAAAGCGCCACGGGCCGGATCAGGCGGCGCATGTCGCTGGCCGGGGTGCGCAGGGCGATGCCGGTCACGCTGATCGCGATGGTCAGCCGGGCGGCTTCCTTCAGAATGCGATGCGGGTCGCTCCACTCCTGCCAGCGCAGCAAATCCAGCCCGACGGGGCCCGTGGCGATGCCTACGCCCAGTGCCAGAAGCGGGACCGAAAGCACCGATCGCTTGATCGCGCCGGACATCAAACCCAGCGCAATCACCACTCCGCCGCATATCGCTATCGCCAGGTTGATCTGCTGCACGACACCTCCGAGTCTGGTGGTCAAAGGCCCTTGCTGGGATAATTCCAAGGGTTTCGTGGGGTTCCATGCAGAAAATGGCGTGTTGATACCCGCGCAGCGCAACTTTCGTAAAAATTTTTGGCCCCGTGAGACATCTTTTTTGAAAAGAGGCGGTTGACCCTACCCGAGGGCCGCCATAATGTCGCCGCCACGCGAGAGGGAGCCATCATGGCCTACGTCCTAGTAATCGTAATGAAGATGCGCATGGGCCGGTAACGGAACCTGAACAGGACCCCATGCGCCCCCGACTGAAAAGCGGGGGTTTTTTTTCGCGTGATGAACAGAAGTGTCTGTAAACGGAGCAAAGCGATGACACGTCAGATGACCGGAGCGAAAATGGTGGTTCAAGCCCTGAAGGATCAGGGTGTGGACACGGTATTCGGGTATCCCGGTGGCGCTGTGCTACCGATTTACGACGAGATTTTTCAGCAGAACGGCATTCGCCACTATCTTGTCCGTCACGAACAGGGCGCGGTGCACGCCGCCGAGGGCTATGCCCGCGCGACCGGAAAGCCGGGTGTTGTTCTGGTGACGTCCGGACCGGGCGCGACCAACGCCGTCACCGGCCTGACCGACGCGCTGATGGACAGCATTCCGCTTGTTGTTCTGACTGGCCAGGTGCCGACCTTCATGATCGGCTCGGACGCGTTCCAGGAAGCCGACACGGTGGGCATCACCCGCCCCTGCACCAAGCATAACTGGCTGGTCAAGGACACCGACCGCCTGTCGGGCATCATCCACGAGGCCTTTCACGTGGCGACCTCGGGCCGTCCGGGCCCGGTTCTGGTGGACATCCCCAAGGACGTCCAGTTCGCCAGCGGGGCCTACACCGAAAAGACCAAGGTCAAGGTCAGCCATTACCAGCCGCAGGTCAAAGGCGACATGGAGACCATCACGCAGCTGGTCGAAGCGATCGAGACCGCCGAACGCCCGGTCTTCTATACCGGCGGCGGCGTGATCAATTCGGGCCCCGGGGCAAGCCAGCTCTTGCGAGAACTGGTCGAGGCCACGGGGTTTCCGATCACCTCGACCCTGATGGGGCTTGGTGCCTATCCCGCGTCGGGCAAGAACTGGCTGGGCATGCTGGGCATGCACGGGCTGTACGAGGCCAACATGTCGATGCATGGCTGTGACCTGATGATCAATATCGGCGCCCGGTTCGACGACCGGATCACCGGGCGGCTGGATGCGTTCAGCCCGAAGTCGAAAAAGGCGCATATCGACATCGACCCCAGTTCGATCAACAAGGTGATCAAGACCGACATGCCGATTATCGGCGATGTCGGACACGTGCTCGAGGACGTCCTCAAGGTCTGGAAAGCGCGCGGCCGCAAGGTCAACCGCGAAGGCCTGTCGAAATGGTGGGCGCGGATCGAGGAATGGCGCAAGGTCGATTGCCTGAAATACAAGCCGTCCGGCCAGGCCATCCGGCCGCAATATGCGCTCGACCGGCTCGAGGCACTGACCAAGGGGCGGGACCGGTATATCTGCACCGAGGTGGGTCAGCACCAGATGTGGGCTGCGCAGTATCTTGGCTTCGAGGACCCGAACCGCTGGATGACCTCCGGGGGGCTGGGCACGATGGGCTACGGCTTCCCGGCATCGATCGGTGTTCAGGTCGCGCATCCCGACGCGCTGGTCATCAACGTGGCGGGCGAGGCGTCGTGGCTGATGAACATGCAGGAGATGGGCACGGCCGTTCAGTACCGCCTGCCGGTCAAGCAGTTCATCCTGAACAATGAACGCCTGGGCATGGTGCGCCAGTGGCAGGAACTGCTGCATGGCGAACGCTATTCCCAAAGCTGGTCGGAAGCCCTGCCCGATTTCGTCAAGCTGGCCGAGGCCTTCGGCGCCAAGGGCATCCTGTGCACCGATCCGGCCGATCTGGACGATGCCATCATGGAGATGCTCGACCATGACGGTCCGGTGATCTTCGACTGCCTTGTCGAGAAGCACGAGAACTGTTTCCCAATGATCCCGTCGGGCGAGCCGCACAACAAGATGCTGCTTGGCGAAGCAAGCACCAAGGACGCCATCGGCACCAAGGGCGCGGTGATGGTCTGACACCCCATTGATCTCATGCAACGAGGGCGGCCCTTTGGTGCCGCCCTTTTTTGTGACACCCACTTGATCGGACGTGACAGGCACACTTCGTCCGGAACCGCGCGGCCTGATCCCTTGTTGTTCCTTCACATCAAAAGAAGAAGGAGCCCGCCATGTCACGCACCGCAACGATTTGCGTTCTGGGCTTACTGTTTCCCATCTCAGTCGCGGCGCAAGACCGTCCCGAAATTCTTGATACGCCGACCCTGCGCATCGACAGTTTCGGCTATCTCCGCGCCGGTATCGGTTTTCAAAGCGATGGCGATGATCAGCGCTGTTTCCAGCTTCCCGGCGCAGGAGCAAAATACCGCCTTGGAAATGAATGCGAAATTTATGCTGAACCGGGACTGTCGGCCGAATTCGGCCGCGAGGACGGGCCCCGCGTCTCGTTGAATTTTCGCGGCTCTCTCGTTGCCGCCCCGGTAAACGGTTTTGAAGATATCGACACCTTCGGCGAAGAGGCTTGGATCGGCATCAAAGGTGTCTTCGGCGACGGTGCCTTTTCTGATGCACAGCTGTGGTTCGGGCATCGGTTCTACAAACGCGAAGATGTCCACATCAATGACTTCTATTATTGGGACGCAACCGGCTACGGCTTCGGTCTCGAAGGGGTCGAACTGGGCTTTGGAGACTTGTCGGTCGCCGTCTTCACCGACAGTGCCGGCAACATTCGCGACGCGGTTCAGGGAACGCCCTACACGCGCTACGATGTCCGCCTGAGCGACATTGCCGTGGGTCAGAGCAACCTCACTCTGGGGGTCGATTACCGTGATCCGAAACCCGACGAGGACACGCGGAACGACGGCGGCGGAATGATCACGGCGCAATTGGAACATGAATTCGAAACCCGCGGCACGCTGACCGTGGCGTTGCAGGCTGGCTGGGCGGCTGGGCATACCCTGAGTTTTGCCTCCAACCCCGAAGCAGCGGACGACAGGACATCGGCGCGCCTCGTGGGCAAATGGCTTTGGAACGCCAATGACGATTTCTCGATTTACGGCACAGGGATCGCACAGACCGATTCCGAAGATGGCGAGTGGTATTCCGTCGGTGCCCGCCCGATGTGGCGCCTCAAGGACGATTTCTGGCTGGCGGTCGAAGGCGGGATCGATCACGTGGTGCCCGGTGACGGCGACTCGCGGACCCTGGGCAAGGCCACGGCGGCGGTGGTCTGGAAACCGGATGGGCCAGGATTCTTCAGCCGCCCCGAGGTTCGTCTTTATGCGACGACCGCGCGCTGGAATGACGACGCCGACATCAACGGATTGGCGGCAAATTTCGACGATCAGCGCGGCACGACCTTCGGACTGCAGATCGAGCATTTCTGGTAGTCAAAAAGGCTTTACCCCGTCCACCCGAGGCGATACGAAAAGGGTCCGTAGATACAGCCGGAAAGCCCTCATGTCCGCACTGAATATCAAGAAAGGCTCGACCAAGCATTCGGCCTACAACCTGCGCCCAACCTTTTCCGACGTGCAGGAGACCCATACGCTTGCCGTGCTTGTCGATAACGAACCCGGTGTGCTCGCGCGGGTCATCGGTCTGTTTTCGGGTCGTGGGTACAACATCGACAGCCTGACCGTGGCCGAGGTCGACCACGAGGGTCACACCAGCCGCATCACGATCGTGACGACCGGAACGCCGCAGGTGATCGAACAGATCAAGGCGCAGCTGGGCCGGATCGTTCCTGTGCACGAGGTGCATGACCTGACCGTCGAAGGCGGGTCGGTCGAGCGCGAGTTGGCGTTGATCAAGGTGGAAGGCGCCGGTGACAAGCGGGTTGAGGCGCTGCGGCTGGCGGATAT
>Ga0102929_1001549_pt1 | contig 13737 bp, 9 predicted proteins | sample SalPonR1_B_D2_MG_FD_78510 | JGI IMG/M metagenome (GOLD analysis project Ga0102929, IMG submission 78510) | Salt pond soil microbial communities from South San Francisco under conditions of wetland restoration - Salt Pond MetaG R1_B_D2_MG | ecosystem: Environmental > Aquatic > Marine > Intertidal... | reverse complement strand
GCTGGACGGGGACCCGCCGGAACACCTCCGCGAGACCTTCCTCGACTCGATCCGCTCGAACACGGTCCGACTCCAGCGTCTGGTCGACGATCTGCTCGACCTCTCGCGCCTCGAGTCGGGCGGCTGGGTGGCGCGTAGCGAGCCGGTCGAGCTCGCCGAGCTGGCCATGGGGGCATGGGACGACCTGGAGGAGGGCGCACATCCCCGACGCGAGCTGGAGTTCTCGATCGCGGGCGAAGGGGTCGCGATGGCGGATCCCCAGGGAGTTCAACAGATCTTCCAGAACCTGCTCGACAACGCGCGGCGCTACACCCCCGACGGCGGGTCGGTGGCCGTCGTCATTCGACCCGGGGACGACGACACCCGGGTTGTCGAGGTGACCGACGACGGGTCGGGCATGCCGTCGAAGTCGATTCCCCGGATCTTCGAGCGGTTCTACCGTGCCGACACGTCGCGAGCTCGCGAGGTCGGCGGCACGGGACTCGGCCTCGCCATCGTCCGACACCTCGTGCAGCAGATGGGGGGCGACGTCTCCGCCGACTCGGAGCTCGGCGTCGGCACGACCATCCGGTTCTCGCTTCCCGCCGCCGGCGCATCCATCCGTTCGTGACCCGTTCGGGCCCCGCCCGTGCCCGGGGCCGTTGCGCCCCGGGGCGCTGGGGTCCTAGTCTGGCGCGATGACGCCGAACAGCCCTTCCGATCCGGACCACCGTGCCGGATCCATCGATTCGCACGGACTCTCCGACGAGGACGACTCCGAACGCACCGCGCTCGCGGACGACGCGGCCGCGGTCGAGAGTGCCGTCGAGCAGCTCATCGAGGAGTCATCGACGCCGGAGACCCAGCCGGCCGCCATCATGGGGTACGGCCGACTCCGCGGTCGGGTCGCCATCGTCACCGGCGCCTCGCGGGGACTCGGGCGAGCCATCGCCCTCGACCTCGCGGCCGCGGGGGTCCACATCGCCTTCAACTTCCTCGACGAGGGATCCCGGTCGCGGATCGAGGCGCAGGACACCGCGCGCGAGCTTCGACAGATGGAGGTCCGCGTCTTCTGCCGGGAGTGCGACCTGCGCGAGTCCGAGGCGGTGGACGAATTCGTCGCCGACGTGCAGGCGCAGCTCGGCGGGCTGCACATCCTGGTCAACAACGCCGGCATCGGAGCGGACCGGGCGCACTGGCGCATGACCGACGACGAGTGGGCCGCGGTGCTGCGCACCAACGTCGACGGGACCTTCCACATGATGCGCGCCGTCGCACCCGTCTTCCGCCGCCACGAGTTCGGCAAGATCGTGAACATCGCCTCCGTCCACGCCGAGCGCGCGACCTTCGGGGTGATGAACTACGCGGCCAGCAAGGCGGCCGTGATTTCCATGACGCGCAACGCCGCCCTCGAACTCGGACCTCACAACGTGAACGTGAATGCGGTCTCGCCGGGCTACATCCGGACGACCCGACTGACGGACCGGGTGCCGGCGGAGGTGCTCGATCGTGCCCGCGAGCACTCCGCGCTCGAGCGACTCGGCGACCCGCAGGACGTCGCCAACGTCGTCCTCTTCCTCTGCAGCGAGGCTGCGCGTCACATCACCGGCGCGGTGATTCCGGTCGACGGCGGGTACCAGCTTTGACGAAGCCCGACAGCGGAGCCCTCCGATGAGGGCGTTCGCCACGCGATTCGCGGATGCCGTCGATCGCCTCAACGGGTACATCGGCAGCCTCTCCCGCTGGCTCATCATCCTCATGGTGGGGATCGGCGCCTACAACGCCGTGGCGCGGTGGGCGACGCGGCAGCTCGGCGTGGGACTGTCGTCCAACGCGCTCAACGAGCTGCAGTGGTACCTCTTCAGCGTCGTCTTCCTGCTGGGCGCCGCGTACTGCCTGAAGGAGGACGTGCACGTGCGGGTCGACGTGCTGTACGAGCGCCTCTCGCCGAAGGCACGCGGCTGGATCGACCTGCTCGGGTCCGTCCTCTTCCTGCTGCCCTTCAGCGTCCTGATGATCCACGTGTCGATTCCGGCCGTGCGGAACTCGTGGCGGATTCTCGAGACGTCGGCCGATCCGGGGGGGCTGCCGCGCTATCCGCTCAAGACGCTGCTGATCGTGGCCTTCGCGCTGCTCTTCCTGCAGGGGCTCGCCCAGATCGTGCGGGCGATCGAGCAGATCCGTGGTGGCGCCGAGCAGCGGGATGATGCCGAGCATCCGGGCTCCGCCGACGGCCCGGTCTCCGTCGAGGAGGGGATCTAGTGAACGGCGCGCTCTGGGGGCCGCTCATGTTCGGCGGCGCGCTCGCCCTGATCTTCACGGGGTATCCGGTGGCGTTCGCCCTGGCGGGCACGGCGATGCTCTTCGCCTTCGTCGCCTCGTCGGTGGGCGCGTTCGACCTCATCCTCCTCACGGCGCTCCCCGAGCGCGCGTTCGGGACGATGTCGAACTACACGCTCCTCGCCATCCCGTACTTCATCTTCATGGGCTCGGTGCTCGAGAAGTCGAAGCTGGCCGAGGACCTCCTCGAGACGATCGGCGCCCTGTTCGGGCGATTCCGCGGCGGCCTCGCGATCGGCGTCGTCGCCGTCGGTGCGCTGCTGGCGGCCGCGACCGGGGTGGTGGGTGCCTCCGTCACCGCGATGGGCCTGATCTCGCTGCCGGTGATGCTGCGCAACGGCTATCGCGACAGCGTCGCGCTCGGCACCATCGCCGCCGCGGGTACGCTGGGGCAGATCATCCCGCCCAGCATCGTGCTCATCGTGCTGGGTGACCAGCTCGGCGTCAGCGTCGGCGACCTCTTCCGTGCCGCGCTCATCCCGGGGCTCGCGCTGACCGGCATGTACGCCGTCTACCTGATGTTCCTGGCGTGGCTGAAGCCGGAGGCCGCTCCGGCACTGCCGATGGAGCGACGCAGCGACAGTGCCACGGAGCTCGCGGTCCGCGTGATGAAGTCGCTCGTTCCGCCCGTGGCGCTGATCGCGATCGTGCTCGGGAGCATCTTCGCCGGCGTCGCCACGCCGACCGAGGCGGGGGCGCTCGGGTCGCTGGGCGCCATGATTCTCGCCGCCATGAACCGGACCCTGACGGCGGACGTGGTGCGTCAGGCGTCCGAGTCGACGGCGCGGCTCACCGTGATGGTGGTCTTCCTGCTGATCGGCTCGACCGCGTTCGCGCTCGTCTTCCGCGGCCTCGACGGCGACGTGTGGATCGCCGACCTGCTGACCGGCCTTCCCGGCGGGTGGGTCGGGTTCCTGATCGCGGTGAACCTGATGGTCTTCGTGCTCGGCTTCTTCATCGACTTCTTCGAGATCGCCTTCATCGTGGTACCGCTGCTCGTGGTACCGGCCCAGCTGCTGGGCATCGATCTCGTCTGGCTCGGAATCGTGCTGGCGGTGAACCTCCAGACGTCGTTCCTCACACCGCCCTTCGGATTCTCCCTCTTCTATCTGAGGGGGGTGACGCCGGAAGAGATCCCGACGTCGAAGCTCTACAGAGGCGTGATCCCCTTCATCGTTCTGCAGGTGATCGTGCTCGCGGCGGTCACCGCGATGGCGGCGCCGACGGCGGGCTGACCGCGCGCACGCCGACCGACCGCACACCGACGGCCGACCGCCGACCGAGGTGGCGGCCGGCGGGGCCGGATCAGCCGCGACCCGGTACGATCACAGCAGCACGAGGACGATGGCACCGGCCGGATGCCCCGTACCCCAGCGGGTGGTGGCCCGCCGGGAGTCGAAGTACTCGATCCGCTCCAGCTGCGTCGTGCCGAAGGCGCGCAGGACGCTCAGCCCCCCGGGATCCCGCTGGTCGTTGACGTAGACCGCGATGTCCTCGGCGCTGAGGTTCATGCTCGTGCCCGCGCTTCGCGGGCGCAGCCAGCGCGGCTGGAGCCGCCGGATGGCGTCGTAGGCCGACGCCTCGGGCATGTCGGCCAGCTGTTCGCGGCCGATCTCGTTCCGATCGCTGCTCACGCCCGAGCTCGAACCGGTCGAGGCACACCCGCCGGCGGTCAGCGCGGCGAGAAGCAGCACCGGGATCCACGTCGGACTCCGACGGGACCGCTCGCGACATACGGATACGGGAATCATCGGAGCGCTCAGAAGAGGGTGAGGACGATCGCGCCGGACGAGTGTCCGGTGCCCCAGCGCGTCGTGGCCCGTCGCGCATCGAAGTATTCGATCTTCTGAATTTCACCACTCCGGTATGAACGGAGCGCGTCGACACCGTCGGTGTCGCGCTGGTTGTTGATGTAGACGGCGACGCTGCCTCCCCCCGGACGCGGGCGCAGCCAGCGCCCGTTGAGTCGCCGGATGGCGTCGTAGGCGGAGGCCTCGGGCATCTCGGCCAGCTGTTCGCGGGTGATCTCGTTTCGCGGTCCGCTGGTGCTCGAGCCGGTCGAGGCGCAGCCGCCCACGGCGAGCAGCGCGAGAAGGAGCAGGGGGAGCGCCGCACCGATGCGGCGACGGAGAGGCACGGCTGCGGTCGTGTCGTTCATGATCGGGCCTTCGGTTCGCTGGGGTGCCGTCGGAGAGCCGCGTCCCGGGGCGCGATGCTCGACGGCACCAGGGATCGGTGTCCACACGATGTATCGGTGTCCACACTATATATACGAGCGGGAGATGGTGACCGGCGAGGATCGCCGCCATCGACCGCGCGAACGAACTCCCGCACCGTACAGGAGGACCGGACCCGTGAGCTGGACACGTGCGTGGCCCCGCCCGGGGAGAGTGCGCTTCCGCCTGCTGGTGACGTGCGGACTCCTGTCACTCCCCACGGCGGGTGAGGCTCAGGAGTTCCGGGGCGACGTCGTGGACGAGGCGGGCAACGCCCTCGCGGGCGTGGCCGTCGGGCTGTTCGGTCCCGACCGCGACCTGGTCGTGAGCTCGGTCTCCGCCGACGACGGATCGTTCTCGATCACGGCCCCCGCCGCCGGCGCCTGGACGGTCCACTTCACCCGGGCCGGCTACCGGTCGGTGTCCGGCGGCCCCTACGAGCTCGACCCGGACGAACCGGTCGAGGCGACGGTCGTCCTCCACAGGGCCCCGCGCGCGCTGCCGGGGATCGAGGCGGAAGTGGAGGGGGAGTCCCGGCGCCTCCGGCTCGCCGGCTTCTACGAGCGACGGAGCGAGGGCTTCGGGCGCTTCATGGATCGCGACCAGATCGAGCGCCGGGGCGCCGTGCGGATGGTCGACCTGCTCGACCCCCTCCCGAACATCACGGTCGATCGCGGCTTCGGGCTCACCGGACCCGAGCAGGTCCGCAATCCGCCCATCTGGTTCGGGCGGGCGGGGCAGCGGTGCGTGCCCGCGCTGTGGATCGACGGGACGCTCGTCCGGAACGGCGGGTTCGCCGCCGAACCGCTTCGCCCGGACGATTTCCTCTGGCCGCTCGACGTGGAAGGGATCGAATTCTACGGCGGGCCGGCGCAGGTCCCGATCGAGTTCTCGCGCTCCGCCGGGTGCGCGGTGCTGGTGGTCTGGACCCGTGACCCGGAGTCCGGCCGACCCTGATTGCGGAGTCCCCGGTCGTGGAGCCCCCGGCAACTCGCACCGGATACCCCGCGAGCGTCGTGATGCGGATAAATCGCCCTGTAACCTTGAAGGAAACTTCGATCGCTCGATTGCTTGACAGCGGGGGGCGACCGCCCGCATTTCACCCAACAGACAACGATTCCGTACCAACCGAGTGCCGGAACGTACCGATGATGATCGTCGGTGGTTCGGGGGCTCGGCATGGCGTGCGTCGTACCACCCGGATCGGATCGGGGATCGGCGCCTTACTCAAACAAGCCAACGGAGGCTTGAATGTTCCTACAAATGTCAGAGCTGGGGGCCACCGTCGCGGGGACCCTGCGCCGCGTCGCGAAAGCGACCGTCGTCGCAGGTGCCGCCGTGGCGCTGATGGTCGCCCCTGCCACGGCGCAGCAGACCGGAACGATTTCCGGTCAGGTGACGTCGGCGGCCGGGCAGCCCCTCGCGGAAGTGGTGATCCAGGTCTCCGGGACGGAGCTCTCGGGCCTCACCAACTCCGAGGGTAGATACCTCATTCTCAACGTCCCCGCCGGGGACTACACCGTGACCGCCACCTACATCGGGTACGGTCAGGGCGAACAGTCGGCCAGCGTTCCGGCCGGTGGATCGGCCGTGGTGGACTTCTCGCTCCAGCAGCGTGCGGTCCAGCTGGAAGGTGTGGTCGTGACGGGTACCGCCATCGCCGCCAACCGGCGCGAGGTCGGGAACTCGATCGACCTCATCACCGCCGAGGACATCGAAGCGTCCGGCGTGACGAGCGTGGAGGAGATCCTCCGCGGTCGAATCCAGGGCCTCACGATTTCGGGCTCCAACGCCTCTCCGGGCGTGGGCGCGGAGATCAACATCCGTGGCCTCACCTCGATCAACGGCCGTTCCACGCCGCTGATCTACGTCAACGGTACGCGCGTCGGTTCCGAGAACGGAGCCTTCACGGACGAGAACGACCAGACGGGTGCGGCCACCGTGCTGCAGTCGATCAGCCCCGCCGACATCGAGCGGATCGAGGTCATCAAGGGCTCGGCCGCGTCCACCCTGTACGGGACGGACGCGACAGCCGGCGTGATCCAGATCTTCACGAAGCGTGGTTCGGCCGGCGAGCAGGCACAGTGGACGTTCTCGTCGCAGACGTCACTGGTGCAGCCGTCGATCGTCGGTCCGGGCGAGGACATCGACCCGACCGGCCTGCACCTCAATCGGTGCGACATCAACGGCCCGCTGCCCCAGGACACCTTTCCGGGTCCGGATCCGGACTGCCCCGAGAGCGGCAGCTGGCTCAAGGACGCCTGGTCGCAGAACCTGAACCTCTCGGTTCGGGGTGGTACGGAAGGCTTCTCGTACTACGCCTCCGGCGGATACAACAACGAAGAGGGAATCGTGAACGCGCCGGACAACCACCCGGGTGCGTACGCGGAGAACATCTTCCTGCGCGCGAACTTCACGTTCGATCCGTTCGAGTCGCTCCAGGTCCAGATCAACAACGCGTTCACCGACCGTGAGATCAGCTTCGTGCCGGACGGCTTCAGCAACTCGGGTCTGTCACTGAACGTCACGCGTCTCCGCGATGGTGAGACCATCGACGACCAGGACGCGCAGGTGTTCGATCAGACGCAGATCCAGAACATCAACCAGTTCACGACGTCCGCGACGGTCAACTGGACACCGATGGACAACATGCGCCATAGGCTCAACGCTGGAGTGGACTGGTCCAACTCCAACCAGCGGCGTGAGTTCAAGGCCGGTCACTTCCAGGTTGACGAGGGTCTGCGGAACGTCGATGTCCGGACCAACCGCGTGATCACGCTCGACTATTCGGGCTCGTGGCTGTGGGAGGTTCCCGGTCTGGTCGACTTCAGTTTCACCACCTCATGGGGTGGACAGCTGGCGGACCGGGAGAACACCGGTCTCTTCGCGGAGACCGAGACGTTCATCAACCGCGGAAACACGGTGCTCGACCAGGGTACCGACATCGTCGAGGCGTCCGAGGTCCGTTCGGGCTTCATCAACGGTGGGTTCTTCGCTCAGCAGCAGATCGGCTGGAGGAACCAGTTCTTCGTAACCGGTGGTCTCCGGGTCGACAGCTACAATACGGTGAATTCGCGGCTCGAGTCGGAGCCGCTCTACCAGTACTTCCCGAAGCTGCAGGCTGCCTGGACGGTCTCCGACAACTCGTGGTTCCCGTCGGACGTCATCGAGACGTTCCGTCTCCGGGCCGCGTGGGGTGAGGCCGGCGACCCGCCGCCGCAGACCACGTCCCGGACGCTCTGGGACGCGCGTCTCACGGGTCGCGGAAACTCGGGCTTCGTCGTGAACCAGATCGGTAACATCGACATCCAGCCCGAGACGACGTCGGAATACGAGCTTGGTGCCGACATCTCGGCTCTGGCTGGTCGAATCAACCTCTCCGGTCAGTACTTCTACCGGAAGACGTCCGGCGGGCTCATCAACAACGACCCGATTCCGTCCCTCGGCATCATCGAGCCGGTCGCGGCCAATGCCGGTGAGTGGGAGACGTGGGGCTACGAGGCCACGCTGGATGTCAACATCCTCCAGATGCGTGACTTCCGCTGGAACCTCAACACCACATACCAGTGGCTCGACAACGAGATGCTGGACATCGGTCTCGACGAGAACGACTCGTTCAACGTCGGGTCGCCCGGTGGTGGTTCCTTCGCGAGCTACCGTGTGGGTGCGCCGTTCCCGGCGATCTTCCGCCAGGACCTCACCAACGCGAACGCACGCGGCGAGCTGCCGCAGTACACCGACACGGCGGTCTTCCGCGGCATCAACTTCCCGCCGCAGGAGCTGTCGATCGGGACGTCGTTCGGAATCGGAAGCCAGATTCAGATCGATCTGTTCGGGTACGGCCAGTTCGGGCACACGATCCTCGATACGCAGGCGCTGACGCTTGCCGAGGACGGCCTCTGGCCGGCGTGTAACAACGTCAACGAGCTCATGAATGCGTGGCGCGCGGCGGGCAGTGACCCGGGCGCGGTGCCGCAGGAGCTCACGGCGCTCGAGATCGCACGGTGTGACGCGGTCGGGAATCCGGATACGCGCGACTGGTACCAGCCGGGCGACTTCTTCCGGTTCTCCAGCGCGTCGCTGCAGTACCGCGTGCCGACGGACTGGCTGCCGGGTGCCATAGGTGGCGCGACGGTCCAGTTCCAGGCGCTCAACCTGAACCTGTTCACGGACTTCGAGGGAACGGACCCGGATGCGATCCGCGGCGCCGGCTCCCAGTCGAGAGCGCGCGAGACGGGCTTCCTTCTGCCGCTTCCGCGGACCTACTCGCTCAACGTCCGTCTGAACTTCTGATCCGACGAAAGGGATATACGACATGAGTTTCTATGCAAAGTGGCGTACACCGGGAGCGCTGGCCCTCGCGGCCGGGCTTCTGGTGTCGTCCGGCTGCGCGGAGACCGCGCTCGTCGGACAGCTCGACGACAGCGAGCTGCAGGACGTACAGGTCCTGCCGCTCGCCGCACTCGGGATTTCGCGTGAGATCAACGACCTGATCTTCGCGAACATCGATTACTACGAGGTCGGGGGGTACACCGACGAGATCGCCTACGGGGGAGTCAGCGGCTACGAGAGTCGCACCGCCATCGGCGACGTCGAGGGCAACTTCTCCAGCCACAACGGCATTTACCAGCAGATCCAGGAGGCCGTCTGGGCCTCGTACAAGGTCGTGGACCTGGCCTACGTGCTGTACGACGGAGGGCCGTCGTTCCAGACGAGCCCTCTCGTTGCACGTTCGTGGCTCGCGGGTGGTCAGATGGAGCGAGTCATGGCCGACTGGTTCTGCGATGCCACGTACCAGTACGGGCCGACCGGTGGGTTCAACGTCCAGAATCTGGAAGACTGGGCGAACGAGAACGGGTTCGACCTGTTCGCGCTCGACGCCGGCAAGCGGTGGTCCAAGGCGGAAATGTACGGGCGCGCCGCTTTCGCTTTCGAGCGGGCGGCCGAACAGGCAGAGCGCTCCCTCGCCGCGGGTGACACGACCGGACAGGGCGAAGACGGCGGAAACGACACCGGGTACAACTGGTTCGACGCGGAGCGAGTTCGTCTCGCCGCGTACGCCGGACTCGCCCAGGTGCGCCTCGACATGGCGTCGTACGGGATGGATCCGGCGGCGAACTATGCCGCGGCTGCCGCTGCCGCGGCCGAGGTGCCCACGGACTTCGTGGACTGGTGGAACACCGATGGGACCAACCTGCGGGAGAACCAGAACCAGAATCTGTCGTGGGACAACGACGATATCAGCCACTGGGGCGACACCATCAATGGTGTGGTCTGGGGCTCGGCGTTCACGCACCTGGTGACCGATGGCGACCTTCGGGCCGCACACATCGAAACGGGTGAAGGCGGAATCCAGAAGTGTCAGGAACTGGCGGTGAAGAGCGGGTCGGAAGACGTCGTCTTCGCCGGCGACGGAAGCAACGTCGTCAACACCGGGAACCAGGGCTGCGCCGACAGCTCCGACCGGGTCAGCATCAACCGGGACATGGAGCTGGACGCTCTGCCGCGCTGGCTTCTCGACAACTGGTCCAACGAGGATCGGGATATCGAAGCCGTCGAGGGTACGGATGCTCGTCTGGTCGAGGCCGAGGTCGCGCTGGTGAACGGTGACTTCACGACCTTCTACGAGAAGATCAACGAGGTGCGCGAGTTCCATAACGCGCCTCCGATTCCGGCCGGTGAGCAGTACCAGGTCGCGGGTGACTTCGAGTACCCGAACGCGCTGGACGACGCGTGGTCCTACCTCGACCGCGAGCTGCTGCTCGACGGGATGGGTGAGCTGCGCCGCTTCAGTCAGCTCGACAGGTTCAACCATCCGTTCATCACGGAGAACCACACGACGCACCCCGAGTGGCGTGACCTGCTCGCGGAGCAGGAGGCCGGGTACCAGAGAGGTTCCTGTCTCCTGATTCCGTCCAACGAGTGCAACCTGAACAACGCGCTCGAGTGCCCGACCTTCAACTGATGTAGTCGAGGCATGCGAGCCGGTCGTTGACCGGGTCGCAAGATGGCAGGATGACGACCGCCCCGTCGGGAGAGATCCCGGCGGGGCGGTTCGTCGTTCGTGGAGGGTCCGTCGACGGCTGTTCGATGGAGTCGGATGCACGAACGGGCGACGCCCCCGGGGAGGAGCGCCGCCCGCTGTGGACGGTCACGTGGCGTCGGATGGTCGACGCCGTGCCGCCTCAGGCGCGCTGCGGCGTCTCAGGCACCATCCAGTGCCTCAGCCCCGGAACGGATTCGGCAGCTGGCCGAAGGCGAAGTCGGCGTAGCTCTGCTCGTTCCCGTCGAAGAAGGGGAACGCGAGGGCGCGGAAGTCCCGCCAGGACTCGTATACGGTGCGGAACGCCGCGTCGTCCGCGGCCAGTTCCTCGAGGTAGGCGTTGCTCTCGGTCCAGGCCGCCTGGAGGATCTCGTCCGAGAAGCTCCGCAGCGTCACGCCGTGCTGGTTGATCAGCCGGTCGAGCGCCCGGGGGTTCTCGTAGTCGTACCGGCCCAGCATGAAGGTCGACGCCTCCGCCGACACGGTCGTCAGCAGCTCCTGATAGGACGGCGGAAGCTCGTCGTACGCCGCCTGCGAGACCTGCATGGTGATGTTCGGCCCCGGCTCCCACCACCCCGGCATGTAGTAGTTGGGTGCGATCTGGTAGAGCTCGATGGTCTCGTCGTCGTACGGCCCCACCCACTCGGTGGCGTCGATGGCGCCGCGCTCGAGGGCGGAATAGATCTCACCCCCGGCGAGGACCTGCACGGAGGTGCCGAGGCGGGCCATGATCTCCCCGCCCACGCCCGGAATCCGCATCCGGAGGCCCCGAAGGTCCGAGAGCGACTCGACCGGTTCGCGGAACCAGCCACCCATCTGCATGCCGGTGTTTCCGGCGGGGAACTGGATGATCCCGAAGTCGGAGTAGACGTCCCGGAGAAGCTCGAGCCCGCCCCCGTAGTTGATCCACGCCATCTGCTGGCGGGCGGTGAGGCCGAAGGGGACACCGGCGTCGAAGGCCAGGGCCGGGTTCTTGCCCACGTAGTAGTAGCCCGCGGTGAAGCCGGCCTGGACCGTGCCCTGCTGGACGGCGTCCATGACCTGCAGGCCCGGCACGAGCTCGCCGCCGGAGTACACGCGGATGGTGAAGCGTCCGCCGGTCAGCGCGGCGACGCGCTCGGCGATGAACTCGGCCGTTCCGTGAAGGATGTCGAGAGACACGGGGAAGCTGGTGGCCATCCGCCACTGGATCTCCGGTCCCTGTACGGCCGCCTCCGCCGTCGAGACCAGTTCACCCGTCTCCCCTCCGCACGCGCCGGTCAGACCGACGCCCACCGCACCCGCGGTGGCCTTGCCAATGAATTCGCGACGGCGCATCGCGCCCCCTCCCTCAGTCCGTGTGAATGTCGTGCACACGCCCGTCCCGACGGGACGAGCAACCGGGACAAGAGACGGGTGCGGGGGCCGTCCCGCAATCGGACCCCGCCCGGTTCGCGAATGGAGCGGGTCGACGGGCGGCGATCGGCGGGGTAGGTTGGCATCGCGATCGTCCCGCCGGCACCGCCCGTACGGAGCAGACCCCACCATGCATCGACCCCGATCCGCTCGTCCCCTCACCCTCCTGCTCGTCGCGTTCGCCGTCCTCGCGGCTCCGGCGACGCTTCTGGGCCAGCAGCTGCAGGTCCCGGCGCCGGCGACGCCGCTCGAGACCGTCGGCGGCATGGTCGTGTCGGAGCACCACCTCGCCTCGCGGGTCGGGGCGGAGGTGCTCGCGGCCGGGGGCAACGCGGTGGACGCCGCGATCGCCACCGGCTTCGCGCTCGCGGTGACGCACCCCTCCGCGGGCAACATCGGTGGGGGCGGGTTCATGGTGATCCGGTTCCCGGACGGGACCACGACTGCGCTGGACTTCCGCGAGAAGGCGCCGCTGCGCGCCTTTCCGCAGATGTGGCTCGACGAGGACGGCGAGTACTCCTACGCGCGGCACCACGACAGCCACCTTGCCGTCGGGGTGCCCGGCACCGTCGCCGGATTCGACAAGGCCCACCGACTGTACGGCGACCTGAACTGGGAGCGACTGGTCTACCCCTCGGTGGCGCTGGCCGACGACGGCTTCGAGGTGCACGCCGGGCTCGCCAACGGCCTGCGCCGCCTCGTGGAGAACACGCCGTACGAGGCCACGCGAGAGGCGTTCTCGAAGGGCGGCGTCCCGTACGAGGTCGGCGACACGATCCGGCAGGCCGATCTCGCCCGGACGCTCAACCGCATCATGCTCGGGCGTGCGGACGGCTTCTATCAAGGGGAGACCGCCCGGCTGCTCGCCGCCGAGATGGCGCGGGGCGGGGGACTCATCACCGAGGAGGACCTGGCGCGCTACCGGGCTCGCGAACGCGCGCCGATCACCGGATCGTACCGCGGTTACGACATCATCTCCATGCCGCCGCCGTCGAGCGGGGGCGTGGCGATGGTCACGATGCTGAACATCCTCGAGGGCTGGGACCTCGGGGCGATGGAGCACAACTCGGCGGAGTACGTGCACCTGCTGGCCGAGTCGATGCGCCGTGCCTACGCCGACCGGGCCCGCTTCCTCGCGGATCCGGACCGGGTGGACGTCCCCATCCACGGTCTCACCTCGAAGACGCACGCCGACTCGCTCCGCGCGAGCATCGATCGCGACCGGGCCACGCCCAGTGACCTCGGCGAGGTCGCGCAGTGGCCGGAGAGCCCCCAGACCACCCACTACTCGGTCGTCGACCAGAACGGGATGGCCGTCTCCGTCACGTACACGCTCGAGCAGAGCTACGGCTCCGAGATCGTGGTGCCCGGCGCCGGCTTCCTCCTCAACAACGAGATGGGCGATTTCAACGCCGCCCCCGGCATGACGACCGAGTCGGGCCTGATCGGCACCATTCCGAACCTCGCGCGGCCCGAGCAGCGGATGCTGTCGAGCATGACGCCCTCGATCGTGGCGCGGGACGGGGGGCTGGTGGCGGTGGTGGGCAGCCCCGGCGGCCGGACGATCATCAACACCGTCCTGCAGGTGATCCTGAACCGGATCGACCACGACATGTCCCCCCTGGACGCGGTCGCCGCACCGCGACTGCACCACCAGTGGTTCCCCGACCGGATCTCGATCGAGGCGGACGGCGTCTCGGAGGCGGACGCGGAGGTCCTCCGTGCCATGGGTCACACGGTCCGGGTGGGGGGCCGTCAGGGACT
>Ga0102929_1001548_pt1 | contig 13737 bp, 9 predicted proteins | sample SalPonR1_B_D2_MG_FD_78510 | JGI IMG/M metagenome (GOLD analysis project Ga0102929, IMG submission 78510) | Salt pond soil microbial communities from South San Francisco under conditions of wetland restoration - Salt Pond MetaG R1_B_D2_MG | ecosystem: Environmental > Aquatic > Marine > Intertidal... | reverse complement strand
TCGACCGGGTCGCCGAACATGGCCTCCGACGAGACTCCGCCAGCGCGTCGCCCTGGTACGCGTGGCGGGACGACGAGGGCTGGCGGCAGGGCTGGTTCGACGACGCGGTCAGCCTGCGCGCCAAGTACGAATTCGTCCGCGAGGAGGGTCTCGGCGGCGTCGCCGTCTTCCCGCTCGCGTACGCGGATCGGAGCGTCTGGGCCGGCCTGGAGCGCGCTTTCGCCGCCCCACGCGAGCGCTGAACTGAGCGCTACGGCCGGCCAGGACGCCGCCGGTCGACTACCAGCGCAGAAGCGCGCCGACGCCGCCCGCCTCTTCGTCGAGACGCTCGGCACCCGGACCCGAGACCTCCTCGACATCCGCGCGCTGCTCGAAGGCGGTCCCGACCATGTGATCGGACCGATCCGGGTGCTCGGAGAGAAAATTCCGTGTCAGGACGAGCGTGTCGACCTTCCGTTCGAGCAGGGCCGCGGCCGTATCCTCGTCCCCGAGGACCCCCTTGCCACCGGACCGCGCCTGATCCAGCACCCGGTCGACCAGCTCGTCCTGCAGCCGCTGGGTGATCTCGCTCGCGGCGCCCTCGGCGTGCGTTTTCAGCTCGGCGCGGCTCATGTCCAGATGCAGGCTTCCGACTTCCATGGTTCGCGTCTCGAGGCCGTTCGGGAGCGTGTGGAGCAGCCGCTTTCCGGTCTCCCGCGTGCCCCCGATCACGACGAGTCCGTGCGCCCCGGCCAGTTCGGCCACACGACCCACGGTGCGGTCGAGAAGCGCCTCGGCCTTCAACTCGACCTGACGCTGGGCATCGTCGGTCGCATTGCCGCGCGTCCCCGAGCGTTCCGCCGACCGACGCGCGGTCTGCGTGTCGGAGAGGTCGTCGATCTCCGCACCCGCCGTGAATTCCTCGACCTCCTCGATGTCCCCCTCGCGATAGACCAGCACCTTTGCGTGGTGCCGATCGGCCAGCGCGAGCACCACCGGTCGCTCCTGCTTGAGCGCCCTCACGTACGGCGCCACGCGCAGGCCCTCCTCCCACACCACCAGGTCGGGCATGGGGACCGGGACGGTGTCGGCATAGACGACATCGTCCGTCGTGGCGAACCCGACCCAGCCACGCTCGGGCATGAAGTTGCTGTAGTCGCGAAGCCGCTCCATGAGGCGGTCGCGTGCGGTGTCGAAGTCGGAGAGTTCGGCGCGCCCGTTGCTCTCCACGTTGGAGCGGCACTCGGACAGCGCACGCTCGAGACGCGTGCGCCAGACCCGGCGTTCCGCGGGGTCCCGCTGTTCACCATCGATGTAGACGCTGAGTACGTGGCGGCTGCGTGCGTTCTCGTACAGGTCTGAGAGTCGATCGTGCGTCAGCATCTGGTGCCTCCCGGCGGTAGAGTTGAACCCTGTCTACTTCTTTGCCTCTGCCCCCGTACCGTTCCGTGGTCGGGGGTCTGCGTTCATGCTCCCGCATTCTCTGGCCGCCGACGCGGGCCCGCAAACCGGGGCGTGCCCGCGCCATGATCTCCGGCTGCATTTTCCCGCCCCATGGTCGCGCGGCCCTCCGTTCCGACGAAACGCCCCGCGTTCACCCGAGTATCGAAGTGGGCGATTGATCGACTCGAACTCAGAGAGGACTACATGAAGCGCAACGCATCCGCCGTCTGGTACGGAAGTCTGAAGGACGGCCGTGGAGAACTCAGCTCCGAGAGCGGAGCCCTGTCCGATACGCCCTACTCCTTCGGCACCCGGTTCGAGGATGAGAGAGGTACCAACCCCGAGGAGCTGATCGGGGCGGCGCACGCGGGCTGCTTCTCCATGGCGCTGTCGATGATCCTCGGTGAGCACGACGTGACGCCGGAGAGGATCGACACGAAGGCCGACGTGACACTGGAGCAGGTCGACGACGGATTCGCCATCACCAGGGTGCATCTGACCACGCGCGTGGAGGTGTCGGGACTCGACCCGGCGGATTTCGAGGAGGCGGCCAACGCCGCGAAGGCGGGCTGCCCCGTGAGCAAGCTGCTGGACGCGGAAATCACCATGGACGCGACCCTCGTGACCGACTGACACCGGCCGAGCCGACCGGCTCCATCACGGACGACCGTCGGCCGACGAACGCCGGCCGACGAACGCGCTCGACCCCGCACGACGAAACGCCCGCCCCGGCCGAGACCGGGACGGGCGTTTTCGTCTTCATCCGCGGGACGGATCCCCCGCGTGCGTCCCGCTCAGTCGTTTCCGAGCGCCCCCTCCACCTCTTCCCGGAGGTCCTGAATGTGGAGGCGCGTGATCTCGTCGTCCGCGCGCGGCAGGGCGGCGTCGAGCGCCTCCGCCAGCCAGCGAAGCTCACCACGCAGCACCGGCCGGACGTCGCTCATCAGCGGCTCGGCGTCCTCGCCCTCCGGATGCAGAAGGCCGCGGATGTACTCGACCTTCCCCCGCTGCAGATTCCTGCGGTAGACGTCCACACGCACCGAGCCGGAGCCGGTGAAGTCGTCCCAGATCCCGTCCCGGAGATCGGCCATCAGGTCCTCGACCCCGTATCCGTTGCCGTTGTCGATCGCCTTGTGCTCGATCAACCGGTTGAGACGGTTGCCGTTCATCAGCGAGCCGAGCACGCGCATCTGCTGGCCGTTGATTCGGTCGACCGCACCCGCGGGCTCGATCCGCCGCAGGATCTCCTCGTCGAGAATCCACTCCGGAACGGTGAAGACGTTGTCGTTCAGGAACTGGACGGCCTCACGCTGCCGTTCGAACTCGACCGGGTCGAAGCGCTCACCCGTTCCGTACTTCTCCTGGGTGTAGGTTCCTCCGACGATCGCGGTCACGTGCCCGTTGTAGCGGCCCCACTGGCTCACGACGTTGCCGTACAGCTCGTCGAGGAGGTCGTAGCTCTCGCCCTCCTCCTCCGCCACGTCGAGCAGCATGTTCTTCACACGCCGCAGGTTGCGAAGCCCGAGCTCCGACGACTGCACCGCATCCTCGTCGCCGACGGCCTCCGTATTGGCCTCGGGGTCGGGGGCCCCACTCGTGGTGAACCGGTACCACGGGACCTGGTCCTGCTCACGCGCCCACTCGTTGAGCGTCTCGAGCTCGTCTTCGGGCGTGTCCGCACCCGGGATCGGGGCGTAGCCCCACTTCACGGCGAACTCGTCGTACGGTCCGATGCTCGGGATCAGGTACTCCACCGGCATGTCGTCTTCCGGCTGTGCCACGTAGTTGAAGCGCGAGTAGTCCATCAGCGTGGCGACATGCTGGCCACCCATCCGCTCGACGAAGCTGACGCTGCGGATCGAATCCGCCGGGTACATCGCGCTCGCCTTCATGTTGTGCGGGAAGCCGATCGCGTGCCCGATCTCGTGGGCGACGACGTACTGGACCAGCTCACCCATGAGGGAGTCGGGCAACGGCAGCGACTGCGCACGCTCGTCCAGCGGGCCGACCTGCGTGAAGTACCAGTTCCGCACGAGGTTCATGACGTTGTGGTACATCTGCACCCGTCCGCGGATGATCTCGCCCGTGCGCGGGTCGACGCGCTGGCCGCCATTCGCGTTCGCCACCGGGGACGGACGCCACCAGATGACGGAGTGGCGCAGGTCCTCCAGCGAGAAGTCCGGGTCCTCCTCCGGTGTCGGCGCGACGCGACCGACGATGGCGTTCGTGAAGCCGGCGGCCTCGAAGGCCTCCTGCCAGTCGTCCACGCCCTCCACGACGTACGGCTTCAGCCAGTCCGGCGTCGCCGGGTCGACCCAGTAGACGATGGGCTCGACCGGATCCGACATCTCGGCATCCGGGTTCGCCTTCTCGAGGCGATGCCGGTGGATGAAGCGGCGTTCCACCGCGCCGTGCTCCTCCGACGAGTAGTCCGTGTAGTCGCTCGAATTGAACCCGACGCGGGCATCCCACAGACGCGGCATCATCGGGTCTTCCGGCAGCGCGAGGAAGCTCCAGTGGAGAAGCTCCGTGGTCACGTCCCCGTCGTCCCGGCCGGTCTGCGTGACGTCGATCTCGATGTTCCTCGGGAAGGCGACCACCTTCTCGATGAAGCTGTTGTCGTCGTCCACGCCCTCGAGGCTGCCGAGCTCGGTCTGCGTCGAGAGGAACAGGTCGGTCGCGTCGATGAGCAGCGAGCCGGTCGGACTCACCGCCTCGACCTCGAAGGTGTGGAGGATCGGCCCCTTCCGCATGCCGGACACGGCACGCCAGATGGCGTCGTCCTCGTCGGCGATCTGGCTGTAGTCCTTCATCCGGAGCACGACGTGGCTCTCGCCGCGGGCGTCCCACTGGATGATGTCGGTGCCGGCGTCGGATCCCGCGGAGCCGGGGCGCTCACGCGTGATGGCGGAGACCATCATCTCCTTTCCGAGCGCATCCTGCGGGATCTCGAAGAAGAGGTCGCCGTCCTCTCCGAAGTAGGTGATGAAGAAGCCCACCGAGACCTCCGCGTTCTCGGGGAGGTGGTCTTCCCAGGTCATCTCCTCTTCTTCCTCTTCCTCCACCTCCGGGTCCTGCGCCGATACGGCGGCGGGCTGGAAGGCGAGGAGCCCCAGGGCCATGAGCATCATGGCGAGGGGCCAGCGTCGTACGTCCATGCGATTCATCTGTGTGGCTCCGATTCGATACGGTCGGACGCGGGCGTCCCCCACGACCGGTCTACATGTGCACGACACCCGACCCACCGAAAACGCTCGATGGATCGGGTGTCGCCCTCACCCAAGGTTGTGGCACGGCCGGCTGGAAGCCAGTTCCCCCGGCCGCTGCGGCTCAGAAGGTCCGGCTGAGCCGCACGAACGCGTTCCGCCCGGGCCGATACAGGCTGATCGGATCGAGATGTGAGCGGTACAACTCGTCGAACACGTTCTCCACACCCGTGACGACGCGGGTGCCTGCCACTTCGAACGCCGCCCGGACGTGGGTGACGGACCACCCCTCGGTCGGCTGCTCACCCGCGGGCTCGTATACACGGTCCTGCCGAGCGGCACCGGTCCACTCGACTTCCATCCAGCGGAGCACCGTCCCGACATCCCGTCGCACCGTGACTCCGCCTTCCAGAGGCGGCACCATCGGGAGCGCGTCGCCGGTGCCCGGATCTTCGCCACGGGTCCACGTCGCCGACCCTCCGAGCGTGAATCCGGATCCCGCCTGCACCGAGAGGGCACTCGAGAGTCCGGTGAAGGTGGACTCACCCAGCCCGCGGTACTCCCGAACCGGCCGCCCGGCGATCGAGTCCCCGGCCAGCACCGGGACCACGAGGTCGTCGAGACGGTTTCGGAACCCCGTCACCGACACGTCGAATCGGTCACGCTCGAACGCGAGCGTCGCCTCCGTGTTCAGGCTGCGCTCCGTGTCCAGGTCGGGTGAGCCCCTGTAGACGAACCCGTCCGGCTTGAGTCCGAGGCCGTACAGTTCGAGCGGATCGGGCGTTCGGTACCCTGCCCCCGCGCTCGCTCGGAGATGAAGTCCGTCCACCAGTGCCAGTCGGAAGCCGAGGTTTCCGGTGGGAATCCACTCTGTCAGCCCGGGAGCCTCGTCGGCATCCCTCCGGACCCGATCCATGCGGAGCCCTGCGTTCAGCGTCAGGCGCTCGGACACGTCCCACCCGGACTGTGCGAAGGCGCCGACATCGAGGATTCGGACGCCGGGCCACGTGCGGAAGACCAGATCCTGCGGAGCGTTCATCCCCATCTGCCGCTCGGTCCAGCGCGTCCCCTCGGCAAGGAGGTGCGTGACCTCGACTCCGACGTCCGCCCGCACGGCCGCGGCGGGACGAAGTCGGGCCTGGGCCCGCCCCCCGGATGTTTCGGAGAAGGACGTCGCGTCGGTGAGGCTCGTCATCGTCATCCCGTTCATTCCGGGCATGATCATCGACATCACCATGTGGTGATCGAGACGCTGGAAGAACGCGCGAGCACTCAGACCCTCCACGGACCCCGTGCGCTGCATGCTCCAGTCGGCGGAAAGGCTACGCCGCGTCTCCTCGGGGATCTCGGCTCCACCTCGCATCGGCCAGCCGATGTCCCGACCGGCGTAGTACTGGCCCTTGAGGGAGAACAGCTGAGAGGAGGCCGGCGTCCAGTCCGCGCGAAGATCCGCCGTCAACTGACGGAACGACGACCCCGCGACGTCCCCCTCGGGATTGCGGTAGTCGGCGTAGCTGGCGCCGTCCACGCTCCCATCCAGCACGACGTCGCCGAACGATTGCCCGAGCGAAAGCCCCAGGCTCCCCCCGGGAACTCCGGACGATCCTCCGACTCGCACCTCGGCGCCGAGACCGCCGTCTCGCGGCGCTCGACGGGTCACCACGTTGATCACGCCGCCGACGTTACCGGACCCGTAGAGCGCGGAGCCCGGACCCGACACGATCTCGACGCGTTCCACGGTGGACGGATCCACCGTCGCGAGTCCCTGATCCATGCCGTAGGTGCAGGCTCGACTCACCCGATTCCCGTCGAGCAGGACCGCGACACGCTCACCCGCGAGACCGCGAAGCGAGACCCGGGTTCCCCAGGCGCCCGTGAACGACGTCGATACGCCTTCGAGCCGATCCAGACTCTCGGCCACGGAGGTGCCGCCGGAAGACTCGATGAGTTCCCGATCGGCGTGTTGCACCGCCAGCGAGGTGCCCGACGCCAGCATCTCACCGGCCCGAGCCTCGACGGCGATCTCCGACAGGGCCACGGGCTTTCGCTCGAGATGAACCTCGAGGGGCCCCATCCCGGCCTCGTACGGCAGCTCGACCGTCCTGTACCCGACGCGCAGGAATGTGACCGTCGCACCCGCCTCGATCGGGCCGATCGAGAAGCGGCCGGCTTCGTCGGTGAAGGTGTGCGCATCGCCCGACGACACGACGACGGATGGAAGCGGGACGTGCCCGACCGCGTCGAAGACACGCCCCGAGACGTGCTCCTGGGCGGCCGACCGCGTGGCCGGCACCAGAAGGAAAAGGAACAGAATCGCGAGAACTGCGGACGCGCACCGGCGCCCGGGATGGAAAACGACGTACGTCATGGGTCCCCCGGAGATGGATCGAATTCGAGTGTCCGACCGCGTCTTCGCGGTCGAGACGACGACTTCAGATCCGGGGTGGGGGGCCCGTGGAAGGAGGCTGGAGCCGCTGGACCGGAGGACCGGGAACACCGAACTCGGTGGCCGCGAGGGTCGCCGACGGCACCATGGGTGGCACGTCGATCGCGACTCGCATGGACGGCAGCGATCCCGGCAGCTGACCCGCGAGGGCACAGAGTCCTACGCACGAGCAGTCATGGGACGTCGGCGCAGAATCGGAGCGCGAGGCGTCGGAGTGAGCCTCGGCGTGTCCCCCCGCGCGGGCGTGCGAGCCGTCCGCGTGAGGACTCGCATGAGGGGCCGCGTCGGATTCGACGTGCGTGCCCGCGTGGTGAGCACAATCGGGATCGTGGAGCGTGAATCCCGTGGACACCGCACACACGACTCCCGCCATCAGGAGCGCGACCGCACGTCTCGTCAGGGAATTCGTCCGCAGCATGTTCGAACGTTGGGCCACACCCGTGCTTCGCACAGTCGGGAGATCCCCGACATGCGCGCCTTCCCGCCCGGTGCCCGGCGAGGAGGCCGTGCCCGGCGAGGAGGGCCGTCCTTCCCGGCGAGCGGTCCCGTCGGTCCGCGGATACCGTACGTTACGCGGTGCGGACCGACGGGACCGGGCCGCGTCAGTTCGGGTCCGTCGGCACCATCAGATGGGCGTACGGGGTCCCCGCCCACATGACGTAGGGCTCTCCGACCCTGTGGTCCGTCGGGTAGGCATCGAACATCGCGGGGTCGGGTGCGATCACCATGATGTGGGGTCCGTCCATGAGCCAGTCCTCGCCCTCGGGCGGGCCCGACGCCATCGGGTCGGTGTTGCTGGCCGCAGGGCCGCCCTGGAGCATGTAGGACATCCCGACCTGGTCGATCTGGGGATCCTCCCCGGCCTGATAGGCTCCGAACCAGCTCTGCCACGCGCCGTCGAGGCAGATCGGGTAGTCCCCGGGCCCCATCGGGTTCTCGTCGGTGACGCAGAGCCATCCGTTGGTGCCCTCGCGCAGCATGACGAGTTCTCCGTCGGCGTCGCGATCCATGAGCGTCGCATCCGCTCCGACCGCCGCCGGAGCCGCGCTCATCGCGAGCTCTTCACGACTCTGCGGCTCCGCCGCGTCGGCCTGCTGCACGCCTTCATCCGGCGCATCGGCCGTCGGGCCGCATGCGACGATCGCCAGGGCGAGCGGGATGATGATGCGGGACCTGTTCATGAGGGACTCCTTTTCATGACGTACCTCTCCAGTCAGGGATCCCGGGAACGGACGTTCAACCTCCGTCCGCGGCCGGGTAACCTGCACCGTACGGGTCGAGACGAAGGGGCTGCAAGGAATTTCACATCCCCGGTCGAGGCCGACGGGCTTCTCCGGCACGACGTGCACCAGGCGCCGCGGGTCATTGGCAGGCCTTGCCAGAAGTGGCTGCGACCCCAATTTTTAGGTTAGCCTAATCCTTCAGCCGGACTCCCATGGTCGACCCCCTCTTCGCGCTCACGGTCTTCGGACTCGTCGTCGCGGCCCTCGCCGTGACACTGTGGCCGCGCTTCGGAATCGTGGCGCGCTTCCGCAGTGGACGGAACGCCGAAGAGCGAGTCCGGATGGAGGATGCTCTCAAGCACCTCTTCAAGAGCGAATACCGCGACCGGCAGGCGACCCTGGTCTCCGTTGCCGGCGCGCTCGAGTCGTCGCAGTCGACCGCGGCCGAAACGCTGGAGCGTCTGCGCGAGGCCGGGCTCGTGGAGTCGGCGGACACGATGCGGCTCACCGCGGACGGTCGGGCGTACGCGCTCCGAATCATCCGGACCCACCGCCTGTGGGAGCGCTATCTCGCCGACCGGACGGGCGTGGAACCGGGCGAGTGGCACGAGCGGGCCGAGCATCAGGAGCACATCCTCACCGAGGAAGAAGTCGACCGACTCGACGCGCGACTCGGGCGTCCGCGGTACGACCCGCACGGGGATCCGATCCCCACGTCGTCCGGTGAACTGGTCCGTCCGTCGGGGCGGCCGCTGGCGTCGCTGGATCCCGGGTCCGAAGCGGTCATCACCCACCTCGAGGACGAGCCCCGCGAACTCTACGACCGGCTGCTCGAGGCGGGACTGTCGCCCCGGATGCGGATCCGGATGGTCGCGCCCGTTCCCGGCGGTGTCCGCATCGAGGTCGACGGCCGAGTTGTGCGGCTCGACACGATGGCGGCCGGCAACGTCACGGTGGAACGGCGAGACACGCCGCACACCGACGCCGCGGGGGCCGATACGCTGGCCGATGTGCCCGCGGGGGGTGCGGCAGTGGTCGTCGGGATCTCGCCCTCGTGCACCGGCGTGCAGCGCCGGCGCCTGCTGGATCTCGGCGTCGTGCCGGGCACGCGCCTCGTCGCCGAGATGGCCTCCCCGACCGGGGACCCCACCGCCTATCGCATCCGGGGTGCGCTGATCGCTCTCCGTCGTGACCAGCAGCGCTGGATCCGGGTGAGGGACATCGCCGAGGATGCCGACGACGAGAATACGAATTCCGAGCTCGTCGCGAACTCGACGATGACGGACGGAGGCGCGGCCGCATGAGCCCGTCCCTCGCCTCCGGAACCGCACCCCACCGCGAACAGAGCCTCGTCCGGCTGGGCCTTTCGCCCGACCGATGGGACATCCTGGTGGCGCTCGCGGGAAATCCCAACACCGGGAAGAGCACGGTCTTCAACGCGCTCACCGGCCTCCGACAGCACACCGGAAACTGGCCGGGAAAGACCGTCGTCCGCGCGGAGGGCGTATTCGCCCACGAGGGCGAGCGCATGAAGGTGGTGGACCTCCCCGGGACGTACTCCCTCCAGGCGAGCACCGTCGACGAGGAGGTCGCGCGCGACTTCCTGCTGTTCGGCCGACCGGACGTGACCGTCGTCGTCGTGGACGCCACGCGCCTGGAGCGAAACCTCAACCTCCTGCTTCAGACGCTCGAGATCACCGACCACGTCGTCGTCTGTCTCAACCTGATGGACGAGGCGCGTCGGCACGGGATCGCCATCGACGTGGACGAACTGGAGCGGCAGCTCGGTGTCCCCGTCGTGCCGACCGTGGCCCGGCGCGGCGAGGGGATGCAGAAGCTGCTCACCGCGATCCATGACGTCGCGACACGACAGCGCGAGACGGATCCGGTGCGCGTAGACGAGTACGCGCCCGAGGTCGAGGCGGCGGCGGAGCGACTCGAACCCGCGATCATCGACGCGTTTCCCGACCTTCCGAATCCGCGCTGGGTCGCGCTCCGGCTGCTGAATGCGGATGCCCGGGTCGAGGAGGCCGTCCGATCGGGAGAGATCGGCCAGCTCCGGGCCGACGCCGCACCACCGCCCGTGACCGGGATCCGCATGCACGGCACGAGTTCCGATTCCGACGCCCGAGGCAGGCGTGGCGGCGGGCGATCGCGAACCGCGGTCGATGCCGGCGGAGTCGCGCTCGCCGCGTCCGCGGAGGAGATCGCGACGGAGGAGGCCCACGCCGAGGTGCTCCGGCTCGCCTCGGAGCTGCGGTGGACGCTGCCGGAGAACGTGCACGACACCATCGTCGCGTCGACCTACCGGAAGGCCGAGGAGATCGCGAAGGCGGCGACCTCGACACCCTCCGCCAGGGTCCGTTCGACCCTCGATCGCACACTCGACCGCCTGCTGACGTCGAAGTGGACCGGCTTCCCGGTCATGCTGTTGATCCTGACCGTCGTGTTCTGGCTCACGATCGCCGGCGCGAACGTCCCGAGCTCGATGCTGGCCACGCTGCTGATCGACACGGTGCACCCCGCGCTCAACCAGTTCGGGGCGAGCGTCGGGATGCCCTGGTGGCTCTCCGGCTTCCTGTTCGACGGTGTCTACCTCGCGACCGCCTGGGTCATCAGCGTGATGCTGCCGCCCATGGCGATCTTCTTCCCGATCTTCACGCTGCTCGAGGACTTCGGGTATCTGCCGCGCGTGGCCTTCAACCTCGACGGGCTCTTCCGCCGGGTCGGCGCGCACGGCAAGCAGGCGCTCTCGATGACGATGGGATTCGGCTGCAACGCCGCGGGTGTCGTCGCGACCCGCGTGATCGACTCCCCCCGCGAGCGGCTGATCGCGATCATCACCAACAACTTCAGCCTCTGCAACGGGCGCTGGCCGACGCAGATCCTGCTGGCGAGCATCTTCATCGGTGCCCTGGCGCCGGCCGGGCTGGCGGGCCTCGTCTCGGCGAGCGCGGTGGTGGGCGTCGCCATCATCGGCATGATCGCGATGTTCGGGACGAGCTGGGCGCTCTCCCGGACGGTGCTCAAGGGCGAGGCCAGCACGTTCAGCCTCGAGCTGCCGCCCTACCGACCGCCGCGCATCCTTCAGACGCTCTACACGTCACTGATCGATCGGACGCTGATCGTGCTGTGGCGTGCCGTGGTCTTCGCGATCCCGGCGGGTGCCGTCATCTGGCTCACGTCCAACATCCCGATCGGCGATCAGTCGATCGCGGCGCACGCGGTCCAGCTGCTCGGGCCGTTCGGGGCGCTGGTGGGCCTCAACGGCGTGATCCTGCTCGCCTACGTCGTCGCGATTCCGGCGAACGAGATCGTGATCCCGACCATCCTGATGCTGACCGTGCTGGTCACCCCGGAACTGCAGGGTCTGGGCGAAGGAGCGGGCGTGATGTTCGAGAGCGGCGTCGATGTCGAGATGGTCCTGGAGACTGCCGGCTGGACGCTGCTGACCGCGGTCAACGTCATGCTCTTCAGTCTGCTCCATAATCCCTGCTCCACCACGATCTACACGATCTGGAAGGAGACCGGGAGCGTGAAGTGGACGAGCGTCGCGACATTCCTGCCGCTCGTGATGGGCTTCACCGTGACCTTCCTGCTGACGCAGGTGGTACGGCTCCTGGGCGGCAGCTGAGCCGACCCGCGTCCTCGACTACCGCCCCACCGACCCCGGGTAGAACACGACCTCGTCGCCGAGCATCATCACGAAGATGTCCCGGGCCACGATCTCGGGCGGCTCCCAGTCGTCGGCCCCGGTCCGCCAGCCATCCGCCAGAGGACCCACGGCGTCCCGAAGGATGTTCGTCTTCATCCCGCCGGGTGACGCGATCCGGATCCGGATCGCGTCGCCGTCGAGTTCGGACGCGGCCGTCTGGAACATCCCCACCAGCGCGTGCTTGCTGGCCGCGTACACACCCCACCCCGCCGGCGCGGGCCGGTGCCCGAGGATGGACACGGTGTTCACGATCGTGCCTCCACCCTGCTCCTTCATGATCGGCACGACCCGGTTGGCGAGGTCGACGTACGCCCAGTAGTTGACCTCGAAGAGGCGGTGTGCCGCCTCGAGGTCGTGCAGCTCGAGGGTGGCGGCGTAGGCGTAGCCGGCGTTGTTGAAGAGGTAGTCGACACGGCCGAACCGCTCCATGGCCGCCTCGATCACACGGGGACGCTGCGCCGGATCGGCGAGGTCGACCTGCACCGCGACGGCTTCACCACCGGCGGCCTCGATCCGCGACGCGAGTTCGGCGCTCGGTGGGACGTCGATGTCCGCCAGGACCAGGTGCATGTCGTGCTCCGCCGCCAGCTCCGCCAGCGCGTGCCCCAGTCCGGAGCTCGAGCCGGTGATGATCGCGACCTTCCCGGTGACGGCCCCCACGACCTCGGGCGGGAGGGGGGCCGGGGCGGGCACGCCGGACGCGCCACTCTGCGCGGACAGACCGTTGGTCAGACCGGCCAGGGTCACGGCGATCACGGCAATGGCGGAGGTTCGACTGCGGGTCGGCTGAGGCATGGATCCGGCGGTTCGAGAATCGCGCACCCGAGCCGATCGAACTCGGGGCGTCTGTATCGGAGCATCGACGTCACCTCCCTCCCACCGCAAGCTCCGCGGGGAGGGCCCTTCACTTCGTTGTCGGCGGCATCCTCGGTGCCTAGCTTTGAAGGGAGACACCCGCGCACCACGTCTACCTGGACGGAGGACAGCCATGAACGAGAAGTCGAGGGTCGGGTCGGCCCTTGCCGAGGGCCTTGTCGCGGGCCTGATCGGCTACGCCGCAGTCGTCGTGACCGTCTCCGCGCTGGATCTCATCCAGGGCTCGGGAATCCTTCACACCCCCCGGGAGATCGGTACCGCGCTCTTCTTCGGCGGAGCCGACGGGACGACACCCACGGATACGATGGCTCCCGTGCTCGCCTGGAACGGCGTGCACCTCCTGGCATCTCTCCTGGCCGGCCTGATCGGCGCCGTGATGGTCCTCGGAGCCGAGCGGTTCCTCGGATTCTGGTGGGCCGGACTCATGGTTCTGGTAACCGTGGGGGTCTACGCGCTCATCGGGCTCGGTGGACTCGGCGTGCAGGTCGCCGGCGTCCTCGACTGGCCGACCGCGCTGCTGGGCACCACCGTCTGGCTCGGAGCGATGACCGCCTACTTCGCGTGGGCCCACCGACGCCTGCGGGGACAGCTCGAAATGGAAATGGGGTCCGACGACTGACTTCGCACCTCGCGGGTCGGTCGTCCGACGGATCGACGATATGATCGATTCATGAGTCCGCTTCGCCATTCGAGCTTCTGGGAGAGGGACGCCCTGCCCGATCCCGCATCGTCCCACTCCCCGACATCGCGCACCGACGTGCTCATCGTCGGCGCGGGGTTGATGGGCCGGTGGCTCGCATACTGGCTCACCGCGCACGGGTTCGGTGGCAGGACACTCGTCGTCGAGCG
>Ga0102929_1001544_pt1 | contig 13764 bp, 11 predicted proteins | sample SalPonR1_B_D2_MG_FD_78510 | JGI IMG/M metagenome (GOLD analysis project Ga0102929, IMG submission 78510) | Salt pond soil microbial communities from South San Francisco under conditions of wetland restoration - Salt Pond MetaG R1_B_D2_MG | ecosystem: Environmental > Aquatic > Marine > Intertidal... | reverse complement strand
GCCGAGGTGATCGTGATGCCGCGCTCCTGCTCCTGCTCCATCCAGTCCATGGTCGCGGCGCCGTCGTGCACCTCGCCCATCTTGTGAGTGCGTCCCGTATAGAACAGGATGCGCTCGGTCGTGGTGGTCTTACCGGCGTCGATGTGCGCCATGATGCCGATGTTGCGGAGCTTGTCCAGCGGCGTCTGTCTAGGCATTCCGAGTCACCCTCGAGCTGATCTCTATATACAAGTAACGGGCGCAAAAAAAGCGCGGTCTCGTGAGGCGTCGGCCCACCCGAAGCGAGCCGCGCGAGATCGCGCTTCTCGGCACCGGAGAGGGCCCGCAGGCCATCGCGTGTCCGTCGTCTGTCGTGCGCCCATCGGGCGCGGGCCCTTCAGCCGCCGATCGGAATCCTTCCGACCGAGCGGGTCCTGCCAATCACCAGCGGTAGTGCGCGAACGCCTTGTTCGCTTCCGCCATCCGGTGCGTGTCGTCCTTCTTCTTGACCGTGCTGCCCTCGCCCCGGCTCGCAGCCATGAGCTCCTGGGCCAGGCGGTCGGACATCGTCTTCTCCGAGCGGCCCCGGGCGAACCCGACGAGCCACTTGATGCCGAGCGCCTGCCGCCGCTGCGGGCGGACCTCGATCGGCACCTGGTACGTCGCACCACCGACACGCCGGCTCTTAACCTCGAGCGCCGGCTTCACGTTGTTGAGCGCCTGCTCGAAGACGTTGACGCCGGGCTGGCCGGTCTTGTCCTCGATGATGTCCAGCGCGTCGTAGAAGATCTTCTCCGCGGTGGAGCGCTTTCCGTCACGCATCAGCGCGTTCACGAACTTCGCGATGACGAGGGAGTCGTGCTTCGGATCTCCCGCGATTTCCCGCTTGTCTGCCCTGGAACGACGGCTCATCTCTCTCTACCTCAGTCCTTCGGCTTCTTGGCGCCGTACTTCGAACGGCCCTGGCGACGATCACTCACTCCCGACGTGTCCAGCGTTCCACGAACCACGTGGTAGCGCACACCGGGGAGGTCCTTCACTCGGCCTCCGCGGATCAGGACGATCGAGTGTTCCTGCAGGTTGTGTCCCTCACCGCCGATGTACGAGGTGACCTCGTAGCCGTTGGTGAGACGCACACGTGCGACCTTCCGGAGAGCGGAGTTCGGCTTCTTCGGCGTGGTCGTGTACACACGGGTGCAGACCCCCCGCTTCTGGGGGGAACCCTGGAGTGCCGGAGACTTGTTCTTCTTCTGAACCGTCTTCCGGCCCTTTCGGACCAACTGGTTGATCGTCGGCATACTTGCCACTCGAGAGGATCAGCTTCCGAATGCGGTCCCGACTCAGTTCGGGAGGCATTTCGGGCAGAGCTTGTTAAGATAGACCCGCTTTCGGATATCGTCAACGGGGTAGGGCCGGCATTTTCGTGCCTGCCGTCGGACGCAGCGAGGGGCCGCCCCGCCTCGGCGGAACGACCCCTCGACACGAGCTCCGTCGAGCCGGTGCGACGTCAGTCGCCGACCGCCTCCGCACCCAGACCCGGGATGAGTTCGCCCGGATCGGTGAGCGGCATGATCTCCTCGTCGTAGTACGACTGCTCGACCATGAACTCGACGTCGGAGAAGCGGTGCACACCCGTTCCCGCCGGGATCAGGTGTCCGATGATGATGTTCTCCTTCAGGCCCGCGAGCTCGTCCCTGGCGCCCCGTACCGCGGCGTTGGTCAGAACACGCGTGGTCTCCTGGAACGACGCGGCCGAGATGAACGACTCGGTCGTCAGGCTGGCCTTCGTGATTCCGAGGAGGAGCGGCTCGCTCCGTGCCGGCTTCTTGCCGTCGCGGAGGGCGGCCTGGTTGACCTCCCGGAACTCCACCCGGTCGACGTTCTCGCCCTCGAGGAGGTCGGTCTCGCCCGGATCGGTGATCTTCACCTTCTGGAGCATCTGGCGGACGATCACGCCGATGTGCTTGTCGTTGATCTTCACGCCCTGCAGACGGTAGACCTCCTGAATCTCGTTCAGCAGGTACTCCTGCACCGCCCGCGGCCCCTTGATGCGAAGGATGTCGTGCGGGTTGATCGGACCCTCGGAGAGACGGTCACCGGCGCGAACCACATCGCCGGCGTGCACACGCATGTGCTTGCCGACCGGGACCTTGTAGGTCCGCTCGGCGCCCGCTTCCGGCGTGACGTGCACCTCGCGCTTACCGCGCTTGATGCCACCGAAGCTGACCTCTCCGTCGATCTCGGTGATGACGGCGGGATCCTTCGGGTTGCGCGCCTCGAACAGCTCCGCCACGCGGGGCAGACCCCCGGTGATGTCGCGGGTCTTGTAGACCTCGCGGCTGATCTTGGCCATCGCGTCACCCGGCTTGACCTTGACGCCGTCCGACACGGTGAGCTGCGCGCCCACCGGCACGATGAACTCGCGCAGCGCCTTGCCCTCGTCGTCCACGATCTGGATGGTCGGGTGGAGCTTCTTGTCCCGATCCTCCGTGATCGTCATCTGACGACGGCCGGTCGACTCGTCGAGCTCCTCGCGCATCGTCACGTCCTGGACGATGTCGACGAAGCGAACGGTTCCGGCGTGGTCCGCGATCACCGGCTCGGAATACGGATCCCAGCCGAAGAGCAGGTCGCCCGCCTCGATCTCGTCGCCCGACTCCACCGCCAGCGTCGCGCCGTACGGCACAGACAGGCGGCTCCGGACCTGACCTTCCTTCGTCTTCAGGACGATCTGACCCTCACGCGAGGTGACGATCACGTCCTCTTCCGGCGTGGTGACGGTGTTCACGCGCTCCAGCCCGATCACGGCGTCGATCTTCGACTTCCGCTGGGTCTGGGCCGCGATGCGCGAGGCGGTACCACCGATGTGGAACGTCCGCAGCGTGAGCTGCGTGCCCGGCTCACCGATCGACTGGGCCGCGATGATGCCGACGGCCTCGCCGATGTCGACGATGTCCATGGTGGCGAGGTTCCGGCCGTAGCAGGTCCGGCACACGCCCCGGCGCGCCTCACAGGTGAGGACCGACCGGATCTTGACCATCTGGATCCCGGCCTCCTCGATGTCGTCCGCGATCGCCTCGTCGATGAGTCCGCCGGCTTCCACCAGCTGCTCTCCGTCGATCGGATCGTAGACGTCCTCGAGCGCGACGTTTCCGACGATGCGGTCCTTGAGCGGCTCGATGATGTCCTCACCCTCCTTCAGGGCGGTCATCTCGAGACCCAGGATCGTGCCACAGTCCTCGACCGTGACGACGACGTCCTGCGACACGTCGACGAGGCGACGCGTCAGGTAGCCGGCGTCGGCCGTCTTCAGCGCCGTGTCCGCCAGCCCCTTCCGGGCTCCGTGCGTGGAGATGAAGTACTCCACTACGGTCAGACCCTCGCGGAAGTTCGACTTGATGGGCGACTCGATGATCTGGCCGATCCCACCCGTCAGCTTCTTCTGCGGCTTGGCCATGAGGCCACGCATTCCCGCCAGCTGACGCATCTGGTCGCGATTACCTCGCGCACCCGACGTCATCATCATGAAGACCGGGTTGTACCCGTCCTTCGAGCGCTCGAGGTGACGCACCATGACGTCCGCGACGTCGTTGTTCGCGTGCGTCCAGGTGTCGATGATCTTGTTGTAGCGCTCGCCGTTGGAGATGAATCCGCTGGCGTACGCCTTCTGGAAGCGGGTGACCTGCTCGTCCGCCTCGGAAAGGATCTCGCCCTTCTCCTCGGGCACCTCGAGGTCCTCGATCCCCACCGAGATCCCGCCATACGTGGCGTGGGTGAATCCGAAGTTCTTGAGATGATCCAGGAACTCGGTCGTCCGACCCAGTCCCACCGTGGTGAAGCAGGTGAAGACGAGGTTCCCGAGCTCCTTCTTCCCGAACGTCTGGTTCAGGTAGCCGAGCTCGTCCGGAATGATCGAGTTGAGGAGCGCGCGTCCGGCCGTCGTGCGGACCCAGCGCTTCTGGACGTTGCCCTCCGAGTCGATGCGATTCGTGAGGAACCACACCAGATCGTGGAAGTGCAGACGGTCCTGGGCGATCGCACTCTCGACTTCCCCGTAGGTGCCGTAGCGCGGCGCGTCCTCGAAGATCTCGTCGAGACGCGCGTCCGCCTTCTGGCGGGCACTCTTCGAGGCCTTCTGGTTGTTGTAGACCGACTCGAGGTCGGTGACCTCGAGCGGGGGGTTGGTCAGGTAGTACAGCCCGATGACCATGTCCTGCGTCGGCGCCGTGACGGGCCGGCCGTTGGACGGCAGCAGGATGTTGTTGGACGACAGCATCAGGACCCGTGCTTCCAGCTGCGCCTCGAAGGACAGCGGGAGGTGCACGGCCATCTGGTCACCGTCGAAGTCCGCGTTGAACGCGGTGGTGACCAGCGGGTGGATCCGGATCGCCTTCCCCTCGACCAGCACCGGCTCGAACGCCTGGATTCCCAGGCGATGCAGCGTCGGCGCACGGTTCAGGAGGACCGGGTGATCCTTGATGATGTCCTCGAGGACCTCGTAGACCTTGGGGTCCTCCTGCTCCACGATCTTCTTCGCGCGCTTGACCGTCTCGGCCTCGCCGCGCTTCTCGAGCTCGTGGATGATGAAGGGCTTGAACAGCTCGACCGCCATCGCCTTCGGCAGGCCGCACTGGTGCAGCTTGAGCTCCGGCCCGACCACGATGACCGAGCGGCCCGAGTAGTCGACGCGCTTCCCGAGCAGGTTCTGGCGGAAGCGTCCCTGCTTCCCCTTGAGCATGTCGGAGAGCGACTTGAGCGGGCGCTTGCCACGGCCGCGGATCGCCTTCGAGCGGCGACCGTTGTCGAACAACGCGTCCACCGCCTCCTGGAGCATGCGCTTCTCGTTGCGGAGGATGACCTCCGGAGCGCGCATGTCGATGAGCTTCTTGAGCCGGTTGTTCCGGTTGATGACCCGGCGGTACAGATCGTTCAGGTCCGACGTCGCGAACCGGCCACCGTCGAGCGGCACCAGCGGACGAAGGTCCGGCGGAATGATCGGGATGACGTCCAGCACCATCCACTCGGGACGGTTGCGCTTGTCGATCGTGTCCCCGGAGTTCCGCAGCGCGTCCACGACCTTGAGTCGCTTCAGCTTCTTCTTCTTCCGGTGCTGGGACGTTTCCGTCGCGATCTCGTGACGCAGCCACGCCGCGAGACGGTCGAGTCCCTTGCCGTCGGAGTTCTTGTGGTCGATCCGGCGCTCCGGCGAATCGAGCATCTTCAGCAGCGTACGGACCGCCTCGGCCCCGATGTCCGCCTTGAACTTCTCGTCGCCCTGCTCGCGCGCCTTCACGCGGAGGTCGTAGTACTCGTCCTCGTCGAGCAGCTGCATGAACTCGACGTCCTGCCGGCCCGGATACGTGACGATGTAGTTCGCGTAGTACACGACCTTCTCGAGGTCGCGCAGCGTCATCCCCAGCAGGTATCCCAGCTGGCTCGGGAGCGTCTTGAAGAACCAGATGTGGACGACGGGCACCGCCAGCTCGATGTGGCCCATCCGCTCGCGGCGGACCTTCGAGAGGGTGACCTCGACGCCGCAGCGGTCACAGACGTGACCCCGGAATCGGATGCGCTTGAACTTTCCGCAGTGGCACTCCCAGTCCTTGACGGGACCGAAGATGCGCTCGCAGAAAAGGCCGTCCTTTTCCGGCTTGAAGGAGCGGTAGTTGATCGTCTCCGGCTTCAGCACCTCTCCGAACGACCAGCCGCGAATCTCCTCCGCGGCGGCCAGACGGAGCTGGATGAAGTCGAAGTCCGACGAATTCTTGTCGCGGGAACGCGGAAAATCGATCATCTGCTTACTCCTCCTCGCCCAGCGTGACGCTGAGTCCGAGGGCCTGTAGCTCCTTCACGAGTACGTTGAACGACTCGGGGATGCCTGGCTTGGGTAGGTTGTCGCCCTTGACGATGGCCTCGTAGACCTTGGAACGGCCCTGCACGTCGTCGGACTTCACGGTCAGGATCTCCTGGAGCGTGTGCGCGGCACCGTACGCCTCGAGTGCCCACACCTCCATCTCACCGAACCGCTGCCCGCCGAACTGCGCCTTACCGGCCAGCGGCTGCTGCGTGACCAGCGAGTAGGGCCCGATGCTCCGGGCGTGGATCTTGTCGTCGACGAGGTGGCTGAGTTTGAGCATGTAGATCTGCCCCACGGTGACCGGGAAGTCGAAGCGACGCCCGCTCCGTCCGTCCCGCAGCCAGACCTTTCCGCTCGGGAAGATCCCGGCGTACTCGACCAGCTCCGTGGCGGCCTCGTCCAGTCCCTCGCCCGCCGTCCGCTTGCTCTGGATCTCGGCGACCTTCGGGAAGATCTCCTCGAGTTCCTCGCCCTGTCGCTCCGCGATCTCCTTCGCGGCGGCGACCACGAACTTGTGGATGCCGTCGAAGACCTCCTTGGTCGCCTTGTCGAGCTTGAGGTCGGTGAACTCGTCGAGCGTCCGGCCGAGGCCGTGCGACGCGTACTTCGACTCCGGGCCGGCTCCGTTGCCGTTGCCGTTCCGCGAATCGCCCACCCGCTGGATGGCGCCGCCCTCGAGCATCCGGCTCGATGCGATCGCCCTCTCGAGATCCTCGACATCGAGGTCGAGCGACGTCTCGCGCAGGCTGAGCGCGCCCTCCGCCCACTTCAGCGCGCTGAAGCGGAGCAGGACTCCGATCTCGTCCTCGGTGGCGCCCTGGAAGACCGGCGTCTTGGCCTCGAATCCGAGGATCCGCGCGGCCCAGCCCAGGTGCGTCTCGAGAATCTGTCCGACGTTCATTCGCGACGGCACACCGAGCGGATTGAGCACGATCTCGACCGGCGTTCCGTCCGGAAGGAACGGCATGTCCTCCTCCGGGGCGATCCGGGCGATGATGCCCTTGTTTCCGTGGCGTCCCGCCATCTTGTCACCCACCGAGATCTTGCGCTTCTCGGCCAGGTAGACCTTCACCAGCTGCACGACGCCCGGGGGCAGCTCGTCGGGCTGGAAGACCTTGTCGATCTGCTCCTCGGTCCGGTTCCGGACGCGGTCGATGCGCGACTGCGCCTCGTCGATCAGGCGGCGAATCTTCTCGTTCGCCTCCTTGTTCTGAACCTTGATCGTGGAGAGGTCGACCTTGTTGAAGTCGATCGCCTCGACGTCGGCCTTGTTGAGCTTCGTGCCCTCCTCGAGGTACGGATCGACGGTGCCCTTCTTGAGCATCAGGGTGACCGTCTGGCGCATGAGCAGATCCTGCAGCTCCTCGTTGCGCGCCTCCGTGACCCGCTGAACCTCTTCCTTCTCGTGGATCCGCAGGTCGGCGATCTTCCCGCCGTGCTCCTTCTCGAGCAGCGCATCGTCGATGCGGCGGCTGAAGATCTTCACGTCGATCACGGTTCCGGTCATTCCCGGGGGCACGCGGAGCGACGAGTCCTTCACGTCCTTCGCCTTCTCACCGAAGATGGCGGTGAGCAGCTTCTCCTCCGGGGAGAGCTCCGTCTCACCCTTCGGCGTGATCTTACCGCAGAGGATGTCCCCGCTGTTCACGCGGGCACCCACCCGGACGATTCCCCGCTCGTCGAGGTCCACGAGGGACTCCTCGGCGACATTCGGGATCTCGCGGGTGATCTCCTCCATGCCGCGCTTGGTGTCGCGGACGTGGAGCTCGAGTTCCTGGATGTGGATCGAGGTGAAGACGTCGTCCTTCACCAGCTTCTCGCTGATGACGATCGCGTCCTCGAAGTTGTAGCCGTAGTACGGCATGAAGGACACGAGCACGTTGCGGCCGAGCGCGAGCTCGCCGCTGTCGGTGCTGGGGCCGTCCGCCAGGATCGCGCCCGCCTCGACCGTCTCGCCCTCGTTGACGAGCGGACGCTGGTTGATCGCGGTGTCCTGGTTGGTACGCCAGTACTTCTTGAGCGTGTAGCGGTCGAACTGCGAGAGCTTCGCCAGCGGCTGAGCCTCCCCGTCCTTCCCGCCGACACCCGTGTCGATGATGATCTCGTCCGCGGTCACCCGGACCACGTCCCCGCCCCGACGCGCCGTGATCACGGCGCCGGAGTCGCGGGCGAGCTTGAACTCGAGACCCGTTCCGACCAGCGGAGCGTCCGGGTAGAGGAGTGGCACGGCCTGACGCTGCATGTTCGAGCCCATGAGGGCGCGGTTCGCGTCGTCGTGCTCCAGGAACGGGATCATCGCCGCGGCGATCGAGACCATCTGGTCCGGCGCCACGTCCATGTAGTCGATGTCGTCGGACTCGAGCAGCGGGAAGTCACCCCGCTCACGGCACAGGACGTACTCGTTCTGGAAGTCGCCGTTCTCGTCGATCGGCGCGTTGGCCTGCGCGATCCGGGCCTGCTCTTCCTCGTTCGCGGAGAGCCACTCGATTTCGTCGGTGACCTTCCCGTCGATCACCTTCCGGTACGGGGTCTCGATGAATCCGAGATCGTTGACCCGTCCGTAGGTGGTGAGCGACGTGATGAGACCGATGTTCGGACCCTCGGGGGTCTCGATCGGACACATCCGGCCGTAGTGCGAATAGTGCACGTCGCGAACCTCGAAGCCCGCTCGCTCACGCGTCAGACCACCCGGTCCGAGTGCGGAGAGACGGCGCTTGTGCGTCATCTCGGAGAGCGGGTTCGTCTGGTCCATGAACTGCGACAGCTGCGACGAACCGAAGAACGCCTGGATCACGGCGGACACGGTCCGCGCATTCACCAGGTCGTCGATCGAGATCTTCTCCGGATCGGTGTTGATCGACATGCGCTCCTTCACGAGGCGCGCCATGCGCGAGAGACCGACCGAGAACTGGTTCGCGACCAGCTCTCCGACCGTGCGGATGCGGCGATTGCCGAGATGGTCGATGTCGTCGGTGAAGCCGTGGCCCTCGGAGAGGTCGACCAGGTATCGGAGGATCGCCACGAAGTCTTCCTTCGTGAGCGTGGTCTCCGTCGGATCGACGTCCAGCCCGAGGCGGCCGTTGATCTTGTAGCGGCCGACACGACCGAGGTCGTAGCGCTTCGGGTTGAAGAAGACACGGTCGAGCGCCTCGCGGGCGGTCTCGACGTTGGGCGCGTCGCCCGGGCGCAGGAGCGAGTAGATGGCGTACAGCGCCTCTTCCTCGCTCGTGGTCGGATCCTTCTTGAGCGTGTTCTTGACGATGGGGGACTCGCCACGCTCGTCGACCGGGTTCTTGTAGACCGTGATCTTCGACACGCCGGCCCGCTCGAGCAGCTCGATGTGCTCCTCGCCCAGCTCGGACGACTCCTCGATGAGAACCTCGCCCGACTCCGTGTCGACGATGTCCTCGGCCAGGACGTGACCCTCGGCCTCGTCCTTCGAGGCCTTGTCTTCGAAGTCGATCTCGAGCTCGCCCGTCTCGAAGAAGAGCTGATAGATGTCGGCGTCCTTGCTGTACCCGAAGGCGCGAAGCAGGGCGGTCGCCGGAAACTTCTTCTTCTTGTCGATGTGGACGTAGCAGATCGAGTTGATGTCGATCGTGAACTCCACCCACGACCCGCGGAAGGGGATGATCCGCGAGCTGTTCAGCTTGGTGCCGTTCGGATGGACGCTCTCCTCGAACACCACACCCGGCGAACGATGAAGCTGACTGACGATGACCCGCTCGGCGCCGTTCACGATGAACGTGCCCAAGTCGGTCAGGAGCGGGAGATCACCGAGGTAGACTTCCTTCTCGATGATGTCGCGCGGCCGACGCTCGGCGTCGTCGTCCTTCTTGGCGCCCTCTTCCGGCTGCTCCCACACCACGAGACGCAGCTTCGCCTTGAGCGGCGCCGCATACGTCATGTCGCGCTCGATGCACTCCTCGACGGAGTACTTCGGCTCGCCCAGCGATGCCGAAACGTATTCGAGCGTGAAGTTCTCGTTCACGTCCGAAATCGGGAAGATCTCCCCGAAGACGCGATCCAGGCCGAAGTCCCACTGCTCGGCCGGGTCCACGTCACTTTCGATGAGCTTCTCGAACGAACGCCGCTGGAGGTCCAGCAGGTTCGGCATCGGCATGACCGGCTTCAGCTTCGCAAAGCTGAGAACCGGACGACCATCCTTGCGAATATCCAACGGGATGTCCCCCCTTGCACCCGCTCGGAGCGGGCGACGGTATATCTCGACTTCCATACAGCGACGAAATCCCCGGACCGTTTACGCTTCCACGGCGGGGACCCGACTACACCGGCCCGATGACGGGCCGGAACCGACTTGTTTCCCCGCGGTCCTGCAGTGCGTCACGGGGGTGCCGGCGCGATGCGCGGACCGGCCCGAGTCATGCCCGGACCGGCCCAGCGCGCCGGTCCTACTTGAGCTCGACGCTTCCGCCGGCCTCTTCGATCTTGGCCTGAACTTCCTCGGCCTCCGCCTTCGTCACGCCTTCCTTCAGCGCGGTCGGAGCGGTGTCCACGGCCTCCTTGGCTTCCTTCAGGCCAAGGCCGGTGATCTCGCGAACGGCCTTGATGACCTGGATCTTCTTGTCACCGGCCCCGGTGAGGACGACATCGAACTCGTCCTTCTCCTCGGCGGCTTCAGCACCGGCGGCCGCACCGGCGGCAGCCACGGGGGCCGCCATCGCGGTGACGTTGAACTTGTCCTTGAATGCCTCTACGAACTCGGAAAGCTCGAGAACGGTCATTTCTCCGATCGTATCGAGCAGCTCTTCGTGATTCGTTGCCATTTGTGTTTCTCCTGATTGCCCCGGCTATTCGGAAGCCGGCGGTGGGGTTGTTTACGGCTTACTCGCCAGCTTCCTGCTTCTTCGCTTTGTAGGCGTCCAGAAGACCCGCGGTCTCCTGGAGCTTGCTCTCCAGCGCCATGGCCAGAGCAGCCATCGGAGCCTGCATGGCTCCGGCCAGCTCACTGAGCAGCTCCTCTCTCGAGGGCAGCGTCGCGAGCCGGTCGATCTGTGCCGCGTCGAGGATCTTGTTGTCCAGGACCCCCAGCTTGAACGCGGGCTTGTCTCCGTGCTGCTTCGCGAACTCGGTGAGCGCCTTCGCGGGCTCGACCGCGCCTTCGTAGGTGAAGACGACACCGGTCGGACCGTTGAGCGCACCCGAGAGATCGGGGACGTCGGTCCCCTCGAGCGCACGCAGCATCAGGCGATTCTTCGCCACCAGATACTCGGCGCCACTCTCCCGAAGCTTCGCGCGCAGTTCCGTCATCGACTTCACGTTCAGACCGCTGAAGTCGGTGAAGTACATGGCGGGTGAGCGATCGACCCGCTCGCGCAGCTTGGTGACGAAGCTTTCCTTGTCGGTACGGTTCATGATCAGACCCTCCGGTAGAGGTTCGGGTCGATCGACACGCCCGGGCCCATCGTGCTGGACACGGTGACGCTGCGGACGTAGGCGCCCTTGGCGGCCGCCGGCCGCGCACGGACGATCTGGTCCATGAACGCGCTGAAATTGTCCTCGAGCTTGTCCGCGTCGAAGGACACCTTCCCGATCGGCGCGTGGACGTTCCCCGTCTTGTCGACGCGGAACTCGATCTTACCCGCCTTGATGTCGGATACGGCCTTGCCGACGTCCATCGTGACCGTCCCCGCCTTGGGGGTCGGCATGAGCCCGCGCGGACCGAGAATCCGGCCCAGCGGCCCCACCTTCCCCATCATGTCGGGGGTGACGACCATGACGTCGAACTCCAGCCAGCCTTCGTTCTGGATCTTGTCGACGTATTCGACTCCGACGTAATCGGCGCCCGCTTCCTTCGCCTCGTCTTCCTTCGGACCCTGGGTGACCGCGAGCACGCGGACCGTCTTGCCCGTCCCGTGAGGGAGGACCACGGTGCCCCGCACGATCTGATCCGCCTGACGCGGATCGACGCTGAGGCGTGTCGAGACCTCGACGGTTTCGTCGAAGTTCGCGAACGCCAGCTCGCGTACGAGTTCCAGAGCCTGGGGAGGCGTGAAGTTTACGCCCGTCGGGACCTGTTCCCGCGCGGAACGATACTTCTTACCTGTCTTCGGCATCGTCTCGAACCGTCTCGTTCGGTCTCCCACGGGTGGCGGTTCTCACGCCGTGGTTCATACGACCTTCCTGCGGTGACGGGAATCCGACCTTCGGGCCGGCCCCGGTGAGGATCGGCCTCAGGCCGACACCTCGACGCCCATCGAACGGGCGGTACCAGCGATCATGCGCACGGCGGCATCGATGTCCGTCGCGTTCAGATCCTTCATCTTGGTCTCGGCGATCTCCTCGAGCTGCTTCCGAGTGATCGTGCCGACCTTGTTCCGGTTCGGCTCGCCCGATCCCTTGTTGAGCTTGATCGCCTTCTTGATCAGCACGGGCGCCGGGGGCGTCTTCGTGATGAACGTGAACGAGCGATCGGCGAACACGGTGATCTCGACCGGGATCGTGAGCCCGTTCTGATCGGCCGTCTTCGCGTTGAACTGCTTGCAGAACTCCATGATGTTGACGCCGTGCTGTCCCAGCGCGGGTCCGACCGGGGGGGCAGGGTTCGCCTGGCCCGCCGGCACCTGGAGCTTGATGAAACCAATGACCTTCTTCGCCATGACCTGGACCCTCAGTAGCCCTTCAACTGGGTGTAGTCGAGCTCGACCGACGTGGGTCGTCCGAACAGCGACACCTCGACCTTTACCTTGCCCTTCTCGTGGTAGACTTCCTGGATCGTTCCGGAGAAATCCGAGAACGGCCCCTGCGTGATCTCGACCACCTGACCGGCGTTGAACGGAATGTCTTCCTTCTGTTCGTCTTCGGTCCCGGGCTCTTCCACGCCCAGAATCTTGTTGATCTCCTCCTCGCGAAGCGGCTGAGGCTCGCCCCCGCCGCTCACGAACTTGATCACGCCCTGAATGCTGTTGACCACGTGCCGGGTGCGCTCGTTCAGCACCATCCGCACGAGAATATATCCGGGATAGAGGCGCTTGGTGACCTGCACCCGCTTGCCCTTCCGGATCTCGGTGACTTCCTGAGTGGGAACGAGCGACTCGGAAATCTCCTTCTCCTCCGGCGTCTCACCCGGCTCGTCCTCGATCTTGCGGGCGAGCAGGCGCTGCACCTTCTGCTCGTGACCCGAATAGGTCTGGACGGCGTACCACCCCTTGGTCCCCTCAGCCACGGTCACGCTCCGAAGATCCCCATGACGATGTCGAGGACCCACCGAACCACGGTGTCCATCGACCAGATCATCGCGGAGACGATCCCGAGGAAGACGAGCACCACGATCGTGGCGCTCCGAAGCTGCTCCTGGTCGGGCCAGGTCACCTTGCGGAGCTCCTCGATGGACTCTTCCAGGAAGACTTTCGTCTCCTCGATCTTCGAAACGGCCATGTTCTACTTCGTTTCCTTGTGCGCCGTGTGCGTTCGGCACCGCGGGCAGTACTTGCGGTACTCCACCCGCTCCGGGTGCAGACGCTTGTTCTTCGTCTTGGAGTAGTTCCGCTCCTCGCACTCGGTACAGGCGAGGATCACCTTGTCTCGCGGCATCGCTTGATCTCCCGTTTCGTCCGAGACTCCGTTTCCGGAGACACGGACGCACCGACCCTACCACGGCCGGTGCTCTATCGTTCCTGTTCCAACGCGAACAACGCCCGCGTCGTCACTCAAGTTTGTCGATCTCTCGGCCGATCCGCGGCCGAAGGCCCGCGGGGCGGGTCCGACTCAGGAGGGGGCTCGCATCTCCGATGCGGAGCGAAGCGCCCCCCGACGAGTCGGACCCGATCCGTGGGCCCGTCCCGGGATCCCGAGTGTTACTCGATGATCTCCGTGACGACGCCGGCACCAACCGTGCGGCCGCCCTCGCGAATCGCGAAACGCAGCTCCTTGTCCATGGCGATCGGCGTAATCAGCTCGACCTCCAT
>Ga0102929_1001543_pt1 | contig 13774 bp, 9 predicted proteins | sample SalPonR1_B_D2_MG_FD_78510 | JGI IMG/M metagenome (GOLD analysis project Ga0102929, IMG submission 78510) | Salt pond soil microbial communities from South San Francisco under conditions of wetland restoration - Salt Pond MetaG R1_B_D2_MG | ecosystem: Environmental > Aquatic > Marine > Intertidal... | reverse complement strand
TCGATGGTGGTCGGCATCTTCGCGCTGTTCATCCTGACGGCGTCGGCTTCCTTCACCGACTTCCAGGAGGCTCTGCCACGCTATCAGGATGGGTTCCAGCAGCTTCGGATGCAGTGGACGGCGTCCATCGAGAATTCGACGAATCTGCTCCAGCCCGGCGACGTCAACGCCTTCCTCGAGACGATCAACCTGTACGACCCGGCGAGAATCTTCGACATCGCCGGCACCACGCTCGGTCGCGCCGCGTCCTTCGTGGGCCAGGGTCTCCTCGTGCTGCTGATCATGGTGTTCGTCCTGGCCGAGGCGACGGTGTTTCCGAAGAAGCTGGAAGCGATCCTGGGAGATGGGGTCACCGGCGAGGAGCGCATGCGGACGGTCGTCTCGGAGGTCCAGCAGTATCTCGGGATCAAGACGCTGGTCTCGCTCGCCACCGGCCTGCTGATCGGCACCTGGTGCTGGGCGATGGAACTCGACTTCGCGGTCCTGCTCGGACTGATCGCCTTCGCGTTGAACTACATCCCGACGGTCGGGTCGATCATCGCGAGCATTCCGGCCATCGCCCTCTCGCTGATTCTCACCGGCGGCTCCTTCACGCATGCGATCGTGGTCGCGAGCGGGTACGCGGTCGTGAACACCGTCTTCGGCAACTTCATCGAACCCAGCCTCATGGGGCGCCGGCTGGGGCTGTCCACGCTGGTCGTGATCCTGTCGCTGCTCTTCTGGGGCTGGACCTGGGGACCACTGGGCGCGTTGCTCTCTGTGCCCCTGACGATGATCGTGAAGATTTCGCTCGAGAACACGCAGGACCTCCGCTGGATCGCTCAGCTGCTCGACAAGCAGCCCGCGGTCGCGGCAGCGGGCGACGCGGGGGCCTCCACGGCCGGACCCGTCCCCGGTCCCTCCACCTCCACGACCAACTGATGGCACGCGTTTCCTTTTCCGACCAGCCCGACGATGCGCGCCTCTGGGTCTTCGCCGCGCGTGAGAGTCTCTCGGCCGACGCGGTCGCCCTTCTCGGGGCGTCCGTGGATGAATTCCTCGACGGGTGGGCGGCTCACGGACATCCGCTCCGTGCGAGCCGGGACATCGCGGACGATCGGTTCCTCTTCGTCGCCGTTGACCGGGCGTCGGAGCCGCCTTCGGGCTGCTCGATCGACGCGATGGTGCGTCACCTCAAGGGTCTGGAGGGCGCCGTGGGCACGGTGCTCGTCGCCCACGGGCCGGTGTGGTTCCGGGATGCCGACGGCGAGATCCGCTGTGTGACCCGTCCGCAGTTCAAGCAGCTCGCCCGGGAGGGAGAGGTCGACCTCGGGACCCCGGTGTTCGACACCACGATCACGGAGCTGACCGCGCTCCGCGAGGGACGCTTCGAGGTCCCGGCACGCGACGCCTGGCACGGGGCCGCCTTCTTCGGCTGACCCTCGCCCGGGCGCGGACCGGACTCGTCCGGCCCACGCCCCGACGGGATGCTACTCGACGTCGCCCTGCAGCCGCTTGATGAAGGGGCTCGCCAGCAGCGCCACGATTCCGACGCTCCCGACGATCAGCGCCACGGTGCGGAAGAGTGGGGACGGCTGCATGCCTTCGAGGCCTCCCGCGATGCGGCCCGCGATGATGTTTCCGAGCGACACGGAGACGAACCAGAGGCCCATCATCTGACCGACGCGCTTGGCGGGGGCCAGTTTCGTCATGGCCGAAAGGCCCACGGGGGACAGCGCCAGCTCACCGACCGTGTGGAAGAAGTACGTCACCACGAGCCAGGTCATCGCCGCGCCGTTCTCGGTGGAGGCGTTCGCCGCGCCCCAGGAGAGGACGAAGAAGCCCATGGCGAGGCCCAGGAGCCCCCAGCCGAACTTCGCCGGAATCGAGGGGTTGGCGTTCCGCTTCCCGAGCCAGACCCAGAAGACGCCGAAGATGGGCGCCATGATCACGATGAAGATCGAGTTGATCGACTGGAGGAATCCCGCTGGGATCTCCGCGCCCCCGATGGTCCGGTCCGTGTAGTCCCGGGCGAACAGGTTCAGCGACGAGCCGGCCTGCTCGAATCCGGACCAGAAGATGGCGGAGAGCAGGAAGAGCCAGACGATCACCCAGAGGCGCTTCACCTCCTCCTTCGAGTGCCCCCCGAAGAAGATGACGCCGCCGAAGTAGAGTCCGGCGAGGATCAGGACGCCCGCCCCCAGACCGTCGGCGATGGTGGGTAGCTCGATCGAGAGCACGCCGGCGCTGATCGCGAAGCCGAAGGCGATCACGGCCAGGATCGTCGCGCCGGCGATCGTGAAGAAGCGGTTCGAGAGGGCGCGGAGTTCCGCGGGGGTGCGATCGGTCTCGAGTTTCCCGGCTTCTCCGAGATACCCGAGGCCGGCGCGGTACTGGATCAGGCCGAGCACCATCCCGATGCCCGCGAGCGAGAAGCCGAGGTGGAAGTTCCCGGTCCACTCGAAGCCGAAGAGGGTGAATCCCTCCCCGATCGACGAACAGGCGAGCGGCCCGAGGATCGCACCGAGGTTGATCCCCATGTAGAAGACGGAGAAACCCGCGTCGCGGCGCGCACCCCCCTCGGGGTAGAGGTCTCCGACGACCGTCGAGACGTTGGGCTTGAGGAGCCCGGTCCCGATCGTGATGAGGAACAGCCCGATGAAGAACAGCGGCTCCGTCGGAACCGCCATCGAGAAGTGGCCGGCGGCGATGATCCAGCCGCCGACGTACACCGACCTCCGCTTCCCCCAGATGTTGTCCGCGACCCAGCCACCGGGCAGCGCCAGGAGGTAGACGAGCCCCGTGTACAGCCCGTAGATCGCGCCTGCCGTGACGGCGTCCAGGCCGAGTCCGGGATTGGACGCGACGGTCTCCTGCGTGAGGTACAGGATGAGCAGCGCACGCATCCCGTAGTAGGAGAAGCGCTCCCACATCTCCGTGAAGAAGAGGGTGGAGAGCCCCCGGGGATGACCGAAGAAGGTCTTGCCGGGGGTCGCGGTCGAAGCCGTCGGGGTGGACACGGAGTGAAAGCTCCTTCAGGGACGAATCGGCGGCAGACGCGCCGACGAGGACGCGAGCAAACTAGGGGGCTGCGAGGACCACGTCGAGGAAGCGGGCGGAAGCCTCCTCCGCCCAGAGGCCGGGGTTGCGGAGCGAGCCACGAAGAAATCCCACGTGTCCGCCCCGGCGGGTCAGAATCGGGTGGATCGCGGGATTTCGACGCATGGCCTCGGTCGGTACCGCCTCGAAGGGGAGAAAGGGGTCGTCCTGCGCGTGCAGGAGCAGCGTAGGCACCCGGATCTCCGTGAGGAGCGGCCCGGAGCTCGACCGCGCGTAGTAGTCGGCCGCGTCCCGGAAGCCGTGAAGGGGCGCGGTGAGGGCGTCGTCGAACTCACGAAGGGTCTTCGCGGCCCGCACCCGCTCCAGATCGACCTCCTCCGCCAGGAGATGCGTCTTGTCCTCCACCTTGGAGAGGAGCGAGCGGAGAAAGTAGTGCGTGTAGATCCGGCCGATGCGTGAACGCTCCAGCAGATCGGACCCGGCCTGGAGGTCGTACGGAACCGACATCGCGACCGCGGCGTGAACGGGGGATCCGTCTCCCTCCTCGGCCAGGTACTTGAGAAGGACGTTGCCCCCCAGGGATATTCCCAGGGCGCCGAGCGGCGCACCACCCAGACGGTCGGAGAGATACCGCACGACGAAACGCAGATCGTCCGTTTCGCCGGAGTGGTAGGCGCGCGCCTTCCGGTTGGGCTCCCCGCTGCACGAGCGGAAGTTCAGCGCGGCGACGCCGAAGCCGCGCCGCCGCAGGGCAGCGGCGGCACACCGGACGTAGGGACGCTCCGAGTGCCCCTCCAGGCCGTGGAGGATGACGCACCACGGCGCCGCGTCGTCCCGGGGCGACACCAGGTCGATGTCCAGGAAGTCGCCGTCCGGGGTGTCCCACCGTTCGCGGGTGACGGGAAGCTGGGGAGAGCGTCGTGCGTACTTGCCCGCGATCGTCTGCACATGCGGGTTCGCGGCCAGCCGGGCGGGCCGGAACGCCGGCGGGAGTGCCGCCGCGGGGATGAGTTCGTTCGCTGCGCTTCTGGACATGCGGAGTAGTGTAACCGGATGGACCGCGCGGAAGGGAGCGCCCCGATGAAACCGGCACCGGCCGGGGCGCGTAGGATCCGTGGGGTGAAGCGGGGTCGCGGGCTCGAGGGTGCGCGCGCGCTCCGCCGGATGGATCGGCACCGTCGATCCGGGTGGCCATTCAATCGAACAGGAACGCATGCACCGCGTCGCATACCGGATCTTCATGGGCACGCTCCCGGCGACCCTCCTGCTTCTGGGATCCGCCGACCCGGTCGCGTCCGTCCAGAACGGGGAGGTGGCTGTCCGCGATGCCGAACCGGAGCGCGGCGAGCCCGTGGCCCCCCTTCGCGGTCGCGTGACCCTGACCGACGGTGACGTCGTCGAAGGCCTGCTGACCTGGAATCGCCACGCCTCGACGACCCGCGACGTGATCGAGGGCCTGCGCGCCGTGTCCGAGGACGGGTTGCGCTTCCGGACTCGCCGGTCGGAGCGCACCGCGCCCGATCGGCGTCGGAGCGTCGACCTGCCCGGCGTCCGGGTGACCTGGGAAGAGGACGACCCGGAGCTCACTCGCCGGGTCCAGGGGGGCGTTCGTCTTCACTGGGTCGATCGCCTCGTGCGGGACGGCGACGCGCTGGACATCGACCTCCGCACCGGCGACAGCGTCGAACTCCGATCTGCGGGCACCGACGTGGGTCCCGGCTTCCGGGGTCTCGAGGTCGACCTCGGCGACGGCGTGGTTCGAAGGCTCGAATGGGACGAGTTCACGCGTGTGCAGCTTCTTCACGATCTGCCACTCGACGGTCGCGGGTCCCACCGTCTCCATGGCAGGGTGACGACCGACGACGGCGCGAGCATCACGGGATGGATCGTGTGGGATCTCGACGAGTCGCGGGCCTGGCACCGCCTCGACGGCGAGGTGGAGGGCGAATCCATCGACGTCGAGTTCGCGCGCATCGCCGGGATCGAGAAGGCGGACGACGGTGAAGGCGTGGTCGTGATTCTTCGCGGCGGTGGGCGGATGAGCCTCACGGGATCGAACGACGTGGGGCCCGAGAATCGGGGGATCGGCGTGATCGATGAAGCGGGCGAGTTGCACATCGTCGAGTGGGACGACTTCCGGACGCTCGACCTCGTGCCTCCCGCGGGGGAGCGGTGATGTCGACGTCGAGCCGGTTCGGCGCCGCGCTCGTCGGGGCGCTGCTGCTCGTCCCCTCGGGGGCGTCGGGGCAGGTCGGGTCGGGTCCGACCGGTCCCGACGAGGCGTTCGCCGACGCCGGAACCGAGGCCCTCTTCCGGGTCGCGCACGAGGCCTGGCGATCCGTCGACTCGACGGTGGTCCGGTACACGGCGGTCGTGAAGCAGCGACTGGCTGCGTCGCTGCGGACGCCGCTCCGCGACCGCACGATCTTCCAGTCGGAATCGGCCGCCCGGATCTTCTGGGACCGGGATCACGACCAACTCACGCAGCTGCTCGCATCGAGCACCCAGGCGCCCGGATCGGGGGACACGTCGGTCCAGGATGGCGAGGGCGGATTCGGCGTCCCGGACGGCTTCGACCCCGGCGGCGACCGCCTGGTGTTCGGATTCGCGTCCCAGGAAGACACCGACGAGATCGACGAGGACGACTTCTACATCGTTCACCCGCTGGGGAGCCAGGCGAGGGACGTCTACAGGTACGAGGCGCGGGACACGCTCACGCTCGGGCTGCCGGACGGCCGGGAGATCCGGGCGGTGGCGCTCGCGGTCGTCCCCCGGGTGGCCGGCCCCAACTACGTCACCGGTACGCTCTGGATCGAGCCGACTTCGGGGGCGCTCGTCCGGGCGGCGTATCGGCTCAGCCAGCAGCTGGACATCGTCCGCGACATCCCGGATGTCGCCGAGGAGGACGCACAGGGCGAGTTCCGCTGGGTCCCCGGCTTCCTCAAGCCGTGGACGTTCGACATGACGCTGGTCACGGTCGACTACACGCTGTGGGACTTCGAGACGTGGCTCCCGCGGTCCATGCGCATCGAGGGACAGGTGCGCGTCGGAGTGCTGCGCGTCCCGGCCGAGGTGGATGTCGCGTATCGGATCGAGTCGGTGGTGACCGAGGAGGACCTCGCGACGGACGAGGACGTCTCGCCGTTCGGACCCGTGGAGGAGCGGGTCTTCGAGTCCCGCGAGGAGGCCATGGTCTTCATCGCGGAGCGACTCGGCGACGAGGAGGGTGTGCCGTTCGAGGTCTCCGGAGACGTGCTGGTCCCCGAGGATCGCTCGTGGCTGCGGGACAATCCCAACCTGCCACCCCCGATCTGGGAAGACGCCCCCGGGTTCCTGTCGCAGGGAGACGTCGACGAGCTCGAGGACCTCCTCGGCGATCTTCCCCGACCGCCGGTCCAGGCCGCTCCCTTCCGGTTCGGCTGGGGACTCGGCCGCCCCGAGGCGCTCCGGTACAACCGCGTCGAGGCGCTCGCGGCGGGTGTGGCGGGAGACGCCCGGTACGGCACGCCTCTCGGTCCGATCGACATCGACGCGCGGGCGCTGTTCGGAATCGCCGATCTGCAGCCGAAGGTCACGCTCTCGCTGACCCGGAACACCTTCACCAGCAGCGTCGGCGTGGGTGGCTACCACGACCTCCGGGCCGTGGACCCGCGTGGACGCCACCTCGATCTGGGGAATTCTCTGACCGCGTTCATGTTCGGGCGCGACGAGGGGGAGTACTACCTCGCCTCCGGCGGAGACCTTCGCATCCAGCCTCCGGAGGCCGCGCGAAGGAGCTGGGAGGTGCGCCTGTACGGCGAGCGGCAGCGGTCGGTGGAGACCAACACGGATGTCGCCGTCACCCAGCTCTTCGACTCGGGCTGGCGGTTCCGGCCGAACGTCGAATCCACCGAGCTCGACGAGTTCGGCACCGAGGTCTGGATCCGCCCGTGGTGGGGGCGCGACCCCGAGGGCCTGCAGGGCGGCGTGGAGCTCTACGCCCATGCGGCCACCTGGTCGCCCCGATCGGGCGGTGAACGCTCGTCCTTCGCGCGCACTCGCCTGACGGCCCGCACCCGGGTGCCGATCACCGAGCGACTCCGGGTGGGGATCGAGGTCGAGGGGGGGAGCGCCTTCGACCTGGACGCCGCGCAGGCCGTACCCTCCGCCGTGCCCCCTCAGCGGAACTGGTTCGTGGGCGGCGCGCTCACCCTGCGGGGATACGATGCGAGCGTGCTCCGAGGCGAGGACTTCGGACGGGCGCGCATCGAGTTCGCCCGAGGGCTCCGGGGCGGATCCCTGACCTTCTTCGGGGACGCCGGCTGGGCCGGCACCTGGGACGTCTTCGAGGGCGAGGACGTCCTCTACGCCGTGGGTGTCGGAGCGAGCGTGCTCGACGGACTCGTGCGCTTCGATCTGTCCCGGGGTCTGACCGGGCCGCTCAAGCGCACTCGGCTCGACCTGTATCTGGACGCGATTCTCTAGGGCCTGTTCACGCTACGGGGATGTGGTGTCTTTTTGACGCACGCCCCGGGCGTCGCGCATTGTCATGCGCATGATGGGTGCCGCGGGTCGTCCGGTCCGCGCCCTCGCGGGGGCGCTGCTTCTTCCACTGATCGCGTCGTGCGCGGAGACGTCACCCTCGCTCGAACCGGGCGTGCCGGTCGATCTGGCGGATCGCCGCGCCCGCACGATCTCCGATCTGGCGTACCGCTTCCGGCTCGAGCTCCCGCGGGACCCCGGTGCACCGATCCACGGGTCCGCGGTGATCGACTTCACCTGGACGGATCCCGACGGACAGCCCGTGGTGGTGGATCTCGAGTGGGCGGAGGCGAGTGTTCGACAGGTCCGCATCGACGGCCGGCCGGTGGACTGGACGGCGGTCGCCGACCATCTGGTCATTCCTCCCGAGGCGCTCGAACCCCACGGCGCCAACCGGCTCGAGGTCGACTTCGTCTCGACGGGGGAGGCCGGCCTCCGGCGTGACGCCGACGTCGTCTACAGCCTGTTCGTCCCCGACCGGGCCCACACGCTCCTGCCGCTTTTCGATCAGCCGGATCTGCGGGGGACCGTCTCGTGGGAGATCGAGGCCCCGCTGGGCTGGGAGGTCGTGACGAACGCCGCGGTCGAAGCGCGGGAGGCCGGCGCGACGTCGGAGCGGTGGACGTTCGCCGCGTCCCGCCCGATCTCTCCCTATCTCATGGCGTTCGCGGCCGGGTCCTTCGAGGTCGTGGAGGGCCGCCGCCGCGGCCGATCCTACCGGCTGCTGCATCTGGGGCTGGACGCGGAGCGGGTGGACCGGAATGCGGGCGCCGTCTTCGACCTGCACGCCCGCTCGCTCGCATGGATGGAGTCCTACACCGGCCTCGCATACCCATTCGGGAAGTTCGACGTGGTCGCCGTGCCCGACCTCCCGTACGGGGGGATGGAGCACCCGGGCGTCGTGCTGTACCGCGAGCGGGACCTGCTGCCCCCGGGCGAGGCCGGTCCGGCCGAGGAGCGCCGACGGGCCGAGATCGTCGCGCACGAGTCGGCGCACATGTGGTTCGGCAACCTCGTCGCGATGGCGTGGCTCGACGATCTCTGGATGAAGGAGGTCTTCGCCGGGCACTTCGCGGCCCGGGTCGTGGAGGAGATGTTCCCCGACGACGATCACGATCTGCGCTTCCTCTTCGCCCACCATCCCCCGGCGGGTCGATCCGCGGTTCCGGGGGAAGGCCTGCCGATCCGCGGCGCCGTGACGAACCTGCACGAGGGTCCGGAGACCGGGACCGGTCGGATCCACCGACGGGCGCCCGTGGCCCTGGCGAACCTGGAGCGATTCGTGTCGCCCGACACCTTCCGCGAGGGGGTGCGCGCGCTGCTGGAGCGTCACGCATGGGGGAGCGTCGGGTGGGACGACTTCGTCGAGGTCCTGCAGTCGATTCATGGCGCGGACCTCTCGAAGTGGAGCCGCACGTGGGTGGACGGCTCGGAGCGGCCGGTCATGCGTCTCGTCTGGGAGGCGGATGGGCGGGGCAGGGGGACGGTCGCGATCATTCAGGAATCGGGGACGGAGGCCGACCCGCTCTGGCCACAGCGTTTGACGGTGCACGGCCAGTGGGTGGACCGAACCGAGTCGTCCACGGTGGAATTCAGGGGGGATGCACGGAGGATCGTCGTCTGGAGCGACGTGGTGCGCCCGGAACTCGTGATCCCGAATGCGTCCGGGCTGGAGTACGGCCTGTTCCGCCTCGACCCGGTGTGGACGGACGCGCTCCTGTCCCGCCTGGGAAGTCTCCGGCCGGCCCTGCTGAGGGCTTCGGCGACGCTCGTGATCGAGGACGCGGTCTCGGAGTCGCGCGTGGCGCCGGAGGCGGTCATCGGGGCCGCCCTCTCGGCGCTGGAGCGCGAACGCGACGAGCTCCTGGCGACCCGGCTGGTCCACCTCATCGGCACCACGTACCAGGATCATCTGGCGTCGGATCGGCATCACCCTCTGGCCGACCGCATCCGGGCCGGCTTCGGGGATCGGATCGCAAAGGCGCGGTCGAGGGCACAGCACGCACGCGTCGCGTCGAGCTGGCAGCGGATGATTCTCGAGAATCGGATGTCGGAGGAGCCGATACTCGGCATCGAGCGGCCCGCGTCCACGCTGCTTCGTGCTTCGGCGCCACGCGGCTGGCGGGGTGGCGTCGGCGGGGTACCGGGACGCCCGGATCTCCGTGACCCGGTCCTTCGGCGGACGGTCGCGATCGCGCTCGAGCTTCCGGTCGTCCGGCTCCGCCCGCGTTAACAGGCGTCACCACATTTCCGGGGGAAGGTGGTCAGCGGGCGGTGATGCCCGCAGCACGGGCCCTCGCCAGCTCTCCGTGACGACGGATCCGTCCGTGTAGTCATTGAGGGGTAGGGGCGATGTGTTTACACTGTTAACATGTCGACCGAAACGCGCGAACGGATTCTCAAGGAAGCCACCGAGCTCTATCTCAAGGACGGCTTCGACGGCTTCTCGATGCGGGCTCTCGCACGGGCCGTGGGAGTCACCGCCCCCGCGCTGTACCGCCACTACTCCTCGAAGGAAAACGTCCTCCACGAGATCATGGGGGAGGCGTTCCGTCGGCTTTCCAACGAGCTCTACAAGGCGCTCTCCGAGCCCACGCCCCTCGAGCGATTCCGCCGGGCGGTCAGCGGATACGTGGACTTCGCGCTCGAGAATCCGCGCCTCTACGAGGTGCTGTTCGTCCCCGCCACGATGATGGGAGACGGAGAGCTGCCGGAGAGCGTCCAGGCGCAGGGCTGCGCGGTCGGGCAGTTCTTCGACGACCGGGTGCGCGAGTGCGTCTCGGCGGGCGTGCTCCGTGACGACGAGGTCGCGCCGACCATGTGGGCGCACACGCACGGGATGGTGTCTCTGTACCTCCGCGGACGCATGTCGGCGCGGGGCATCGAGACGGCGGCGGACTTCCGCGAGCTCTTCGAGGCATCGACCACGCGGATGCTCGAGGGACTCGGGGGGCCGGTGATCCGGTCGGTGGATGTCGAAGACGAATCCGGCGCCGTGGTCTAGGGCGCGATACGGAGAGGTATGATGGGACGGATGATGATGGTGGTGGGGTGGGGGTTCACGTGTCTCGTGCTCATGGTCGGGCCGGCCGTGGCCCAGGAGCAGGGACGGGCCGTCCGGGCGGACGCCGCCGACGCCACGAGGCAGGTCGGCCTGTCGGAGGCGGTGTCCATGGCCCTCGCGGCCAATCCGGAGCTCTCTGCCGCCCAGTACGCCGTGCGTGAGGCGGAGGAGCGGGTGTCCGAGGCGTGGGGCAACGTGTTCCCCGTCGTGGACCTGACGAGTTCCTACACGCGCAACTTCTCGCCGCCCGTCAGCTTCCTGCCGGGTACGTTCGTGGATCCGAATGCGGACCCGAACGAGCTCGTCCCCTTCCGCTTCGGGGCGGACAACGTCTGGAATCTCTCCATCGACGTGGAGCAGCCGCTCTTCAACGCGGCCGCGTTCATCGGCGTCGGCGCCGCGGGACGATTCCAGGCGCTGCAGGACGAGTCGTACCGGGGGCAGGTCCAGACCGTGGTGACCCGTGTCCGCGAAGCGTACTACCGGCTTCTGCTCAACCAGGAGCAGGTTCGCCTGCTGGAGAACTCGATCCGGCGCGTCGAGCAGAGCCTCGCGGAGACGCGAGCGCTCGAGGAAGCGGGGCTGGTATCCGAGTACGACGTGCTCCGCCTCGAGGTCGAACTCGCCAATCTCACTCCGAATCTGCGACGGGCCGCGGAGGCCGTGGCGCAGGATCGTCGGACCCTGGCGATCGAACTCGGGCTCGAGGTCGGTACGGAGCTCCGCGTGCAGGGAACGCTCGCCACCATGCGGCTCGACGATCCCGCCGCGAATTCGCCCGAGAACCGTGAGGTCCTGGCGTTCGGCGGCCGGACCGTGGCGCCATCCGAGTCGCTGGTGGCCGAGGCGATGGGGAGCCGCTCCGACCTCCTCCAGCTCGAGCTCACCGAGAGTCTCCGGACCACCGAGCTCCGGCTCGAGCAGGTACAGTACCTCCCCCGGATCGCCCTGTTCGGCAGCTACGGGATCGCCGCCCAGCAGAACGGCGATCCCAGGTTCTTCGGAGATCCCCGCGGATATTCGAGGCTGGCCGGAGTCCGGGTGACGCTGCCGATCTTCCAGGGGCTTCAGCGGGACGCACGCATCGACCAGAAGCAGGCGGTGCTCGAGCAGGCGCGGGTTCAGACGGAGTACGCCAGACGCCAGGCGCGCAACGAGATAGAGACGCTGGTGGCGGCCACCGAGGAGGCGCGGGAGCGGGCGGATGCCCAGGCCCTCGCCGTACGGCAGGCCACACGCGGCTTCGAGATCGCCAGCGCCCAGTACCGAGAGGGCATCGGGACGCAGCTGGAGCTGACGGATGCCGAGGTCGCGCTCCGGCAGAGCGAATTCAATTACGCGCAGGCGGTGCACGACTATCTGGTTGCGCGCGCACGTCTGGACCGCGCCACCGGCCGCGTGCCGGTGGAGACCGAGTCCGGAGGTGTCGGATGAACGCACGGACAACCGAGGATGTGGGGATGAAGGGGGAAGGGATGATGCCGTCGCGGATCGCGAAGGCGTGGATGGTGCTCGGCGTCGCCGGGGTGGTGGCCGCCTGCGGTGGGTCGGCGGATGGCCGTGAGGCGCCGGGAGAGGCGGAGGCCGGAGAGGCGGGCTTCGCGCGCGTCATCAATGTCGAGGTCGCGACGATCGAGCAGTCGCGATTCGTCGAGCAGATTCGACTCACGGGGACGGTCCGGGCGGACCGCGACGTGACCGTCGCGGCCGAGGAGACCGGTCGGGTCGTCGAGGTGCTGGCGGAGAAGGGGGACCGGGTCGCCGAGGGGAATCCGCTGGTTCGACTCGACGCCGAGCTTCTCGAGGCGCAGGTGGAGCAGGCGGAGGCTCGTGCCTCGCTCGCGGAGGACACGTGGGAGCGGCGGCGCCGGCTCTGGGAGGAAGACCGGGTGGGCACGGAGCTGGCCTATCTCCAGGCCCGTGCGAATGCTCGGGAGGCGGCGGCATCGCTGCGGAATCTCCGGGAGCGCCTGTCGCGGACGGTGATCCGGGCTCCCTTCGACGGGGTCGTGGAGGACCGGGCGGTCGAGCAGGGAAGCCTCGTCGCCCCGGGCACACCGGTCGCCCGGATCCTGGACCTCGATCCGCTCGAGGTGAGCGCGGGAGTGCCGGAGCGCTACGCCGCCGACGTGCGGCCGGGTGCGACGGTGACGGTGTCCGTGGACGCCCTCCCCGATGCCGCCTTCGAAGGCCGTGTCGGCTTCGTCGGGGCCACCGTGGATCCGCAGAGTCGCACCTTCCCGGTCGAGGTCACGCTTCCGAACCGCTCCAGGCTCATCAAGCCCGAGATGGTCGCGGACGTGCGCGTCGAGCGGAGGGCGATCGACGACGCGCTGGTCGTCCCGCAGGACGCCGTCGTCCGGGTGGAGAACGGGTACGTCGTGTTCGTCGTGGTGGGCACGGACGGAGAGACGCGCGTGGAGGCACGAGACGTCGTCGTCCGCGCCAGCCAGGCGAACCGTGTAGTGCTCGAGGGAGATGTGGCCGCGGGGGAGCGGCTCGTGGTCGTCGGGCAGCAGCTGGTCGCGGACGGTGATCGCGTGCGGGTCGTGGAGGCACGATGATCGCACCGGGTGGACGGAACGAGGACGCGGACGTCGCGGCGCCGCCCTCCGACCCGGAGGAGCTGGCGCGGTACAAGGAGTTCGGGCTGACCTCCTTCGCGGTCGACCATTTCACGAGTGTCGCCGTCCTTCTGGTCATCCTGACGATCACCGGGCTCACCTCGTACTTCGCGACGCCGAAAGAGTCGTTTCCGGAGATCGAGATCCCGATGATCGCCGTGAACACGGTGTATCCGGGCGTGGCTCCCGAGGACATCGAATCGCTCGTCACCCGGAAGGTGGAGGACGAGCTGGCGACGATTCCCGACCTGAAGGAGATCACCTCCAGCTCCGCGGAGGGCTTCTCGAGCGTCGTGGCCGAGTTCGAGACCACCGTGGATCTCGAGGATGCGCTCCAGCGGGTTCGCGAGCGGGTGGATCTCGCCCGAGCCGAGCTCCCCGACGACGCGGAGGAGCCCCAGATCGTCGAGTTCGACGTGACGCAGGTCCCGATCCTGCAGGTGAATCTGTCGGGCGAATACGATCTGGTGCGCCTCAAGGAGCTCGCGGAGGCGCTGCAGGACGAACTCGAGGCGATCCCGCAGGT
>Ga0102929_1001542_pt1 | contig 13774 bp, 18 predicted proteins | sample SalPonR1_B_D2_MG_FD_78510 | JGI IMG/M metagenome (GOLD analysis project Ga0102929, IMG submission 78510) | Salt pond soil microbial communities from South San Francisco under conditions of wetland restoration - Salt Pond MetaG R1_B_D2_MG | ecosystem: Environmental > Aquatic > Marine > Intertidal... | reverse complement strand
CTGCGATTGCGCGAACAGTCTCAAATCCGGGCATAACTAGCCCCTCTCTTTAAACAATTCCTTCGGAGCGACATCGAGGGCACGCGCGATCTTCTCCAGTAAATCGACTGATGCCGAGAATCTGGCGAGTTCGATTTCGCTAACATAGCTGCGATCCATGTCAGCAGCTAAAGCTAGTTGTTCTTGGCTCATACCCTTGGAACTTCTTAGATTCCGGATATTTAGCCCTACTTGTTCCCTCAGTTTTATGGCCTGTCTTCGGCCAAATCATGAGGATCGCTCTACGGAATATATTCCACAAAACGCGCGCGAGCATTGCAAAGTCTATGCTCGCATATGGTGTATCAGGGGGTGATAGGCATAGGATATCAGTATTATAGCAATGTAATCAAAAGGCACTTAATGCTATGTGGTGTGTTCTCATCAGGAAATGGTGTGTTGGGGTCGCGATGGCCGTTCTTTCCAGTGTGGCTCCCCAAGCGGCGAAAGCCTACCAAGTTGACTGCGCCATTCTGCTTTGCCTAGCTGGTGGGTGGCCCGCGTCAGCAGAATGTTCTCACGCGCGCGCTGTCTTCATCCGCCGCATCACACCCTGGCCGATCGAGCCGCCGTTGCAAATCTGGCGTTGCCCGATGGGCGTGGTCGGGCGCGCGCCGTTGCAAAGCAGCGCCCCTAGACTCTGGGAAGCCAGCCACGAACGCGGCCAGGCGCTTGGCCAAATTATCTTGGCCCAGGTGGTGGAAGGTGGCGCAGACATAGACATCAGCGGCCGGGAATTCGACTTCGTGCGCTCGATCCGGGTCTGGGACGTGCGGCACTACAGCCATCGCGAACGTGGCCGCGAGGACGATTGCGAAGAGCGATTTACGATGCGCCTCGGGACATACGGGACCCAGGGCGACTTCGACTGGCAGTCCACCACACCTGAAGCCGCACCGACTTGGGTGTTGCCATCGCGGCAATGCTCATGGGCCAGCTGGCGCCGTGGCGTTGGTGTTGAGTGGGAGGACCACGAAGGCAACCATGGCTTCGAATGGGTGAGTTACTGATGGCGCGGCAGTTGCGAGGCATCAGTAGCTCGGTGGTCGCGTCAACCCGGCTAGCGTTCCTTCGCGTGGCGGTCGATGGCATCCGCGCGGGTGACGATATCGGAGGCGACCGTCTCATAAAGCTGCGCCCGACGGTCGCGCGTCGAGCCGGGTTTGGGGTTCTGTCGCCTTATGCGTCTGGCGAGCCAAAGCAGGATCTGCGCGGCTGGTTCTTGAACGGCCTCCGGAGTCTTCGGCGGATAGTGTTCTTCCAGCAAGGCGACGATCTCGGCGTTCATGCTCCGGCGGTTCGCGTCCGCTTTTTCCCGGATCCGATCCCGCAAGCCGTCAGGCATACGGATGATGTACTTGTCTTGGGATGATGAAGGATATTCAGCCATACTGGCTCCTAGCCATGTATTTATTCTTGACGCAATGCTGGCAACTTGCCATGTAAAGGTCAAGCCTACACAGGAGGTGAATTGATGCACTGTCGCGAACCGCTGATGCTCCGGCTGCCAAAAGAGCTCAAAGACTGGGTCAAAGAAGAGGCTCAGCGTAACTATAGCTCGCAAAACTCCGAGGTCGTTCGAGCTTTGTTGGCTGCCAAGAAACGGGCAGATCAAAAGCATGCCGAAATGGCGGCAGATTGATGCACTGACGGGAAAAAATATGACGCAAAGAAATGTTCACACGACCGCGCGCCAAGCTGCATCTGCCCTCATTCGCGAGGCCCGTGAGGCAGGCTGGTTGAGGGCGAGGTTCGAAATCAAGCCTGATGGCAGCGTCACGGTCGATGCCGGCATGGCCGAACCGGACAGCAGCGATGAATTTCTCAATGGCGACTTGAGAATGCGAGAATGACTAGAAAGAGCCTGCCCAAGTACGTGTATCGCGACCGTGGTTACGTGCGTTTCATAAGACGTGCCCGAGGCATTTCTGTCATGATGCACGAAGAGGTGGGCTCACCCGAGTTTTGGGATCATCATAACCGGTTGCTGCGGGGTAAACCGGCCCCAAAGCCGGTTAAGCGGAACTTTGAGGCGTTGATCAAGAGCTATTTTCAAAGCGACGCTTACAAGAAACTCAAGCCGCGCACGAAGTCCGATTATAGGCGTTACATGTCCCACATACGAGAGATCTGGGACGACAAAGACCCTGCCAAGATCGAAACGCATCACATTTATGAATTGCATCGCGCCAATGCAGACCACTGGCGACAGGCGAACTATCTCGTGCAGGTGATGGTGGTCCTGATGAACCATGCGCGCTTGATTGGGGTTACGAGGAAAGAGCACGGCAACCCGGCAAAAGGAATCCCGCTCTTCAAGCAGCAAAGCGATGGATGGGAGCCGTGGCCAGATGATGTGCGGGATGAATTTGAAGGGCTCGCAACTCCGCGGGCGCGCCTTGTCTACGAGCTTTGCCTTGGGACTGGACAGAGAATTGGCGACATCCTCAAGATGGAGTGGGCGCATGTTGCGAACGACGGCTTCGATCTGACCCAAGGCAAGACGAATAAACCGTTATGGATCCCGCTTACGGATCGCCTGAGTGACTATTTGCAAGGCTTGGAGCGTCGAGAGGGGCGCCTAGTCACCGACTCCAATGGTCAGCCCGTCAGCTACCGCACGATTGCTCAGGAAATGCGCGCGATAAAGGCGCGGATGAAGCACGCTGATGCCGCGCGGTACAAGACCCACGGGTTACGGAAAAACGCGACGATCGAGCTCTATCTGGCCGGCTGTGATGACGAGATGGTCAAGTCTGTGACCGGACATTCTGGCGTTGAGATGCTGAAGAAATATGGCGGTCAGGTCCGGCAACGAGAGCTCGCAAGCCGCGCTCAGGAGGCTCGGAACCGACTGGCGCGCGAAAAGAACGAACCATGAAAGTTTCAACGATTGTTTCAAAACCAACGGCGAAGGAGGTCAAAGATGACGCAAGTCATTGATTTTATTGGAGGCGAGTACCGGAATCGAACCGGTGTACACGGATTTGCAATCCGCTGCGTCACCACTCCGCCAACTCGCCAGAGTGGACTTTCGAATAGGCGGTCGCGCGAGGCGCGTCAAGCGGATATCGGGGCTGGGTGCAGCCCGATGACATGCGAGGATTTCGCGTGCGCTGCGCATTGCTGAACCCGGCGACCTGTGGCAAGAGTCGTGACGCAAACTGAACGAATGAGTTTAGCCCATGACAGACTTTGCTGCCCGCCGGATGATGATGGTCGATACACAGGTGCGTCCTGCGGATGTGACCAAGTTTCCGATCATCGATGCGATGCTATCCGTGCCGCGAGAGCAATTCGTGCCGCGAGACCAGGTCGAGGCGGCCTATGTCAGCGAAAACATCCGGATTGCGCCGCACCGCGTGGTTTTGGAGCCGCGTACGCTGGGCAAGTTGCTGGATGCGATCAATGTCAAGAGCAGTGACCTCGTCCTCGATATCGGCATCGGCTACGGCTATTCCTCGGCGGTGATCGCGAGCATGGCGGAGGCGGTGATCGCCGTGGAAGAGGATGCGAGCCTTGCCACCGAGGCGCAAACGCTTCTGTCCGAGCATGGTGCAGACAATGTCCTGGTGCACACGGGGCCATTGACCGATGGCGCGGCGCAGCACGGCCCGTATGATGCGATCATTGTTCAGGGCAGCGTCGAAGAGCTTCCACAGGTGCTGATCGATCAGCTCAAGGAAGGCGGGCGGATCGGATGCGTCTTCATGGAAGGCGCGCTTGGCGTTGTCCGGATCGGATACAAGATTGATGGCAAGATGTCGTGGCGCTATGCATTCAATGCATCCGCGCCGGTCTTGCCGGGGTTTGAAAAAGAGACCACCTTCGCGCTCTGAGTCCGCGTCGGTGACACTAGTCTGCAGTGATCGGTGATACTAGTCTGCAGTGATATGTCCTGGGAGGCATCGGGAATGGCGAAACGCGTGAAACTTACGGCACTTGCGATGGCCTGCGGCCTTGCCGTGACCGGCTCCGTGGTCAAGGCGGATACGCTGGCTGACGCGATGATCGGGGCCTATAACACCAGCGGTCTTCTCGAACAGAACCGGGCGGTCCTGCGCGCGGCTGACGAGGACGTCGCGCAGGCCATGGCGGCCTTGCGACCGGTGATTTCATGGTCAGCGGACGCGACACGCCAATTCGGGACCAGCCGTAGCGAATCGACACGCAATACGATCGTTCCGACAGTCTCGAACAGCGTGTCCGCCAGCCTTGTCGCTGAATTGACGGTCTTTGACAGCGGGCAAAACAAGTTTGCCCTCGAGACGGCCAAAGAGGCCGTGCTGGGAACCCGGCAGCAGCTGATCAATGTCGAACAGCAGGTTCTGTTGTCTGCGGTCGAGGCGCACCTGGAGGTGCGCCGGGCGATTGAAAACGTCGCACTTCGCGAAAACAACGTGCGTCTGATCAGGCAAGAGCTGAATGCCGCCCAGCAACGTTTCGAAGTCGGGGAGGTGACCCGGACCGATACGTCTTTGGCCGAGGCGCGCCTTGCCGCCGCCCGCAGCCAGCTTGCTGCGGCAGAGGGCTCCTTGACGGTGGCCCGCGAACAATATCTTGCCATCGTTGGCCGCTTGCCGAACAATCTTCAACCGGTTCAAAGCCTGCCGAATTTGCCGGACAGCGTCGATGCGGCCAAGGCGATTGCCGTGCGCGCCCATCCGCAGATCAAATCGGTCCAACACCGGATCTCGGCGTCCGAACTCGGCATTCTGCGCGCCGAGGCGGCGATGAATCCATCTGTGCGGCTTGCCGGTCGTCTGACCGTGACCGAGGGGGTGGACTCGGATCGCTTTTCGCGTGGCGGGTCTGTCGGGGTAGAGGCCGGGGGGCCGATCTACCAGGGCGGCCGTCTGACATCGCTTGTCCGTCAGGCAATGGCCAATCGTGATCAGGCGCGCGGCGAATTGCACCAGGCCATCGATCAGGTGTCACAAAATGTCGGCAACGCCTATGCGCAACTGCGAATCGCGGCGGCCAGTCTCGAGTCGACAGAACGCCAGGTGAGGGCGGCCACGGTGGCCTTCCGCGGCGTGCGCGAAGAGGCTGAACTTGGCGCACGCACGACGCTGGATGTCCTGAACGCGGAGCAGGAATTGCTCAATGCACGCTCGGCGCGGATTTCGGCGAAGGTGGACCAGGACCTTGCAGCTTATCGTGTCCTGTCCACCTTGGGGCGCTTGACCGCGTCGGATTTGCGTCTGAACGTGCAGCAATATGATCCGATCTCCTACTACAACCTGGTCAAAGACAGCCCGATTCAGAAAAGCGAGCAGGGTCAGAAGCTTGACCGTGTTCTTCAGTCACTAGGAAAAAACTAAGTTTTTCTTGTTCTGTTGTGCGATGAGTGCGACCCGGCTACCTTGTGTCCGAGGTAGCAGTGGTGAACCATGTCTGATCCCGTGAAAAACGCGGAAATCGAAGATGTCCTGACGTCGATCCGCAAGCTCGTGGCGGACGAAGCGCGTCCTGTTCCGCCGGCCCGCAAACCCGACCGGGCGCAGCGGCCCGAACGGTTGGTTCTGACTCCGGAGCAGCGGGTCAAGGACGACACGACGCCGCCGGCAACCGGGGCAGAGCCGGTGCTTTTGACCGAGCCTCTCAACACCCCCGGTGCCGGACAGGTCAATGAACGCCCGATGGAAACGATTCCCGGCGATGCCCGTCTGGCTGAATTCGGCAGGGTCGAGGGTGGGTTTCCCGATTTCGATGAGGTCGAGGAAGACACCACCGGGACAGAAGACCGGGATGATACGCGCCGCACCGAACTCAGCCGCCTGATTGAAGAAGAGGTCGCCGCGGCCTTTGATGCCAGCGAGGCGGCCGTGGAAGACGGTAAGTATGCAGGTGAGGACGCGGTGGCATTTCAAGCTGACACAAAGGATCACGACCGGGCCGAGGATGCGGACGAGGCGGATGTCGCCGCAGTGGAATTCAAGCATTCCCATTACACAGGTAAACCAGCGATAGAGACGCCCGCGCCTGACCCCGTGCCGGAGCAGCCCCCGCAAACGCTTGAGGACAAGGTTGCGGCTCTGGGCCGGCTTGTGGCCCGCGATGCCAACCAGGACTTCGAGGAAGAACGGGATCGGCCCGATGCGGACGATCTTGCCCGCGCGAACGAGCCGATGGAGTGGCCCGATCCTGCCCCCTATATCGAGGCAGAAGAGGAGACGGGCACCGACGCGTCAAATGTGGTGAATGCGCGGGATGCATGGCCGCCCCAGGAGCAGCCGCCACAGGAGCCGGAGTCGCCACAGGTGGACGTCGAGTTGCCGATACAGGATGACGCGGATCAGCCGTCGCATGAGTTTTCAACGGAATCACCCGATGGGGATGCGCCGTTCGAGATCGATGAACAGATCCTCAGAGAGCTGGTCGGCGATATTGTCCGCAAGGAACTTCAGGGCGCGCTGGGCGAACGCATCACGCGAAACGTGCGCAAACTGGTGCGGCGGGAGATTCACCGCATGCTGGTGTCGCGAGACTTTGACTGACCGCTGTCGGTCAAGCTGCACAGGCGCAGGGATCGCAGACACGGGCTGCGCTCTTTGACCAAACTTCAAGGGTTTGCCAGGTCATGTCTGACCCGGCGGGGACAGACACGTTGCATTTCTGCTGAACAACAAGAAAGCGCATCCTCAAAAGGATGCGCTTTCTTGTTTCAGAGCAGGTGGTTAAGCCGCTTCTGCCTGAAGGGCAGCGGCGTTGCGGCGTTCGCTTTCTTCGCGTGACAGCGCCACCGAGGTACGCACACCCTTTCCAACGAACTCCATCAGGCCTTCGACGACCCGTTCGTTGGGGTCGATGCCCGCGCAGCTCAGCACTTCGCGACCGTCGCGCGACCGCGCCCAACGCGCGATCTGCTCCGGCCCGTTGCCATATTTCTTGTCATCGGCAATTGCGTCATCCAATGCGGCGAGGACCACGGCAGCGAACAGCTTGCGTGCGCGATTACCTTGCTCCGCGTTGAAGGCGGTACCGTCAACGAAATCTTTCATGATCCGTCCTGTGATTATTGCTCTTGTGTTTTCCGGCGTGAGGTTGCTTATGGCGCATTCCAGACGATTCGGATACCCCATTTTCGCATACCTTTTATGCAATTAGGGCATACCGGGACGCCGGTTTGAAACGATATCTGGTTGTCTGGACAGTGCAACATCTCCCAGATATAGGGACCGGCACCTTTCTATCAACCTCCTGACAAGGTTTCGCCATGCCCAAGATCAACGGTAACGAGATCCGCCCTGGAAACGTCCTCGAACATAATGATGGCCTATGGGCCGCGGTGAAGGTCGACCACGTCAAACCCGGCAAGGGTGGCGCCTTCGCACAGGTCGAGATGAAAAACCTGCGCAACGGATCGAAACTGAATGAACGCTTCCGCTCGGCCGACAAGGTGGAACGCGTGCGTCTGGAACAAAGGGACATGCAGTTCCTGTACGAGTCTGACGGTATGCTCGTGTTCATGGACACCGAAACATACGACCAGGTCGAATTGCCTGCTGATATTCTTGGTGAACGCCGTCCGTTCCTTCAGGACGGCATGACCATCGTGGTCGAGTTCTACGAGACAGAGGCGCTCAATGCGTCTTTGCCACAGAAAGTGACCTGCAAGATCGACGAGACCGAACCCGTGGTCAAAGGCCAGACTGCCGCGAACAGCTTCAAACCGGCGGTGCTCGACAACGGGGTCAAGGTCATGGTGCCGCCCTTTGTCGGCCAGGACGAGATGATCGTGGTGAACACCGAGACCATGGAATACGCTGAACGCGCCTGATCACCCAGGCTATCCGCAGATTTGGCGCCTGACACGCTGGGTCTGCAACGGGTGCCTCCGCACGCGGCATTTCCCGGTCGTTAACCCATTTTGAGTGATATCTTCCGCACGGTGCGCACCGAGCGGGAAGGGTCACTCCCATGCCGCGACAGACATCTCATCGGTGAGGCGCGGCGACGCGTCGACCAACCGAAGATCGATCTTGCCGGGGCTTTGCCCCTTGGTCACGGGGGAGACCCCGTCACAGGGATAGATTTGTCGACCTCCGGGGCGGCGCCGCTTCCTTCACTTCGGCCCTGTCATGGGCTGTGCAGTTCAAACCCTGCCGGGCCGGTCTCGCGCAGGGCTTTGGGCGTCGGATCACGGGGTGTAATGCACCGTTGCATCCTCGGCGCGCATATCACTTCCGGCGCGATCATAGCGCAGATAGGCCAAACCCTGATCGCCCGCCTGCGTGAAAAGCGTACCGGCCGTCTTTTCGCCACAGAGGATCTCTGTGCCCACCGGGGCCCTCCCTTCCAGCGCAACCCGTGCCAGCCCTTTGCGCAGTTGTGTCTTGTGTTTCATCCGGGCGACAACTTCCTGTCCGACGAAACAGCCCTTGCGGAAATCAACGCCGTTCAAACGCTCGAAGCCCATTTCCAGGATGTAACTGTCTTCGGTCAGTTCTATCCCGCTTTCAGGCACCAGCGCGGCAACGCGCACCGCGTCCCAGTCAACATCTGCATCCCCTGGCTGGCCATCATATCCACGCCAGCCCAATGCCGGGTCACGCGGGTCGGCAAAGGCGCCATCCGGTGCATCGCCCAGCCCGCGGGTCACGGCCAGGTCGGTCTCTTCGATCTCCACCTTGGAGCGCAGCTTGTACATCGTCAGCGCTTTTTTCAGATCGGCGGCAAGAGGTGCCGCCACGTCGAGAAGAATGTTTTCCCCGTCTGGCACAAGCAGGAAATCCGCGCGATATTTACCCTGTGGCGTCAACATCGCGGCATAGACCAGACCCTCGCTCAGGTTGGCCACGTCATTCGTGACGAGCCCCTGAAGAAACTCCTGTGCCTCGGCTCCGCTGATCCTGAAAACTGTTCGATCTGACATATGCGCCTTTCGCCTTCGCTGCTGATCAAGAGATAACGGTCAGCCGCGCCGGTGCAAGGGGTCAGGCGGGACGGACCGATGTGCCGAACACCTGCCGCGACAGGATACGGTCGATCGAAAGCGCGCCCGCGCCCTTGATCACAAGCGTCACAAACAGAAACATCCAGAAGGCCCGCTGGTCTAGAATTGCGCTGTCCGGCACCCTGTCGAACCAAGCGCCCAGGGTTTCGGCATGTGCAATGCCGCCGTGACCATATAGGTCGGTCAGGCTTTGAACGCTGACAAAGCCGATCATTCCGAGCGCGGCCAACCGGGTAAAAAGCCCGATCACGATCAGCATCGGGAGGATGAACTCGGCCCATGTGCCGGCAACCACGACCAGCCAGTGAAACACCGACAATTGCGAGACGTCATAGACAACGGCGTCCATCTGTTGGGGAAAGATTTGCGCATAGGCGCCGTCGGAGGGCAGGACAAGTCCCGTGAGCCCGTCGCCAAGTTTCGTCATCGCCGAGGACCAGAAGTATATCAGGAGGGTCGCGGCAAAGACAAAGCGGGCAAGCAGGGGGATAACCCCGTCAAGAGCGCGCTCCAGGCTTGTGAAAATCTCGGAGTATAGGCTGACTATGCGGTCCATGGCTCGAATTCCTAGCTAACAGATGATGAAGGTCTCAGTGCCGTGATTGCGTTCTGGGCCAGGAGCAGGGTCAGCAAACGCGCAAGATCGAAGGCCGCGCCGCCGGCCGCGATGGCCGCGCCGAAGGGTTTGCCGTCCTGAAAGGCGGCCAGCACCTCGGTCGCACCGGGGCCAAGGATGACTGGTTCTGGATCGTATTCTGCGCGCAGGACCGCCACGTCCTGGGGTCCGCCGGATGGCTTGTCCGCGCCGCGCAGGGTGTAATGCCAGATTGCCCCGATGGGCCAGCGTGACCGGATCACCCGCAGCGACGGGGCGAGGTCAATGCGGGTGGTCAGCAATGTCGGCTCGTCCAGTGCCTGCAACACGGCCGGATCGATCCCGGTGCTGTCGGCGGCGTGGTAGCTTTGGCGCATGGCCAGGTCGATCCGGGCGACGTCGCCAAGATAGGGCAGCTGTGCCAATTGTTCGACGCTGGCAAGGAAATCCGGGAACGCCGACCCGTATTGCGACATTACCGGAGATCGGGGCGGTGCCTGCCGCAGGAAACCCCGTGCGAGATGATCAAAATTCTCCCGCCCGATCAGCCCAACGATGGCGGGAAACCCGTCTGCCAAAGCCTGTCGCAGGGCCACCGTGACATTGTTGCGATAGACGCCATAGCGCCGCCCGGCGGAGTGGTCGTGGCCATCGGTCAGCCCCTCTGGCACAGGGGCGGACGGTGCCAGCAGGCCTGAGTGAAAGCTTGTTTGGCTGGTCACGCCAGCACCCGGTTCAGGGCTGCGTCGGCCCGGCGCGCTTCGGCGGCGAGGACGGGCCAGTCGGGCACATCGGTGTCCCATTCCACCAAGAGCGGCTTGGGGCCGGATTGCGCCAGAGTGTGGTCGAGCAACTGCCAGACCGGGTCAACCACGGCACGGCCGTGGCTGTCGATCAACAGGGGCGCGCCATGATCGTCTTCGTCCTCGTCATGACCGCCAAGATGGATTTCGCCTACTGCGTCCAGCGGGTAGGCGTCGATATACCCTTGCGGAGAATAGTCGAGATTGGTTGCGGACACGAAGACATTGTTCACGTCCAACAAGAGGCCGCAGTCCGTCCGACGCACAAGTTCAGCGAGGAAATCCGTCTCGGACCACGTGCTTTCTGCAAAGGCAAGGTAGGAGGACGGGTTTTCCAGCAGCATGCGGCGGCCCAGCGTCGTCTGTACCTCGTCAATATGGTCGGCGACACGTGCGAGCGTGTCATTGGTATAGGGCAGGGGAAGCAGATCGTTCAGGAAATGACTGTCATGGGTCGACCATGCCAGATGTTCGGAAAAGCTGGCCGGGTCGAGCCAGTCGCAGAGGTGCTTGAGCCGTGCCAGGTGGTCCGGGTCAAGCCGTCCTTCACCGCCGATGGACAGTCCGACACCGTGAACGGAAATCGGAAAGCGTTCGGACAGGACCTTGAGCTGCGCAATCGGGCGTCCGCCATCGCCCATGTAATTCTCGGCATGGACTTCGAGCCATCCCACCGGGTTCGGATCGGTCAGGATGTCGGTAAAATGCTGCGCCTTGTAGCCAACGCCGGGACAGGCGGGCAGGTGGCGGAAAGCATGTGTGGCATCAGGCATGTCCGGCTCCGTGATGGTCGGAGATCGGCCAGGTTTGACCGATCTCGTCATGGTTTCAGCCTTGTGGCAGGTCGCGCTCCAGCTCTTCGAGCGATCCGGTCCGCGCCGAGCCATCGGCCATTTCGGGAAGCTCGATTTCGGTGCAGGTGCCGGAATCGACAAGGGTCCATGCGTTGCCCTGGAAATCCACGGTGGATGTTCCGGCGCAGGTTGTGCCCGGACCCGCGGCGCAATCGTTCTCACCGGCGAGCGACACGCCAAAGCATTTTTCCTTGGCCTGGGCTGTCGCTGTGGAGGTGTGTGCGGCAAAGCTGGCGGCAACGGCCCCAACGATTGCGGCGGTCTTGAGTGTCTTCGACATGAGATAGCTCCTTGTACTGACGCGTGATAATAACTGTGCCGCCGGCATCGGCGACGCCGCGACAGCCCTACCATGCCCTGCGGCAGCATGCCGCGCTATTCACGGGGCCGTGCATCACACCGGCGTTATGCGCAGTGAGGCATGGCGAGAAAAATTTTCAGGCTTTTCATGAACATAGAAAAGGCCCCGTTACATGACGGGGCCTTTTCGAAACTTTCCAGCGCTGGAATGTTACAGAAGATCCGGCGGTGTCGCCTCTTTTTCGAGGCTGCTCACGATATCGGTCAGGGATGTTACAGCGGTCTGCTTTTCGCCAAGGCGCCGCACCGTCACTGTCCGGTCCGCGACCTCTCGGTGGCCGATGGCAAGGATCACCGGCACCTTGCCGACGCTGTGTTCGCGCACCTTGTAATTGATCTTCTCGTTGCGGGTGTCCGCCTCTGCGCGCACACCGGCCTTGGTCAATTCGGCCACGACTTCGTGCACATACTCATCCGCCTCCGACACGATGGAGGCCACGACCACCTCGCGAGGAGCGAGCCAGAAGGGCAGTTTGCCAGCGTGTTCCTCGATCAGGATGCCGATGAACCTCTCGAACGATCCGAGCGTTGCGCGGTGCAGCATGACGGGTCGATGGCGCGCCCCGTCTTGCCCGATATAGGTCGCGTCCAGCCGGTCCGGCAGCACGAAATCGACCTGCAGCGTGCCGCATTGCCAATCCCGGCCAATCGCGTCAGTCAGAACGAATTCCAGCTTGGGGCCATAAAACGCGCCTTCGCCGGGGTTCAGCTCGAACTCGCAACCCGCGGCAATCGTGGCCGCCTTGAGGGCATCTTCGGATTTATCCCAGACATCATCCGATCCGGCACGGGTGTCGGGACGGTCGGAGAACTTGACCTTGAACCGCTCAAATCCGAGGTCGCGATAGATTTCTGACAGGAAGTCGATAAAGCGTTTCGTTTCATCTTCGATCTGGTCCTCTCGACAGAAAATATGGGCATCATCCTGGGTGAACCCGCGCACGCGCATGATGCCGTGCAGGGCCCCGGAGGGTTCATACCTATTGCACGACCCGAATTCGGCCATACGCAGGGGAAGATCGCGGTAAGACTTTAACCCCTGGTTAAAAATCTGAACATGACCGGGGCAATTCATCGGCTTGAGCGCATTGACCGCCTTTTCGCGGGCGTGCTCTTCGTCCACTTCGACGATGAACATGTGGTCCTGGTACTTGTCCCAGTGGCCCGACGCCTCCCAGAGCTTGCGGTCCACCACTTGCGGAGTGTTCACCTCGACATATCCGCCGGTGGTCTGCTTGCGGCGCATGTAATCCTGCAACAGGGTATAGATGCGCCAGCCGTTCGGATGCCAGAAGATCTGGCCGGGCGCTTCCTCTTGCATGTGAAACAGGTTCATCTCGCGGCCAAGACGGCGGTGATCGCGCTTGTCGGCCTCTTCGAGGAAGGTCAGGTATTTCTTCAGGTCGTCGCGGTTCCTGAACGCGACGCCGTAGATCCGTTGCAACATCGGACGATTGTTGTCGCCAAGGAAATAGGCGGCAGAGACGTTCATCAGCTTGAACGCATCCGCAGGCACCTGGCCGGTATGCTGCAGGTGCGGGCCGCGGCACAGATCCATCCAGTCGCCATGCCAATACATGCGAATGTCTTCGCCTTCAGGGATCTTGTCGAGGATTTCAACTTTATAAGGTTCGCCGTTGTCGGTGTAGTGCTGGCGCACCTTCTCGCGCGACCACAGCTCGGTCCGTACCGCGTCGCGCGCGTTGATGATCTCTTTCATCCGCTTCTCGATCGCGCCAAGGTCTTCGGGCGTGAACGGCTCTTCCCGGTCGAAATCGTAGAACCAGCCGTTGTCACGCACCGGACCGATGGTGACTTTGACGTCGGGCCAGATCTCCTGCACCGCGCGTGCCATGATGTGCGCCAGGTCGTGCCGGATCAGTTCGAGCGCCGGTGCGTCATCCTGCATCGTGTTGATGGCGATCTGCGCGTCGTTTTCGATCGGCCATTGCAGATCCCAATGCGCCCCATTCACGGTGGCGGAAATGGCTTTCTTGGACAGGGACTTGGAAATGCTCTCGGCGACTTTGGCAGGGGTGATCCCTGCATCGTAGTCGCGCGCATTGCCATCGGGAAAGGTCAGGGAAATCTGGCTCATCGGCCCAGCTCCTCGTCAGTTTGGCGCCCACGGAACGCCCGGTTGCGGGTTATGTATAGTGCCGCG
>Ga0102929_1001536_pt1 | contig 13811 bp, 10 predicted proteins | sample SalPonR1_B_D2_MG_FD_78510 | JGI IMG/M metagenome (GOLD analysis project Ga0102929, IMG submission 78510) | Salt pond soil microbial communities from South San Francisco under conditions of wetland restoration - Salt Pond MetaG R1_B_D2_MG | ecosystem: Environmental > Aquatic > Marine > Intertidal... | reverse complement strand
CAGCCTGGACAGTCCGCTTCGTGAAGGAACTGAGGTACAGATCAGCTTCAAACTGCCGGGGCAGGACAATCCGCCGATCGAGGCCGTGGCCAAGGTGGTCTGGACCAACCTCGACGATCGCCGGGCGAAGCCTGATTTTCCCCAGGGCAACGGCATGGAATTTACCCGGCTCGACCCGCAAGGCCTGGAGAGAATCAGAAATTTTGTCGCCCCGCCGCAGGAGGGGGAGTTACTTCACTAGGGGCTTGCGGCCCCGGCAGAGGACCATGGGCGTGTAGGTGAAACGGCGGGGGCCTTCGAAGAATTCCCTGAATTCATCTGCGAATTCTTCATAGCCTCCCGGGTAGTCACTGAAGGCGGAAGAGGTCTGTCGGGCCACGGCCTTCAACTTCTGCTCCCAATTGCGGCGATCGCCTTCTTCGAGAGTCCCGAAAATCAAATGATGGGCGCTGACCTGGACATCCAGTTCGGTGTAGCCCATATCGAACATCCGGGTGTAGATGCGGCGACCGGCAAAAGGATCGAAGTCCGAATTTTGGCCCAGGCAGTCGATAATCCGATGAATAGCCTTTTCCAGGCGGTCCGGAAGGCCGAAATGGGTCATGCAATTGTAGTCGAGATCGATCAGGCAGAGGATGCCGCCGGGCCGAACCAGGCGATTCAGGTTGGCGTAGAGACGGTCGGCCGATTCCCGGTGATATTCCAGGAAAAACCGGCACCAGACGAAATCAAAAACACCCAGTTCCGAAAGGTCTTCCAAAGCATCATGCCGAGTGAAAGTGAGACCATCGGTGCTGTACTGCCGGCGGGCGTACTCCAGCCGCTCGGCCGAGGCATCGAGGCCGACCACTCGCCCCCCGGGACGCACGGCCTCGATCAGGGCCGCCGACGTCCTGCCGGGTCCGCAGCCGACATCGACGACGCTCATGCCGGGATGCAAGCCGGCCCAGCGTGCCTGGGAAAGGACGACCGCGGTATCGGTTTTAGAATCCAGACGCGAGGTTTCCTCCGAACTTTCCATAAAATAGGACAATGAATTCATAATTCTTCCTTCCGCGAAATTAAAGTATATGAAAATATCAAGAAACGAGTCGTTTGTACCATATCCAACATCCACAAAGCAATGAAACGAGGAGTTTGCCATGTTCTATTCTAATAATTCGCGGCTGAAACGATCGGTCCTGCTCATCCTGCTGGTCCTGGCCTGGCCGCTGACTGCCGGGGCATCGGGATTCGGCGTCTTCACTCAGGGAGCATCCGGTCTCGGCCAGGCCAATGCCGTGGTCGCCCACCCCACCGGCCCTTCTTCCCTGTACTTCAACCCGGCCCTGCTCAATGATGTCCCAGGTCGCGGGATCGAAGTCGGCACCACGGGGATCTATTCCGACCGCAACGTCACACTGAACAGCGGCGGTACCGAAGACAGCGATGACGGGTGGAACTTTCCCAGCACCTTCTACTACACCCACCAGGTCAATGACCGGTTGACTGCCGGCTTCGGGGTGTTCTTCCCCTTCGGCCTGTCCAACACCTGGGACGACGACTACGAAGGCCGCTACCTGGGCACTTCGGGCGAAGTCCTGACCATGAACATCAATCCGGCCGTGTCCTGGCGGGTCACCGACCGGCTTTCACTGGCGGCCGGTTTTTCAATGCTCTACATGGAAGCGACCCTGGAAAGCAAAATCAATCAAACCGCAGCTTATACCATTCTCCAAAACCAGGGCGCGCCACTGCCGAACCTTACCGCCCCGCTTGCCGACGTCGATCAGGAGTTCGCAGGCGACGGCTGGGGCGCCGGCTACAACCTCGGCCTCCTGTACAAGTTCACCGACCGCATCTCGTTCGGCGCTACCTATCGCAGCCACATCGACGTCGCCATCAACTCCGCGGACGTTGACTTCGACAATGTCCATCCGTTCCTCGGGACGGCCTTCCCGGAAACCGCCGCCAGCACTGACATCCGCCTGCCTGCCCAGGCCACGGCCGGCGTCGCCTTCCGGATCACAGAACCGCTGGTCATCGAAGTCGGCGTACGCTGGGAAGACTGGGAGTCCACCGAAGAGTTAAAAATCGAGTTCGACGCGCCGGTTCTGGGCCAAACCACCAACGTCACCCCGCGCGACTGGGATGCGACCTGGACCTACAACATCGGCGGACAGTACCGGGTCAACGAAACCTGGGCCATCAATGCCGGCTACCTTTACGGCAAAAACGCCGTGCCGGACAATACCTTCGAACCGATCATTCCCGACACCGACGCCCACCTGTTTACCCTGGGGGCCGAGGCCGGGTTCGGCCCCTGGACCATTGCCGGGGCTTTTGGTTACGAACACCACGAAGCCCGCACCAAGGACAACCGTCTGGGCGACCCCTTGGGCTCGATCCTGGCCGGACAACCGATCAGCACGGCCAACGGCGAATACGAATCTGATATCTACCTGGTCGGCCTGAGCGTCGGATACCGTTTCTGAGCCGCCCCTCTTGCAATTTCTTTGGCAAAAACGGTCCTGAAGAGCGAGACAGGACGACAAAAAAATCGGCCCGCATTTGAGGGGCCGATTTTTTTGGCTTCATCCGGGAATTCCGGGGAGCCATGATATATGATTCTCCATCTTGCATCTTCTCTGCCGCCAACCCGGGGACGCGCCCCCGGTTCGAAGGCTGACACTTAGCAGATCGGCAGCTCAAACTCCGGCAAAAACTCCCCCGAAATTTCCGGATGAGCCATTTTTTTTAGCTTCATCCCAAACCGACCCCGGCCACCTCATGACCACACTCGGCGCATTGCCCCCCTTGCACGTTAAGGGCCTGCAGCCGGAACCCCCGGCGATGAATCACCACCGCGCCACACCCCGGGCAGAGCGTATCCTCACCATCGGTGCCTGGCACATTGCCGAGGTAAATATACTGCAAGCCGGCCCGGCGGCCCGCTGCGCGGGCCTTCAGAAGATTTTCGACCCGCGTTGGCGGCCGATCGAGCATCTTGTAGGTGGGATAAAACGCGCTCACGTGCCAAGGCACATGCACGCCGAGTTCACCGGCGATGAACTCGGCAATGCCGTTCAGATCGGCATCGCTGTCATTCAGGCCCGGAATCACCAATGTGGTCACTTCGATCCATATGCCCAGCCGTCGATAGTCCCTGAGGCATTCCAGGACCCCGTCCAGGGAAGCACCGGTCACCTCGCGGTAGAAACTGTCCGAAAAGCCCTTGAGATCGACGTTGGCTCCATCCAGGTAGGGGGCGATCTTTGCCAATGGCTCCGGAGTGGTGTAGCCGTTGGTCACAAAGACATTTCTGACGCCGGCCTCCCTGGCCAGCACTGCCGTATCGTAGGCATATTCGAAGTAGATGGTCGGCTCGGTATAGGTATAGGCGATGCTGACGCAATTCCGTTCTGCGGCATCCTTCACGATCTGCACCGGCTCCAGCGGGCTGCCGGGGATATTGCCCCGCTCATGGGGCCATTGGGAGATATCGGCGTTCTGGCAGTGCAGGCATCGGAAATTGCAGCCGACCGTCGCGATGGAAAGAGAACGGGAGCCGGGATAAAAATGAAACAGGGGTTTTTTCTCAATCGGGTCGACCTGTTCCGAAATGCTGCGGCCGTAAACCAGCGAGTACAAGGTCCCGCTTTGGTTTTCCCGAACGCCGCAGCGTCCCCTGCGTCCCTCGGCGATGACGCAATGGAAACGGCAGAGATGGCAGTGAACTTTCTGATTTTCGAGAGATTCCCAGAATTGTGCTTGGTGCATACCAAAAATCCCGTCAGCAGGAAGTAATTTTTTCACCGACAGGGACAGTTCACTGCCGGTGAACGAATTTTTCGCTGAAACTATAACACAGGATTTTTATCCTGCCGCGCGAACAACCAGGCTGGTCTGCAGACTGAAGGAACTTTTTGGTGGGGTCATTTTAGCAAATGGGGAATGTGCGGAGTCGTGATTTTGATGAAAGGTCAGAAGGTAAATCGGCGCATGCTCACATTCAGAAGCAGTCCGATGCCGATCATAGTCGTGATCATACTGGTTCCACCGTAGGAAAACAGCGGCAGGGGCGCCCCCACGACCGGCAGCAGACCGATCACCATGCCGAGGTTGACCACAATGTGCCAGAACAACATGGCCGTAACCCCGAATGCGATGAACATGCCGAACCGGTCGCCCGCCTTCTGGGCAATATACAGTCCCCACAGAACAACCAGCAGATAAAGGAACAGCAGCAACAGACAGCCCAGGAAACCCCACTCCTCGGCAAACACCGAGAAGGCGAAATCGGTATGCCGTTCGGGGAGAAAGGAGAGTTGGGACTGGGTGCCTTTCATAAAGCCAAATCCCCGGATGCCGCCGCTGCCGACCGCAATTTTCGATTGAATTATATGATAGCCGGCGCCGAGAGGGTCCCGCTCGGGATTCAGAAAAGTCAGGATCCGTCGCTTCTGATAGTCATGCAGAAAAAACCATCCGCCCGCCATTGCAAAGGCCCCGCCGCTTCCCAGCCAGATCATGGCGGAACGGCGGATTCCGGCAAACAAAGCCATGCTGCCGCCAATGAAAATCACCAGCAGGGCCGTGCCGAGATCAGGCTGTTTCATGATCAATCCTGCCGGCACCCCGAGAAGCAAACCTGGAATCGCAAGTTCCTTGAGGGATAGCCCGCGGACATGAGCTTTTTCACTGAAGTAGCGGGCAAAAGCCAGAATGATCACGATCTTCATGATTTCGCTCGGCTGGAGGTTGAAGCCTCCGAGGTTGATCCAGCGGGTGGCGCCCATGGTGGTCTTGCCGGCGACCAGGACCAGCAGGAGCAGACCCAGGGTCGTCGCATACAGAGGAAAACTCAGATATTCCAAATGACGGTAATCAACCAGGCAGATGATGACAGCAATCATCAGGCCCAGGCCCAACCAATAGGTCTGCTTCAGATAGACCGGCAAAGCGGCTGTCGTCCATGAGGAGGTGGCACTGTAGAGATTGGCGATACCAAGACCCGCCAACAGGCAGACCAGAAGCAGCAGCGGCCAGTTCAGATGAGTAATCAAGCGGCGATCGAACATCATCGGCGTTCTGCCCTGGCAAGGTTCTCGGCAGCATCGCGTTGAAAATAATTCCCGATCATGGCCTTGGCAATCGGGGCGGCGGCGCTGCTGCCATGTTCGCCGTGCTCCACCACCACGGCGACGGCAATCTGCGGATCATCGGCGGGAGCATAAGCAACAAACAGGGCATGATCCCGAAATCGGTAAGGGACAATGTCGGCTTCTTCCTCCAGTTCTTCCTCTTCATCGGATTTGCGGCGGATGACCTGGGACGTGCCGGTTTTGCCGGCATAAGGCAGATCCTCCAGACGGCTGCGCCAGGCCGTGCCGCCAGGTTCGCTGACCACGGCTTGCATGGCATTGCGCACGACCTCCAGATTTCGTTGTGACCATTCGGTCGCTGTAAGAGCTTCCTTTGCCGAGGACCAGATGACCTCCCCTGCCAGATTTTCGATGCGGTTGACGACCTGCGGCTTCCAGACCGTCCCGCCGTTGGCCAACGCCGCAGTCATGGTAGCCAGCTGCAGCGGCGTGGTCAGGACGAACCCCTGGCCGATCGATGTGATCACTGTCTCGCCATTGTACCAGCTGGTCCCGAAGCGCGCCTTTTTCCATTCCCGGTCAGGGATCAGTCCCGGCCGTTCACCGCCGAAGGGAAAACCGAGGGTCTCGCCCAGGCCAAGCCTCCGGGCCGTATCGGCGATACGCTCGATACCGACATCGAGCCCGGTCTTGTAGAACCAGACATCGCAGCTTTCCTTGATCGCCTTTTTCAGATCGGTCCGACCATGGCCTTCCTTCTTCCAGCAGCGGTACCGATAGGAGGGGCTCAAACTGAAAGACCCGGTACAGTTGACGCTGGTCTCTGGCCCTGCCACGCCGGCTTCCAGGGCGGCCAGGGCCACGACCATCTTGAATGTCGAGCCGGGAGGGTATTGGCCGCGCAGGGCCTTGTTCTGCAGAGGATGCTGCGGATCTTCCAGAAGATCGAGCCACTCGTCCTGGCTGATCCCCCGCGCGAAACGGGCGGGATCGAAAGTCGGCCGACTGACCAGCGCCAGGATCTCACCGGTGTGCACATCGAGGACCACAGCGGCGCCGGCCTGCTCGCCGAACGCTTGTTCCGTCGCCTGCTGCAGATCAGTGTCCAGAGACAGGTAGACGCGGTGTCCCGGCAGGGGACCCCGGGTGGTGACTTGACGAAGCTCGCGCCCCTTGACGTTGACTTCGATGCGTTTCAGTCCTTCCTGGCCATGGAGGCGGTTTTCCAGTAATTTTTCCAGCCCGGTCTTGCCGATCAGATCGCCGGAACGATAACCCGGGAAATCACCGGATTGCAGCTCCTGCTCCGTAATTTCACCAAGATAGCCGAGCAGATGCGCTGCAAGCCGGCCTTGCGGGAAAGCGCGCCGGGGTTTGACTTCGATAATGATTCCCGGCAGGTCGACACTGTTCTCCTGGACGCGCTCCATGGCCGCACGACCGACATCCACAGCCAGTGGGACCGGTCGATAGCGTGGCAGCCGTAGCCCAGCCTGCCAGCGGGTTTCAAGGAGTTCGACGTCCAGATTGAGCAGATGCGCCAGGCGCTCGAAAAGGGCCTCCCGGCCATCGATTTCCTGATGCAGGACCGAGACCGTGAAGGATGGTCGGTTATCGACCAGCAATTGGCCCTGCCGATCGAAGATTGCGCCGCGAGGGGGATCAATGGCAATGTAGCGGGTCCGGTTCCGCTCGGAAAGTTCGCGGTAATGCTCAACGCCGAGGACCTGCAGATACCACAACCGCAACGCCAGGATCACAAACACCGCGGTGGCAACCAGGGAGATGATGATAAAGCGTCGGCGGATGCCGGGAATTTCTTCCGGTGGCGGATTAAGTCCCATGGCGACTGTCCAGTTTGTGCAGGCCGGGAACCCGACGGCGCGGCATGAACCGTAATTGCCCCCAGAGAGCGGCACGCAGCAGGATGAAGGCGGCCAAAACGTTCAATACGACCTGCAGCGGCAGGGGCCAGAAGATCATTGGCCAGAAATCACTGCCTTCCACGAAGAACTCGAGGGCAAAAATGGTCAGCACCGCCTGCATCAAGCTGCCAAGCAGCACCAGCCCCATCAGGAGCAGGGAACTTTCCGCGTTGACCCGCGATACAGTGGCGCGCACCGCCAGGAAGATGCCCAGCAGCACAAACCCGTGCAGCCCCGGGAAGCTGCCGGCGAAGACGTCGTAGGCCCAGCCGAGGGCATAAACCAGCGTTGCTCCCCGCCAGGTTCGCTCGTGAAGGCCGAGATAGATGACCAGGATCAAAAGCAGGTCGGGCTTGAAGCCGTACGGCAGAAAATGCGGCAGGAATGCAGTCTGCAGGACAATGGCCGCGCCGCTGAGCAATAGATAGACCAGCACCCGGTTCATGGTTCGACCTCCCGCAGCAGCACTAAAACTTCCTCAAGGCGGGAAAAGTCCACGGCAGGCATGATTTCGACGGCCTGAAAAAGACCGAACTCCATGCGGTTGACCGAGCTGACGTGTCCGATCAGCAGACCTTTCGGAAAGACCCCCCCCATCCCGCTGGTAATGACGGCTTCACCGAGTTCCAGTGGCTCCTTGCGCAGGACGAAATCGAAGGAGAGCGCCCGGCCCTGGCCGCGGCAGATGCCCCGGGACCGGCTGTCCTGGACCAGGGCCGCCACGGCGGAAGCGGCATCGGTGATCAGAAGAACCCGGGATTCGTGAGGTCCGTTGCGGATGACCCGGCCGACCACGCCTTCGGCGGCGACCACCGGCTGCCCTTCATGGACCTGGTCCGCGTAACCCTTGTCGATCACCACCGTGCGAAACCAGCTGGTTGCATCTTCGGCAATGACCCGAGCCGGCAGGGTTTTGACCGGCTGGGTTTTCTTGAATTCCAGCAGACGACGCAGACGCTGGTTTTCCAGTGAGATCTCTTTCAGCTGATTAAGCTCCGACTTCAGCAGGCTGTTCTGTTCGCGAAGACGGCGGTTCTGCTGTTCCGTGTCTACCAGGTTGATGTAGCTGCCCCAGATGTCGGCAGTGCTGCGGACAAGGCTGGTAAAGGCGGACTGCACGGGGCCGGTCGCCTCCAGCAGCAGAGTTTCGAAAAAACTGGTTTCCTTCTGCTGCCGGAGACTGACCGAATACCACAGCAGGGCAGCCAGCAGCAGAAGCAGGCCCAGCAGAACCACCCGGTTTTTTCGCCACCATTCCCACATGGGTGATATCCGTCAAAAAAAGGGGGCGCCATGCCCCCTTCTGTTGATACTGTGTGCCGGCGATCGGCTGAGCGAGGACTGGATCAGGATGTCACCGTGACCTGTTTAAGCAAATCGAGCTCGTCGAGCACCTTGCCTGAGCCGATCACGACACAGGAAAGCGGATCCTCGGCAATAACCACCGGCAGGCCGGTCTCTTCCCGAATTAAAAGATCCATATTGCGCAGCAGGGCGCCACCGCCGGCCAGGACAATGCCCTTATCGACAATGTCGGCCGCAAGCTCGGGCGGGGTCCGCTCCAGGGAGATGCGTACCGCCTCGAGGATGGCATTGATCGGTTCGCTGATTGCTTCGCGCACTTCCTTGGAATCGATTTCGAGGGTTTTGGGGATGCCGCTGACCAGGTCGCGCCCCTTGACTTCCATGGTATGCACTTCATCTTCCGGATAGGCGCTGCCGATCTGGATTTTGATCTGTTCAGCGGTCCGTTCGCCGATCAGCAGGTTGTATTTGCGTTTGATGTGCTGGACCAGGGCTTCATCCATTTTATCGCCGCCGACCCGCACGCTCTTCGCGAAAACAATGCCGGCCAGCGAGATGACCGCGACTTCAGTCGTCCCGCCGCCGATATCCACAATCATATTGCCTGATGCTTCGGTAATCGGCAGACCGGCCCCGATGGCGGCTGCCATCGGCTCCTCGATCAGGTAGACTTCTCTGGCACCAGCCGATTCGGCAGATTCCCGCACTGCCCGCTTCTCAACCTGGGTGATACCCGACGGTACGCAAATGACAATGCGCGGCCGGACCAGAGCCTGGCGATTATGGATCTTGCGGATAAAATAGCGCAGCATCTCCTCGGTGATGTCGAAATCGGCGATCACGCCGTCCTTCATGGGTCGGATCGCGACGATGCTGCCCGGGGTCCGGCCAAGCATGTTCTTGGCCTCGGTGCCCACGGCGAGGACTTTTTTCTGTCCATGATGGTCTTTCCGTACGGCCACGACCGAGGGTTCGCTGACCACAACGCCCTTGCCTTTAAGGTACACCAGGGTATTGGCCGTGCCCAGGTCGATGGCCAGATCATTGGAAAATATGCCGAGTAAGGCATCGAACAGGTTAATCATCTTGTTTTTCTGCTCCTTTCAGGGCCTTGCGGCATACCATTTCACAGTGACCGAAAAATGCTGTTAACCCTAGCAAACCCCCTGTACTATTTCAAGAAATAAAAGGGAAATGTGTTGCATTTCGCAGGGTGATTGACTAACATTCGGCCTTGTTTCGAAATTCAGGATTAAACCTCGACAGGAGACCCTTTTCAAATGCTCGACATCGTCCGCAACAAGCAGAAATCCTTTCTTATCAAAATCGCCTTTGCGATCATTATTCTCAGCTTCGTGATCGGCTATGCGATGATGACTTCGCCGGGTGGACCTGAAGACGACGGCGGCGCCGAGACAGTGGCCGTGGTCAACGACACCACCATCAGCTATGCCGAGTTCCAGACAGCTTACAGCAATCTCTACCAGCTGTATCGCAATATCTACCAGGAACAGTTTACGCCTGCCCTGGAGCGTCAGTTGCAGCTGACCCAGAAGGCGATCGACGGCCTGATCGAACAGGCCCTGCTCCTTGACGAAGCAAAACGCCTCGGTCTGTCCGTCTCCGAACAGGAACTGGTGGAAACCATCGCCTCGATCCAGGCCTTTCAGGAAAACGGCCGGTTCAGCAAAGACCGCTACCTGCAGGTCCTGGCCTACCAGCGCCTGAATGCCGACGAATTCGAAGAGATGCAGCGCAAGGAACTGCTGACCGACAAGGTCCGACAGCAGCTGCAGGCCGGCATCGACGCCACCGAGGAAGAAGTCGAAGAGGAATTCAGGGATAATAACGCCAAAGTCAATTTGTCCTTCGTCCGCCTCGCTCCCGGCCTGTTCGAAAGCAAGGTCAAGGTCGACGATGAAACCCTGGCCGCCTATTTCGAGGCCAATCAGGAGGAATTCCGCGTTCCCGAAAAGGTCGCGCTGCGCTATCTGCAGTTCATTCCTGACCGCTACCAGGACGAAGTCACCTTCGACAATGCCGAACTGGAAACCTACTACCGGCGTCACCTCGACCAGTTTGAAATCGAGGAACAGGTCAAGGCGTCGCATATTCTGATCAAAGTGGCACAGGACGCCGAACCGGAGGTTCGTGAAAAGAAACGAGCCTTCGCCGCCGAACTGCTGGCCGATGCGCGAGCCGACAAGGAATTCGCCGAACTGGCGCGCACCTATTCCGACGACAAGGCCAGCGCCGTCCAGGGTGGCGATCTCGGTTTCTTCACCCGCGACACGATGGTTCCGGCCTTCGAGGAGGTCGCCTTCAGGCTGCAACCGGGCGAAATCAGCGACCTCGTCGAAACGCCTTTCGGCTTTCACATCATCAAGAGCGAAGCTTACATCGAGGCGGGCGTCCGCCCTCTCGAAGAGTCCCTGGACATGGTCAAGTCTAGCCTGAAAGAAGAAAAGGCCCGCCAGCTGGCTTTTGAAAAAGCCATGGATGCCTACAATATCAACCGCAAGACCGGCGATCTCGAAGCCGCCGCCGAAGCCAATCAGCTGGGGCTGAAGGAAACCGGCCTGTTCTCACGCCAGGAGGCGATCGACGGCATCGGCCGTAATGAAGAAATCGTCGCCGCCGCTTTCCAACTCGCCGAAAACACCCTGGCGCGCCCGGTTATGACCGAGCAAGGCGTCATCCTGTTCGGCCTCAAGGAGCGGAAGGCGAGTCATATTCCCGAATTCGATGAAGTGCGTGCCGCGGTCGAGACCGCCTATCGGCGCGACCGCAGCAAAGACCTGGCCCGCGAGGCCGCCGAGCAGCTGGTGGTCGGTCTCCGGGAGGGCGGCTCCCTGGCCGAGCTGGCCGAACAGAAAGACTACGAATTGGAAGAGACCGGCCCCTTTACCCAGAGCTACGCACCTTTCGTACCGCGTGTCGGCTCCTCCGAGGAAATCTCGGCAGCGGTCTTCGCCGACGCGCCGGAAGGGGACGGCCTGAACCAGGTTTTCGAAGTGCAGGAGCGATTTATCGTGGCCGAGGTCAAAAATCGCGAGCCGGCCGACATGACCAAGCTCGACGATGCCCGGCGCGCCGAACTGCGCCAGCAGATTCTGGCCCGCAAGGAGAGCGAGGCCGTACAAAACCGGGTCGAGGAACTGCGTGCCGCGGCCAACATTCAGATGTCGCCGGGCCTGGTGGATATGCTCGATGAGGAGAAGCAATCATGAATCTGATCGTTACCGAAACCGATTTTTCCGATCTCAAACTGGTCAATCGCGGCAAGGTCCGCGACATCTACGATCTCGGCGAGCACCTGCTGATCGTGACATCAGACCGCATCTCGGCCTTCGACGTGATCATGAATGAAGGCATTCCCAAAAAGGGCCAGGTTCTCAACCAGATGTCAATCTTCTGGTTCGAGAAGATGACCGATATCCTGCCGAACCACATCGTTGCCACTGAAGTCGACGACTTCCCGGCGGAAACCCATGCCTACCGCGACCGGCTCAAGGGGCGCAGCATGCTGGTGCGCAAGGCCAGGCCGCTGCCGGTCGAGTGTATCGTCCGCGGCTATATCTCCGGTTCCGGCTGGAAAGAATACCAGAAGCTCGGCAGCATCTGCGGCATCCCCCTGCCAGCCGGTCTCAAGGAGAGCGACCCGCTGCCTGAGACCATCTTCACGCCGTCGACCAAGGCGGAGATCGGCGAGCATGATGAAAACATCGACTTCGCGGAAACAATCCGCCTCTGCGGCCAACAGGTGGCTGACCAGGTCCGCGAGATATCGATCGCCATCTACGAGCGGGCCCGGGCCTTCGCCCGCGACAAGGGGATCATCATTGCCGACACCAAGTTCGAATTCGGCACCCTGGACGACGGCAGCCTGATCTGGATCGACGAAGCCCTTTCCCCGGATTCATCGCGTTTCTGGCCGCTCGACCAGTACCAGCCGGGTGGTCCCCAGCCGAGTTTCGACAAGCAGTTCGTCCGCGACTACCTGGAGACCCTGGACTGGAACAAGCAGGCGCCGCCACCGCCGCTGCCCCCGGAAATCGTCGAGAAAACCTCGCAGAAATACCAGGAGGCCCTGACCCGGCTGACCGGCATCACTCTGTAATTTTTTGCTCGCGGGAGCGCACGAAAAAGGGATTGACAGGAGCAGCAGCGCCTGATATAAACATCATCCTTCATGGGGCTATAGCTCAGCTGGGAGAGCGCTTGAATGGCATTCAAGAGGTCAGCGGTTCGATCCCGCTTAGCTCCACCATTAAAAAACAAGGGCTTACAGGATTTTCGCCTGTGAGCCCTTTTTCTTTAGCACCACTTCTCTCCCCCCCCTCTCCCCACCGCTCCTATTTTAATCTATAATTGACAAGCTTTTTTAATACAGATAAATTCGTACCGGTTTTTCCTGCTTACCTCGCTCACCCCAAGCAGGATTTCGCCCTGGCGTGTCTCCCACACAGACGCCAGGGCGCTTTTTCATACTCCTGGGAACTGATAATACCGGTGCAAAATTGCTGATACCTGTGATCTACAGAAACGGCGAGCTGGGCGAAGTCACACCCAGCGAGCTTGCCCGTCTCATTGAAAGCAAAGAGATAATCCGCTTCAAACGCAGCAGTGGTTGGGTAGATATCAACAAGGGTCCAATCAGAGCGATCAGGCCAAGCAGAAAGACACTCCCCCTCTAGCGTAACACCCTCTCTTTTCAATATGTCTCGTTTCCGTTGTTTCCGGTGTCGGGGCTTTTTATAGGTTCATCCGGGAAAATCGGGGAGGTTGAAGAAATGAGGTAGGTGACAACGACAGCACTGCGATATTTTGGTGTTACCCCTAACATCAAAAAAGCAGGAGGCTGCCGTTGTCAGAATCTGATGTTATCGCAGTTGCTGGAGGATGGGAAGGCTATCGGGTGGTCACCGCCCGGAGACTTGAGGCTGACGGCATAAAGCGCCTTGAGGTCCAGTTGGCACCCATCGAGGATCGGTCTCCTTGTTGTGCTGGTTGTGGCCTAACGGTGAGGCGGGTCCATGAAACGATCATCCGCAAAGTGCGGGATCTGCCGATTTTGGATGCCCAGACCTGGTTGCTGGTTCCCCGTCGGCGGCTGTTATGTCCGCATTGTGGTCCGAGCATCGAGCGATTATCCTGGCTCGATCGCTATGCCCGGGTGACCCAACGGCTGGCCGAGAGCGTTGCCCGGCTTTGCCAGGTTCTGACCGTCAAGCATGTCGCCGACTTCTTTGGCCTGGGCTGGGACCAGGTCAAAGAGATCGACAAGCGGGCGCTGCGCGACCAAGTCGGCTCGGTAGATCTCTCGAAGGTCGAAGTCATTGGCATGGACGAGTTCGCCCTGCATAAAGGGCATCGTTATGCCACGGTGGTGGTCGAACCCTATCGCAAAGAGGTCTTGTGGATCGGGCAAGGACGAAGTCGGGAGAGCATTCGGCCCTTCTTTGAACGGCTCGGTGCAGCCGGCTGTGGGCGGCTT
>Ga0102929_1001535_pt1 | contig 13814 bp, 7 predicted proteins | sample SalPonR1_B_D2_MG_FD_78510 | JGI IMG/M metagenome (GOLD analysis project Ga0102929, IMG submission 78510) | Salt pond soil microbial communities from South San Francisco under conditions of wetland restoration - Salt Pond MetaG R1_B_D2_MG | ecosystem: Environmental > Aquatic > Marine > Intertidal... | reverse complement strand
CGCATCTTCGTATGCCGTCCGACGGCACCGAGCGAGGAGCAGCCCTGCGCCCGGCGGATCATCGAGAACCTGGCCACGAAGGCGTATCGGCGCCCGCTGAGCGAGGGCGACATGGATGCGCTCATGTCGTTCTACCAGCAGGGCGCTGAAGAGGGCGGGTTCGAGACCGGCGTCCGGAACGGGATCCAGGCGATCCTGGCCAGCCCGTACTTCATCTTCCGCATCGAGCGCGCGGGAGCCGATGCCGCGGTGGATGGCGTCGAGCGCATCTCGGACGAGGACCTCGCCTCGCGCCTCTCCTTCTTCCTCTGGGGCACCGTCCCGGACGACGAGCTGCTCGCGGTGGCACGCGACGGTCGACTGTCGGACCCGCAGGTCCTGCAGGCAGAGGTCGCGCGGATGCTCGACGCACCTGCCGCCAACCGGCTCGGTGCGCGCTTCGCGGGGCAGTGGCTCCGCCTCTCGGACATCGAGAAGGTGCACCCCGACGCGCTGAGCTATCCGGACTACGATCAGCAGCTCGCGGAGATGATGGTCGAGGAGACCGAGCTCTTCTTCAATCGGATCGTCGCGGACGACCGGTCGACGCTGGAGCTCCTGACCGCCGACTGGACCGTCATCAACGAGCGGCTCGCCGATCACTACGACATCGCCGGCGTGGCCGGCCCGGAGTTCCGGGTCGTGCAGTACGCCGACGCACGCCGCCGTGGCCTCCTCGGCCAGGGCTCGATCCTGACGCTCACCTCGCACGCGAACCGCACCTCGCCGGTGCTCCGCGGGAAGTGGGTCATGGAAGTCCTGCTCGGCACGCCTCCGCCTCCGCCTCCGCCGAACGTGCCGGAGCTCGAGGAGACCGGAGAGTCCGCGGAGCCCGGCAAGTATCTGTCCGTGAAGGAGCAGATGGAGATCCATCGCGCGGATCCGAGCTGCAACTCCTGTCACATCTTCATCGACCCGATCGGGCTCGCGCTCGAGAACTTCGATGTGACCGGAAAGTGGCGGACGCGTGACAAGAGTGGTCCGGTCGAGACCACAGGCGAGCTGTACGACGGCACGCCGCTGGCCGGCCCGAACGACCTGCGCGGCGCGCTCGAGGCTCGTCCCGAGCCGTTCCTGCGCAACTTCACCGAGAACCTCATGGCCTACGCCCTCGGGCGTCGGGTCGAGTACTACGACCAGCCCACGGTACGGCGCATCGTCGCCGACGCCCGGGAGCGCGACTACGCGATCTCGGCGTTCATCGAGGGGGTCGTGAACAGCCCAGCATTCCAGATGCGGCGCGTCGAATCGACGGACGACGCCGATTCGATGCAGTAGCAGCCACGCTGCCAAGGAGAACCCAGATGTTTCTGACCGGAAAGCACCTCTCGCGCCGCACCTTCCTCCGGGGTGCCGGAGCGGCGATTTCGCTTCCCTTCCTCGAGGCGATGACCCCCGCGGGGCGTCTGTCCGCACAGCTCAGGGCCGAGCGCGACAAGACCCGACTCGTGTGCATCGAGATGGTGCATGGCGCCGCCGGCGCCGCGCCCTACGGACTCGAGAACAACTTCTGGTCCCCCGCGCAGACGGGCACGGACTTCGATCTCTCGACGTCCGCGCTCTCGCCGCTCGAGGAGTACCGGAAGTGGATGACGATCATCTCGAACACCGACGTCCGGATGGCCGAGGCGTTCGAGGCCGACGAGATCGGAGGGGACCACTTCCGCTCGAGCGCCGTCTTCCTGACGCAGTCGCATCCGAAGCAGACCGAAGGCTCCGACGTGAAGGTCGGGGAGTCACTCGACCAGATGTTCGCCAAGCGCTACGGCCAGTCGACGCCGATCCCCTCCATGCAGCTCTGCATCGAGAACGTCGACCAGTCGGGTGGGTGCGCGTACGGCTACGCCTGTGTCTACACGGACACGATCTCGTGGGCGGCGGAGGACGAGCCGCTCCCGATGATCCGCGACCCGCGGGTCGTCTTCGATCAGCTCTTCGGGGCCGGCGGCACGCCCGCGCAGCGCGAGGAGATCCGGCGCACCAACAAGAGCATTCTCGACTGGGTGACCACGGAGATCGCCGACCTGCAGCGCGCGCTCGGACCGAGCGACCGTCAGCGGGTGGAGAACTACCTCGACGCGATCCGCGAGATCGAGCGCCGCATCACGATGGTCGAGGCCTACAACGAGAGCGGCGAGGTCCGGGATCTCCCGACCGCGCCCGCCGGCGTGCCGGACAGCTTCGAGGAGCACGTGAAGCTGATGTTCGACCTGCAGGCCCTCGCCTTCGCGTCGGACATGACGCGGGTGTTCTCCTTCAAGATGGGCCGCGACGGCTCCGCCCGGATCTATCCGGAGAGCGGTGTCGACCTGCCCTTCCACCCCGCTTCGCACCACGGCAACCGCGAAGATCGGGTGGAGTCCTTCAAGGACATCAACAGGTACCACGTCTCGCTGCTGCCCTACTTCCTCGACCGCCTCGAGGACATCACCGAGGGCGAGCAGACGCTGCTCGAGAAGACGGCGATCATCTACGGCTCGCCGATGGGCGACCCGAACGTCCACAACCACAAGCGCTGCCCGCTGGTCTTCCTGGGTGGCGGCAACGGGGCGCTGGACGGCGGAGTGCATCTCCAGGCCGACGACGGTACACCGATGGCCAACGCGATGCTCTCGCTCATGCACGGCCTCGGGATGGAAGACATCGACAGCTTCGGCGACGCGACCGGCGAGTTCACGTTCCGCAATGTGTCGACCGCGCAGTACTGAGTCCGTACCCAGCACGAATCGAGAGCATGCAATGAAGACATCCCGCGCCCTGCCCCTGGCAACCGCGCTCGCGCTGGCTCTGACCGCCTTCCTGCCGGCGGGGTGGGCGCCGATCGCGCCCGCCACGCTCGATGCCGCGACCCTCTGGGCGTGGGTCGATGCGCCGGTGGCCGACGCCGCGCAGACCGGTGACGTCGATCAGGTGCGCACGCTTCTGCGACAGGGCGAGGACGTGAACGCCTCGCAGGGCGACGGCATGACGGCGCTCCACTGGGCCGCGTATCAGGGCAACCTCGAGATGATCGAGGTGCTGATCTACGCTGGCTCGAATCTCGAGGCGGTGACGCGGGTGGCCGACTACACGCCGCTGATGGTGGCGGCGCGAACCGGCCACGGCGATGCGGCGGTCCTCCTGCTCGACGCGGGCGCCAATCCCAGCGCCACGACGTCCACGGGCGTTACCGCGCTCCACTTCGCGGCCGGCGCGGGCCAGACCCAGGCGGTCCGGGCACTCGTCGCCGCCGGTGTGGACGTGGATGCGCGTGAGAGCGCGATGGGTCAGACCCCGTTGATCTTCGCGGCCAACGAGGGTCGGAAGGACGCCGTCCAGGTCCTGATCGACGCCGGCGGGGACGTCAACGCCACGACGAAGGTCGTGCCGGTGGACCAGCTCGAGCGGCAGGAGCGGATCGAGTCGCAGCTGCGCCGCGCACGCCTCGAGGCCCGAGAGAATCTCGAGGAGGCCGAGGCTCAGGCGAGTCTCGACATGACCGAGCTGACCTGGACCCAGGAACAGCGCGACAGTGCGCAGGCTGCCCGCGACGCAGCGGAGCAGGCCCGTGCAGACTCGATCGCCGCCGTTCGCGCGGAGGCCGAGGCACGCCGCGCCGAGCGGGAGGCCGAGCAGGAGGATGCCGAGGAGGAAGACGAGAACTCGGTCGACGAGGAGGAAGACGACGAGGACGAGGAGGAAGAGGAGGTCGAGCGGCGGCGTTCCTACGGCGACCTCGTCGGCGGCATCGGCGGTCTTTCGCCGCTCCATCATGCTGCCCGTCAGGGACATCGTGACGCGGCGATGGCTCTGCTGGATGCAGGCGCGGAGATCGACATGCCCGCCGGTGGGGACCAGAGCACCCCGATGGTGCTGGCCGCCATCAACGGACACTTCGACCTCGCGCTCGAGCTGATGGCGCGCGGTGCGGATCCGACCATGTCCAACCACGCCGACGTGACGCCGCTCTGGGCCGCCATCAACCTCCAGTGGGCGCCTCGTGCGCTCTACCCGCAGCCCAAGAACCACCTCCGACAGGAGGTCGACTACCTCGGCTTCATGCGGGCGCTTCTCGAGGCCGGTGCCGACCCGAACGCGCCCGTGAACCGCCACATCTGGTTCATGTCCTACAACTTCGACCTGCTCGGGGTGAACATGACCGGCGCGACCCCCTTCTGGCGGGCCGCCTACGCGCTGGACATCCCCGCCATGGAGCTGCTGGTCGAGTACGGCGCGGATCCGAACGAGCCGTCGAAGAAGCCGCCCACGGGCCGCTCCTTCGATCCGGACGCCGAGGACGACTCCGGCCTGCCGCCCGTGCCGGTCGGCGGACCCGGCGTCCACCCGATCCACGCGGCGTCGGGGGTGGGCTACGGGCAGGACTTCGCGGCCAACTCGCACGAGCATGCGCCGGACGGCTGGCTTCCGGCCGTGAAGTACCTCGTCGAGACCCATGGCGCCGACGTGAATGCCCGCGACCAGGATGGCTACACGCCGCTCCACCACGCGGCCGCTCGCGGCGACAACGAGCTCATCATGTACCTCGTCGAGCAGGGTGCCGATGTCATGGCCGTCGGCCGCAACGGTAATACCACCGCTGACATGGCCAACGCGCCCATCTCGCGCGTCGAGCCCTTCCCGGAGACCATCGAGCTGCTCGTCTCGATGGGTGCGGTAAACAACGACAACTGCCGGAGCTGCGAGTAGGGGCACGCGGGGTGTCCACCACCGGGCGCCTGATCGGAAGGATCAGCGCTCGCGAATTCGGTGTCCTCGCCCTCGAGCTGCTCCTGCTTGTCGCGGGCATCCTGTTCGCGCTTGCCCTCGATCGCCGCATCCAGGAGATCGAGGAGAACGAGATCCTCGTCGCGTCGCTCACCACGCTCCGTGGCGATCTCGACGCGGTGCTCACGCAGATCGGTGAATTCAGCACGTTCGAGGAAGACCGCCTGGAGGCGTCGGGGGTGGTGCATGACGCGCTGCTGCAGCCGACGATTCCGCGGACGTTCGAGGTGTGGAACGGATTTCGTACTCTTGGGAGCCGGCGTACCCTGGCACTGCCCCGGGCCGGCTACGACGAACTTCTGTCGACCGGGCACCTGCGGTTCGTGGATCCGGAGCTCCGGCGCAGCATCACACGGTACTACGAGTACCTGATCCGCGCTCAGGCGATCTCCGGTCGCAACAACGAGGCATTCACCGACGACCTCTACAACCGGTTCTTCGTGGGCGAGGGCATGGTCCTCTTTCCCGCACCCGACATCGACTCGCCGGTCGAGCTCCAGAATCGTGCCACGGAGTTGCGGCAGCAGGCCGGGATCGGGACAGAACTGACGTACCAGGGGCGGGTCTGGGTCATGGCCCCCACCGACCCCGATCGTATGCGAGCTCGTGCAATCGTCATGTGGTCCTCTCAGTCGGCCTCCGTCGGGATCATCCTCGCCGAAGACATCGAGGAGCGGACGCTCGAGCTGATCGCCGAGCTCGACCGGGCGCTGGAATCGGCCTGAGCAGCGCCTCGTTCCCTGTCGAGACGGCGGGCCACATCGCATCTTGGGCGTCATGTCAGATTCCGCCGCCGTCCCCGACCGCCTCGCCGCCGCACTCGCCGACCGCTACCGCCTCGAGCACGAGGTCGGCCAGGGCGGGATGGCCACCGTCTACCTCGCGGACGATCTGAAGCACGAGCGGAAGGTCGCCGTCAAGGTGCTCCGCCCCGAACTCGCCGCCATGGTCGGCGCGGAGCGCTTCCTGACGGAGATCCGCACCACGGCCAATCTCCAGCATCCGCACATCCTCCCGCTCTTCGACAGCGGTGAGGCGGACGGCTTCCTGTGGTACACGATGCCGTACGTCGAGGGAGAGACGCTGCGCGACCGACTCGATCGCGAGAAGCAGCTCTCGATCGAGGACGCGGTGGAATTCACGCGGAAGGTCGGAGCCGCGCTCGACTACGCGCATCGGCACGGCGTCATCCATCGGGACATCAAGCCGGCGAACATTCTCGTTCATGACGGCGAGCCGCAGGTGTCGGACTTCGGGATCGCCCTCGCGATCCAGGAGGCGGGCTCCGGGCGCCTGACGGAAACAGGCCTGAGTCTCGGTACGCCCTACTACATGTCCCCCGAGCAGGCGACGGGCGACCGTGACCCGGACGCCCGCAGCGATCTCTACTCGCTCGGCTGCATGGCCTACGAGATGCTCGCCGGCGAGCCGCCCTTCACGGGCAACACGGCCCAGAGCGTGCTGGCGAAGATCCTCACGGGAGAGGCTCCCGCGGTGACGCAGGTACGGTCGACCGTTCCGCCGCACGTGGCCTCGGCGATCGCGCGCGCCACGCAGCGGTTGCCGGCGGATCGGTTCCCGACGATCGGGGACTTTCTGGAGGCGCTCCGGGACCCGACATATCGCTACGGGACGATGGCGATGTCGTCGGCCGGGGTCGGCGCGGGTGCCGCGAGCGGAGGGGGATCGCCGGTCTGGAAGCTCGCGACCGGCGCCTTCGCGATTCTCGCGGCGGCGTTGGCCGCGGGATGGATTGCGACGGCGGGTGGGGGACAGACGGGGGTGGCCCCGATCTACCTCCGCGTCGCGATGCCGGACAGCCAGGAGGTCCGGAATCCATCCAACTCTCCCTCCATGGCCATCTCGGACGATGGGTCCACGATGGCGTACGTTGGCCCCGGGACGTCCAGCGCGACGCAGATCTGGGTGAAGCGACGGGAAGATATTGGTGGCACGCCGCTGCCGGGCACGGATAATCCCGGGCCGTTCGCGCTTTCGGGAGATGGATCGGAGATCGCCTTCTCACTCGAATCGGGACCGTCGCTGTACGCCAAGTCGACAGCGGGTGGCACGACTCGCACCCTCAGCGATTCGGCTCAGAATCTCGGACTCGACTGGGCGTCCGACGGATACATCTACTTCCAGAACTTCCAGGCGGGCATCAGCCGGGTGCTGGGTGTGGGCGGCGCGGTGGAGGTCTTGAGCGATCCGTCCGAGGAGGATGGGACCGCGGGTTCGGGCGACCAGACATGGCCGGTCGCGATCCCTGAAGCAGGGAAGGTCCTGATCGCGCGTTGGGGCGCCACCCCTGAAGCCGACAGCATCGCACTCCTGGATCTGGAGTCGGGCGAGGTGCGTACGCTGGAGCGCGGGGTCAGGGCGGAGTACCTGCCGAGCGGCTTCATCCTCCTGGGCACCGCGGACTCGAACCTGTCGGTGGCACGCTTCAACGCGCGTTCGGGCGAGATCGAAGGCCCCCTCCGCTCCGTCGCAGGCGAGGTGCGTCGCGTACAGGATGGTGCGCTCGACTTCGCGGTCTCCCGAGCGGGCACACTGCTGTACGTGGCTGGGGCGGGATCGAGTCGGAGCCGGTCTGGGTCGCGCGCGACGGCGCATTCGAGCCCGTGTGGGACGAGTGGACCGGCCTGCTGAACCAGGTCGCGCTTTCGGCCAGTGGCGCACGCGCCGCGATTACGATCAGCGACGGCGTGCGTGACGACCTGTGGATCCGGAACACCACCAGTGCCGTGATCCCACCGCAGCGCGTCACCTTTCGAGAGGTCGGGGTGATCCGTCCCGTCTGGTATCCGAACGGTGACACGATCGCCTACATCGCGAACGAGGCCGATAACGAGCCGGCGCAGCTCTTCGGACGGCGCTCGGACGGGGTCGGGGAGCCGGCGATCCTGCTCGGAGTCGACGATCTGGGCACCGACGCGCTGCTCCAGCAGGTCACCCTCTCCGACGATGCGCGATGGGCCGTGTACCGTGTCGGCACGGGGGTCGGGACTCGCGACATCTACGTGAAGGACCTGACCACCGACGCACCGGGCCAGCCGCTGATCGCGGAGCGCTTCAACGAGCACTCGCCGGACGTGTCGCCCGACGCCGCATTCGTTGCCTACGTGTCGAATGAGTCCGGAAGTGACGAGGTGTACGTGAGGACCTTTCCCGACATCTCCGGCGGGAAGTGGGTCGTGTCGAGCGAGGGGGGAACCGAGCCCGTGTGGTCTCCCGACGGCACCCGAATCTTCTACCGGGACCTCCAGTCGCGCATGATCGAGGCGACATGGGTGGCGGGGCAGGGAATCTCGTCGCGGGAGGTCCTGTTCGACGCCCGACCCTACGTCGGAAACAACGTCCACCGAAACTACGACGTACATCCCGACGGCGAGCGCTTCTTCATGTTGCGTCTTCTGGACAATCCGGATGAGGGGATCGTCTGGATCGAGAATTTCGCCGGAGAGCTCGAAGCGTGGGAACGGGAGAACCGGGAGTGACGAGATGAGCGACGAGTCCAGCGCCGGCGGCGCGCCCGGTGCCTCCGCCGTCCCCGACCGCCTCGCAGCAGCCCTCTCCGACCGCTACCGCCTCGAGTGCGAGCTCGGCCAGGGCGGCATGGCGACGGTCTATCTCGCGGCCGACCTGCGCCACGACCGGAAGGTCGCGATCAAGGTGTTGCACCCGGAGCTGGCAGCGGTCGTGGGGGGTGACCGATTCATCTCCGAGATCCGCACGACCGCGAATCTCCAGCACCCGCACATCCTGCCCCTGTTCGACAGCGGAGAGGCGGACGGATTCCTCTGGTACGCGATGCCGTACATCGAGGGGGAGACGCTGCGCGAGCGGCTCGATCGCGAGAAGCAGCTTCCGGTCGGAGAGGCCGTCGCGATCGCGGTCAAGATCGCCGGGGCGCTCCAGGCGGCACACGACCGAGGTATCATCCACCGCGACATCAAGCCGGCCAACATCCTGCTCGCGAGCGGCGAGCCGCTGGTGGCCGATTTTGGAATCGCGCTCGCGGTACAGGAGGCAGGAGGGGGACGGCTGACGGAGACGGGGCTGTCGGTGGGTACGCCGTACTACATGTCGCCGGAGCAGGCGACCGCGGACCGGGACCCCGACGCGCGCAGCGACCTCTACTCGCTGGCCAGCATGGCGTGGGAGATGCTCGCGGGGGATCCGCCCTTCAAGGGAGGGACGGCCCAGGCGGTGCTCGGCCAGATCCTGACGCAGCCCGCGCCGTCGGTCTCGGAGGTCAGGTCCAGCGTGCCGCCCAATGTGGACGCGGCGCTGCTTCAGGCGCTTCAGAAGCTGCCCGCCGACCGGTTCGAGCGTGTCGGGGACTTCGCTGCTGCGCTTCGGAACGAGAGCTACATGGGACCGGCGGCGAGGGCGTCCGGCACGTACGCGGCCGCCGGCCCGCTCCCGCGTGGGGCGGCCCGCTGGCTCCCGTGGGGTGTGGCGGCCGGCGCCGTGGCGATCGCGCTCTCGTCGATGGCGCTCGGTCGCCCTGCGGCGTCCGCTCCGGAGGGTCCGCAGCCCCTGCGGTTCGCCCTGGAAGACCGCGTGGACTGGTTCGGAGCCGCCCGCAGCCTCGCGGTCTCGGCGGACGGGTCGGCCATCGCCTACCAGGATCTCGTCGACGGCCGGCCGGTCTGGATCCGACGTGATCTTGGCGACATGACGTCGCGCCCCATCCCCGAGTCGGATGGAGCTCTGTACGCTGCGATCTCGCCCGATGGTCGCTGGATCGCCTACGACTCCGGGGAGGACAGCGTCGTGTACCGGAGCCAGCCGAGTTCGACGCGCCCGGTGGTGATGGCGCATCCCGCGAACCCGCCGATGGGACTGTCCTGGCTGTCCGACGACAGACTGCTCGGTGGGATGCCCTGGTACGATGGCGACTTCACCTCGGGCGTGCTTACGACCGCGATCAGCGACTCGACGCTGGCCAGCCTGTCCGATCCGCCGTCGGGGATGCACCACGAGCCCTACGCCCTCCCGGGCGGTCGACACGCACTCGTGATCGACTTCGGCGAGTCGAACGGCCTCGCGGTCTTCGATACCGAGTCGGGAGACTGGGAGCGTCTGGACCTGGGCGATGTCGAAATCCTGAGCTGGCTGGGAATCGTCGGGGTCTCGGACGACGTGCTGCTGTTCCGGGAGATCGGCGGACGCCTGATGGCGATCCGGTGGGATCCGGACCGCCTTCGGACGGAAGGGGTCGCCGTGCCGGTTCCCGACATCGGAGGCGCCCTTCAGGACGCGGTTCTGGCGCACGACGGGACGCTGGTCATGGTGTTCGAGCCGTCCACACACGTGCCGGTGATCGTGGACGACCGCGGAACCGTGGTCCGGCGGCTGCCGGTCGACAGCGTGGGCCAGTTCTTCCATCCCAGGGTCGGGCCGAACCCCGACCTGATCTACATGCTGGGCGGTGAGGAGCGGAACTACCGGGACTGGCTGGTCGATTTGCGCACCGCGACGGTGCGGGACTTCCCGATCGGGGACCGGGCGGGGGACTGGGTGCCGGCGGTGGGGGACTGGATTTCCGCGGATCGCTTCGTGGCACCGGACCACCTCGATCTGGAGGGTCCCGACTCGTCGCTGCTCCTGTCTCGCTCCGCGCGGCCCGAGGTCGTGGGGGAGTCGCGTGTCCTGCCGGAGCCGGTCGAGATCGACCACGTCGCCCTTTCTCCCGACGGCGCATGGGCGGCAGGCGCGTGGGGTGGCTTCCGGACCGCGACCGAGATCCGGATCCTTTCGCTGGAGACCGGCGAGGTGCGGCCCTTCGTCGGTCTGGGTGCCGCCTCGACGTACGCCCCGGCCATCTCGCCGGATGGGTCGAAGATGGCGTTCGTCTCCGAGACGGCCGGCCGACCGGAGGTGTTCCTCGCCGAGTTTCCGGAAGAGGGTCGGGTGAGCCGGATCTCCGAGGGCCGTTCGGGTCAGCCGGTGTGGGATCCGTCCGGCGAGACCCTCTACTACCTCACGCCGACGGGGATGGTCGCCGCGGATCTGAGCTTCGACGATTCGGGCGTGGCCACCGTCGTGGACCGCAGACCTCTCTTCGACCTTCGGATGTACGGCACCGCCAGCGAGCAGGTGCAGACGTACGATGTGCACCCGGACGGTTTCGTGGTCGGACTCGAAGAGGGCGCCCAGGCGGGCCGGATCGTCGTGTGGAAGGACTGGATCCACGAACTGGAACCGCTTCTGGGAGTGGACTGAACGCGCCGCGCCGCGGCGTGGCGCGCGAGTGATCAACGGCCACGGATGACGCGCGAGTACGGCCGGATCCGGAGCGGCATTGCGGTACATGTGCGAGCCGGCGTATCTGTCACGGACACCGTTCGCGCAGGGGAGGAGTGCCGACGTGATCCGTCTCGAAATTCTGGGACCCGGGGAGGCGCTGGACGGTGCCGGGGAGTCCCTGGGCCTTTCGGGCCTGCCGCTCGCGCTGCTCGCCTACCTCGCGCTGACGGCTCGCCCCATCGAGCGCGACGAACTCGCGACCCTCTTCTGGCCGGGATCCGACCCCACCCGCCGCCGCCACTCGCTGCGGCAGGCCCTCAGCCGCATTCGATCGGCCGTACCGGACGAGGTGTTCGAGACGGATGGTCGGACGGTGTCCATCGATTCGATGCAGGTGGAGACCGATCGGGATGAGTTTCTCGAAGCCCTGTCGGCAGGGCGAGTCTCGGACGCCGTGGCGCTCTGGAGGGGTGTGCTCCTCGAGGGGTTCAGACGGGAGGGGGCGTGGGAGCTCGGGGAGTTCCTGGAGCGCGAGCGCACGCGGATGCAGAATGCGCTCGTCCAAGCCGTCATCGAGCGGGATGACGCCTCGGACGAGACGGAACTCGTTCTGCTCGAGGCCGCGCACCGGGCCCTCCCCCTCGAACAGCCCATCACCGCGCGGTACGCCATGGCGCTCGTGCGGGCGGGCCGTGAGGCGGAGGCCATCACGCTGGTGCCGCTGGAGGATGAGCAGGATCCGCGCGCCGCGTGGCCCGGGGTACTGGCAGCGGCCCAGGCGGCGCAGGCGGCGTCGGTGCGGGGTCGCGCCAGCTCGGCCGCGGCTCCCGGCGATGCGGTGAGGGCGACCGGCCCGGACGGAACGGGGGCCGGGCCATTCTCGACCGAGACGCGCGTTGGAGGCCGCCACTCCCGCTTCACGAGCGGCCTCGCTGCCGCCCTGGTCCTGGGTTCGGCCACCCTCGGGGCGGCCGCGATCTTCGGACACTCCTCCGTCGACGCCTCGCCGGCCACGCTCTTCTTCTGCACGGACCGCGCGGCGGATCAGGAGGGGGAAATCCAGCTCTTCCGGATGGACGAGAACGGCGTGGACAAGCATCGCGTCACGACGCAGCCGGTGTGTGGGGTCCGGCCGATCGCCGAGGACCGGCTGGTCGGCCGATCGGCACGGGCGGATGAGCGGAGGCTTCGCGTGCTGGGGCCGGCGTCCGACACGTCCACGTCCATCGCCGAATGGGACATTCTCTCGATGCCCGAGCTCGATACGCTGACCGAGGTGGAAGCCCTCAGCGTGGCCTACGGTGCAACCGGGCCGGTCGTCGCGTTCGCCGCGCGACTGCCGGCCGACACGACCCGGGAAGTGTTCAGGTGGCTGCCCGCCGAGGGGAAGGTGGAGCGACTCACGGACCATGCCGGGGAGGACAATCATGTCGACATCGCACCGGACGGGTCGATCGTGTTCCGCAGCGTCCGATCCGGAGACGCGGACGTCTGGGTCTGGTCGGAGACGGAGGGCGCTCGGCCGCTCGTCACCAGCCCGGAGCACGAGCGGGACCCGCAGCTCCGCGGAGACACCCTGCTGTTTCTTCGGGGCCGAGGCGTCGGAGCCGACGACGGCAACATCGAGGTCTGGCTCAGGGAGCTGTCGACCGGTCGCGAGACGCGGCTCACCGAGAACGACTGGAACGACTACAACGTCCACTGGTCTCCCGACGGCCGGTACCTCTGCTGGCAGAGCGAGGAGTGGGGGCACTACGAGATGGACATCGTCGTGCAGGAGCTGGCGACCGGGCGGCGGTGGACGATCGCCGGGGGTCGGGGTCGGCAATCCGAGTGCCACTGGGACCCCGGATCGCTCGGGGTCTACTACAGCGACTGGGAGGCGGACGGTCCGGAGATCTACTACACGCCCCTGACGGGTGGCACGCGGGTCAATCTGTCCATGTATCCGGGTCGGGACGGCGGCCTGGTGGTGGTCCCCGACACGCTGTTCTCTCGGGAGGAAGGCACCTGAGGCCCGGATCCGCACCCGTCAGTGGGCCAGCGCGCGCGTCCTGCCCTCCATCACGTCCAGGATCGCCGCCCGATCGGGCCCGCTCGGATGCTCCCACCCCGGTTCGTACCCGAACATGTCACGCAACGTCCGGCCTCCGAACTTCTCGTCCACGATCTCGATCTCCTCGGCGGACAGGAGACCGGGGTGTTCGACGCCACACGCGCGGCTCAGCAGCAGAATCTCCTTCCGGAGCGTGACGAAATAGTTCGCGGCCCGCGCTCCCTTGTCGAAGGGGTCCAGGCCGCGGATCAGCCACCGATTCTGGGTAGCGACCCCGGTGGGGCAGTGTCCGGTGTGACACCGCTGGGCCTGGATGCACCCGATGGCCATCATCGCCTCCCGGCCGATCGCGACCATGTCGGCGCCGAGGCAGAAGGCGGTGAGGGCGGTCTCCGGGAAGCCGAGCTTGCCCGAACCGACCCAGACCAGTCGTTCCTGTACGCCCCGCTCGGCGAAGATCCGGTACACCCGGGCGAACCCCATCTTGAAGGGCAGCGCGACATGGTCGGCGAAGGAGAAGGGCGCGGCCCCGGTGCCTCCCTCGCCGCCGTCGATCTGGATGTAGTCGACGCCGCGATCCTCGGTGGCCATCCGGTCGGCCAGCTCCTCCCAGAATCGGAGTTCGCCCACGGCGGACTTGATGCCGACGGGGAGCCCCGTCCGGTCCGCGACCTCCTCCACGAAGTCGAGCATCTCG
>Ga0102929_1001530_pt1 | contig 13827 bp, 8 predicted proteins | sample SalPonR1_B_D2_MG_FD_78510 | JGI IMG/M metagenome (GOLD analysis project Ga0102929, IMG submission 78510) | Salt pond soil microbial communities from South San Francisco under conditions of wetland restoration - Salt Pond MetaG R1_B_D2_MG | ecosystem: Environmental > Aquatic > Marine > Intertidal... | reverse complement strand
GTCCACATAATGAGTTGACTGGCTCCTAATATCTTTTTAGCAGTTTTATCAGGCATGGTTTTTCATTGATGCTGACCAATTAGGTGATATACTTTGGCCTTATACAGTCCACCATCCGAAAAGGTCTGTCCATTTTAGCGGACCCGCATGGGCAATTTTTCCTGAAGCGTATAAAGCGAGCAAATATATATTCCATAGGAAAAGTAGCGTCCAGATGGAATAAAATTGTTTTAGATAGTCTAATTTTTGTGCTTGATGGTATACCCAAACAAATCCGGGGAAAAGTAATGGTAAAGCATTGGCCAACCCTCTGTAACCAAAGGAATCACCTAGCCACCAGCATTCCCAGGATGCATATAAGAAAAGTTGAATAAGAAGCAGTATCAAAAAAACGCGCATGTAGGGTCTGCCGCTGAAGGCTATTGCCGCAAGGCCGGTTATACTAAATATGTGCACTGGATGCCAGGTAACCAAGCCAGATACTGGTGAGAACAATACTTCAATAAATTTAGGTTGTGCCAGGTATGCAAAACTTTCCCCCTGGTAAGAATACAAGATCCATTCGTTGTAAATGACCTTCCAATAGACAAATTGTGGTGTAAGAACAATGATTCCTCCCAAAACAGAAAGAAAAAAATGCTTCCATCGATAATGATCCTTGTTGAGAAGGCAGAAAAGAGGTAAGATTAAGAAAAAAACATTCTGGTTTCGCACTAAGATCATGAGTGCAGCCGAAGCACCGTAGAGTAATGCAATCCATAGGTTTGGCTTTTCACGAATAGACAAAATGCTTAAGTAGAGGAAGACACTTACAGAAAACAAGGAAGGTATATGAGACATGGAGGGCTCAACAGCGGTGTAATACAATGCTGTGGTCAGCATCAAAAAGGCAAGACCTAAAAAGCGAGGGATTTTCCAGTCTGGGAATATCATTCGCGCAGTCAGGCTGAGCAAATGAGCAGAAAAAAGGAAATAAAAAATGCTGCCGATTAAAAGCAATACTTGATCCAGCAGGCCATAACCTGATACATCCATTGTAATGCCCATTATATGTAGGGAAAAACTGATTATATGAGCCATCAGTAAAAACGGTAGCCACAGCAGGGAACTGCCGACAGGATATTTATTGATGACTCGACCAGTTTCAGGGTGGGTATGAATTTTTCTTGGTGCATGATCAGGTTGGTACATTTTTAGATCATTGCTAAAATTCCAATCAAGATCTTTAATGAGAGACCTTACCTGTGCGTAATAATAAATGCCATCACCAGAAATGAGCTGAGCTTTAGAAAAATGAATTTTTCCTATACCAAGCATCATGAGAAAGAGAGCTGTTAGGAGATAGCCCCTTTTGACCAGTTGTCTTGGTATGCTTAGAATGACATTCATTGAGATGATTTTTGAGAATCATACAGCCATTTTTCCACGCCACCTTTCAAAGAGTAAGCTTCAGCCTTGGGATATTGCTTAAGAAATAACTGTAAAACCTCAGCACTTCTTTTACCAGTTTGACAATAAAATACAACTGGCCTATCCGTTTTATATTGGCTTACATTTTGCTTGGTATTCCATGGAATATTGCGACCGGAAAACGGATCAATGAGGTGCTCTTTTTTGGAACGAACATCAACCCATTGAAGTGAATCAACTTCTCGGTATAATTGTAACAATTCCTCATAATATTTTTCCAACATGGAAATTTCTTCCTTTGCCGGAACACATAATTTATGATCATACTCAGTAGCAGAAATGCTATTCCAGTCCGGTTCACCTCCTGGGATATACTGTATTTGTCTTTGCTCCAAACTTTGCAAGTCGATGTGAACCAGCTTGTTATAAAAAACATTTTCCGAGCGAAGAATTACCTTTATGATTTCAGCGGCCTGCAGACTCCCCATAGTGGAGGTAGTCGTACCCAACACACCATGCTCAGCACAATTTGGTACCTCGTCTGATGGAGGAGGCAGCGGAAAAATATCGCGGTAATGACCACTTCTCTGGTGCTCCCCCAACGGGTAATTGAATACAGCCAATTGTCCTTCAAAGCCATTGATCGCGGCAAATACATTGATCAAGTTAAATTTGACAGCGTAATCATTTACTAAATACCGGGTGGGAAAATTGTCTGTACCATCTGCTACTATATCGAATCGAGTAAATAATTCTTCGGCATTTCTTTGTGTGAGATAATGATGATGAACTTCAATAGTGACATGCGGATTTATGCTTTTCAATTTTTCCGCGGCCACCATTGCTTTGGAGCGACCCACATCATCTACCTCAAATAAACTTTGTCGATGCAGATTACTGTATTGAATCGAATCACCATCGACAATACCAATGTGACCAACACCGGCCCTTACTAAATTCTGTAACATGGGACAAGATAGACCACCTGCTCCAATCACCAATACCTTTGATTCTTTCAGTTGGACTTGAGTTTCCTCATCCCATCCCGGCATGATCATTTGGCGAGAGTAATACAGACGTTCTCTATTTGAAAGTTGTCCACTCATAGATTTCTTCATGCATACAAAAACTCAATGGACAAGATACGAAAGGACTGCTATTGATGCTTTATAAAGCGCATGGTAAGCTGCTGACCATTGGATGTATTGAGGGTTATAAAATATATACCTTGATGAAGAACTTCCGTGTTTACAAGGACCTCTCTGTCATCCATGGTAATAAATGTGAGTTCTGTTGACTGGCCAGTGGTTGATACGGCCATTATCCTATTAACTTCCAGGGAATTTACATTTCGTATGAAAACCCGATTAGTCGCGGGATTGGGATATAGAACTGGAGATTTCGTGAACTCCGTTGGTATTGTAGATGAGCTGATGATAATATTGTCCAACTTACTCGATGCTACTAAGACGGGGAAATAATTTCCTTCTAAAACCTTGTTTAAAGTATCAGAGGAGGGCAATTCTGCTGAGAAGATACCTTCTAATTCCTTTTGAGGAATAGACTCATACCAGAGCTGCGCAGTAATATTAAGAGAATTAATTCCTTGATTGATGAAATTTTCCGCATTCAATTGCAGCGTCAGGCGATCTGCACCCGTCCCTTCCTGTCCTGCAGTGTCTAAATTGAAATTTGAGTCAAAAAGAGCATCTCCCACGATTCTTGTCGTATCATATACCGAGGAATTGGTACTGAATCCTCTCGGAGGTATCCTGTTGTCTTTTACAGTGGAATAAGCAGCATTTAACGAACTGGTCACCTGCCCGGCGTTATCCTCAATAACCATTTGATAGATTTGTACCTGTTCTTCATTATTGATCGTATCATAATGCGATTCGTAAGCTTGATCTATCTGCGTCAAACGATGATTGCTTCTTTTGCCGCTATGAAACAAAGTGTCACCCGAAGGGCTCTCCACAATGAGCTCAAGATAGGCCCTCCTCGCAGGATAACCTGAGGGAAACTTGTGTCCGGCTTTATTTTGAATGTCCAGGTCTATAAAAATCTGGCTTTCAATCTGTTTTTCAGTCAGTCGTAAGTCAGCAGTCCTTTGCCCGAGAAGCTGCTCAGAGCGCGCAATGCTTTCGTCAAATAAGGAATCAGGAATATCCAGGCCCAGGTAGTTGAGGTTCTGTTGAATGGCTTGAAGCATTTGCTTATTCGGACCGGAGAAACCATGTTTTCTATAAAAACTGCGAGAAGGTAGTCCATTAATGCCGCTGGAGACAACGATCGGTTGCATGACTTGCTCCATATGACAAGATTGACATGTGACACCTCTTTGAGAGTAAATGGAGTTTAACCATTCGTGATAAGTGGCTTGTTCTACGAATGTTTCTCCTGTGTAATTACCGTCTATACCGATACTTTTAGTAACAAGCGTATGACAATCCGCACACATGCCTGCATCAAATACGTGAAAGGAATATTCGGGTTTTACGCCAACGAATGCAGTCATGGGACCGGCAAACGGGTTAGGGTAGGGGCCATAAGCGACACCGTTAGTATCCAGAGTGAGGTCACCATTGAATCCTTGTCCAAGATTCTTACTGTCAATACTGTGGCAGCTCATACAGCTTACCCCATCCATGCCGAGACTATCTCCGTGAAAATCTTCCATCAGGTAGGATTCACCATTGAAAAAGGCCTCGTAATGACCCATGGGAGCATGGCACTTTAAGCAAGTTTCCTCTATATCTTCCTTTTGATTTGGATACAACCAGGTCTCATGAGCGACCTTTGCTTTCCAATAAGGATCTACAGCACTGAGACCCAACATTGAGGCTCTCCAATCATCAAAAATATTAATATCATTGCCGAAGGTATCTACACTGGCAATTCCTGCAGGGTCAAAACCATGACAACCATCGCATTCAGAAGAATGCAGAAAAATAGGATGATCCTCGCTTTCGATTCCCATCTGGTGGTATTGATTGAGTTCTTCTGGGGAGTGATAATCAGAATCCTCCTGTGAAAAGGGTGTCTGTGCCAAAAATACGCCCAAAAGCGCCAAAGTTGTAAATATGATCCACTTCAAATCTTAGGTATTGTCTATGGATAAACATATAAAAGTAGCTTTTAGTTTGCGTAGAACTGCTTTCCTTTAGGTATTTATTCTAACTTGTTTTGGGTATTTTTGAATCAAATTCCTAAATATGGATTCTTACAGATATCATCAGCGCGGAGTTTCTTCTGATAAAGCAGAGGTACATAAAGCAACTTCTTTTCTCGACAAGGGTCTTTTTGAGAACACATTTTGTAAAATATTACCGGATGTATATACCGATAATGATGAAATGTGCTTGATTTCTCATTCTGATACTGTGGGGACTAAGGGGGTGTTGGCATACCTGACCTGGAAGGAGCTAGGTGAGATGTCTGTGTGGGAAAGATTGGCACAAGATGCCATGGTAATGAATATTGATGACATGTTGGCTTCAGGTTGTACTGGACCATTTGTTGTATCCAATACCATCACCCGGAATAAAGGGCTTATTCCAGGTGATGTAATAGCTGCTATCATTCGAGGAAATCAGGATTTTGTGGATATGCTCAATGAGAATGGTATTGAATGTCATTATGCCGGCGGGGAGACCGCAGATGTCGGCGATGTTGTCCGAACTATTGATAATGGCATTACCGCATCAGCACTTTACCCTAAAAAAGAGGTACTTAAAATTCAAATTAAGCCTGGTCATTCCATTTTGGGCCTGGCGTCGTATGGTTGTTCAACTTATGAAGCTTCCTACAACAGTGGTATATCCTGTAATGGTTTGACCTCCGCCAGACATGATGTACTTCATTCAGATTATAAGAAATACAGAGAGACCTACGATCCATCAATGAAGCAAAATCTGGTATACTCAGGATCGCGTTACCTTGGTGACGAAGTAGATGTGAATGGAAAATCAATGCTTATTTGGGATCTCCTGACTTCTCCCACAAGAACTTTTGCTCCTGTCCTCAAAAAAATAATTCAGGAATTAAACAGCCACATCACTGGTATTGTACACAATACAGGAGGAGCACATACTAAGGTGCTCAACTTTGCGCCGGATCTAGAAATTATTAAGGATCAACTGCTCCCTGTACCACCGGTATTTAAACTCATACAAGCTGAGTCAGGTGCTTCCTGGAAGGAGATGTACCAGGTATTCAACATGGGTACCCGAATGGAATTATATTTTTCAGATGAAAAGGCTGCAGAAGACGCCAGGAGTATTGCGGAAGAATTCAAAATAGATGCAGGCCTCATCGGTAAGGTAAGTTCATGCGGACCAGATAAACCGGCTGGAGCACATATTAAACATGGCTCTGATTGGTTGTTCTATCCGGCTGGGAAATAATTGCTTCGCTTGGTTTCATCTTCCTCTTTTCTTGCAGGAGCTGTCTTTTACCACTGTGCCATTTTTTCAAATAGTAAATAAAAAAAGGTCCATTCATTTAGAATGGACCTCGTATGATCTAAGTGTAATTTGGATTACCTACTAATTACAAATTTATCAAAGATCATTTTTCCGTCTACCTCAATCTGAAGCATATAAGTACCAGTTGCAAAATTATTTAATTGCACCGATAATTTATTTCCTGACAACTTCTCAGTCTGCAAGTTTTTAACCTTCCGCCCAAAAATATCTGTCATGAATACATCGACCTTTTTTGCACGATTGAATGCATTCGACTCAACAAAAAGAATGTTTTGAGCCGGGTTGGGATATATTTTGTATTGATCAGAGGATATTTCTGCAAGGCTGGATGTCATCACAGTCACTTCCTGTGTCAATGTAAATGCTCCACAAACATTGTAGACCGTTAAAGTAATGGTGTAAGTGCCTTCTTGTTCGTACTCGTGCTCAGGATTTCTCTCCATGGATCCAGTATCGTCTCCAAAGTCCCATTCCACGCTATCAATTGTTCCGGAAAATGTACCGCTTAGTTGAATGGAAAGCTGGTTCTGATTGACTGAGAAATCAAAATTAGGTTCTGCAATGACCTCTACATAATCCACAAGACTTGATGAGGATATACCAACTCCGTTGTCAACTTCCAATTGGACATCAAAAATCCCCGGAGTGTTATACACCACTATCGGATTCTGATCAGTACTTGTAGCAGGCTCTCCACCGTCAAAGGTCCAATCCCAACTTGTGGGATTACCAGCCGATTCATCCGTATAAAATATAGTATCTCCCACGCATATAGTCGTTGTAGAAGATCCAATAATTGCGAGTGGTTCTGCACCCTCGATAGACACAACTTGAACAGTGGTATCGGTTCCACAATTATTGAAAGCCACTTGCATCACCATATAATTTCCTGCTTCAGCGTAACTGTGCGAAGGACTATTCAGTCCTGACTCATTTCCGTCACCGAATGTATAATGCACACTATCCGCAAAATTAGTTTCATCGGTAAAATCAAAATCAAGGCTATCCTGTGTGAAATTGAAATCAGACTCAGGAACGTCAAATGCTTCAATCATATCCACCATATCTACAGTGTCACTGCCAGAAACATTGCTTACAATCAATTGCACATCAAATAAACCGCGACTATTGTAATTGACCAAAGGATTTGGATCAGAAGAACTCGATGGAGTCCCGCCCTCAAAAGTCCATTGATAGCTATCTACTTGTCCTGAACTTATATCTTGAAATTGTACGTTTAGTTGGACACATCCCTCGCTGATGTCTGCATTCACAGCACCCTGAGGAAGCAGTATCACTTGAATATCTTCGGTACTTGTTACTGTATCACATTCATTGAAAGTAGTTAGCGCTACCGTATACGATCCATCGCTTCCATAGCTATGTGTTGGATTGACATCGGAGCTTACGCTGCCATCACCGAAGTCCCACCGCTGTCCATTGCTATTATTACTGTTGTTACTGAAGCTGTAGATACCATCGCCAATTCTTTGAGAACTGAATTCTGATGTTGGTAGAGCCAATATTTCAATGTAATCCATTTCTGCCAATGTATCCGCTCCGTTCGCGTTGGTCACGTATTGAGTTACATTGTAGATTCCTGGAGTATTGTACTGCACTACTGGGTTTTCTTCTGTAGAAGTACTAGGTATACCTCCTTCAAACTCCCAACTCCAGCTTTCAGTGTTGTCACTTGCCGTGCTGGTGTATTGCACAGAGCTCCCTTCACAACCTGTAGCCGGGTCTGCACCAAATCCAGCTATTGGTCTGCTACTGATCTCAATTTCTTCCTCATAGAAGTCGTCGTCACAATTATTGGAAGCCTTGAGTTCTACAAAATAGAAGTCATCATCCGCATAAGTATGGGTAGGGTTTTCATCAGTACTGGAGTTTCCGTCTCCAAAGTCCCATTCGTAGCTATTGGCACTTTGACTTGTATTGGTAAAAATGACTCTTCGCGAATTACTTGGATCTATGGTATATGTATACGACGCCACAGGACTGCCAAAAACTTCAATGTAAGAAGTATCTGATTTAACATCCTGGTATCTTCCCTGACGACTGAAGACAGTTAGTGTAACACCGTATGTTCCTGGAGTTTCGTATAAGACAACCGGATTCTGTTCTGTACTGAAGTCGGGTATCCCTCCTTCAAACTCCCATTCCCAATTGATTACATTACCCGAAGACAAATCTTCATATCCAACTTCAAAATCAGCACATCCATCTACAACATCTGAAGTGAAATCTGCGGTAACCCTGGAAATAACTTCAATTTCGATTTCAAAAAAGTCAATACCACAATCATTCTCAACTTCAAGGAGAACCCTGTAAATACCATCTTGGGCATACGTATGAAGGGGATTTTCTTCGGTGCTGAAATTACCATCACCAAAATCCCAGAAATGGAAATCAGCCCTTTCAGAGGTACTTTCAAACTCGACATCAAGTTCATCAATGGTATAATCAAAATTGGCGATTGGAACATCTGAAGCTTCAATATATGCACCCTCATCGTACGTATCACTTCCTCCTCTTCCTGTAACTGTTAGAAAAGCATCGTAGAAACCCACTTGTTCATAAGTGACAACTGGGTTTTGATCAGTAGAAGTTGATGGATTACCACCTGGAAATTCCCACTCCCAGGTGTCGATATCGCCTGTACTCAAATCTATGTATTCTACATCAAAAGGAATACACCCAAAAAGTGGCTGTGCCTCAAATTCAGCAATGGGGGGAAGTGCAGGCGGTCCACATTCAGTAGGACAGTTCGTATTTTCGTATGTATCTACGTAGTTATTGATCCAGTTAATTGATTGGCCGGCCCATTGACTGGAGGTATTGACACTTGGTGCCATGATCCAAAAGCCATTGGTATGTCCGGAACTAAAGTTGTGTCCCATTTCGTGAGCCCAGAGATTTCTTATCTGCGTCGCTCCGCCACCATAATCTTCATTTACGTTATATTTGGCACTGTTGCATGTACCACTGAGGTAGGCGATACCTATTGTTCCACCATTCAGGTTTCTGTGAGTCCATAAGGAAGCAATATCATATTGAGTGCCAAAGCCTCCACTCTCTCCCCAACTTCTAAAAGAGCCTAAAAGTGTGCTAGCATTTGTTGAAGAGGTCCAAGGATCGTTAGCCGGAGAATCTGAAGTGAATTGAGTAACAAGGGCAAATTCAATGTCTTCTTCAAATTGACCGTCATTCCACAATGGACGAACATCATCCAAAACGTCTTCATTTCTTGCCTCAACTGCGGATATCGATCCGTAGGCTTGCACCATTAATCCATCAGAAGCCACCGCCAATTCAAATTCCCAGCAGGTAGGTACTGCCTTTTGCGGGTCCTTTAATTTTTCATTGATTTGATTCTCAATAATTTGTCCTTGATGAACAACCTCATCAAAACCACATTTTCTATTTGGAGTAGGGCGTACGTCGGTATTTTTATAAACTACTGTGAGGTGACGAGGACCTTCACTGTCCAAATAAATCATGGACTCGGCAAATACTTCGTATTCATCAAAGTAGATAGAGCCACCAAAAATTTCATCGCTTAACGTAACCCTGGCTGAGTGATTGCTTCTTGTCCAACCTTTGAAGTTGCGGTTGGGACCATTTTCTAAAATTTTTACGCCGTCATTGGTAATTACTTGTCGTTTGAAATTATTTGATCTCAAATCATTTGCATACAAGTTTAACTTGGATGAAAAATCCCCCATTTCTAGCTCGAAATAATATTGATTGGGATTCTTTAACAGCTGTTGCCATAATTCTTGATATTCTAAATCGTAGACCTCATAGCTGTAGAAAATATTATCTAAGGTCTCAGATTGATAATTCACTTTTTTTGCCCGATACATTTCTTGGGCCGGAAGAGCTGATGAAAATAAGCATAAGCTCAGAGCAATTAGTAGGATTTGTTTCATAGTTAAATTTTCTTTAACTGTAAAAATATGAAAAACGGAGCTAAGAATCTCTTCTAGGCTCCGTTTTTCATATTCCGTAGTATATGGAAAAATTATTTTTTGTTTTTTAAGTATTCGCTATAGGTAGTCGAAATAATATTTCCTTTATTGTCAAGATAACGAATAGTTACATCAGGAATGTTAATAGCTGTTATCCGTACTTCTGTCCTACGATTGTACTGATGCTCAGCTTCAGTACACTGCTTGTCATCTGTACAACCATTGAGTATTTGAGTTTCTCCATAACCACCTGGTGAAATACGGCTTCTAGATATACCTCCTTTTGACGTAAGGTAATCTACCGCATTTTCGGCTCTCCTCAAGGACAAGTCATAATTGTATTTTTTGCTACCCCTCGAGTCTGTATGAGATCTCAATTCTACTTCAATGCTTGGATATCGTTTCATGAATTCAATTAATTGATCGAGGTCCACACGGGCATCAGGCCTGATTCGCGCCTCATCAAAATTGTAATAAATATTGGATAGGGTAATAATTTGACCTTCTTCCACCGGTGGAACTACGTTTTCAGCCTCCAATTCTACTTGGATTTTCTGGCCATTCTCATCTTCAGTTAGTCCTCCGTTTTCACCTTCATTTTGCCCCTTATTCTTACCACCCATTTGGTTTCCTTTACCCAACTGGCTTTTCTTAAGTTTCTCACAATCAACACCTTGAGTCGAAACTGTTTTCTCTGCAATAATTTGTCCATTCATCACGGCTCGAACGGCATATAGACGGTTACATTCCAGGCAGTTCTTGAATAGCCCCTCATTATCCGAAGTAACCTCAATTAGTTCTCCTTCTGGGTTATTGGTTTCTTCAATTCGAATAATCACATTGCTGAGCTCATATTGATTTTCCTTATTGAAAATAACACCTTTAAGTTCTACACAATCCTGTTCTTTATCCAGCGCATAAATATATTCTTGATTGGTTTGTCCGACTTTAAATTCCTCAAATGTTGGACTATAACCATCGGCCGATATGGTGGTATAGTAGGAATTGGGAGGGAGTCTGAATTGACACTCCCCATTTTCATCAGTGAAACATCTTTTGTCAGAATCCGAGGGTGTATCTGTATCTAAAGAAAGATCAGACAGGGTGAACAATTCCAGCTTTGTATTGGCTATTGGCAGACCGGACTCCTTATCAATGATTTTAATTGTAGAAGTCGCAACTATATTTTGATCACCGCTATGAATGCCGGAAGATGCAAAGAATCTGTAAATATCATCTTGACCGGGTCCACCTTCTCTATTGCTGGAGAAGTAGCCATTTTTTTTGTCGCGGTCTACAATCAGGCTGAAGTCGTCAAATGAGGTATTGAAAGGCGCGCCCATATTGACGGGATCAACCCAGTCTTGTCCATCAATTTTCAAAGTATAGTAGAGATCCAGGCCTCCATTACCTCCAGCTTTATCAGAAGTAAAATAAAGCATGCCATCCGCGTGAAGAAAAGGAAAGACATCATTTCCCTCCGAATTCACCTGTGGACCGAGGTTTTGTGGGAAAGTCCAACTATTACCTACCTTTTTACTCTGGTATATATCGTAACCGCCATAACCACCAGGCATATCGGAGGCATAAATTAGGATTTCGTTGTCAACGCTGATAGTAGGGTGGATGACATTGAAATTATCGTCGTTAAAGGGCAATTCTTTCACATTGCCCCATTCTGCACCGCTTTTGGTAGCTGAAAGTATTTGCATTTTAACGATTCCATCTTCGCCTGGTATCTTTTTACCGTTGTCGATATTGTTTCGGCTAAAATAGACCATATCGCCAGTTGAATTGAATGTTAATGGTCCTTCGTGAACAGCAGAGACTAGATTTAATGAGAAAGGAATGGGCTCGCCTAACTCTCCGTCCTCTTTTCTAATTGACTGGAATATAGAAAAAGTGTTTTTGTCTATTTCCTTGTCTTTTTCTGCTTTCGTTCCTTCAACTTCCCTGTCGCTAAGGAATACAATCCCATCTTTGTAAAAAGTTGGTGCGAATTCCAGGTTTGAGGAATTCACTCCTTGCTCTATTTCCACTTGAATGTCCTGGGCAATGACACAGGAGGGGATTGCAAACAGTAAGAAAAAGAGCTTAAGTATACCTTTAGAGTTCATAGAAGTTTGTTTGTCTTAAAAGAAATATCTGGGATTGGCTAACCTTGTTTTTCCGGAACCTGTGCCTTGACCTGAAATTCCGGCTCCACCGCCGAAGTCATATCGTGCCAGGAATTCAATACTGCCTGAGCCGAGCTCCGCTACCTGATCTATTGAGAGATCGTAAGCGGCTCCAATCCCGAAGCTCGGTACAATTTGATAGAACAAATTAAAGTCTATGGATTCTGCAAATCCTGTACCCCCATGTCTGTAAGACGAGCCCACTAAAAATCGGTCGTCGAACAAGAAACTGAGGTTGAAATTAAAATCTATAGGGGCATTTTCAACAAAGGACACCAATAGTGTAGGCCATAAGCTAACCCTATCTGATAATTGAGGAGATGCTCCCATCATTCCATAAAAGTGACGTTTGAATTCTGCAATGGTAGGTTGACCATTGTCTTCTCCGATCGTATTTTCAAGAATTGTTGGAGCAGATGCACCTATGTAAAACCCACTGAAATCAAGCATACCACCTATGCCAAAGTTCCCGGTAAACACCTGGGTGTCATCACCCACCATGATGGATGGGTCGCCAGGGTTATCTATGATAACAGACGGATCGTTGAAATCAATATTTAAAGAATTAAAACTACCCCCTAGTCCTAAACGCAGGGAAATTTTATCGGTGAAACGAATGTTGTAGCTGTAAAATAGATTGGCGCCCCAACTATCCATTATTCCAATATTAAAATTGGAAACCTGAACTCCCAAACCAGCATTCTGGTTGAAAATCGGGGTATCAAAACTCACCATTTTTGAAATGGGAGCTCCATCGAATCCAACCCACTGGTTCCTGTAAATGCCAGTAATGCTCGTGACACCTCTTGCCCCGGCAAAAGCAGGGTTGTAATAATTCTTATTGAACATGAATTGTGTGAACTGGTGCTGTTGTTGACCATACAAGCCCAGGCTCATAAGAATAAAGGCGGTGATGCTAATGATATATTTCATTGCTCTTTTGATTTTCTGGATTATCTAAATACTGTAATGAAACCTTTCTGAAGAGGTACTCCTGTCCCTTCTTTAAATATGTAAAAGTACGTTCCATCAGGAACCGGATCACCCTCGTAAGTGCCATCCCAGTCGTTCTGGTATGGAGCTGCACGGAATACTTCATCTCCCCATTGATTGAGAATGATCAATTCATTGTCAGGGAAGAGATCGACTCCTCCTCCTTCTAGGCAATCAATAATGAGTTCATCGTTGAAGCCATCATTATCCGGAGTGATGACATTATTTACAGTACACTCAGATTGAATTATTGTAATTTCTATTGTTCCCTGGCTATTGATATCATCACATAATTCAGGACAGTCACTTGGGCAAATAGAATAGCTGATAATATCTGTGCCTATACCATCACCATTTGGTATATATTCTATTATTAGTCCCTCTGGACCTTGAGATATGGTAATCACACCTTGTTCAGGCTGAGTCAATATGGTAATATCATAAATGAGGCCACCATTGTAATTGCCAATCGGTATGCTTTCCGTTAAGCTCGAGTCAATCGAGATAATGAAACTGGTATCTGTCGCAATGGGTGCTTCTAACACGTCTGTAATAAAGAAGGCAGCAGATAGCTCCGAAGTGCAATTCTCGAGACTTCCAATAACATTGTAAGCACCTTCATTGCTCGGTTTGGCATCCGCAATCGTAACCACAGAACCCGTATCAATGAACCCACCAGGGCCAGTCCAGTCATACATAGCACCGTCTATTGCATTTTGGACGGAGAGGGTGATGAGGTCGTTCTCACAATAGATACTATCACCAGTAATAACAGGCTGAGGCAAG
>Ga0102929_1001525_pt1 | contig 13850 bp, 9 predicted proteins | sample SalPonR1_B_D2_MG_FD_78510 | JGI IMG/M metagenome (GOLD analysis project Ga0102929, IMG submission 78510) | Salt pond soil microbial communities from South San Francisco under conditions of wetland restoration - Salt Pond MetaG R1_B_D2_MG | ecosystem: Environmental > Aquatic > Marine > Intertidal... | reverse complement strand
TCGCGGAACGGCTCGAGCGAACCCAGCGCGCTGGAGCCGAACTGGAAGTCCCGCCCGGTGGCGGCGGGTGCCCACAGGTTGAGCGACGATCCGACCTCGTTCGCTCCGGCCGCGCCGTGCACCATCTCGATGGCCACGAGTCGTGTCGCGTCGGCGAGGTTCGCGCCCCGGCCCCCGTTCGTCAGCGCCGCGAGCGCACCGGCGGGTCGCATGGCATCGAGGAAGGGGAGCGCCACGGCGGCGCCCATGCCGCGCAGGAAGGTGCGGCGGGGGATGCTGCGTCCGAGCAGGTGCATCAGGGTCTCCTGGTCTCGTCGGGGCCGGCTGCGTCCGTCGGCTCGGTGATCCGCTGCATGCGGAACGCCGGGCTCGCGACCACGCCCTTGATGAACGACGTCATGCGGTAGTCCTGCGCCTCGGCCCGCGCCGCCACGGCGCGGATCCACGGCTGATCACGGGGCTCCATCCGACGTCCGATCGCGTAGGCCATCAGGTTCTCCGTGAAGGTGCGGACGAGCGGAACGGGGCGGGACAGCAGAGCCGTGCGCAGATCGGCCGCGCTCGTGATCGGTGTGCCGTCGTAGAGCTCGCCGCGCGTGTCGAGCGCACGGCCGCGCTCCTTGATCCGCACCCGGCCGGTCACGTCGAAGTTGTCGAGCGCGAGCCCGATCGGGTCGATGTACTGATGGCACGAGTTGCAGGAGGGGTTCTCCCGGTGGAGCTCCATCTGCTCACGCGTGGTCAGGGGGCGTCCCTCGACCGACGACCCGGACTCCTCGAGTTCCGGCACGTTCGGCGGGGGAGGGGGCGGCGGCGTGCCCATGAGGACTTCCATGACCCACTTTCCGCGCAGAACCGGAGAGGTGCGGTTCGCGTGCGAGGTGAGCGTGAGCATGCTGCCGTGTCCCAGAATCCCGCGGCGTTCGTCCCCCGGGTACTCGACTCTCCGGAAGTCGTCTCCGACGATGCCGGGAATCCCGTAGTGCCGGGCGAGCCGCTCGTTCATGAAGGTCCAGTCGGCCGAGTAGAGCTCGAGGAGGCTCCGGTCTTCGCGCACCAGGGCGTCGAAGAACAGCTCGGTCTCCCGCCGCATGGACTCGGCGAGCTGCTCGTGGTAATCCGGGAAGAGCAGCCGGTCGGGGTGGACCTTGTCCAGGTCGTCGAGTCGGAGCCACTGCGCGGCGAACCGGGTGGCGAGCGCCTCGGATCGCGGGTCGCCCAGCATCCGGTCGACCTGCGCGTTGAGCACGTCGGGCCGGCCGAGCGTGCCGGACTCCGCGATGGCCGTGAGCTCGTCGTCGGGCGGCGTGCCCCAGAGGAAGAAGGACAGCCGGGTCGCGAGGTCGAAGTCGTTCAGCTCGTAGACGTCGGGCGCATCCGGGTCGGTGCCCACGGCGGCCGGCGGCTCCTCGAAGCGGAAGATGAAGTCGGGGCTCGCGAGGATGGCCTGAAGGGCGGTGCGCACACCGAGCTCGAATCCGGCGCGCTCGTTCGTCTCGGAGGCCGCACCCTCGTCGTAGAACGCGAGCAGCGCGTCGACCTCGCTGGCCGCGACCGGACGCCGCCATGCACGGGGCGTGAGCTGCTCGACGATCGCCCGGGCGCAGGGCCTCGGTTCGTCGCCGCGGTCCGGATGGCAGGTGAACACGCGCTCCCGGCTCGGGGTCGGGGAGACGCCCACCGGGTCGCGAGGACCGTCGACGATGAGGTCCTTCATGTGGGCGAGCGCCGTGATGCCGTAGCCGCTGACGCCGATCTGCCGGTCGGCGAGCGACCACTCGTGCCGCGAGAGCAGATCCTCGACCGGACCCTCGCTCTGTCGAATGAACGCGGCCGCGACCCGGTGCGGTCCGGCCGTCACGAAGATCGGCTCGGTCTCCATCATCACGCCCTTCGGGTCCGACACGTCCATCCACCGATCGACGGCCACCAGCGCCACGCGTTCGCCGTCGATCGAGACGTCGATCTCCTCCGCCCGAGTCACTCTCCCGAAGAAGCCACCCGTCGTGGTGTGCTCGAACGTCATCCGAAGGACGTACATCCCGTCGGCGGGGAAGGTGTGCATCACCGATACGCCGCCCCGGGTGCCGTACGGTGCCCCCTCCATGCGGTCCCACTGGGAGGTGTAGCCGGAGTTCGTGTAGGTGGTGGTGGTGGCGGCGGCGGTCGGGTCACCGAGGGCGATCCGGGCCACCTCGGCCGCGGCGTTCAGGTAGGTCGAGAGGGTGGTCGCCGACAGCATCTGGACGTCGGCGATGTTGTCGAAATTCGCCGACTTGGTATCGAGCGGCAGGTAGTCGCCGGCGTCGATCTCGACATGGAGGAGCGTCCGTACCGCCGCCTCGTATTCCGCGCGGTTGAGCCGCTGGAACGAGCGGTAGCCCGGGTCGGGGTCGGCGCGGGCCGCGGCGTCGAGCGTCGACTCGAGGCTGGCCGCGAGCATCGCGAGCGTGTCGCCCCCGGGAACGCGGCGGCCCGGCGGGGGCATCATGCCCGCCCGCAGCTTCCGGATGATCTTCTCGGCGGTCTCGGTCTGGTCGAGCGGGTTCTCGACGTCGAAGCCTTCGAGGCTGAGGTTGCCCGTGAGCCGGCGGTCGCTGTGGCACGAGGTGCAGTACTCGTCGACCACGTCGTCGAGGGCCTGGCGCGAGAGATCCGGCTCCGCCGTGCCCGACGCGGACATCAGCGCGAGGAGCGCGGCGCCCCCGACCATTCCTCCGACGACCGCGGCGGGTCTCATCGCTCGCGCGCCTCCCGGATCGCCGCGGCGGTCACGTCGACGCGATACTGCAGCAGTTTCCTGCCGAGCTCGATGATCTCCTCCTTCGGCTCGATGCTGGCGCCGTTGATGGTCGCCCGGCCTGCGGCGACCCGCTGATCGTACCGCACCACGGTCGGGTCGGTGACCATCATGATGGAGGTGATGTAGAGATTGTCGTGCAGCCCCTCGTCGATCGGCTGCACGTACCCGAGCTCCTCCTCCATGTAGCGCTCGACGTCGGAGTAGTTGTAGAACTCGCCGATGTGATGGGCCCGGGCGTCACGCCCGCCGGCCGCCCACTCCTCGCTCAGCATCGTCGCCACGTTCCGCATCCCGCGGGCGTTGCCTCCGGAGTCGCCGATGTAGACGATGTCGGTGAAGCCGTGCGCCGCGAGCGAGCGGCCGACGTCCTCGAGGATCGCCTCGAACGTTTCCTGCCGCACGGAGATCGTTCCGGGATAGCGCATGTGGCCGGAGGGCGGGTCGATCGAGCCTTCGGGGACCAGCTTCACGATCGGCGCGCAGAGGGCGTCACCGAGCTCGCGGGCGAGGGCGTCGCAGGCCGACATCAGCACGTAGTTGTGCTTGCCCGTGGCGACGTACGGGCCGTTGGGTTCGACACCCCCGGTCGAGATGATCGCCGTGGTCGTGCCCGCCGCGATCTCGTCACGGACCTCCATCCAGGTCAGTTCCTCGATCCAGACGGACTCGAGCGCTTCGATCGGTCTCGGCGCGTCGAGCTCCTGGGCCACCGCCGGAACGGCCGTGGTCACCAGTGCCGCGACCGTCCCCGCGACCGTGCCCGCGATCGCGAAGGCCGCCGCGAACCCCGCCGCGAACCCATCGAAAAACCGCATATCCCGCTCCCGCAGAGTGGTGAGTGTCGACCCCGACCGGGACCGGACGGAGCCAACGTACGGCGGTACGCGCCCCCGGGGCAACGAAAACCGCGCCGGCTCGCGCCTGCCGGCACGGGCGCTTAAAGTCCGCGTTCTCATGGGATCCAGACGCCTTCTCCTCGCCCTCGCCGCGGTCGCCGCCGCCTTCCATCTGTGGTCGGCCGGCATCGCGCCGTTCACCGCCCTCGTGCAGCGTCCGGTCCACCTGGCGCTGATGGCGGCGATCGGACTTCTGGCGGTCGGGGGTGTGGTGGATCGCTCGGAGGAGCCGGGCCCCGAGTCGGCCGGCCCGGGCCGCATGTACGCGGCGATCTCCTGGCTGCTGGTCCTGCTCATGGCGGCGGCGGCGACCTACCTCGTGCTCGAACACGAGACGCTGGTGCAGCGCACGGGATCGCCCACGACATGGGATCTGGTCTTCGGCGCCGCGACTGTGGTGGTGGTCTTCGAACTGACCCGTCGGACGGTCGGCTGGGGCCTGGTCGCGATCTGCATGGCCGCGGTCGCGTACGCCTTCGCGGGGCCGCACCTGCCCGGCCTGCTGGCGCATCGCGGATACGGTCCGGTTCGGCTTCTCGAGCAGCTGTACCTCTCCACCGAGGGTATCTGGGGGGTGCCGCTCGGGGTCTCCGCCGACTTCGTCTACCTGTTCATCCTGTTCGGGGCGGTGCTGGACGTGGCGGGGGGCGGTGCGCTGTTCATCGGGCTGGCAAATCGTATCGCGGGCCGAACGCGCGGCGGACCGGCCAAGACGGCGGCCGTGGCGTCGGGCCTGATGGGGTCGCTGTCCGGGAGCGCGGTGGCCAATACGGTGACCACGGGCGCATTCACGATCCCGCTCATGAAGCGGGCCGGATTCTCGCCGCGGTGGGCGGGAGCGGTGGAGGCTGCCGCTTCGACCGGGGGCCAGCTGATGCCGCCGGTGATGGGGGCCGGTGCGTTCATCCTCGCGACCTGGACGAACATCCCGTACGTGCGGGTCGCGGCGGCCGCTCTGGTGCCCGCGCTTCTCTACTACTCGGCCCTCCTGTGCGCCATCCACCTGCGCGCGGCGCGCATGGGGATCGAGCCGAGCGATCGAGGGGACCGGGAGGAGGTCGCGTCGCGGATCCACCTGCTTCTGCCGCTGGCGGTCATCGTGGTGTTCCTGGCCCTGGGCCGCTCTCCGATGCGGGCGGCCTTCTGGGGCGTCGTGTCGGCCGGGGGCGTGACCTTCCTTCGCGCGTCGACCCGACCGAGTCGGAAGGACTTCGAGGAGGCGGTGCTCGCGGCCGGGCGGGGGACCGTGCAGGTCGCGGCGGCGTGTGCGGCGGCCGGGATCGTGGTGGGGGTCGCGTCGTTGACCGGGATCGGCCTCCGGATGAGCGAGCTCATCATCACGCTGGCCGGCGGAAATCTCTTTCCGGCGCTGGTGCTGACCGCCATGGGGTCGATCGTGCTCGGCATGGGACTTCCCACCACCGCCGCCTACGTGGTGCTGGCCGCTCTGGGCGCGCCCGCGCTCGTCGAACTCGGCGTGCCCCTGCTGGGGGCGCACCTGTTCATCTTCTATTTCGGCGCGCTGTCGAACGTGACGCCGCCGGTCAGTCTGGCCGCCTTCGCCGCGGCCGGCATCGCGGGCAGTCCGCCGATGCGCACGGCGCTCACGGGCATGGGCCTCGCCGCGGCGGGATTCCTGGTGCCGTTCGCCTTCGTGTACGGTCCCGGACTGCTTCTGGTGGGTTCGCCCGGGACGATCGCACTCGCTATCCTGACCGGCCTCGCGGGCGTGGTCGCACTGGCCGCGTCGGTCGTCGGGTGGCTGAGGGGACCGCTGAGTCCGTGGGACCGGGCCGTCCTGGCCGCGGCCGCCGTCGCGCTCGTCTTTCCCGGCCTCGTGACGGGTGGAGCTGGTCTGCTCGCCCTCGCCTGGACCGCGAGGAAGCGCGCTCCCGTGGCCATCCGACCCGCCTGAGCGATACGCTCGCCCGGGGCCGATTCGAACGCACACTCCGACATCTCTGCCATGCGCCTTCGTCGCTTTTTTTCCGCCGTTCTGCTGCTGACCGTCACCGCCTGCGGCGACGGCGAGTCGCCCGCCGTCTTCCACTCGATCGGTACGGGCGGCACGGGCGGCGTGTACTATCCGCTCGGGGGAGCCCTGGCGTCACGGCTGTCCGCCGCCGATTCGCTGGGTCGCTACACGGCCGAGGTCACCGGCGGGTCGGTGGAGAACGTCAACCGCGTCGTGGCCGGGCAGATCGATCTGGGCTTCACCCTCGCGGTCAGCGCGTACGAGGCGTACGAGGGCGGACTGGACGGGGCCGAACCCGCAACCGACCTGCGCGTCGTCGCGCCCCTCTACCCGAACGTGGTTCACGTCCTGGTGGCGGCCGGGAACGGCATCGAGAGCGTGTCGGACTTCGTGGGCCGTCGCGTTTCGGTCGGATCGGCGGGCAGCGGGACCGAACAGACGGCCCGGCAGATTCTCGCGGCGCACGGCCTGTCCTACGACGACGTCTCGGCCCAGTACCTGTCCTTCAGCGAATCGGCCGCGGCGCTGCGGGACGGGGCCCTCGACGCGGCGATCTTCTCGGTCGGCGTTCCGGCCGCCGCCGTGCTCGAGGCCACGACGTCCGGGGGCGTCGAGCTGATCGCGCTCGACGGGGCGGGGAGGGACGCGCTGTTCGAGGCACACCCCTACTACGACGCCGGGGTGATTTCGGCCGGCGCCTATCCGGGGGTCGAGTCGGACATTCCGACGGTGACGATGAACAACTGGATCGTCGGCCGGGCCGATCTCGAGGATCGCGTGGTTCAGGCCCTGCTCACCCTTCTCCGGGACGACGGGCAGGCGCTCGCCCAGGTCCACGAGATGGGCGGCCAGATCGACCTCTCGAAGCTCGCCAGGGCGCCGATCCCGCTTCACTCCGCCGCCATCCCGTTCGCAGGCGGGATGTGACGCGGAAGCACGTGGCGAACGACCGGATCGTCGCCGGCACGCTCCGGACGGGGACCGTCCCGACGGGGTGCTCCGCCCTCTACCGGGCTCCGCCGCCCGGGACTCTCACGGGCGGCATGGCGTTACACAGGCCCAGCCGGTCCACCGGGTGGACGAAGAAGTCGTCGGTTCGAGTGCGTCGTTCCGTCACGTACTGCCGATACGCCTCCGAGTCCGTCCGCAGTACCTCGATCCGGGTCCGCTCCGCCGGCGGCACATCGGAGGCCATGGTTCCGCCGAGGATGGGCGCGTATTCCTCCGGCGTCGCGTAGAAGCCGAGTTCGTCGGTGCCGCGGGGCAGGGTGGTGAGGTGCTCCATCCCGACCAGCACGCGCCCGACCATCGTGAGGTTGCGGTCCAGATGCCGGGGCGCGTGCCCGGTGACCGCGTAGAGTCCGGTGCCGCTCCCGGAGCCCGGATCGCCCCCGCGGGAGGCGCCGACCACCCCGTAGCAGTGCGTGATCCACGCCGTCCCCGTCGCGGGATCGCGACCTGCCGGCATTCCACCCACGAATCCGACCTCGGGCGCGTACGTGTCGGGGTCGGGAAGGGGTGTGAACGGCAGCCCGGTCGCGTCGACCTCGAACTCCGGCGGAAGGGAGGTCGCGACGCCTTCCGGCGCCGACTCGTCCGGGCCGGGGGTCCGAATCCGCCACTGCGCCACGTAGTTGTCCTGCGATCGCACGACGGCACCGCCATCGAAGAAGCCGGACTGCGCGATGCGGCGAATGTTCGCCACGTGGAGGGGGGCGAACTCGGGCGCCAGCTCGATCACGACCCGACCGGACTCGAGCTCGAGATACAGCAGATCGGCGGGGTCGGGCGAGCGCCAGCTGGTGTTCTGGGCCGTCAGGGGGACGGAGAGGAGGGTGAGGCCGAGGGCGGCTGCGGGCAGCAGACTCGGCACACGAAGTCGGCCGGCGGCGGGGCGGAGTCGGGGTCGAGACACGTGGTGTCCGGGCCTGCGGGGAGCGAAGTGAGCCCGGATCGTGTGCGACGAGACATCCGGCGGCAAGCTTCGGCCTCTCGGTCGGGGCCACCCGAACGCAGGAACTCCCGGCGGAAGCGGCCCTCTCGGAGCCACCCCCACCGGGAGTTCGGGGTCCTGCGTTTCGATCGCGCGGTGGCGTCAGCCGGAGATGACTCCGGTGCGCTCGACACGCCGCTCGATCACCTCACGGTCCGCGTCCGCCAGGAGCGGCGAGTGAACGAGGTCCGTGGCACGCTCGGCGAAGTCGAGTGCCTGTCGGTTCATGCCGTGCTCGTGGGCGACCCACGCGGCGTCCAGGAACGAATGCGCGGCCAGCTCGACATCCCCGTACCGGAGCGCCATCTCGCCCGCCTTCTCCAGGTCGCTCACGGACTGGTCGCTGCCGTCGTAGTACGAGAGACGGCCGGCCCACGCCCACGCCTCGGCGGCTTCCGGATGCTGCCCGAAGAGCCTGGCGGCGCGCCGGTAGAGCTGCGAGGCCTCGCCGTAGTTCTGCTCGTTCTCGGCGAGCGTCTGCGCCTCGGCCTGGATCGCGCGAGCCTCGGCGATCTGGTCGGGCCCGTCGATCGTGGTGGCGCTCGCCTGCTGCGGAGCGCCGATGGCCAGTGCGGTGATCGCCATGACGGCGGCGGTGCGAATCGTCTTCATCATCTTCCTCCCATCCCATTGAGTGCGACCCGGCGACCCGGGTCGGGAACCTTCGGCGCTCGTCGCCGACTCGGTTCCGTTCGATATTTCTGCTGCCGGGCGAGTTGCTCTTCCGCCCCGCACATCTCCTCTGACGCAGGACGACCCGAAAGGGTTTCACGGGACCCCGGCGGGTTGTCTCTCGGGGGGTCCGGACGTAGTTCAATCAGGTGCACGGCAGCTCCTTCGCACCGACACTCCATCGACCCGAACCCGACCGTATCATGCGCTCGCTCTCACGCTTCGCCATCGGCTGCATCTCTCTCGCCTTCCTCGCCGCCTGCGGGGCCTCCGACTCCGACGCCGCCGGCGATCAGATGATGCCCGGCCAGGCCGGCCCCATCCCGGAGGGCGCGGAACTCCCGACGGATCATCCCCCGGTCTCGCAGCTGCCCGCGGATCACCCCACGATCGGCGGTGGCGGCGCTGCGGACGGAATGTCGGCCCCGGCGGCGGACGCCCGGACCGGCACCGTGCTCGAAGCCACGCAGGCCGCGGGGTACACCTACGCGCTCATGGACTTCGATGGCGAGGAACTCTGGGTGGCGGGCCCGGCCTCGCCGATCGAGGAGGGGGACGAGGTCACGATCTCCGGGCTCATGGGCATGACGGATTTCTACGCGCGATCCCTGGACCGGACGTTCGACGCGATCCTCTTCGCCAGCACCTTCAGCCGCTGACCAGTTCCCGGCCCCCCGGACGGAAGTTCGGGGGTCCGGGATGGTACGCAGGGCGTCGAGGGGAATTTCCCCACACGGCGTCTCTCGGTTCTCCCGGCGGTGGCCCCGGAGGTGGACGTCTAGCTTCGGGTAGTGAACGGCGCTCCGGAGCCCGGCCCGTCCGTGCGGAGCGACCCTTCCCGGGGTGATCCGTCCCGGTCTTCCTTCCGGGACGATCCTCCCACGCAACCATTCTTCAGGGGACGGGCGCGTCGGAGTAGTGGAAGATGGCCCAGGGACGCGGTGTCGCATCCACGGCCACGGCGGTTCTCGCGACCCTCGTGGCACTTTCGACCCTCACGGCCCTCCCCCTCGGGGCCCGGCAGGCCCCGCCCGAGGCGACGGGCGAGCTGCCCCCGCCCGACCGTGCGGCGTACGCCGACATGACCGGGCAGGAGCTGTACGAGGCCGCCTGCATCACCTGTCACGGCGCCGACGGGACGGGGTCGGATCCGTCCTTCGTCGCGTTCAGCGAGCCCCTCCCGGACTTCACCGACTGCCAGTTCGCGCGCAGGGAGCCGGACGCGGACTGGGTCGGGGTCGCCCACCGCGGGGGCCCTTCCCGCGGCTTCTCTCGGATGATGCCCGCCTTCGGGGAGGTGCTGGACGCGGAGCAGCTGCAGCGCGTGATGGACTACGTGCGCTCGCTCTGCACCGACGACGCGTGGCCGCGAGGTGAGCTGAACCTTCCGCGGGCGCTGCTGACCGAGAAGGCCTTCCCCGAGGACGAGTGGGTGTTCGAGACGAACACGCCGCTGGAGGGGGGGCAGGGCGCCTTCATGAACACGCTCGTCTACGAGAAGCGCTTCGGGCCGCGCACCATGATCGAGGTGCTCACGCCCTTCGGCGTGCACGAGCGGACCGGAGCCGACGAGAGCGGATGGGTCGCGGGGATGGGGGACCTGACGCTGGGTGTGAAGCACGCGCTCTACCACTCCCTGGACGCCGGGTCGATCCTGTCGCTCGGCGCCGAGGTGAAGCTGCCGACGGGCAAGGTGGAGGACGGCTTCGGCAACGGGTACACGCTCTGGGAGGGGTTCCTGTCCTGGGGGCAGATTCTTCCCTCCAGCGCCTTCTTCCAGTTCCAGGGAATCATCGAAGTCCCGGCGACCTCGGAGGCGAACGACGAGACGGTGCTCCGGGGTGCCCTCGGTCGCACCTGGACGCAGGGCCGGTGGGGACGCGCGTGGTCGCCGATGATCGAGGTGCAGGCGAAACGCGAGCTCGTCGGCGGCGAGGTCTGGTCATGGGACCTGGTGCCCCAGTTCCAGGTGACGCTCAACACCCGGCAGCACGTGATGGCGAACATCGGCGTCCTGCTCCCGCTGACCGACGCCGACCTCCGGAACACCGGTCTCTACTTCTACGTGCTCTGGGACTGGTTCGACGGGGGGCTGTTCGAAGGATGGTGACCCCCCCGATTCCGACCTCCGCCGCGCAGGACTCCGCAAGCCGAGACGTTCCATGCCCATCTTCCTGATCTTCCTCCTGTCGATCGCCTCCCTGGTCCTGCTGCGTCCGGACGCGGCACCGCCCGCGCCGTCGCCCCAGGTGCCGCCCGCCACGCACGCCGCGGTACCCCCTCTCTTCGAGACGGCGGACCGATGCATGGCGTGCCACAACGGGGTCGCACTCTCCACCGGGGAGGACGTCTCGATCGGGTTCGACTGGCGGGCGTCGATGATGGCGAACGCCGCGCGGGACCCCTACTGGCAGGCCGCGGTCCGCCGCGAAGTGATCGACCATCCGCAGGCGCAGGAGGCCATCGAGGACAAGTGCTCCACCTGCCACATGCCCATGGCGCGCTACGAGGCCCATCTCGGCGGAGGGTCGGGTGAAGTGTTCGCCAACCTGCCGATCGGGGCGGGCGCGGGGAGGAGCGCGACGCTCGCCGCCGATGGCGTATCCTGCTCGACCTGCCATCAGATCCAGCCGGACGGTCTGGGCGACCCTTCCACCTTCACCGGAGGCTTCGTGGTGGACGACACCACGGCCTGGGGGGAGCGGTCCATGCTCGGGCCCTTCCAGACCGATCGGGGGCGAGCGGCCATCATGCAGTCGGCGACCGGCTTCGTGCCGCGGGAGGCGAGCCATATCCAGTCCTCGGAGCTCTGCGCCAGCTGCCACACGCTCTACACGCACCCGATGGACGACGAGGGCAATGTCGTGGGTGAGCTTCCCGAGCAGGTGCCGTATCTGGAATGGCTCGAGAGCGACTTCGCCGACGCGTCGGCGGAAGGAGGCGCGCGGAGCTGCCAGTCGTGCCACATGCCGGTCGTGCAGGAGCCCGTTCCCGTGACGGGCGTCCTCGGGCAGCCCCGCGACAGCGTCAATCGTCACGTCTTCCGGGGCGGCAACTTCTTCATGCTCGGAATGCTGAACCGGTATCGCGACGAACTGGGCGTGAAGGCGCTTCCCCAGGAGTTGGACGCGGCCGTGCGACGGACGGTGGAGCACCTGCAGACGAAGTCCGCCACGGTGTCGGTGGAACCGGTGTCCTCGGGCGGGAACGTCCTGGAGGTCGAGGTGGCGATCGAGAATCTGGGTGGCCACAAGCTGCCGACGGCCTACCCGTCCCGCCGCACCTGGCTGCACGTTCAGGTGCTCGACGACAGGGGGGGCGTGCTCTGGGAGTCGGGAGCGATGGAGCCGACCGGCGCGATCGTCGGGAACGACAACGACGACGACGGAACCCGCTTCGAACCGCACTGGGAGGTCGTCGAGCGCCCGGATCAGGTGCAGATCTACGAGCCGGTGATGGTGGACTGGGAGGGCCGGGTCACGACGGGACTCATGTACGGGGCGGAGTACGTGAAGGACAACCGGCTGCTGCCTCGTGGGTTCGAGAAGGGTGCGTCCCACCCGGACGTGGCCGTGCAGGGACGGGCGGCCGGGGACACGGACTTCGTGGGTGGGTCGGATCGCGTCCGCTACCGGATCTCGCTCGGGGAGGATGCATCGCCCCGGGAGGTGGTGGCCGAACTCCGCTATCAGCCGATCGGGTATCGCTGGGCGCGCAATCTCGAGGAGTACGATGCCCCCGAGACCACCCGGTTCGTCGGCTGGTACGACGAGATGTCGGCGGGGTCGGCGGTGACGCTCGCGCGCGGGCGGCTGACGGTCCGGTAGATTCCGGACCGCGGCCGACCGGTGCATGAGGCGTCCACCTCTGCCTGAGGCGTCCACCTCTGCCCGAGGCGTCGTCAACTCCGCGCCGCTCAACGTTTTGACCCGGATGGGGTGTCGCCCTACTGTGACCGTCTCGTGCGTGGGAGCCTCTGCGTGCGGCGCAAGCTCTCTTCGAAAAACCCGAATGGAGGTCCCTCCGTGGATCGTCGAATGTTCGACCTCAGGCTCGGTGCGTTCGTCGCCGGGCTGACCCTGCTCGTCGGTACGTCGCCGGTCGAGGCGCAGAACGCGGCCCGCGACGAACTCGCGTCCGTTCCCGCACCGATCGTCACCGAGGACTACATCGAACCGCCCGAACACATCGCGGCGGCGGTGCTCGCCCAGACCGGGGACGAGGTCAGCCTCGACAACGGGGACCCGACCAGCACCTGGTTCCTCCAGTCCGTGTCGGATGGACTTCCGTCGCTGGCGTCGTTCGCGAAGCCGCATCTCAACCTGGGTGCCTGGCAGATCGATCCGGCCGCGTACCGGAATCGGCGGCTCACGACCCGGAATGCGGTCGGATACCGCCTCGTCCACCGGGACGGCGAGCAGACCATCGACCTGGACGTGCCGAATGGCGCGCGAGTCTCGGGAGCGCAGTGGTCGCCCGACGGGTCGCGGATCGGCTTCCTCGCGCACTTCGACGACGGGACGCACGTGTACGTCGCCGACGCCGCCGACGGCGACAGCCGTCAGGTCACCCGTGACTACCTGCTCGCCACGAACGTGACGGGCTTCGAGTGGTCGCAGGACGGAAGCGAGATCTACGTCGTGCTTCGCCCCGAGGACATGGGCGCGCCGCCGGCGAAGCCCGCGGTGCCCGAGACCCCGATGGTCCGGCTCACGACCGACACCGAGAATCGTCTCCGCACCTACTTCGACCTGCTCGAGGATCCGTGGGAGATCGAGACGATCGCCTACTACTCGAGCGGACAACTCGCGGCGATCGACGTGGAGTCCCGCGACGTGGAACGCATCGGGCCGGTACGGATGATCAACGGGATGGACGCCTCGCCGGACGGCCAGGTGTTCGAGGTCGAGTACATGCAGGGGCCGTTCTCGTACATCGTCCCCGCCTCCGCCGTCGGATCGCAGACCGAGCTCTGGTCGCGCGACGGGACCGTGATCGAGGTGCTCGAGACCGACGAGCTGGGCGAGTCGGCGATCACGGACGACGATGACGACGACGAGGAGGAGGACGAGCAGCCCGAGCGTCGTGACCTCACGTGGCGCACGGACGGTGGTCCGGGAATGATGTTCCTCCGCCGTGACGCCGCGCCCGAGGGTGGCGACGAGCAGGACGAGGAAGAGCAGGAGGAGGCCGAAGAGGCCGAGCCCCGCATGGACCGCCTCTACTTCTGGCTCCCGCCGTACACGGAGGATTCGATCGAGGAGGTCTACGCCACCGAGGATCGGATGCAGGGCGTCACCTTCGACGCGACCGGCGAGATGCTGTTCGTGACGCGGCGTCAGGGTGGTGGCCAGAACGCCACGACCACCGTGCATGCCGTCGACCTCTCCGCGCCGGACGAGGAGTTCCTCGTGTACGAGCGCGAGGGCGACGTCGAGATCACCGAGGAGCCGGGCAGCCTCGCGTACATGGAGGGCCCGAACGGCGGACGCGTCGTGCGCACCACCGCGG
>Ga0102929_1001523_pt1 | contig 13860 bp, 12 predicted proteins | sample SalPonR1_B_D2_MG_FD_78510 | JGI IMG/M metagenome (GOLD analysis project Ga0102929, IMG submission 78510) | Salt pond soil microbial communities from South San Francisco under conditions of wetland restoration - Salt Pond MetaG R1_B_D2_MG | ecosystem: Environmental > Aquatic > Marine > Intertidal... | reverse complement strand
TATCCTGGGGGTGAATTGGCCAAAGGCCAAGAGGGGGCAACGCCCACTGTCCTCAATCAACCTGGGCGCCGAAGGCGCTCAATTAAAGCGTTCCGGCTTTTACCTGAGACAGCAGCGAAGGGCGGACCGCGTGCAACGATTGAGCGCAGTAATGCGTTTCGTGAAAATCTGTGATTCAGGTTTTTCGCGAAACGCTTTGGGTCAAGCTCCGTCAATCCGGGGCAAGCATATATCCTTCACCCCGAACTGTTTGAAGGTAGCGGGGCTGCTTCGGATCGGCTTCGATCTTGCGGCGCAGGCGCGTGATTTGCACATCCACCGCCCGTTCCTGAGCTTGTCCCTTGTCGCGGCCCAACTCCTCAACCAGCATTGCACGGCTGACTGGCTCACGCAGATTTTCCGAGAAGATACGCATCAATTGAACCTCGGTCGCGGTAAGGCGTACCGTTTCGTCACCACGCATCAATTCGGACCGCTCGATATCAAAACGGACACCACCCATTTGCAAGACCTTGGGGGCGGTCGCCTCGGTCTCAGGGTCTGGCATTCGCCTCAAGATGGCATTGATCCGAAGCAGCAGCTCCTTGGGTTCAAAGGGCTTGGCCAAGTAATCATCCGCGCCCGCCTCAAGACCACTAATCCGGTCTTCGGTTTCACCTTTTGCCGTAAGAAGAAGGATTGGTGTCGCAATCTTTTCTCGCAACGCTCGTGTCAGCGCGACGCCATCTTCGCCCGGCATCATCACGTCCAGCACGAGCATGTCAAACTCCAGCCCGGAAAGAATGCGTCTGGCATGTTCCGCATCGCGGGCAACGGACACAAGAAAACCGTGGCGCGCCAAGAACTTGCGCAGCAAACCGCGAATACGCTCATCATCATCCACGATCAGAAGGTGGGGCGCAGGTGCTGTCATGTGTCCTTTTCCCGGATAGCATGGTATTTTCGGCGCAAATCTGGATCCATCATGGCTTCCAAGACTTGCCGGAAACCGGCAACGGCTTCTGGGCCGGCTTCACGATAGGCCGCTCGCATGCGATTTCGCTGTGCATCCGAGAGCTTGCGTTCAAGGGATTTTCCCTCATCGGTCAAATGCAGGTTTCGCTCTCGCTTGTCCGAAGTGCCGACGTGGCTTTCGACCAAGCCGTCCTCGATCAGCGTCCGAAGGACCCTGTTCAGGGATTGCTTTGTAACGTCAAGAATACCCAGAAGGTTGTTCACCGTCGTTCCCGGACATCTGGAAATGAAATGGAGCGCTCTGTGGTGCGCCCGGCCGTAGGCGAGAGTGGCAAGGATGCGGTCAGGATCGGCGGTGAACCCGCGATAGGCGAAGAACATTGCCTCGATGCCCTGACGCAACTGTTCGTCGGTTAGAAAAAGGAGGGTCTCACCACCTTGGCGGTCCGGCATGCTGCATCCCTCTGAACTGGATCAAGACTTCCGATCATATTATGTCAGCTTTATTGACATTCCAAGAGCGAACTGGTAGCGAATCGCAGTTTTGACGCAATATTATGCCCACTTCGGACGTAATTTGCGCAACTTATGCAAAGCACACCCTTGCGGCGGAGAAAACCGATGACTGGCTATGATGATCGTGATGGCAAAATCTGGATGGACGGGCAACTTGTCGACTGGCGCGGCGCCAATGTCCATATCCTGACACATGCACTGCATTATGCCAGTTCGGTATTTGAGGGCGAGCGTTGTTATGATGGGAAGATCTTTCTGTCGCGCAAGCATTCGGAGCGGCTTTTGAAATCCGGTGATCTGCTGGATATGCCAATTCCCTATACCGTTGACGAGATCGAAGCCGCCAAGCGCGCCGTGCTGGACGCCAACAATCTTGAGGATGCCTATGTGCGCGTTGTCGCCTTCCGTGGTGCGGGCGAGGACATGGGTGTCGCCTCGGCTCGCAACCCTGTGCGCATGGCGGTGGCCGCTTGGGAATGGGGCAATTACTATGGTGACGCCAAGATGAAGGGCGCAAAGCTCGATATCGCCAAGTGGAAGCGGCCCAGCCCAGAGACAATCCCGACAGCCGCGAAAGCGGCCGGGCTTTACATGATCTGCACCATGTCCAAGCATGCCGCCGAAGCCAAGGGCTGTTCGGATGCGCTTTTCATGGATTACCGTGGGTACGTCGCGGAAGCCACGGGTGCCAATGTGTTCTTCGTGAAAGATGGCGAGGTGCATACGCCCGATCCGGATTCGATCCTCAATGGCCTTACGCGGCAAACCGTGATCGGGATGCTTGAAGAGCGTGGTATCAAAGTGAACGTGCGCCACATCATGCCCGAGGAACTGGAAGGGTTCGAACAGTGCTGGCTGACCGGGTCGGCCGCCGAGGTGACGCCGGTGGGCCAGATCGGCGATTACACGTTCGAGGTTGGCACGCTGACGCGCGAGATTGCCGAAGGTTACGAGAAGCTGGTTCGCAGCTAAGTGTCGGCCCGCCCTGACCTTCCCGCGTTCATCGAGGGCTATGGTCCGGTAACGCCATGGGACAGGGCGGCGTATCAACTCCCGGAACCCCGCGCCTCTAGGGCGTTTCGTACGCCATGCCGTTCAATCAGCTTGCTTGCCGCTCTTGAGGCGTCGGGGCTGTCGGATGGTGGAACTTTGTCGTTTCATCATCACCTAAGGAATGGTGATGCGCTGATGGTTGAAACCCTTGAGCTTTGCGCAAGGATCGGTCTGCGCGACCTCCATATCGCACCGTCATCCATCTTCCCTTGTCACGCGCCGTTGGTCCGCTTGGTCGAACAGGGGGTGATTACGCGTATCACCACAAGTTATATGAACGGCCCGGTTGCTGATGCGGTCATGGCGGGAAAGCTCGCGACGCCAGCGGTACTGCAAACGCATGGCGGGCGCGCTGCCGCGATCGAAGATGGCAGGCTTGGGGTCGATGTCGCGGTCATAGCTGCACCGGGCGTGGATGCCGAAGGCAATTTGAGTGGCGCTATCGGGCGCGCGGCTTGCGGGCCTTTGGGGTACGCAATGGTTGACGCAGCGCATGCCAAGCACGTGATTGCCGTGACCGACATGCCAGATCAAGCCCTGCCGCGGACTTGCATCGCCGCGCACCATGTCGATCAAATTGTAAGGCTGGATAGCCTCGGGGACGCAAAAAAAATCGCCTCTGGATCAACGGCCCGAGTGCCGGGGCCGAAAGGCGACGGAATTGCGAACATGGCAGCGGAGCTTATCAGTGCGTCAGGGCTTCTTGCCCCTCAATTCTCGTTCCAGACCGGGGCCGGTGGAACTTCGTTGGCTGTGGCGCAAAAACTTGCGCCGATCATGGCGGAGCGGCGCGTTAAAGGGGATTTTGCCTGTGGCGGCATCACGGCACCTTTGGTGGAAATGCACAAAGCGGGCCTTTTTCGCGAACTGCGGGACGTCCAAGCCTTTGATCAGGTTGCTGTCCGTTCCTATGCAACCAACCCGTCGCATTTAGCCATCTCGGCTTCAGACTACGCCAGCCCAAAACGTGCCGATGCCGTGGCGCATCGTTTGAGTGTCGCGGTCCTTGGCGCGACGGAGGTGGACCGCGATCTGAATGTGAATGTGACCACCACCAGCGAAGGTCAGATCGTCGGTGGCTCAGGTGGGCACAGCGACATAGCCGAAGGCGCGCGCATGACCATTGTGACCACATCCGTGCAAAGCAAGTTCGGCCCGAAGCTCCTGAGCAACGTGCTGCATCGAACAACCCCCGAAACCTTCGTCGATGCAGTTGTCACCGAGGCGGGCGTGACCTTGGCCAGTGACCGTTGGCAGCATATCTCGAAAGACCTAGAGGAAGCGGGCATTCCCACGCTCTCGCGGCATGGTCTATTCGAATCCCATGGGGATACTAGGGTTCATGAACGTTCCGAAGGTCCGATCGTCGGGGTCAGTGAATACCGCGACGGCCGCGTGATTGACGTGATCCGTGGCAATTGAAAAGGCCGGGCGCATGGCCCGGTCTTTCTAGACGCCACCTCGACTTCGTTTAGCCTGGACTCAATCCGCGCAGACGCTCGGACCGTCGGCGGAGAAGTTCGACAGTCGTCAGCAGACAAATCGAAATCGCCACAAGGATCGTCGCCACGGCAAGGATGGTGGGCGAGATTTGTTCGCGCAGGCCGGTGAACATTTGCCAAGGAAGGGTTTTTTGTCCCGCGGACCCGACGAAAAGCACCACGACCACTTCATCGAAAGAGGTGATGAAGGCAAAGAGGCCCCCGGAAATTACGCCCGGCAGAATAAGCGGCATCTGCACACGGAAGAAGGTGGTCACAGGATCGGCACCCATGTTGGCGGCCGCACGCGTCAAGGAGCGGTCGAAGCCGACCAAGGTAGCCGTCACCGTGATGATCACGAAGGGAATACCAAGGGCCGCGTGGGCCAGAACGACGCCCCAAAAGGTGCCCTGCAAGCCAAGCCGCGAATAGAAGAAGTACATCCCCGCCGCCGAGATGATCAGCGGAACGATCATCGGTGAAATCAGGATTGCCATGATCGCGCGACGGAACGGAACATGCTCAGAGCTCAGGCCGATGGCCGCTAGGGTGCCGAAGCTGACCGATAGAAGCGTGGCAATCGGGGCAATGGAGACCGAATTCCACATCGCCTGTTGCCAGTCATCATTGGTAAAGAAGTCACGGTAGTGCTTGAGCGAATAGCCTTCAGGGTCAAGCCGCAGCATTTCCGGAGTGAAGGTAAAGAAGTCCTCGGCATTGAAGCTAAGCGGCATCACCACCACGATTGGCGTGATCAGGAAGAAGAAGATCATCCCGCAGATCACCCGGAACAGGAAATGATAGAAGACCTGTAGTGATGTCGTATAAGGCGGCAATTTGGCGCGATAACGCCCCTCGCCCAGCCAGAAAATGAACCAGCCGAAGAACCAGCCAAAAGCAAGGCCGATCACGCCGCCCATGGGGCCGCCGAAAGCGAAACCGATTGCCGCGGTACCCAGCGTGGTAATCCAACGAGCCGTCTTTTCTTGCCGAAAAATCGTGAGGAAGATTAGGGCCAAGGTTGCGGCGATAATCGCGCCACCGACAACACCCAGAAGGCTGTTGCCCTCCTGTGCGGTGCCCACGAAAAGGCCTGCGAAGGCCCCCGCTGCTGCAACCACAGGCCAAACAAAGGACACGGGTTTCGGTTCAATCATGGTAATCGTCATATCCGTTACCCCAGCTTCACGTTGTCGATGCCGACGATCTTGTCGTAGGCCCAGTAGAGGATCAGAACCGCCGCCAGCAGGATCGACCCCAAGGCCGCCGCCAAGCCCCAGTTAAGCGAGCTTGAGATGTGGTAGGCAATCCGGTTGGAGATGAAGGTACCTGTCGTACCGCCCACGATTTCCGGCGTGATGTAGTAGCCGATGGCGAGGATGAAGACGAGGATTGACCCCGCGCCGATGCCCGGCACCGATTGCGGGAAATAAACCCGCCAGAAGGATGTCCAGTTGGTGGCCCCAAGGCTGCGCGCCGCACGGACGTAGGACGGCGGGATCGTCGACATCACCGAATACATCGGCAGGATCATGAACGGTAGAAGGATGTGCGTCATTGCCACGATCGTACCGAACTGGTTGTTGATCATGATCAATCTGCTGGCGTCATCGACAAGGCCCAACCAGACCAGTGTATCGTTGATCACGCCTTGTTGTTGCAGCATCACCTTCCACGCCGACGTTCGAACCAGCAGTGACGTCCAGAAAGGCAGAAGCACGAGGATCATCAAAAGATTTGCTGAGCGCATTGGCAGGTTCGACAACAGGTAAGCCACTGGATAGGCCAACAAGATGCAACTGCCGGTGATCATCAGTGACATGAACAGCGTCCGCTTGAACAGCATGATGTAAATCTGCTGATTATCGGGGCGCGCTTCGGGACCGTCGGTCCCTTTCTGCATATCAATGGCGTTCAAGAAGTAGCCCGTGGTGAACGGCGGGCTGTAGACCTGAATGGTGCGCCAGTTGTCCGTGTCACCCCAATCCTCGTCCATTTCAAGAAAGGCTTCCTTGAACGCGATGTCCGGTTGCTCGGCCAACATATCTTGGGCAGCGCGCAATTCATCCGCGCCGAAACCACTGTATCCGGCAAGGTCCACGCCACGCTTGAGATCTTGCACCAAGGCGATCTTGACGGCCTCCCAGGGCTCTTCCTCGGCAACGACGTCTTCATCGGCAATAACTGTGAACAATGCAAAGGATGTGTAAGCACGTGCCGTATTCGGCAAAAGATCGGACATTTCCTGACCCGGCACAAAGCCGATGTCGCCACCAAAGTCATCGCTTGTGAGACTGGCCAGCCGGTCCCGTTCTTCTTCAAGCAGACCGCTGTTTTTCGCCGCGTCCTCGCCACCGCTCATGAGCGTGTACCAAAAACTCTCGTCCTCCCAAGCTTCGTTGAGGTCTTCGAGAGCGTCAATGTAGTCTTCGCCGATGTCATCGACGCTACGGCCCGATGAGCGGAAAAGCGAGGAAACGCCGGTTTCTTCATAATTCAGTCGCGTTCCAAGACGCGTGTGCTCCTTGGCCTCTGCGGCAAGGAACATATCGTAGTAAAGCGCCTCGTAGACCGCCTCGTCCGGGGCCTCATCAGAGATTCCATCCCAAGCCTCCAGTTGTTGGACGGTGCCGGGCAGCGTGTTGGAAACGATTTGGTTTTCGACCGAGCGGAAAAGCATATCCGCGATCGGCGCGATAAAGGTGACAAGAACAAAGATCAGCAGCGGCGCGATCAACCCGAGGGCGCGCAACTTCTGCCGTCTGAGCGCGCGATTCAGGCTTCGCTTCAGCGGTGTGCCGTCAGCGGCCAGAACCCGGCCGGTATCGGTGGTATCGCTCATCTTGTCCCCGTTTGTGATTTCTTTTTGTGGGATGAGAGGGCCGCGCACGGCCCTCTCGAATTATATCAAGCGACGGGCCGGATTATTGAGCCAGCCATGCTTGGAACTTTGCGTCGATGTCGTCGCGGTAGTCAGCCCAGAACTCATAGTTGTAGAGGAATGTGTTCTTGGCGTTCTCCGGGTCGGTCGGCATGTGCGGTGCCATGTCGATACCCAGGTCCGCGTGCTGACCAACCAGCGGTGCCGAGGAGGCACGGGCCGGGCCGTACGAGATGTACTTGGCCTGATCTGCAAGACGCTGCGTGTCGGTGGCGAAGTAGATGAAGTCAAGCGCACGGGCCAGACGCTCTTCGGGCAGGTTCGCCGGAATGATCCAACCGTCAAGGTCGAACACCTGAGCGTCCCACATCATCGCAACCGGCTGATCCTGCTCTTCGATCACGCTGAACAGACGCCCATTGTAGGTCGAGCCCATGAAGACTTCGCCATCGGCCAGAAGCTGCGGCGTGTCGGCACCGGCGGACCACCAGATCACGTCGTCCTTGATCTCGTCCAGCTTGTCGAGAGCCTGTTGTTGGCCTTCTTCGGTGGCAAGAACGTCATAGACTTCATCCTTAGCAACACCGTCACACAGCAAGGCCCATTCCATGTTGTTGATCGGGCGCTTTTCAAGGCTGCGCTTGCCGGGATAGGTCTCGGTATCCCAAACGTCGCAGATTTCATCCGGGGCGTCTACGCCCTCAGGGACCATGTCGGTGCGGTATCCAAAGGTGGTCGAATACACGATCTGGGGAATGAAGCAGTCGCTGACCAGAAGATCGCCGAAATCATCTTCTGCGGACGTCCCGTCTGGTGCTGGCGCCAGAACCTCATCCGGGTCGATCTCCATGGCAAGGCCCTCATCACAGAGGCGCATCGCGTCGGCCGCAACCACGTCAACCACGTCCCATGTCACATTGCCGGCTTCGTCCATGGCGCGCAGCTTGGCCACAGCCTCGTTCGAGCTTTCATCCCAGACCACTTCAAGGCCGTCATTCATCTCTTTGTAAGGCTCGGCGTAGGCGTTTTGTTGGCTGTCCTGATACGCACCGCCCCACGAGACGAGCGTCATCGAGTCCGCCATGTCTTCGGCGTGGGCCGCCACAGCAGTCACCGTCAAAGCAGTGGTAGCCATAAGGGTCTTTGTGAGTTTCATGTCATACTCCCAAGTATCATCCCGTTTTTCATTTCGGGCCAAGCGTCACGGGTGAAAACAGCATGGCCTCAGGCTCATCACAGCCCGTCTGGGCTGTGAATACTGTTAAATTATACCGCGTCGAGGGCGCGGCAATCCTGCGGCAACCAACCAATTTCGACTTGCTGGCCAGGTTGCAGGCGCTGTTGGTCCGCCGAGTTTCGGGTCTTGATGATGAAATCGTCCTTGCCCGCAACCTTCAGACGCGTGCGGAAGACATCACCCATGTAAATGAACTCGGCCACCTCGGCCTTCAGCGTATGAGCGTTTTCGCCCAGCTTCGCCGTGTCCACCTCAACGCGCTCAGGGCGGATCGAAATGGTCGTGCGCTCGCCCGGTTTACTGACATTCACGGGCTTGGCATCAATCAGTTCACCGTCATCAAGCTCAACCAACGCAAGGCCATTGTTGATTTCCTTGATGGTGCCTTCAAGCGTATTGTTCTCGCCGATGAACTGCGCGACGAAGCTGTTTTCAGGGCTTTCGTAAAGCTCATCGGGTGGCGCCAGCTGTTGAATGCGGCCATCGTCGAAGACGGCAACACGGTCGGACATGGTCAACGCCTCGGTTTGGTCATGCGTCACGTAGACGGTGGTAATGCCCAAGTCATGCGCCAGGTTCGTAATCTCGAACTGCATGTGTTCGCGCAGCTGTTTATCGAGAGCACCTAGTGGTTCGTCCATCAAGACAAGCTCGGGCTCGAACACCAGCGCACGCGCCAGCGCGACACGCTGTTGCTGACCGCCCGAAAGCTGCGCCGGGCGGCGACCGCCAAAATCTCCCATCTGCACCATGTCGAGGGCACGCTTGACCTTGGCCTCGCGATCGGACTTGCCGATTTTGCGCACCTCAAGCGGAAAACTGAGGTTTTCGGCCACAGTCATGTGCGGGAACAACGCATAGTTCTGGAAGACCATGCCAATGCCGCGCTTGTGGGGCGGAATGTTGTTGATCGAGACACCGTCCAGCATGATCTTGCCGTGGGTCGCCGTCTCGAACCCTGCAAGCATCATAAGGCAGGTGGTTTTTCCAGATCCCGACGGCCCTAGCATCGTCAGGAATTCGCCCTTGGGCATGGAGAGGTTCAGGTCTTTGACGACGAGCGTTTCACCGTCATAGCTTTTCTGCACACGTTCAAATTCCACGAATGCATCGCGGTTCGCACTTTCGGCCACTTGCGGCTCCCTGTCGTTTGTTACTCGTGATTGCTTCACGTTAGCACCGGACTAAAACGGCAAACTTCTTGGCTTGCAAGCCCATTTCATAGGAAATTGAGAGTTTCCGATCTCAGCAGGAGAAATGACCAAAAATTCAGCCCTAGTTGGCAAAAACGCCCCGCGATTTCCCCATCGCAGGGCGTTTGCATTGTTTAGCGATTGCTTCGAAAACTGTCGGACGGGGTTACCCCAGAACGGATTCCGCTGCTTTCACGGTCTTGGCGACCACCTCATCTGCCTCCGATTGCGTCAGGCAGAAGGGCGGCGCGAATCCAAGAATATCACCCTGCGGCATTGCCCGCGCGATGATGCCTTCAGAGGCAAGCGCCGCCGCGATCTGGGGGCCGACCTTCTCGGACGCATCAAAGAAGGTTCGGCTGTCCTTGTCCTTCACGAATTCCACGGCACAAAGCATCCCCTCGCCACGCACCTCGCCGACATGGGCGTGATCGCCCAAGGCCTCGGTCATGGTCTTGTTGATATAGCCGCCGACAGTGCGATTGTTGGCAATCAGGTCCAACTCATCCAGAAGTTTGAGGTTAGCCACACCAGCCGCCGCCCCGATGGGGTGCGCCGAATAGGTCCAGCCATGGCCAATGGGGCCGTTTTCGTCGGTGCCTTGTTCCAGCACTTTCCACATCTTATCCCCGACAATGGAGCCAGACAGCGGCGCATAGGCCGAGGTCAGGCCCTTGGCGATGGTGATCAGGTCAGGCTCCAGCCCATAATGATCCGAGCCGAACATGGTGCCCAGACGGCCAAAGCCGGTCACGACCTCGTCGGCAACAAGCAGGATATCGTGTTTTTTGAGTACGGCCTGAATGGCCTGCCAGTATCCAGCGGGCGGCGGCACGATGCCCCCGGTGCCCAGAACCGGCTCCCCGATGAATGCGGCGATGGTATCCGCGCCTTCGCGCTCGATCATGGCCTCCAGTTCATCCACACAATGCTGCACGAATTGCTCTTCGGTCTGATCAAGGTCGTCACGGCGGAAATAATACGGTGCTTCGGTGTGGATCACCTGCGCAAGCGGCAGGTCGAATTTCTTGTGGAACAGTTCCAGCCCGGTCAGCGACCCGGTCATCAGGCCCGAACCATGATAGCCGCGCCACCGCGAGATGATCTTCTTCTTCTCAGGGCGGCCAAGGATGTTGTTGTAGTACCAGATCAGTTTGACGTTGGTCTCGTTCGCGTCCGAGCCCGACAGGCCAAAGTAGACCTTGCTCATGTTTTTGGGCGCGCGGTCCATGATCATCTTGGACAGGGTAATGCTCGCCTCGGTGCCATGGCCCACATAGGCGTGGTAATAGGCGAGTTCCTTGGCCTGTTCGGCGATCGCATCGGCAATGTCCTGACGTCCATATCCCACGTTCACACAATAAAGACCCGCGAAAGCATCCAGCAGCTTGTTACCGTCGCGGTCTTCGATGTGGCAGTTGGTGCCGCCGGTGATCACGCGATTGGGGGCCTCGCCACGGGCAAATTGCGCCAGATGCGTCGAGGGATGGAAAAAGTTATCGCGATCCCATTGGTCCAGTTGGTCGTTCTTCAGCATTGTCTTTCCTTTCGTATGATCCCGGTGCCGGAATTTTTCTAAAATTCCGGACCGAAATCTTTGCAAGATTTCGTCCGCTCACGCCCAATCGCGGCAGACGTATTTGATCTCCATGAATTCTTCCATGCCCTTGCGGGCGCCTTCCCGGCCGAGGCCCGATTGCTTGACCCCGCCAAAGGGGATCGGCGCGCCGGTGACCTTGGTGCGGTTCACCGCCACCATGCCGAATTGCAGGGCGCGCGTCACGCGATAGATGCGGCGCGGGTCATGGCTGTGCAGATAGGCGACAAGGCCGTACTCGGAGTCATTGGCGCGGCGCACTACCTCTTCCTCGGTGTCAAAAGGCGTGATCGCGGCTACCGGACCAAAGGTTTCCTCGTGCATGATGGCCGCGTCCTCGGGCACATCGGTCAGGACTGTTGCCTGATAGAACAGCGGGCCCAGATCGTCGCGCTGGCCGCCACACGCCAGCTTGGCACCTTTCGACAGAGCGTCTGCGACATGCTCTTCCTGCTTCTGCACTGCTTTTTCGTTCATCAAAGGCCCAAGATCGGGGTCGTCCATCCCCTTGCCCAGAGTCAGCGCCTTGGTTGCTTCGGTGAACCGCTCGCAGAATTCTTCATAAATCGCCCGCTCCACATAGATGCGGTTGGCCCCAAGGCAATCCTGCCCGGTGGTCGCCCATTTCGCGCCCATTGTCTCCTCGATCGCGATATCCATATCGCTTCCCTTGAAGACGATCACCGGCGCATGGCCACCCAGCTCCATGACCAATCGCTTCACCGTATCGGCGGATTGGCGGTAAAGCAGTCGACCGATCTCGGTCGAACCGGTGAAAGACAGGGCGCGCACGCGTTTGTCTTGTGTCCATGGTTCGACAATGGTGGATGCCTTGCCGGTCAAGATATTGAACACCCCGGCGGGAATGCCCGCGCGCTCGGCCAGTTCGGCCAAAGCGAGCGCCGAATAGGGTGTTTCGCCCGAGGGATGCGCGACAATGGTGCACCCCGCCGCCATGGCCGCCGCCGCTTTGCGGGTCAGCATCGCGGCCGGGAAATTCCAAGGCGTAATCAGCGCGGCAACACCCACGGGTTCCAGCCAAAGCTCGACCTCGGCATCAGGTAGGTGGCTGGTAACACCCTCGACATTCGGGCGCTTGGCCTCCTCGGCATAGTATTCGACGAAGCTGGCGGCATAGTCGATCTCACCGAGTGCTTCCGACAGGGGCTTACCCTGTTCCAGAACCATGATCCGGGCCAGATCCTCTTTGTGTTCCAGCATCAAATCGAACCACCGGCGCAGAAGAGCAGACCGATCCTGCGGGAGGGTCATGGACCAATCCGGAAACGCCGCTTGCGCAGCGTCCACCGCCGCCTTCGCCTGAGTGGCGGAAAGGCTGGCCACATCCCCAAGCATCGCGCCATCTGCGGGGTTGGTCACTGTAATGGTGGCGTTGTCGTCCCCCGCGGTCCACTTGCCGTTCACATAAGAGAAATTGCGGACAAGCCGGGTGTCGGTCACACCATTGCGGGTCCAGATTGCTGAATCAGACATAAATCTCCCTCCTTTTGAGGAGGAAATATCTGTTTAGCGGCAACGGTTGGGGCTGAACTTCATCGGTATTTCAGAAGTTTCTTCTTCAAATGCGCCAGTTGACAGATGATTCACTCTGCAAGTTCCGCAATTGGCGGCATGGAAGGGGATTTCACCGGCTTGGTCACGATGTAGGTAAAGTACCGCGCAAGCCCGATGCGGGCCTCCAGCATCTCGTCGATCAGGCGTTGATAGCTGTCGATATCCGTGGTCACGATCTGCATCAGGTAATCGAACCCTCCGCCCAGCGCCCAACAGGCAGTCACCTCGTCAAAGTGTTGCACACTTTCCTCGAAGGCTCGGAAGCTGGCCGGAGTATGATCGGCCAACTCCGCCGCAACAAAGACGGTAACATGCGGCCCCAGCTTCTTCAGGTTCAGCCGCGCGTTATAACCCTCAATGATCCCCGCCTCCTCCAACTTTCGCAGGCGTTCCCAGCAGGGACTGGCCGACAGGCCAACACGCTCGGCCAATTGTGCCTTGGTGATGCGGCCATCCTTGGAAAGCACCCTCAGGATGGCAAGGTCACGATCATCGAGTTTCAGCATGCCTTTTCCATCAAAGCTCCAAACAACTTTGCAAGTACGGCAACCGCGCCTGCGCCGCTGCAACGCGGGCCACGTCCACCTCGGCCGAGATCAGGCCTTCGCAGCCCGGACCGACAACCGCCACGTCCTGCCCATCCGGCGCCACGATACGCGAACCGCCAAAGAAGGCCAATCCGCCCTCTTCGCCCGCGTGATCGGCATAGGCAAGCCACACACCGTTCTCCAAGGCGCGGGTCGGCACCATCTTTTCGGCAACAACGCCCCAATCCGTCCCCAAAGCCGTGGGCACCAGCACCAGATGCGCGCCGCCTTGTGCGGCTTGGCGCAGGCTTTCGGGGAACTCAACTTCGTAACAGATGATGATCGCCACACGCAGGCCACCCAGATCAGCGAAGGTGGTAGATGGGCCTTTGGCAAATGTTGCCACCTCGAAACTTTGTGGCGAAGGAAGGCGCTTACGGTGATTGGCCAAAAGCGTGCCCGAGGCGTCAATCAGGGCGGCAGAGTTATACAGCACCTCCCCTGCCAGCTCGGGATAGCCAAAGGCAATGGCCGTGCCATGATTGCGGGCAAGCGTTGCCATGGCCTGTGCAAAGGGGCCATCAGCGGCCTCGGACAAAGCGCCATAGTCGAGCGTCGGATTATAGCCTGTCGGGAACAGTTCTGGGCATAGGACCAGATCAAGCCCCTGCCCGGCAATACGCTTCTCCAGCTTTGCCAGACGGTCTGCCGCGGTCAGACCTGCGTCTTTACACTGATAAACCCCAAGCTTCATGCAGAGATGACCGTTCCGGCGGGGCTATCCTTGAGCATCTGGTAAACGTGGCTGGCAATCGCGGTGTCCTGCGCGCCGGTGCCGGTGAGGTC
>Ga0102929_1001522_pt1 | contig 13862 bp, 11 predicted proteins | sample SalPonR1_B_D2_MG_FD_78510 | JGI IMG/M metagenome (GOLD analysis project Ga0102929, IMG submission 78510) | Salt pond soil microbial communities from South San Francisco under conditions of wetland restoration - Salt Pond MetaG R1_B_D2_MG | ecosystem: Environmental > Aquatic > Marine > Intertidal... | reverse complement strand
CAGCGGAGGACCACAGGTGAGTGTAGCGCCGCAATTCTTTCGGCGGTAGCCGGCACGATTCGGTCGACCGACAGCACCGAGCCAATGCGACTAGCCGTGTCCTAGACGCGTAATCCGGGGCTCACGTGAACGGGAGCGCAGGTCACGGTTGACACGGAGGCTGCATACCTTTACAGTTGCTCAATCCATTCAGCATGTTGCATGCAGCATGCAGGACGCGCCCCGGGCCTGACGACCGCGGCGTTGGACCCCAAGGAGGTCGTGACGTGAAGGGAATCGGAAAGGGTCCGACGCTCGGGGAGCAAGTCTTCGAGTACATCCGAGAAGGCATCGTCAACGAGCGCTATCGTCCTGGACAGGTCATCGTCGAGTCCGAGCTGGCGCAGGAACTGCAAGTGAGTCGGACGCCCGTCAGCAACGCCGTGATCATGCTCAAGGAGCGTGGGCTGATCGAGGATCGCTCGGGCAAGTTCGTCGTTCTCCATCTATCGATCCGCGACGTGATCGATCTGTACCAGTGCCGCCTGGCGTTCGACGGTCTCGCGGCTCGCCTTGCGTCTGAGTACATCACGGAGCAGGAACTGGCTGAGCTGGGGGCTGACCTCGGCGTGTGGGAGCAGGTGATCGAAGCGCCCGACACGAACGCGCTCTGGGTTGCGGATCTCACCTTCCATGCCGCCATCTACCAAGCCTCGCGAAACAAGCACCTGCGACGCTTCTCCGAGATCGCGACGGACCTTCTTGCGACGTATCGGCGCGTCATCCTCGACAACCTCGCTTCTCACCCCGATCAGAGCCGAAGCCCCGAAGACGTACGCGATGAGCATCAAGCCATTTACGACGCGCTACGAGCACGTGACGCAGACGCTTCCGAGGCGGCCGCGCGTGCACACATCGGCAACGTCATCGCTTTCCTTCGACGCGTCCAGTCGAGCTCCGACGCCGTCATGCCCGCCAGCAGCGCACGGGATGTGCCTGACGTCGAACGACGTGTCGTGGAGGCCGACGATGGCGAGCGTTGAGTCGCAACCGACCCCGAGCCCGCCGCAGGCTAGGTCGCGCGATCCGTGCGGCCCGGGCCGCCGCACCGACGATCAGCTCGCCGGTGCTCCATTCCTCGTCACGTTTCCGTGAAGGTGCACGCCAAGTAGTTCCATCCTGTCAGAGAAGGGGAGACTCTATGCGCAAGCTCGTACGCTCCATTACCGCTACTGTCCTGATCGGCCTGGTCTGGGCCGGTTCAGCGTTCGGCCAGGACGAGCCGGTGACCTTCACCTTCGCTCATCCGGGCCCGATTCGCACCATGGACGCCCCCGTCACATGGTTCGGATCGACGCACTGGCTGACGAACACCCTCTACGACTGCCTGATCTGGCGCGCGGCAGATGGCGATGGCTACGTCGGACAGTCCGCCGAATCATGGAGCGCGATCGACGACACGACCTGGCGCTTCGTGCTCCGTGAGGGGCTCACGTTCCACAACGGCGAGCCTCTCGATGCCGAAGCGGTGAAGTGGAACATCGACCGCACCCGGACGCGCGAGGACTTTCTCGTCCAGCCGCAGTGGCAGTTCGTCGAAGACGTGATCGTCGTGGACGAGCGCACCCTCGACATCACGACGGCCGTCCCCGAGGCCTACTTCGAGTTCGCCGTCAGCTACAACGGTTGCCAGATCCTTCCCCCGGACTACCTCGAAGAGGTCGGCGAGGAAGAGTTCGCTCGCAACCCGGTTGGCTCTGGACCCTATCGCTTGGTCGATTTCGATGCCAGCGCCCGCTACGTCTTCGAGGCATGGGACGATTACTGGGGCGGTCGGCCCGAAGTGGACCGGATCGTCTACCAGGTGATTCCGGAACAGGCGAGCCAGATCGCAGCCCTGCTCGCCGGGCAGATCGACTTCGTGCGCGGGGTTCCCCCTGTCGAGCAGGCCCGTTTGGAGAGCGCCGAGGGGATCGAACTGATCACCGGGCCGGCCTCGATCCAGCACATTCTGTACGTTCGCTACCAGACCGAGACCGGAGTGCTGGCCGAGAACTATCCGGACTTCGAGCCGATCACCGAAGACGTTCGGGTGCGTCAGGCGATCAGCCACGCGCTCGACCGCGAGCTCCTCGCGGAAGTCCAGGGATCTGGTCGGCCGTCGCTGCTCCGCACCGATGACTTCAACCCCGAGCACGTCGGTCAGTACGCTGGCGAAGAAGCGGCCATCGCCCACTACGACCCGGAGCTCGCGAAGGCCCTGCTCGTCGAGGCGGGATACGATCCCGACGGTGGGGACCGCCCCGTGCTGCATCTCGATGCGCCCGACTTCCAGCAAGGCAACGAGAAGGAAATCGCCGAGGTCATGGCCATCATGCTCGAGGAGGCCGGCTTCGATGTCGAGCTCAACATCCTCGCCCTGTCGGCCTTCCAGGAGCAGATCTTCAACCCGGGCAACTTCCGCGGAATCGCCCTTACGTCCGTCGGTGGCAACCCGGCCATCACCCCGCAGTTCTACGACTGTGATTGGCGTAACCCGAACGCGTTGCCCTGCGTCCTCGACGAGACGGGCCGCTGGGACGCTCTGAGTCGGGAGATCCTCGCCACGGTCGACTTCGACCAACGGATGGAGCTGTGGGAGGAGTTCTGGGATCTCTACGTCGAGAAGGCCGGCGAGATCACGCTCTTCCACCTGGATTCCACCTACGCCATCAACAGCGACTTCGAGTGGGATCCGCGCCCGGATGGCTGGATGACCTTCCGCGACCTCAAGGTTCGCCGCTGACGATCGTCGATAGATTTGCCGTACGGAGCGTGCCCTCGGGCACGCTCCGTACAGTGCATCAGCGGCATGCGTCGCGCTGTCGCAGGGGAGGGGGCCCGTGCAAACCTACATCCTGAAGCGCCTCGGGCACCTGGTCTTCACGATCTTCATCGTCTCGTTGATCGTCTTCTTCCTGGTGCGCCTCAAGGGCGACCCGATCTCGGTTCTCGTGCCACCGACGTTCACGCAGGAACAGATCGATGCGGTTCGCGTCGCGTGGGGTCTCGATCGTCCGTTGATCGAGCAGTACTTCGTGTTCGCTCGGAAAGCCTTGACGGGTGACTTCGGACGGTCCATTACGAGCGGGACGCCCGCCATGGAACTCGTGCTGCAACGCCTTGGCGCTACGCTCTACCTTGCCGGGCTCTCAGCGCTCATTGGTCTTTTGATCGCGATTCCGGCGGGCGTGATCGCCGCGGTACGGCGGAACACGCCCTGGGACTTCCTGACGACCGCGTTCGCGACGCTTGGTACGGCAATGCCGAACTTCTGGCTGGGGTTGATCCTCATCCTGATCTTCTCGGTGAATCTACGGGTGCTTCCGGCCTATGGGGCCGAGCATCCGCTCGCGATCCTCATGCCTGCGTTTACGCTCGGCACCGGTCTGGCAGCTCAGATCGCCCGGCTGACCCGGTCGTCCATGCTCGAGGTTCTGGGCCAAGACTACGTTCGCACGGCTCGCAGCAAGGGGTTGGGTGAGCGCATCGTCGTGTGGCGCCACGCCTTCCGAAACTCGCTGATTCCGGTCATCACGGCATTCGGGCTGCAGCTGGGTTGGCTTCTCGGAGGGTCCGTGGTGGTCGAAGCCGTCTTCGCGTGGCCGGGACTCGGTCGTCTCATCATCGAGGCCATCAACGTTCGTGACATCACCGTCGTGCAAGCCGGCGTGCTGTGGTTCGCGATCACGTTCGTGCTCATCAACTTGATCGTGGACCTGACCTATGCGGTCATCGATCCTCGCATCGATCTTCGGCGGTCGGCGTGAGCGCGTCGTCCGAACGCGTCGGGGCGACCGATGCCCGTCGCCGCAAATGGCTCCGGTCGCTACTCGCCAGCTGGACTGGCATCGCCGGCGTGGTGATCGTTTCGCTCATGCTGGTCGTCACCATTTTTGGAGACGCCTTGGCGCCCCACGATCCGGTTCAGCACAACCTGAGAAGCCGTTTCGCACCTCCGGGGCATACGGACGCCAACGGCACGTACCTGCTCGGGACCGATCAGCTCGGTCGCGACATTCTTAGTCGCATCGTGGCAGGTACCCGGATATCGGTGATCATCGGTGTCGCGTCGGTCCTGATCGCTGGCGCGATCGGAGTCGTCTACGGTCTGATCGCCGGATTCTTCGGAGGGTGGATCGACGACTTCCTGATGCGATTCGCCGACGCGTTCCTCGCGATTCCGTTCATCGTTCTGGTGGTCGCCGCCGCTGGCGTGCTGGGGGCTGGTCTCGGAACGCTGATTCTCATCCTTGGGTTCACCCGTTGGGTGACCTATGCGCGCGTGGTCCGCAGCGAGACGCTAGCGGCCCGCGAGTTCGAGTACGTAACGGCCGCGAGAGCACTCGGGCAGTCGAACCTGTTGATCATGTTTCGACATATCCTTCCCAACGTCACCGCTTCGATTCTGGTCCTCGCCACGTTGATGATCGCGACGACCGTCCTGGCCGAGTCCGCCTTGAGTTTCCTGGGGCTGGGTGTTCAGCCGCCCACGATCACATGGGGACTCATGTTGTCGGACGGCCGCCAGTACATCGGAAGCGCGTGGTGGATGACGACGTTCCCAGGCATCGCGATCACCATCACGGTGCTCGGCGTCGTGTTTCTCGGGGACTGGCTCCGAGACGTTCTCGATCCCCGCCTGCAGGGGAGGTGAGCGACATGATCTCCGTACCCGGCTCTCCATCGACGCAGTCTGCATGCAGCATGCGGCATGTGAAGCGTCTCATCGGTGGACTTCGCTTCCACCCGCTCATGAAGGAGGAACTACCTTGATCGACCATCTACGAGAAGTCCAGCGACGTACGGCGATGAACGACGATCTGTCGACGCCCGCACCTACCCTGGTCGGTAGGTTCGCGTTCGACGTCGCGAGCGACCAACCCTCCGCGGACCTTCCCCTTGACGTGCTGGATGGGGTGACCAAGGCGTTGTTCGCGGGTCAGACCCACTACGTGGACGTGCCCGGAATGGGTCGTTTGCGCCAGCTCCTCTCCGATCACCTACGGGTCACCGAGCGCGCAGATGTCGCAGCCGATGCGGTGGTCGTCACCGCAGGGATCCAAGAGGCTAGGTTTCTCGCGATTCAGGTGCTGTCCGAAACGTATCCGGTGGTCGCCGTGCCCGAGGTCGTGCATCCCGGCATACGGAATGCTCTGGGTGTTCGCCGACCTCACGAGGTCCTCAGGCTATCTGCGGCCCCCGAAGACGGCTACCTTGCGCCCATTGGCGCGATCGAGGAGGCGCTCGAGGCCGGGGCGAAGCTTTTGGTGCTCGAGACTCCGTCGCGCCTCTCGGGCGCGACGTACGACGCGCAGAGCGTACGAACGATCGCCGACCTCCTCGTGAAGCACGACGCACACGCCATACTCGACACCGGCTTCGCAGCGTGGAGCGAAGCGCCCATGCCGTCGCTCGCCCTTCAGCCGAACGCCGAAGGGCGCGTGACGTTGATCAGCGAAGCTCTGCCGGGCGTCGGTCTCGAGGCTTGGTCGCTCGGCGTTCTCGCGACCAGCAGTGAGCATCTAGCGGGCATCACGAAACTCAAACAGATCATGTCGATCTGCACCAGCACGCCGTCGCAACTCGCTGCGATCGAGTTCTTCGACCGCGGTTTACAGGACGTGACCTCGGTGCGCAACAGCCTCGCGAAGGCGCGCCGCGAAGCCGTGGAGCAAGCCATGGCCGTCGGGGCAACCGTCGTTCCCGGCAGCTGCGCCAACGTATTGGCCGTAGCGACGATCGACGGTACGCCGGTCGGCGCGGCCGACGGAAGCGTTTCGGAGCGCCGGGCGTGGCGCGTCTGAGGATCGATGGCGACGCAGCCACCCTGATCCTCGGTTCCCTGCCGCATGTCGCGCGTGGAGGCGTGGAATGAGCAATAAGGCCAAGCGAGGCACGGAGATCCTGTACGGCTTGATCGGAGAGGCGCGGCAGTACGACGACGCCATCATTCTCGGTCGGGGCGATCCCGATTTCGATACGCCTGCCCACATCATCGATGCGGCTCGGCACGCGATGGAGCACTCGTCCGGAGAGGCGTCTCCGCCCGAGGGGATCCTGCCTCTGCGACGAGCGATCTCCGACCGAGTCGCGCGAAGAAACGGAGTCGTCTACGATCCGGCGGACGAGATCGTGTTCACGAACGGCGGCCAGGAAGCGCTGATGTTGATGATCGCCGCCACGCTGGCTCCGGGTGACGAGATCATCGTTCCCGAGCCGAACTACAACACGTACAAGGACGCCGTGGCGTTCGTCGGGGCAAGCGTCGTGAGCGTCAAGACCTCGGCCGAGCAAGCGTTCCGCACCGATCCGGCAGAGGTACGGGCCGCACTGACCGCGAGAACCAAAGCGATTCTTCTCGTCTCGCCGAACAACCCCGCCGCGAGCGTCATCTCGCGAGCCGACCAAGAGGCGTTCATCGCGATCGCGCGTGAGCGGGGCCTGGTCCTGATCGCCGATGACATCTACGACGTGTTGACGTACGACGGGATCGAGCACGTCAGTGCCGCATCGCTGCCCGGTGGGCGCGAGAGGACCCTCACGCTCAACGCGCTATCCAAGACGTACGCGATGACAGGGTGGCGGACGGGATGGGTGACGGGTCCTGCCGACCTCATGGCGACGGTGCGCGCGCTGAAAGCGGGCGTCTCGGGACCTGCCTCGATCGTCGCGCAATACGCTGCCCTGGCGGCGCTCACGGGTCCTCAGGACGAGTTGGAACGGATGCGGTCGGCGTACATCGAAAGGCGCCGCATCGTTCTCGACGCCGTGAAGGCCATGGGGTTGTCGTTCGGCCAGCCGCAGGGAGGCCAGTTCGTCTTCGTCGACGTATCCGAAACCGGGATGGACTCCGTCGAACTTGCACAGAAGGTGCTGCGCGAAGAACACGTTCTTGCCTACCCGGGAGGAGCGTTCTCTCCGGACATGAGCAACTTCGTCCGCGTGACGTTCCTTCAGTCCGAAGACAAGCTGCGCGACGGAATGGCTCGCTTCAAGCGGGTCGTCGACGACATTCGACGGACGACCGGGCAATGAGTGATCGACCGACCGTCCTCGTGCTGGACGAAGAGTTCGCTACGGCATTGCCCTCGATCGAGTCCGACGTGGACCTCGTCGGGCGTGAAGCACTCGAGGAACCGGCAACCGCCGCGAAGGTGCAGGGCCTGATCACGCAGTTCGAGCCCGTCGATGCGGAACTCCTCGACCGCCTTCCTTCGCTCCGCGCCGTGGTGAAGATGGGACAGAGCTACCACAACGTCGATGTCGACACGCTGCGGGCGCGTGACGTCCCCCTCTTCCTCTCCCCGAGGAAAGGTCCCAATTGCGTCGCCGAGCTCGCCATGACCTTCATGCTTGCCCTGAGCAAAGACCTGTTGACGTCGCACAGGGCCGTCGCCGAAGGGGCGTACCGACTCCGTGGACTGAAGCCGGAGCGTAGCGAGCAGTGGAAGATGGCCTTTCACTGGATGAGACACGCCACGCTGCACGAGGTCCGGGGCAAGACCGTGGGAATCGTGGGCATGGGCGAGATCGGCTGCGAGCTGGCGCTTCGCGCCGTGGCGATGGGAATGAAGGTCGTCTATCACAAGCGGACACCGCTGAGCCCGGAGCTCGAGGCGCGCTTCCGGGCGAAGCGCATGCCGCTCCCTGCGCTGCTCGCAGACAGCGACTACGTCGTGCTGGCCGTTCCGCATACCACCGACACCGAGCGCATGATCGGCGCGGGTGAGCTCGCCGCCATGAAGGAAGGCGCATTCTTGGTGAACATCTGCCGCGGGGGGGTCGTCGACGAAGATGCGTTGATCGAGGCACTCGCCAGCCGGAGCATCGCTGGCGCGGGTCTCGACGTGTTCACCTACGAGCCCCTTCCGGCCGACAGCCCGTTGTGCACGCTGGACAACGTGATCCTGACGCCGCATGTCGGCGGCGGCTCAGGGTCGAACCGCGCCCTCGAGGTCACGGAGGCGGCCCAGGCAGCAGCGGAGGCGATCGAGGGACGCGAAGGGGGTGCTGCATGGCGTATTCCGTGAACGACGACGACCCCGTCGTGCGGTACCCGGAGTCGACGTTACGTGGGTTCACGACCGATGCGGTTCGCGCGATCGGAGCCTCGCCCGAGGAAGCCGAGATCCTCACCGAAGGCATCGTCACAGCTTCGCTCTGGTACCACCCCGGGCAGGGACAGGGCCTCGAGAAGCTCTTCCGCTACGAGCGTCGTGTGCGCGAGGGGGGTATTACGCCGAACGCGGAGATGTCTTGGGTCCGTGAGGCGCCGGCTTCGGCATTGCTGGACGGCGCCAGCGGTTTCGGGTACGTCGCCGGTCACCGCGCCATGACGCGGGCCGTAGCCATGGCGCGCACGACAGGAATCGCCATGGTGGGGGTGCGACACAGCAATCACTTCGGGATCGCCGGGTACCACGCCCGCGTCGCGGCCGATGCTGGACTGATCGGCTGGGCCTTTACGAATGCCCGCGCCGAAATGGCCCCTTGGGGGTCCGCCAAGCCTGTTCTCGGAACGAATCCCTGGGGAATCGCCATTCCGCGCCCGGGTGCGTATCCGCTCATGCTGGACATGGCGCTGACGATGTCCGGCAAGGGCATGATGCGCTGGTACGAGCGGACGGGCCGTTCCATGCCCGCCAACTGGGCGCTGACCCCGGACGGCCGCGTGACGACCGACCCGAGCGAGGCGATGTACGGCCCCATGCTTCCGATCGGCGAGTACAAGGGGTACGGCCTGAGCATGATCTCCGACGTCCTCGCCGGGGTCATGACCGGTGCGCTGTTCGGTCTCGACGTTTTCCAGGACGAGCTCGCGTACGACGTCGGTCACCTCATGGTGGCGGTCGATCCTCACGTCTTCCTCGGACGAGAGGCGTTCGAAGCCCGCTTGGCGGCGTTCGTGGACCAGGTTCGCTCCGCGCCCCCGATCGAGGCTGATCAGCCGGTCCGTCTACCTGGCGAACTCGAGTACATGCGGTCCGAACAGCGTCGCCGTGACGGGATTCCCCTCGATCTCGAAACCGTCGAAGGCCTTCGCGAGCTCGCTGCACGTCACGACGTTCGGTGCCCGCTGTGATCCGGCCGAAACGTCTTCACCGCTCCACCTTCTCGAAGTCTGTGTGCAAAGGAGTCCTGTGATGCCTCGTCCCCCAATGACCCTCGGTACCGTGACGGCCGAGCCCGGTACCACCGTTCGGGGAGGCATTCCCGTCGGAATCGATATGTACGGCCGTGAACGCGAGATCCCGATCACCGTGATCCACGGCGCGAGCGACGGTCCCGTGCTTTGGATCAACGGCGCCACGCACGGCGACGAACCCGAAGGGCCATTCTCGATATTCCTCGCCCTCGAGAAGGTCGATCCGACGAAGCTCGCGGGGACGGTCGTGGCTGTGCCCGTCATGAACGTCGAGGCGTTCGCCGCGGGAACGCGCGGCGATCCGATCGACACGTTCTCGTACGACATGAATCGCATCTATCCCGGAAAGCCCGACGGGTATCCCACGGAACGCGTCGCCGCAGCGCATTGGGACGCCATGAAGGACGCCTGCGACCTGCAGATCAACGTGCACTCCGGGGGCGAGCACTCGTACCTCGCACACATGATCTTCGCGTCGGACAACGCCGCGTCGCTCGAGCTCGGTGCAGCGATGGGGCCCGGCTGGGACCTGCTGTTCCGTAGCGGCACCGGGGGAAACAACCCGAGCTCGAAGATGGGTGCGCTCGGCAAGGGCGGCATCACCGTCGAACTCGGTGGCAATTGCCGGACCCTGACCGGAGATTTCCACGCCATCGCTCGCGACCTCGCCGACGGGTACCTGAACGTGATGCGCCATTACGACATGATCGAGGGCGAGGCGCAGTACGCCACTGCGTGGCGCCAAGGATTCCAGATTCCGCTGCTGGCGCCCAAGACGGGAATGTTCGTCGGAACCGACGGGCTTCCCTTCGAGAAGCCGTTGGCCGAAGGCACGGTACTGGGCGTCATCTACGATCTGTACGGCGACGTCGTCGCAGAGATCAAGGCTCCTCGCGAAGGGGTCGTGTTCGGACTGCGCTCGCGTCCCTCCGTCCTCGAGGGGCAGTGGTGCTGCTTCTTCGGCGTGGTCGAGTCCACGGTCGACGATCTGATCCCCGGCCGATGAAGGAAGAGATGCGTGTCCCGGGCGGCCGTGAGCGACTGCGGGGCCTCGTCGCCGAGGATCTCGTACGTTTCGAGTGGCTCGATGAACTCGTCCTGTCGCCCGACGGCCGCCGGATCGCGTTCTCGGTGCGAAGAAGCGATCCTGCGCAGAACGGCTACCACGTCGACGCGTTCGTTCTCGACATCGACAGCGGTGCGACGACGCGGGTTTCGCAGGGTCCCGGAACCGCGGGCGCGCTGGCATGGGACCGGAAGGGCCAGCGACTCGCCTTCAGCTGGTCGGTCGGCGACGAGCACGCCGTTCATGTCTGGGACGGCGGCACGGATCGAGCCATCGTGTCGATTGACGCGCCGATGTCCGGGTTGACCTGGAATCACGACGGGACATGGTTGGCTGGGGTCCGTTGGACGGTCGAGACACTCCCGGGGGATCCGATTCCCCGTGCGAATCTGCCTCGCCCGTCCGTGCGCGTGGTCCGACGTCTCCGGTACAAGCAGGACGGCGTCGGATGGGTGAACGACCGCTATTCGCAGATTTGGACGTTGCACGTCGCCACTGGCGAGCTACGGCAGCTGACGTCCGCTCAGGCGGATCACGCGGAGCCAGCCTGGGCGACCGGCTCCGAGGCCTTGGCGTTCGTCCGCATCGCCCGTGAGCAGGATGTCGCAGAGGGCTGGGGCCAGATCCTCGTCGTCGACGACTGGGGATCGTCGCCCCGCGCCCTGCTTCCCGAATGGCGGGGGGCAGCACGTAGCCCTCAATGGGGCGACGGCGACAACGCCATCGCGTTCGCGGGACACGATGCTCCGAGCCCCGTCAACAGGCGCATGTTCATGCAACCCTGGCTGGCCGATGTCGCGAGCGGCACCGCACGGCCTTTGGCACACGAAGTGGACCAGGAGGTCGGCAACTACGCCGTCTCGGACTCCCGCAAAGGCCTGAGCAATATCACCGTCAAGTGGCCGGCGGGTGGAGCGTGGATCTACTACCTGATCACTGAACGCGGTGCGACGCACCTCTACCGTGTCGGTCTCGACGGCATGTACGAACGTCTCGATGAGGGACCCCACGTGACGTTCGAGTACGCGCCATCGAGTAGCGGTCGCGTGGCCGTCGGGCGCTCCGACCCTGGGTCTCCCGGCGACCTGTACGTACGCGAAGAAGAAGGAACGGAGCGGCGTCTCACGTCTCTCAACCCTTGGCTTGCCGATCATGCGTTGTCCCAGCCGGAAGAAGTATGGCTCGATGGGCTCGAGGGCTCGCGGGTCCAAGGGTGGGTGTTGAAGCCGATCGGCTTCGACCCTGCGCATCGGTATCCAGCGATCGAATACGTGCACTGTTCCATGTTCTCTTGGGATTTCAGCCACGAGTTCCAGTGCCTCGCCGCCGCTGGATACGTTTTGCACGTCGTGAATCAACGGGGAACCAGCGCGGGTTTCGGCCAGGCGTGGACGCGTGCGAGCGAGGGGGATCAAGGCGGCGGCGACTACCAAGAGACCATGAAGATGGTGGATTGGCTGACCGCGCAACCCTACGTGGACGAGGAACGCTTGGGCGTGACCGGCGGATCGTGCGGCGGATTCATGACGAACTGGGTCGTGGGGCATACCGACAGATTCAAGGCCGCGGTAACGCAGCGGTCGATCGTGAACCAAATCAGCTTCTTCGGAACGTCCGACATCGGTCCCGAGGGCACCACCGCCGAGGCAGGCGCCGACCCGTGGTCCGACCTGGACGCCGTGTGGCGTCAGTCACCGTTGGCTTATGCGCACCGTATCGACACCCCGCTGTTGATCCTGCATAGCGATGAGGATCACCGGTGCCCACTCGAACAGGCGGAGCAACTCTTCGCGGCCCTCCGTTGGATGCGGAAGGACGTCGAGCTCGTCGTCTTCGAAGGCGAGAGCCACGGCTTGTCGCGCGGGGGGCGCCCGTCGAATCGAATCGAACGTCTTCGCCGAATCCAGAACTGGTTCGACGAGAGATTGTGAGGAGGGACTCCGTGCGTATTGGACCCATCGAAGCCGCTCCCGGACAGCACGCGTTCGGGTACATTCCCGTTGCGGCCTCGCGATCCGGATTCGCGCCCGACATTCCTGTGCACGTGTTCGCGGGGACACAACCCGGACCGACACTGCTCGTCCAGGGGGCGATTCACGGTGCCGAGATCATCGGCACCGTCGCGATTCTCGACCTGATCGCCGAGTTGGATCCGAGTCGCCTGCGAGGCAACGTCATCGCAGTGCCGGTGGTCAATCGAACCGGATTCGAGTTCGGAGAACGTGGCTCGCGCATCGACGGGAAGGACATGAGCCGCCTGTTTCCCGGCAACCCGGAAGGTAGCGTCACCGAGCAGGTCGCTCACGCCTACTTCGATCAGGTGATCCAGCGCGCCGACGTCATGCTCGACTTTCACGCCGGAGCACGCACCGCCTACGAGCGGTACGTGCTGTTCGGCGCGGAAGCAGATCCGTCGAACCCGAGCGATATGGAACGGATCCGACGCAAGCTCGTCGTCGCATTCGGACTCGATCAAGCCGCGTTCTTTCCGCCTGGGACGTTCGGCCAGAACCAGGCGAAGGCAGCGATCGAGGACGCCGGCGTCGTTCAGCTGACGCTCGAGTTCGGAGGAGGGACGGGCTGGTACGCGAACGGTCGGCAGAACGTGAACGATGCACGACGCGGGATCTGGAACACGCTCAAGGCGATGCGCATGGTCGATGGCGATTTCGCGTCCGATGGACCCACATGCACCGTTTACAACGCGAATGTCGTGATCTGGAAGCCAGACGTGGACGGATTGTTCCTTCGCATGAAGCGGTTCGGCGACCGGCTCGATGCCGGGGACGTCTACGCCAGGCTGGTCGATCCCGTCACGGGAGCCACCCGAGCGGAAATCCGGACGCCCGAGGCCGGCATCGTGATCCCGAGCGGACAGGAGTGGCCCACGATCGGTGCGACGTCGGTCGGAATCCTCGGGGTCATCGACCGTGTCGAGAACCGTGAAGAGATGGATCTTCATGTGGATCTCGTCCCCAAGGAGGTCGCATGATGCCTACGCCCACGCTCTTGGCCGGCGTCCCCGTAGAACCGGGTAGCCACATCGTTCATCACCTGCACGCTGCGACGACGCACGGGGGGTTCGACGTCGCCGCCCAACTCCATCTGCTGCGCGGCGCGACGCCCGGACCCACGCTGGTCGTGCACGCAGGCATGAGCGGCCTCGAGATCGAGCCCGCGTTGACCCTTCCAAGATGGCTGAGATCGATCGACCCTCGTAGCTTGCGCGGGAACCTGATCGTGGCACCGCTCTTCAACCTTTCGGGGTTCGAGTTCGAGAGGATCGAGGCCGCGTGGGATGGCGCCGACCTCAACGCTCTTGGCGCCGGTCGCGTGGACGGGACCGTGAGCGAGCAGTTGATCCACGCATACGCGTCGACGGTTCTCGAGCAGGCCGACGCCGTGATCGACCTGCGTACGGGCGCTCAATGGGGGTACTACCGCTACGCCGGTGTGCACGATGTCGGTGGATCCGAGCGTATCGAATCGTCGCTGGCGCTGGCCGCGTCGCTAGGTTTGCCGCACGCCGCTTTGGGCGAGCCCGTAGGTGCGACGCTGGCGGGGGCCATGGCGGCACGAGGCATCGCATGGGTGACGGCGTGGCTGGGGGGTGGACCTGGCCTGCGCGAT
>Ga0102929_1001515_pt1 | contig 13885 bp, 10 predicted proteins | sample SalPonR1_B_D2_MG_FD_78510 | JGI IMG/M metagenome (GOLD analysis project Ga0102929, IMG submission 78510) | Salt pond soil microbial communities from South San Francisco under conditions of wetland restoration - Salt Pond MetaG R1_B_D2_MG | ecosystem: Environmental > Aquatic > Marine > Intertidal... | reverse complement strand
TCCTGCCTCAGTAATCTCGCAAGCATTGCGCATTTGTTCGATCTCTTCGGTGCTCTTAACGGCGCGAAGTCTGTGCATTATTGGCGCCAGCCGGCTGTAATGATGCAAAGGGTAATTCTCATACATCCATTTTTGAAAGCGCTCTTCCCGCGTTTCAACTTCGTTTGACCTACGTGTGTGTTCATTGCTTGGTAAAAACACTTCTGTCGCTTCAGACATCAATAATTTGAGCATTGGTTCGAAGTTTTCCAACCATTGCACTGTCTTAATTCCGGTAAGGGCTGTAGCTTGTTCTTTGTCTAATTTATCGCCTTCCCAAATCGCAATTTCCGGACTGGTCTTTTTGAGAAACAAAATTTCGCGATGAGCCGGATTGGTTGCTTCGGGAAATATCGCCAGTACAGATTCTTCCTGATCTACACCGCTGAGGTATAGCAAGTCGCTGTTTTGTCTGAATGACATGGTTCCGTCTCCATTTGTCGGCATGATATCGTTGGAATTCACAATAGCTAGAGCTCCCGATGGCAAGGCGTTGGCCAGTTTTTTTCGGTGATGTATATAAGTTGAATCTGATAAGGGTTGGTATCTCATAAATTTTGCATTTTGGGCAAATTTAAACTTTACAATTAACTACCTGTTTTATGTATCCTAAAAGGGGACTAATGATAAGAATGACTTTAAATAAGCATGAAATACGATTTATAAAAGAACGTCCATTACCTTTGTGCCCAAAATCAAATTTATCAAGGACGAACAATTATGAGTAAGTCTGCACTACTTAAATCTAGTCTTGCGAAGAAGTATTGGATGGCCGCGACGGGTCTTTTTCTATGCCTTTTTTTAGTGGGACACCTAGCTGGAAACATGCAACTTTTTGCAGGTGGAGAAGCAGGACAGCTACAGTTTAATGCTTACGCTGAATTCATGACTTCAAACCCAGCTATCAAAATACTGAGCTACTTAACGTATTTCAGCATTTTGTTTCACGCTATCGATGGCGTGTTTCTAACAAGAATAAACATGAAAGCGCGGCCTAAAGGTTACAAGTATTCCAAACCATCGTCAAATTCGCATTGGACTTCACGGAACATGGGAATACTCGGAACAATTATACTCGTTTACATCATAGTGCATATGAGCAATTTTTGGTATGAGATGCACTGGGGTGAAATTGGAACAGATGCAGCCGGAAATAAAGATCTTCACTCTGTTGTGATCGCGGCTTTTACAGATCCATCCATAGGTCTTATTTACACCGTAGGGTACGTGTTGGCCATGTTGGCAATCGGATTTCACTTGTTTCACGGCGTCAAAAGTGCATTCTCTTCCCTTGGACTCAAAACGCCCAGAACTGAGAATGCCATAAGAGTAGCCGGATATGCGTTTGCGATTATTATTCCAGCGCTTTTCGCTTCAATACCAATTTATATTTACGCAACTCAATAAAACTGGATATGACAAAGCTAGATGCAAAGATTCCAGAAGGTCCAATCGATAAAAAATGGACGAATCATAAAAATAATATAAGGCTGGTAAATCCCGCCAACAAAAGACTCATAGACGTTATTGTTGTTGGAACAGGGCTGGCGGGTGGTTCGGCAGCTGCTTCGCTCGCTGAGATGGGCTACAATGTAAAAGCCTTTTGTTTTCAAGATTCCCCGAGAAGAGCTCATAGCATCGCCGCTCAGGGTGGTATAAATGCTGCCAAGAATTACCAAAACGATGGCGATAGTGTGTATAGATTGTTTTACGACACCGTAAAAGGTGGCGATTATAGATCTCGAGAATCGAATGTCTACCGCCTGGCCGAGGTATCTACCAGTATCATTGACCAGTGTGTAGCACAAGGTGTTCCCTTTGCCAGGGAATACGGGGGCCTGCTCGATAATCGGTCGTTCGGTGGGGTGCAGGTTTCACGGACTTTCTACGCCAAGGGTCAAACAGGTCAGCAACTTCTATTGGGGGCCTATTCCGCTATGTCACGGCAAATTTCTAAAGGCAAAATAGAAATGTATAACCGCCACGAAATGTTGGATGTGGTGAAAGTGGATGGTAAAGCAAGAGGAATCATTGCCCGAAACCTGGTTACTGGAAAAGTAGAACGCCACAGCGCCCACGCTGTTGTAATTTGCTCTGGCGGCTACGGAAATGTGTTTTACCTTTCTACAAATGCCATGGGCTCTAATGCTTCGGCATCTATGAAAGTGCACAAACAAGGTGCCTTTTTTGCGAATCCCTGCTACACTCAAATTCATCCTACATGCATCCCGGTATCTGGAGATCACCAGTCTAAACTTACACTTATGTCCGAATCGCTGAGAAACGACGGACGGATTTGGGTACCCAAGAAGAAAGAAGATGCCGAGGCAATCAGAGAAGGCAAATTGAAGCCTACTCAATTGAAAGAAGAAGACAGAGATTACTACCTGGAGAGAAGGTATCCTTCATTCGGAAACCTTGTTCCACGAGATGTCGCTTCACGAGCTGCAAAAGAGCGTTGTGATGCAGGGTTCGGAGTTAATAAAACCGGGGAGGCGGTATACCTCGATTTTGCTGCGGCAATTGAACGCTACGGAGAAACAGAAGCTAACGTTCAAAAAATTGAAAATCCGAGCAAAGAAAAAGTTCGCGAACTCGGTAAAAAAGTAGTTGCATCCAAATATGGAAACCTATTTGAAATGTATGAGAAAATTGTAGATGAGAATCCGTATGAAACGCCCATGATGATTTATCCTGCGGTGCACTACACTATGGGAGGCTTATGGGTTGACTACAATCTCATGACCACCATACCGGGATGCTTTGCATGTGGAGAAGCTAATTTTAGCGATCACGGAGCAAATCGGCTGGGAGCATCTGCACTGATGCAAGGCCTTGCAGATGGGTATTTCGTACTTCCATACACCATTGGAGAGTTTTTGGCCGACGATATTCGAACTGGACCCATTCCCACTGATACACCTGAATTTGAGAAAGCTGAGAAAGATGTGGTTGATACCTTGAATAAACTACTCAATATAAAAGGAACAAAATCAGTAGACTACTTTCATAAAAAGTTGGGTAAAATCATGTGGAACGAATGTGGGATGTCCAGACACGGGGATAGGTTGAAGAAAGCCATGCAAGATATTAAGTCCCTTAAGGAAGAGTTTTGGAATGATGTACGTGTTCCAGGTGAGCTGAATGAAATGAATTCTGAACTGGAAAAGGCTGGTCGCGTAGCAGATTTCTTAGAACTTGGCGAATTGATGTGTCTAGATGCACTTACGCGAAACGAATCTTGCGGTGGGCACTTTAGGGAAGAATATCAAACTGAAGAAGGAGAAGCTTTACGCGATGACGAAAACTATAAATTTGTCAGTGCGTTTGAATATACTGGAGATGCCAGTGATGCTAAGTTGCACAAGGAAAACCTGGAGTACGAAGCAATTGAATTGAAAACCAGAAGTTACAAATAAACCGATAGGAAAGTATGATGGATTTAACACTCAAGGTTTGGAGGCAGAAAGGCCCGGAAGCAGAAGGAAAAATGGTTTCTTACGATGTGAAGGATATCAGTCCCGATATGTCTTTCCTGGAGATGCTGGATGTATTAAATGAACAACTCATTAACAATGGCGACGATCCGGTAGCATTTGATCACGATTGCCGTGAAGGGATTTGCGGTTCCTGCAGCTTATACATTAACGGAGTGCCACATGGACCTAAGAAGCAAACAACAACTTGTCAATTGCACATGCGGTCATTTAAGGACGGTGATACTATTTATATTGAGCCCTGGAGAGCTAAGGCTTTTCCGGTAATAAAGGATTTGGTTACGGATCGCTCATCTTTTGACCGCATCATGCAATCGGGAGGATACGTCTCGGTTAATACCAGCGGAAATACACTCGACGCAAATGCGATTCCTGTTCCCAAAGAGAATGCTGATATGGCATTCGATTCCGCAACCTGTATTGGTTGCGGTGCCTGCGTGGCAGCTTGTAAAAATGCATCAGCTATGCTTTTCGCATCTGCCAAGGTCTCGCAGCTGGCCCTACTTCCTCAAGGAGAAGTTGAAGCGCGAGAACGGGTGCAAAATATGGTAGCTCAGATGGACAAGGAAGGGTTTGGAAACTGCACAGTTACTGGTGCTTGTGAAGTGGAATGCCCCAAGGGAATATCGCTCGAGAATATTGCTCGAATGAATAGAGAATATCTGAAGGCAGCACTTTCTCCCGGCAAATAAAGGCAATAGATTTTTATCTTTAAGCCCGCGAAAGCGGGCTTTTTTATGTCTGAAGAAATACTCGATTACGATAGGAGCCGAAAGGCCAGAGGAAGAACTAACGGGGCGCTGTATATCGCAGCAGTGGTTCTATTCATCTATTGGTTTATCGCAGGGATATTCCACTGGCCATTCGCAGTATTTTCCTTGCTCACTGGACTATTTCTTCTCGCTCTGGTTTCGCTGTTGAAATTTGTCAGAAATAGGAAAACAGGCTTATATCAGTTATTTTATTTTGTGGGTAAAGTTTCCCTTCTCGTGGCTATTTTTCTGAATTTCTCCCATTTTCCTTATGCCCAACTGGCAATGTGGATGGCATTTGCCGCCTTTGGGGGAGGTATCATCCTATTGTCTTTTAAGAAATAGTCCAATCAGCCACCTTCGTAGACCTTCAGCATAGACTGCAGGTGTTCTAACGTATTTGCTTCCTTTGGCTGTTTGTCCTTCCGCCAGCGCAGCATTCTGGGAAAACGCAATGCAATTCCCGACTTATGCCTGGAACTCGGAGCTATCCCTTCAAAACCTATTTCAAAAACAAGTTCGGGTTTTACCCTGCGAACCGGCCCGAATTTTTCAACTATGTGCTGCTTTACAAACCGGTCTACTTCTCTAATCTCTTTATCGGTTAATCCGCTGTATGCCTTGGTAAACGGCACGAGTTCGTCTTGATTCCAAACTGCAAAAGTGTAGTCGGAGTATAAGTTTGCCCTGCGTCCATGGCCGCGCATGGCATAAATCATTACCGCATCAATCGACATGGGATCCACTTTCCACTTCCACCAATCGCCCCTTTTTCTACCCACTTTATAGGTACTGGACTTTCTCTTTAGCATCAGCCCTTCCGCCATTAAGCTTCTACTGATGTCGCGCTTTTTTGAAATGGAAGCCCAGGTTTGCTCTTCAATAGTTTCCGATAAGATAAGCGCTTCTAGGGGGTTGGATTTTACAAGGTCGACCAAAGTTACTCTTCGTTTCTCCATGGATTCTTCGCGTAAATCCTTTCCATCGTGTTCGAGTATATCATATGCGATAAGTTTTACCGGTGAGCTCTCCAGAATTTTCTTTGTTATTCTTTTTCTTCCAATTCGAGTCTGCAAGTGGTTGAAAGTAAGGGGTGATCCATTTTTATATGCAATGATTTCGCCGTCGATAACCACATCTCTGTCTAGGTTTTCGCCCATCTCTTTAAGTTCCGGAAAGCGCTCGGTAACGAGTTCTTCGCCTCGGCTCCAGATGTAAACTTCACCGTTTCTCCTTATAAGCTGACCGCGTATTCCATCCCATTTAAACTCAATTTGCCAATCTTGTGGAGAACCAAGGTCGGAAGGTGGCATTTCCAGTGGATAGGCCAGGTAAAAGGGATAAGGCCGCGATAAATTTTCGGTTTTAGAAGATTCTAAAATGAGCTCAGTGAAACTGGTTTCAGCAGGGGTCCAGTTCCCCATTAGACGATGGCTTAGTTTTGCATCTTCTATTCCGGTGTGGGAGCTAAGTGCCTTCACCATTAATTTTTGCGAAACCCCAATGCGAAATCCACCTGTTATGAGTTTGTTGAATACAAACCTTTCTACCTTGTTCATTTCAGCCCAAGCATCGGTGATTTCGTTTCTAACTTCTTCTTCATCTTTTTTAGTTAAAGCCCTTAACTGCTCCATGCGCTGGGTTAACGATTTTTGGTCAGACATCTTGGAAGGAGGTAGAATAAGAGCAACTGTTTCGGCTAGATCGCCAACTATATAGTACGATTCTTCAAAAAGCCAGAGTGGTACGTTTGCTTCTTCCGCAGCCCACGCTCTGAGTAGCGATGTTTTTATGGGTCGTTTTGGTCGCTTTCCAGATAGCAAAGCCACGCACCAGAGCTTATCTTCTTCCAAAGCGATTTCCAGGTAGTTTACCAGAGCTTCTAGTTTTTTGGTGGTTTTGGTGGTTGAATCGAGCTCACCTATAAGCTTAGCAAAATTTTTCATTCTGACTCTGAACTTAGCGATTCACCTATTTCTGACAGTTCTCCTTCAAAAGCTGTTTTTACCACTTGGGCGTTTAGCCCGGTGCCGTTTAACCATTTGGCAAATACAGAAGAGTAACCATGTGTTGCATAAACGTTTTCAGCTCCCGACTCAATTACTGCGCGATTTAAATCTTTCCAGTCGGCATGGTCGGACAATACGAAGCCCTTATCGACATTTCTTCTTCTTCTCGCTCCTCGAAGTGCCATCCATCCCGATGCGGTAGCAGTTTTATAGGGTTTAAACTTTCTAAGCCACGAGCTTCCTAGAGCCGAAGGCGGAGCGAGAATCAATGCTCCCTTAAATCGGGATTTATCAGTTTCATTTGAGACGTACTCAGTTTTTGGAAAGGTGTAGCCCGCATTTTTCAGCGCATTGTTCGTGTGGTGTATGGCTCCATGCACAAAGATTTCTCCTATCGAAGAATCAATGTTGGCCAATATGCGTTGCGCTTTTCCAAAGGAATAGCCTAGCATGATGGAAGTGATACCTTCTTTTGCGTTTTGGATCCACCATTTATTTATAGCGCTCATCACTTCTGCCTGTGGATCCCAATTGTAAATGGGAAGACCGAATGTAGATTCAGTGATAAAGTGCGAGCATTTCACCGATTCAAAGGGTGTACTAACTCCATCGTAGCCGAGTTTGTAATCGCCAGAAATCACCCATGATTCAGATTTGTCTTCCAGCTTTATTTGAGCTGACCCGGGAACGTGACCAGCTGGGTAGAAGGTAATCTTCACCCCGTTAATGTTAATGGATTCAGCGTAATCGATGGGTTGCACAGAAATTTCTCCGAGTCGGTGTTTCATTACCGGTATGCTGTGCGGGTGGGCAAGGTAGTGTTTCATTCCACCTCTTGAGTGATCGGCATGGGCGTGGGTTATCAGCGCTTTACGCACCGGTTTCCACGGATCGATGTACACCTTGGCTTTTTCGCAGTAAAAGCCTTTCTCTGTAAAAGAGATTAATCCCATATCTGTAAAACAGTAGATGTGCAAGAAGGTTGCAACAGCATTAGGTCTGATTCAATTCGATTTTTTAGCTTCACATTCTAAATTTAATATTATGACCAATACGAGATACGATTCAGATAAAGCACCTGAACCTGTGGGATTATACCCTCACGCCCGAAAGGTGGGTGACTTACTTTTTCTAAGTGGTGTTGGACCAAGAGAGCGCGGCACGAAAAAAATTCCAGGGGTTGAGCTTTCTGACTCAAATGAGATTTTGAGCTACGACATAGAAGCGCAGTGCCAATCGGTATTTAAAAATGTTCGGCTCATTTTAGAAGCTTCTGGTTCAAGCTGGGATAACCTTATAGATGTAACGGTATTTCTTACGAATATGAAATCCGATTTCAAGACATACAATAGGGTTTATGCCGAGTATTTTAAAGACAATCAGCCCTGTAGAACTACCGTAGAGATTAGTAGTTTACCTACACCAATTGCCATTGAGTTAAAATGTATCGCTACAATTAACAAATAGATGAATAAATATAAAGCATTGGTAGTCAGGGAAACGGACGATGGTTTTACCCGCGAGATTGAAACCGTTGGGCGCGATTTTTTGCCCGATAACGATGTGTTGATCGAGGTAAAATACGCTGGATTGAATTATAAGGATGCACTGTCTGCATCTGGCAATAAAGGTGTAACTCGAAACTATCCGCATACGCCTGGCGTGGATGCCTGCGGTTTGGTGTCTGAAAGCAGGGACGAACGCTTTAAACCGGGTCAAGAAGTAATTGTAACCTCCTACGATTTGGGGATGAATACAAATGGCGGATTTGCCACTTATATTTCTGTGCCCGGCGATTGGATAATCCCCCTTCCCCAAGGTATGAGTCTAAAGGACTCTATGATTATGGGAACGGCTGCCTACACTGCGGCCCTTGCTTTGCATAAAATGGAACAATGTGGTCAAAACCCGGAAATGGGTGAAGTAATTGTAACCGGAGCAAGCGGCGGAGTGGGGTCTATGGCTGTATCTATTTTAAAGAAGGGCGGGTATCGCGTTATTGCATCAAGTGGTAAAACAGAATATTACGATTGGCTGAAAGATATTGGAGCAAAACGCTGCGTTAATCGGGAAGAAGTTTCCGACGATTCAACACGTCCCTTGCTGTCTACGGCATGGGCAGGTGCTATAGATACGGTTGGTGGAAATACCTTGTCGACCCTTTTAAAGCGCTGCGGACGAAATGGTTCTGTGGCAACTTGCGGACTAGTGGCATCCCCTGAGTTTGAAACCACTGTTTTTCCATTCATTCTAAACGGTGTGAACCTTCTCGGTATAGATTCCGCAGAAACACCGTATTCCTTGCGAAAGGAAATTTGGAAAAGACTCGCTACAGATCTCAAGCCAGACACCCTGGAGAAAATGGTGAAATGGGTGTCTCTGGAAGAAATCCCGAGTTACATGGATGAAATATTAGAGGGGGAGACAACTGGTCGGGTGGTTTGTGTCATTCAGAACCCGTAGAATCGCTAAAACAATTAGATACTTCGGTGAGCTATAATTATCTGCCTAGGTTTTATCTTAAATATCTCTATCAAATATTTCAAATCAGGTATACGATAATGCCGGTACATGGTATATGAAGAACTTTTCAACTAGCCTTTGTTCCACCGCAATACGTGTATGTTTTGCGATAGGATTTTTGTACAGTTTTTTTCTGTGCGTTCCTGCGATGGGGCAGCACCCCGATGTACACGAAGAGTCCTACCACGTACCCATTTTTGAATGGGATTGCCTTCGCTTCCTAAACGTTCGGGCCAACCCCGGCGATACAACAGCGTATCACATACACCGCAATCCAATATGCTATATCACCATTCATGGTTCTGAAGTATGGCTTGATGATGCAGGCAATGATCCCAGGAGAGTGAATCTACCCGACGCCTGGGTAGGGAGTGATCATTATAACAATGGCGATACCCTACTACATCGATTTTCTGTCGTTGGCGAGGATGCTTTATTTATTATCGCTGTAGAGCGCATGGGTCCTTGTGAATCATCATACGATAAACCTGTTGGTGACCCTTTTTACAGCGAAAACGGATTTTCGATTTACTCAGTTGATTGGGACACATACTTGAATGAAAGATATGATATTAAGTTTCCGGCAATTGTGCCCCCTCAGCCTATATATCGCGCAGGATGGGCAAAGTATGAACCCGGTTATGTTTTACAACCTGTAGAACAAGGTTCAGATCACACACACATGCCCGGAGTAGAAATTCTTTGGGTCGTAACACCTTCAAACCGTTAATAGAAGAGCATAGGATTTCTATTATTTTTTCCCTAAAAAAGGGCTCGAAGGGTTATTTCAAAATGGATGTGTTCGTCCGGGTAAGTGGAATTAAAGAACATTCAAATTCCAGAGTTTAGAAAAAAAGCAAAAAAAATCCGGAGACACATAGCCTTGTCCCCGGACTTCAACCTTAACTCAAAATTTAGAGCGAATTGGTGATGGGTTATTCCATCAGCAGTTTCATTTGCTGTTTCGCTTAACTTTCTCCCACTTGTTTTTGAATTTTTTGTTTTGAGCCTTCACATAGTACTCGTCCCAAAGGGGTGTCATTCCCCCGTAAATTTTATTCGACTTAAGGCTCATCCTAACTTTATTTAAATCTTTCAGCATGGCTTTATTTATTAGTGATAATAATGCGTTTTTCGCTTTCCAAGATGCGGTATTCGAAACCCGAAGGAAGACAAACAATATCTAGTACTTCATTGATTGGTTGATGAATATCAAATTGGCCAGAGTATTTTGTTTTGCGCTCCAGGTCGTAAGAAATGGTGTAACCCAAACTTTCTTCTAACGTGCGAAAAACATCTTCTATATCGGCATTTTTGAAAACGAGGGATTCTTTCATCCAAGAATCAATGCGATCTGTTTGAATTGCAGAGATCGCCAATTCTTTGCCGAAGAGTTGCGTTTTTTTGCCGGGGGATAAGATGACTTCTGAAGTTTCCGTTTTGTCTGTTACGCGAACCTTTCCCGTTTTACAAGCTACAGTAAAATCATTTTCAAACGTGGATACATTAAATGAAGTGCCTAATACTTCTACTTTGCCATTGGGGGTCTGTACTGTAAATTTCCCGCCTTCAGTTACTTCAAAAAATGCTTCTCCACTTTTCAACTTCACTGATCGGTTGAAGTACCAAAGCAGGCTATTATAGGAAACTGCAGTGTTTTTATTCAAGGTAACTTCAGATCCATCTGGAAGATTCATAGATGCAATGGTCTGATTAGACTCTATTTCAGATGCACTTAAAATGATGGCCGAAACGGATACGAGAATTGCGATGACCGCAGCAGCTGCCGCGTAGCGGATGTAACGAACTCCAACCCTAGAAGAAATACTGCGAACCTCTGCAGTTTCGATCCTGTTTTTCACTTCCGGCCAGACTTCTTCTTTCGTTTTTGTGAAAGGCAATCTATTTTCCTTCAGACAGGAATTCAATTGCTCTTCTGTGGTATGCTTTGCGTTCAAATTTCTTGATTTTTGTTTTCAAATACGCAGTACATCACATATACACCGAGGTACTTAAATTCCCTACCTAGAAAATTATTGAACGACAATTGTTTCGCTCTTCCCATTAAAATTCGTGAACACCCCCAATCCGTTTTCAATATTAGAAGGAGCTGCTGAAAATGTTCCAGGAGAGTTGGTTTCGTAGATCCGAGCGTACTCCTCATTTACGGCAGTAACGTAGATTTCATATTCCCCGTAGTGAGAAAAGTGACTGCTTTTTAATTCTACCGTGTGATTTTGATGGATGATTCGAAAAGGATTTTGAGAAGCTTCGGCATTGTTTGCATTGTTGATTGGAACTGGGTTTTGATCCAAGTTTTTAACGAAAATGCAGTACCCTTGGACGTTTTCTACCGGATTCCAAGAAATTGTTGCAAGTGTCGTTTCATCATCGCCAGGTATGATTGAAACATACTCTGCACTTACTTCAAGATTGCTGATAGATTCCGGCATTTCACTGTAAGCCTTATAGGTTCGCCCCTGGTAGATAATTTGCAATTTAGACTCGCCATAATCAACCGGCATAAAACTCGTATCGCTTTGCACATATCTACCGGCTATTTCGGGATGAGATGTTAATACAAACTCCTGGTTGTCTTGGTAGATTTTTACTTGGGCTGCAGACACAGGGAGAGGTGTGGAATTTCCATCTTCGTGAATCTTCGAAATTTTAACATGATCTATAGGCAGTCCGGCGTAGACGTAAGCTTCCACAACGAGTTTCTTTGATAGATCATTCTCATCTGAAGAATCGTCTTTGGCGCAACTTGTTAAGAGAATAAAACTCAGTAAACCAAACGCGAAAGGGCTTGTAATAAATCTCGTCATATCTTTAACTTCAAAAAAATGGAAGGGGTGAGTCCAAGTGAGAGCACGTTTCTTTGTCCAAGCGTATAAAAATCACTATCCGACTCGGGGATAGTGAAATAATCGATGTATTTGATGCTCTCATTATTGTAAACATTGTAAATCGAAAGACCTGCTTGAAAAATGCCCTTTTTAAATGGCACTGTATAACTCAGTCCCAAATCTAATCTGTGATACCAATCCAGCCGGGACGAATTAATGGCTCCTGTGCTCACAAATTGTTCTTCTTCGCCATTTGGCAAGGACACAATAAAAGTTCCCAGAACTGGTGTGTAAGGTCTTCCGCTAGCTACTACAAGTCCCGCTGAAAAATCCCACCTTTTCCATTCAAAATTATAAACTGCGTTTAATTCGTGTTCCGAAAAGCCCGAGCTTCTAAAGAAATTGCCAGCGTTAATATCTGGGTATCGCGATTGGGCATTTAGATAAGTGTATCCCAATATGATGTTTTGGTTTCTGAAGGATCGCTTCAATAGAAAGTCTATTCCAAAGACTCTCCGATCTCCATCCACAGCAAATTGTTCTAGGTTTCCCGTGGGATTTCCGAACTCTGGAAACAAGAATTCTACACTGCCACTTTCGTCTTTGAAATACCCCTCCACATCCATTTCCCATTTCATAAATTCAAGGGTTGCTCCAACAATATAATGGCTGCTTCTAAGTATCGGAACAATTCCATCCCTTGCCAACGTCCATGTTTCGGGAACGCTGAGGTATAAGCTTCTTTCGTTGAGTCTTCTGATAAACTGGTGATGGATTCCATAAGCAGCTTTTAAGTTGAAACCTTCTTTTACTTTATAAGATGCCGATGCTCTGGGTTCCAGGAGGATTTCACCTATTTCGCTGTACGCTGTGGCGCGGAGACCAGCTTTGATCTGCCAGTTTCCGAACCGCCTTTCCAAATCGGCGTATATCGCATTAAAGTCAGCCGAGTCTAAAGAATCCTGAAGGATAGAAATTTGATTTTGCGACTGAAGTTTGAGGTCGTACTGCGTGCGCCAGAATCCAAATTCCACGCCGTAATTCTTATCAATTGCCCAGGTATTGTCTAACCGAAATGTTTGATCTGTGATCTCGGTGCGTTGCTCGAAAATTAGGGTGCTCAATAAGGTATCAGTTCCGGAGAGAAAGAAATCTTCGGCAGCTGATAGGTTACTCGAATAGTTGGAAAGGCCATAGCTTAGATTTGATGAAAATCGTTTGTTCCATTTTCGCGCCCATTGTGCCGAACCGCCTGTATTTCCCCAGTTGGTGTCGTCTTCCGACCTCCGTGAAAGGTCCTGGAAACTTCCAAAAAATGTATACTGTAGTTCGTCTTGACTTCGGTAAAGACTTATAGAGATATCATCTTTTGTACTCGGTCGAAAATTGAATTTGGCATGCAGGTCAAAATAATCGTATTCAGGCTCTTCATCTGAATCGAAAACATCGGTGTTATTCTCCTCGGTGTTTGGAATGCTTGAGTTGAAGAGGTTATTGAACATCTTGCGATAAGTGGGAGTTTGAAGTACATCGGTAAACGATTTTCGGAAGGCGAACACCAGGCTTGCCTTGTTTTTTACCAATGGTAGTTCAGCAACAACACTCGCGCTGAGCATATTGGCGTCTATCTGCAAACTTGGTTCGGATTTGTTTCCATCAATTCCAGTTACATTGATTATTCCACTTCCGCGACTTCCGTATTTAGAACTAAAGCCGCCCTTCAAAACTTGAACATTTTTCACCACATTTGAGTTGAACGCGGTGAGAAAGCCGTAAAAGTGATCGATATGATAAATGGGAATACCGTCGAAAAGCACCAGATTTTGATCACTGTATGCTCCCCTGATTTGAATTCCCGAACTTGCATCGGTTCCGCCTTGTATGCCGGGAAATCGGCGCAGTGCCGAAAACAAATCGTTCTCACCGAGGTTGGGAAGTTTCGATATTTGTTTGGGATTAAAAGTGATTTGACTGGTGTTCCGATCTACACTTATTATCTCTGGTGTTTCGGCTGAAACTTGGACTGATGGTAGGTTTCTTTCCTGGGGTAACATTTTTAGAAGGAGCGGTTGGTCGATATCGATATCTCCCAGATATACCGAAAGGGGCTTATAGCCCAAATAAGTTACGGTAAGATTTAAGGTGTCGGATGGGAGATTCAAAAGTGTGAATTTTCCATTGCTATTTGATAGCGTTGCCTGATTGGCCTTTTTGAG
>Ga0102929_1001507_pt1 | contig 13906 bp, 13 predicted proteins | sample SalPonR1_B_D2_MG_FD_78510 | JGI IMG/M metagenome (GOLD analysis project Ga0102929, IMG submission 78510) | Salt pond soil microbial communities from South San Francisco under conditions of wetland restoration - Salt Pond MetaG R1_B_D2_MG | ecosystem: Environmental > Aquatic > Marine > Intertidal... | reverse complement strand
TTTTTCTCGTGCTTTTCTTTCTTCTGTTCCCATATTTTTCTTATATAATGACTGGCGTTCATAAAGTGACCAAAGTTAATAATCTGTATTACGATTACCAACTGTTTTTTGTTGCGTCCTTTTGCTCCCGGTTGTGCAGATCCCCAATAACGGTATAGAAGCTGATGCTTTGGATGAACAAATTTTCCCTTACCTTAAGCGATTCACTTTCATCCGAATCCAATTAAATTTTAGTGAATAAGCGAACGCTGGTAGAACTTTCATTATTTATCGTGGCCATCATTTGGGCCTTGAATTTCTCTATCATCAAAAGCAGCCTGACAGAGATAGATCCCCTGAGCTTTAACGGGCTTCGTTTTGTATTTGCCGCCGCCATTATCTGGCTAGCCCTATTCTGGAAAAAGCAGCAGTTCCGTATCCCCCGAAAAGACTGGCTGCCCCTGTTGGGAATGGGGCTTCTCGGCAACCTGGTGTACCAGGGCCTGTTTATCATAGGAATTGATTACACCCTCTCTGCCAATGCCGCTGTCATGCTGGGGACTATTCCTATCTGGGTGGCGCTCTTCTCTCATTTCTTCAACCTGGAAAGGATGAATATCTTTAAATCCATAGGCGTGCTTTTTGCATTCGGGGGTATCGTGTTTATCATTTCCGGGGGAAGTAAAGGTTTTTCGTTCGGATCGGATACCTTCCTGGGCGATATTATCATCATCCTGGCCGCAATGGTATGGGGCGGGTTTACCATTCTCTCCAAACCCTTTCTCAACAGATATACCCCCATTCAGTTTTCAGCTGTCATGTCAAGCATCGGATGCGTGGTTCTATTTCTTATCGGGCTGCCCAGCATGACAACCATAGAGTGGACCGGGGTTTCCTATGCAGCCTATGGCGGCGTGATTTATAGCGGCCTCCTCTCTATCGGTGCGGCTTATATCATATGGAACTACGGGCTGCAGACGGTGGGTGCGGTACATACGGCAACGTATCAGAATCTTGTGCCGGTTATGGGACTGATATTTGGGGTCGTGCTTCTGAATGAACAGCTCACCCTGCTGCAGTATTTCGGGTCGGCCCTTGTAATCGCCGGAATTGTCCTGGCAAGATGGAAAAAGAAAAAATCACAAGTAGCAAATGACAAATCTCAAACAAGCACCAATATTTAAAGATTAAAATTTAAACATTGGATTTTGCCTGTTATTTGATGCTTCGAATTTGTGGTTTAAATTCTTGTCCCTCCGCTTAACAGGTAGAGAATGGCCATTCTTACTGCCACACCGTTGGTTACCTGGCTGAGAATGATAGACCGGTCGCTGTCGGCTACTTCACTCTCCATTTCAACACCGCGATTTACCGGGCCCGGGTGCATGATCGTGAAATCGGGATATTTCTCAAGATGCTCCATTTTGATACCGAACTTTTCGTGATATTCGCGAATGCTGGGAAAGAGTTCGGTTCCGGTATCCTGTCGCTCCAGCTGTATGCGCAAAGCCATGGCTATGTCACACCGTGATAGCGTATCCTCCAAATCATAAGAGACGTCAACTCCCAGGTCCTCAACAAAGACGGGCATAAAAGTCTTGGGGCCGCAAACCGTTACTTTGGCGCCCAGCTTATTAAGGCCGATAATATTCGAACGCACCACCCTGCTGTGAGAAATATCACCGATGATGGCTACGTGCCTGCCCTCCAAATCAGGATAAACCTGCTGCATGGTAAACATATCGAGCAGTGCTTGTGTGGGGTGCTCGTGCGCACCGTCACCGGCATTGATAATTGCCGCATCGACCACGCGGGTGAGGAAATAAGGCACTCCGGGACTTTCGTGCCTTACCACAACCATATCTATTTTCATTGAACTGATGTTCCGGATGGTATCCTTGAGCGTCTCTCCTTTCTTTACGCTCGATGAACCGGTTGAGAAATTCACCACATCCGCACCCATGCGCTTTTGGGCCAGCTCGAAAGACAAGCGGGTCCGGGTACTGCTTTCATAAAAGAGGTTGACGATGGTTTTGTCACGAAGCGTTGGCACTTTGGGAACCGGCCGATCCAGAATTTCACGAAAATACTTGGCCTGCTCCAGCACAAAGAGAATGTCTTCTCTCGAATATTCTTTAAGGCCAAGCAGATGCTTTTGAGAAAAATCGTATTCGCGGATGTCGGTATTCTCAGCCATCACGATTCGTCATTATTAGGGTTCTGTACCACATAAACGGCATCTTCATCATCCAGCTCTTTCACTTTAACCCTGACCTCTTCCTTGATATGGGTGGGCAGCTTGATACCAACATAGTCTGCACTGATGGGCAGCTCCCGGTGCCCCCTATCAACCATGGCACAGAACTTAATGCTGTTAGGCCTGCCGTAGCTCATCAGGGCATCCATCGCAGAACGAACCGTACGCCCGGTATAGAGTACATCATCTACCAGGACAATATCCCGCTCGTACAAATCGAAAGGAATTTCAGTGACTTTAACTTCCGGCATTTTCAGCTTGCTTCGAAAGTCGTCACGATAAAAAGTGACATCCAGAACGCCGAAATCAACATCCAGGTTGAAATCTTTTAAAATAATTTCTTTAATTCGCTTGCCAATATAAACACCGCGCGTCTGCATGCCGATGATTGCGAGCCTGGAGGGATCGTCATGCGGTTCCAGAAACTGGTGGGCAAATCGCATATAAGTGCGATTCAGATCATCCGCAGACATGATTTTAGCTCTATTCAAACGAAGGTACCTTATACTGTGTTTTCCGGGTGAAGCCTGTTAAGCTGCATGAATTTATGGAATGCATCATAGGAACTCAATTCATTATTTGCCAAACCGGTTTAATCAGAAGATAACACACGGCACTGACAAAATTATTACTTTCGCAATATGAACAAAGCTTTTTTTCTCGATCGCGACGGGACCATAAACGTGGATTATAATTTTGTTCACACCCCCGAGGAGTGGACCTGGTGCAGTGGAGCCATAGATTCCATTCGCCGCCTCAATGAGTCCGGCTTCAAAGTGATTGTAGTCACTAACCAGTCCGGAATCAGCCGCGGGCGATACAGTTCGGAGCAGGTTGAACGCCTTCACGACTGGGTAGACCGTGAACTGCTAAAAGCCGATGCCCGAATTGATGACTGGTATATCGCACCGCATCATCCCAAACACGACCCCGACCCTGCCCGCTTTCCCAAGGAGGACCGAAAACCCGGCAAGGGCATGTTTAAGAAGGCGTCTGAAAAGCACGATATCGATTTCAGCGTTTCCTTCATGGCAGGCGACAAGATCACTGACTTGAAACCGGCCGTTGAATTAGGTATTACCCCCTTCTTTATCCGGTCGAGGCATGAACCGAAGCAGGATGGGGACTGGCTTGAAAGTCACGAAATCCCCTCTTACGACACATTGCAACAGGCATTAAATGATCAGTTTGAATTATGAGTACACTAAGCAACAAAGGTAGTGAAGGTATAAAAACAAGCATGGTATCCATTGACTTCTGGGATACCCTCGTTGACGCCGCTGTCGGCGGAAAGGAACGGCGCAAGATACGCTTTGATGCACTGTGTGAAATATCCCAGGAATATGTTACTGAAATGCCGACTGCCCAGATAGAGGCGGCTACCAAAGAGGCGTCGGATGAGTTTAACAGGATATGGTTCAAACAGCAACGAACACCAAAAACGGAAGAGCTGGTGAATACTATCCTAAATACATTGGGCATACCCGCCACTAAAAAAGAGATGGGCTACTTGGTCAATGTTTTTGAGGAGTCGCTGCTCGACGGCCAGCCTGCAATTCTGGATGGTGCAGGGGAGGCCATTGAAGCACTGTCCGGGAATTACAGACTGACCCTGATTTCCGATACCATGTATTCACCCGGCAGGGTTATCCGCAATTTTCTTGAAGACCACTCACTGCTTGATCATTTCGACTCTTTTCTTTTCAGTGACGAGGCAGGATACAGCAAGCCGAACCCGAAGGCCTTCTATAAGATGCTGGAGGATACGGGCTGTGAAGCTGAAGGGTCGTATCATATTGGCGACCGCCTAAATACGGATATCGCCGGGGCTAAAAAGGTCGGCATGCATGCCATCTTATTTACCGGCATATCCATGAAAAGCAACGGCTCTGATCCCGCCGCAAATGCCGAACCGGACCATGAATGCAACAACTGGCATGAAGTTCAAGAATTGCTTCTTTAGTACCACTTTGCTTTACCAAGCGTCCACGCTTGGTAAATTGCTAGTTCAAAGTTATACCCAGGGGATTCTTGAGATTTGCACTGCTATAGTAAAATTTTGTTGGGTCATCGACAAAACCTGCTCTTACCGGATTATTATGTACATAGTCTACTTTCTGTTCGATAACCTGATTACTATAAAGTGCTACAGGATAACTGCCGTTTTGCCAGAACTGATGATACCTATTCCCAATATTTTTTTGGCCTGCTTTCCGGAAAGATTCCAACATCCATTCAGTTCGGCTTTCTGATTGATTATTTGCAATCAGTTTTAAGATTTCTTTCGAAGTATAGGTTTTGAAATCCCTAATTATGCCAGGTAAAGATTCTTCTGTTTTTACAATGAGGTGCAAATGATTGGTCATTAGCACAAAAGCAAAAATTTTCAAACCCTTTTCTTTTTGACAATAATTTAGATTTTCAATTATAAAATCATTATAAATTCTTCTTGTAAAAACATCTATCCAGTCAACAACTGTTAAAGTTAAAAAATTAAGTTCTTCTGAATAGGTTATTCTTTTCATGATTCACAGAACTCCAAGCGTGGACGCTTGGATGAGCATTGTTTTTGTAAGCATTGTTGGATGAGTCTGGTTAAATGAGATTTAGTTGGATTTTTTGGCTGCACTAAACCAATATTTGATTTTTAACCAGGTCCAATAACTGTAAGACTGATAACTAAAGCATTCCTTACAAAGATTTAGATGCTAGCCGAAAGAAGTTCAAGAATTGCTTCTTTAGTTCTATGCCGTACCAAGCGTCCACGCTTGGTACATTGCTAGTTCAAAATTATATCTAAGGGATTCTTAATATTTATACTGAAGGTACCTTAGTGGCAACTAATACACTTTTATTTGCGCCCTACTCTTGCTACCTTTGCACCGAGTTTAGAAACTAAAGGATAAACTGATTCTTACCGATTTATTATGAAAATTCACGAGTATCAAGCCAAAGAGATTTTAAAAGATTACGGAGTCGCCGTACCTGCCGGAGTAGCTGCAGAAAGCGTTGACAAGGCCGTTGAAGCGGCAAAAGAAATGAAAGAAGGCGGCACATCCCTTTTTGTAGTTAAAGCCCAGATTCATGCCGGCGGACGAGGCAAGGGAAGAACCAAAAACAGCGACGCCAAAGGCGTAATTCTTTGCAAGAGCATTGACGAAGTGCGGGAAGCTGCCGAGTCTCTGTTGGGCGATACCCTGGTAACCATTCAAACCGGTGAAGAAGGGCAAAAAGTTAAAAAGATTTATGTAACCGACGGCGTGGATATCGAGCAGGAGTTCTATCTCGGCATCCTGCTTGACCGGGCCAAAAGCAAGAACGTTATCATGGTCTCCACCGAAGGCGGGGTTGAAATCGAAAAAGTTGCTGAAGAGACTCCCGAAAAAATTATCAAGGAGTGGGTTGAACCCGGAATGGGACTGCAGCATAACCAGGCCCGCCACCTGGCCTTTGCCCTGGGGCTGGAAGGCGATGCCTTCAAGAAGGCCGTTAAATTTATTATGGCACTTTATAACTGCTACGTTGAAACGGATGCCAGCCTGGTAGAGATCAATCCATTGGTACTGACCCCCGGCGGCGATGTCTTTGCTCTTGATGCCAAGATGACCTTCGATGACAATGCACTCTTCCGTCACAAAGATATTCAGAAACTGCGCGATGAATCAGAAGAAAATCCGGCAGAACTCGAAGCGTCCAAGCACGGACTGAACTACATCAAGCTTGACGGCAACGTAGGCTGCATGGTTAACGGTGCCGGACTTGCGATGGCGACCATGGATATTATCAAACTATCCGGCGGCGAGCCAGCCAACTTCCTGGACGTGGGCGGAGGCGCCAACGTTGATACCGTTAAAAACGGTTTCCGAATTATCCTGGAAGATCAAAATGTAAGAGCAATCCTAATCAACATCTTTGGCGGCATAGTACGCTGCGACCGTGTAGCCAATGGTATTATTGAAGCGGTCAAAGATCCGGAAATAGCCAAAAAGGTAGAAAACGTACCGATCATTGTTCGCCTGCAAGGTACCAACGCCGAAGAGGCCAAAGAGATCATTGATAACTCAGATCTCAATGTGATCTCTGCCGTACTGCTTAAAGAGGCAGCCGAGCAGGTCTCTAAGGTACTGGCAGCCTGATTACTGACTCCTGATTATTTATTTATAATCATCTTTAAAAACCCTGTGCGAATTACCCTCGTACAGGGTTTTGCAGTATGTTGGGACTGCTATAGCATAAATACCATTTACGGTATGCTCAGAGGCCATTTACCAGTATCAGTAACCTCAGTCTTAATAATTTTTTAATCGATGTGCCGGCAAAGCGCCCACTTTTATAAAGAACTGCCCCTGCTCGACGATTTTTCAGCAGCCTCTGATATAGATCACTATCATGAAATGCCTTCTGACTGGTATATCGTTGCCACAGACATTGTCAATTCAACCGCTGCCGTCCGGGATAAAAACTATAAAAGCGTCAATATTCTCGGTGCTTCGCCCATAGCGGCGATACTCAATCTGACCGACCGAAATTCCATCCCTTTTGTCTTTGGAGGTGACGGAGCCTTTATCTGCATTCCGCCCGAGCTTGTTGATTCCTGCCGGGAAATACTTTCGGCATGCAGGAATATCGGCTTTAAGTCCTACGGTTTGGAACTGCGGGCTGCCATCATTCCGGTTTCCTATCTGTATGAGATGGACAAACCATTGAAAATAGCCCGATTCAAGACTTCCGATAATTTTGTGCAGGCTTTGTTTATGGGTGAGGCCATTGCCTATTCCGACTACCTTCTCAAGTGCGACGATAAAAAATATGAACAGTTTCATGTTTTGGAAGCCGAACATTCCCCGCAGGTGAATTTCGAAGGCCTCGAATGCCGGTGGAAGGAAGTCAGGCATAGCGACAAGGAAGTCATCACCCTTCTGGTCTATGCCAAGCCCGGCCGGGACGGTGACACTGCTTCAGTTTATACCGAGGTCATACAAAAACTTAGAGACCTGTTCGGTTTTGACTTTGGAACAAACCCCATAGATCCCGCGGCCCTGAGCATGAACTTTTCCATCTCTGAACTCATGGGCGAAACCAAGCTACGTACTTTCGGCATGGGACTGATAGAACGCTGGAAGTATATAATAAAAACCCAAATGGAGATCCTGACCGGCAAAGTGTTTATGAGATTGGGTTACAGGAGCTCTAAAACAGACTGGAGCCGCTACAAAAGCGACCTTTCGCTCAATTCCGATTACCGGAAATTTGACGACATGCTCCGGGTTGTCATCACCGGAAAAACAGAACAGCGAAAAACGCTGGAAAAGTATCTTGACGGGCTATTTGAGGCGTCAAAACTGGCCTACGGCATTCACGTTACTGATGCGGCCATGGTTACCTGCATGGTATTTGAGTATCACCGGGATCACATTCACTTTGTTGACGGAAGCAACGGTGGCTATGTTATGGCTTCCAAACAGCTGAAAGAGCAAATAAAGGTACTGGACGAAACCTTACAGGATTAAAAAGCGCTATAGAATCAGCTTACCGGCTGTTTCATCAGCTCACTTTTTACTTTTTTGTAATAGTCTTCGTAGCGTGTAACAATTTTACTCATTTCAAATCGCTCAGCCTGTTTGCGGGCGTTTCTGGATAGCTCTTCGTGATGCTCTTCATCCTGTAAAATATCAACCGCATGTTTTGCCATGCATTCAATATCATCCAGGTCGCAGAGATAACCGGTTTCCCCATGTACATTCACTTCAGGAAGCCCGCCAATATTGGTGCTGATTACAGGCACGCTGCAGCTCATGGCTTCCAGTGCCGCAAGACCGAAAGTCTCTGAACCGGAAGGAATCAGGAACAGGTCGGCAATAGAAAGTATCTCTTCCACATTTTCCTGCTTCCCTAAGAAACGCACCTGATCACATATTTTTAACTCACGGCACCGGCGTTCTGCGCGCTGCCGGTCGGGACCGTCGCCTACCAGCAATAGTTTTGCTTTAATATCATTCTTAAGAACCTCATGAAACACAGAAATCACTTCCGGTACCCGCTTCACTTCACGGAAGTTTGAAACGTGCACCACAATCTTTTCCCCGTCCGGACATATTGCCTTTTTAAAATGCGTCTTATTCGACTTTTTGAATCGATCCAGATCAATAAAATTAGGTATTACTTCAATATCCTTCTTTATGTCGAAACGCTTATAGGTTTCCTCTTTTAGATATTCAGATACCGCGGTCACGCCGTCACTCTGGTTGATAGAAAAATCTACCACGCTCTTGTAGCTGGCGTCACTGCCAACCAAGGTAATATCCGTACCATGCAGGGTGGTTATGATGGGAATATTCGCTGCCCTTTCGCCTAATATCTGTTTGGCCAGAAAAGCACTTGTTGCATGAGGGATGGCGTAGTGAACATGAAGAACGTCGATTCCTTCAAACTCAATCATATTCGCCATCTGATTGGCCAAAGCCAGATCATAAGGCGGATATTCGAATAACGGATAGGAATTTATATTAACCTCGTGGTACGAAATATTGGTCTGAAAAGTATCCAGCCGCGCCGGACGGGCATAACTGAGTATGTGCAGGTTGTGATCTCGCTGTACCAGCCCTTTGGCAAGTTCGGTAGCAACGACGCCGCTGCCTCCAAATGTTGGATAACAGACAATGCCAATATTCATAATAAAGGTAACTTAAGTTGTTTCAATTTCTAACGCTCACCACCCGGTGGGTATTGTTAATGCTGATAGCCTAACCAATGATACTGCCGGATAAATTCCCAATCTAAGCAATTAGGTGCAAAGTATTTGAACCCTTATATTATAGAGTTTTGAAAAATCGCTCGAAAGCGGTTTACTGTTACATTATGTCACTGAATTAATAAACCGACAAACCTACTATGGCAGGGCATTCCAAATGGGCCAATATAAAGCATAAAAAGGCCAAAGAAGATAAAAAGCGAGCTAAGATATTCAACAAACACCTCAGGGAAATTACCGTAGCAGCGCGCGAAGGAGGCGGTGATCCCGAAATGAATGCTCGTCTTGACACGGCTATTGAAAATGCTAAAAGTGATAATGTACCAAAAGATAATATTGAGCGTGCCATAAAGAAAGGCACCGGCGAGCTCGATGAAGGCGAGGGCCGTTACGAAGAAGCAACCTATGAAGGCTACGGTCCCGGCGGCATTGCCTACTTTATTGAAGTTACCACCAATAATTATAACCGTACAGTCGGTGAAATCCGCCACATTTTTACCAAGCACGGTGGCAACCTCGGCACCGACGGTTCCGTTGGGTACCTTTTCGAACAGAAAGGCATGATTCGCGTAGAGGCAGAAGACCATGACGAGGAAGAGTTTATGCTTGACGCGATTGATGCCGGGGCGGAAGAGATTAAGCCCGATGAAAATTTCTTTGCCATTACGACCGGCCGGGAGTCGATGTATGAGGTCAAGGACAGACTTGAAGAACAGGGTTATGAAATTGACTCAGCCGAGCTCGTTCGCATCCCCATGACGGAAGTCAAGGTTGATGAAGGAACGGCCCTGTCTAACTTCAAGCTGATGGAAAAATTTGAAGACAATGATGATGTATCCGACGTGTTTACAAATATGAAAATGGACGAGGAGACGCTGGCCATTGCCGAGAACATGGACTGATTTGTAACAATTTCTCTGTAAAAAATTCGTTTAAAGCAGGGAAACCAATACATTAGCCTTCATGTTTAGTCCTTATAGATTGCAGAAATTAACTTTGTGACCATGAACAGAATCTTAGTATTACTTATTGGAATATTCCTGCTGGGAGCATCCCTGAATGATGCCCGTGAGGCAAATAATGCATACCGCAACGGGGAGTATGCAAAGGCTATTGAGCTTTATAAAAAAGCTATAGAGCAGAATCCGGAAAATACCAAGCTCTATTACAACCTTGGGAATGCCCTGGCCAAAGATGGCAAGACCGAAGAGGCTATTCGCTTTTTCGAGCAGTTTAAAGCCATGACGGAAGACCCTGAGCAGCGGGCCATGGCTGACTATAATATTGGCAATATCTATTCCGAGACTAAAAAATGGGATAAAGCCGTAAACCATTACAAAAATTCACTGCGCTATCAACCACTGGATCAGGATGCCAAGAATAATTACGAGATTGCAGTCAAAAAGAAAGAGGAAGAGCAGAACCAGGAGCAACAACAGCAGCAGAATTCAGACAATCAGCAGAATCAACAGCAGCAAAATAAGCAGCAGCAACAAAATCAGGATCAGCAGCAGAACCAAAACCAGCAACAGCAACAACAGCAGCAAAACGAACAGCAGTCTCAGCAGAATCCGCAGCAACAGCAGCAGTCCACCCAGATAAGCAAGGCGGAAGCCGAGAAGATTTTAAAAGCCCTGGAGCAAAAAGAAAAAGAACTTTTAAAAGAGTTTAAAAAACAGAAAACCGAGTCGAGCAACAGTACCAATGAAAAGGACTGGTAAGCCTTTCACAATATTTCTCTTATTACTCCCCCTGTTTAGCATTTTTGCCGGCAACAGCCGGGCACAATCGGCAGATATTAATGTCGTGGCCACTGTTTCCCAAACCACCGTCTATACCGGTGAAAGAATAAGTTTGTCTGTGGAAGTAAGCGGCGATTTCAATAATGTATCGAGGCCAAGCCTGCCCGAATTCACCGGCTTCCGGCTGCTCAGCAACAATCCTTCCACCTCACGGAGCTATAGTTTCGTGAACGGCAAAACGAGCTCTTCATACACCTACTCCTACTATCTCATTGCCCGGGAAAAAGGCACTTATACCATCCCCTCTATTACAGTTAGTATTGATAGTAAAGAATTTACCACAGATCCCATTGATGTTGAAATAGTAGACCGGAACAGCTCTGCAAACGAACCCGGCTCGGATTCCAGGCCGGAAATCTTTCTGCGCATGGAGGTATCCGACACCAACCCTGTACCGGGGCAGCAGCTCATTACCGATGTAATCCTCTACTTCAAAGACGGACTTGAGGTTAACTCCTATCAGCCCGTGCCCGGCTGGAAAGCAGAGGGATTCTGGAAAGAGGAATTGGAAAATACCGAAAGGCCACGGGCCGAATCGACTATCATAGACGGCGTTCGATACCGTAAAGCCCGGCTGCTGCAGTTTGCCCTTTTCCCGACTAAAACCGGCGAACTCAGTATCAGTCCCTATGAAATTATTGTATCAGTGCGTGCGGCATCCTCGAGGGAGGATCCCTTCAGCAGTTTCTTTGGTGGGTTTGGATCTAACCAGCGACAGGTTGAATTGAAAACCGATCCACTTAAGCTGAATGTGGAACCTCTCCCGGACATTGACCCCGCCAGCTATACCGGGGCGGTAGGCTCTTTCAGAATTAATCGGAAAATAAGCACCAGAGAAGCCGTTGTCGGCGAATCCATTGAAATTGAAACGACTATCCGCGGTACCGGAAATGTGCCTTTGATAACCAAGCCCGAATACGAATTGCCCGATGGACTTGAAATATATGATCCCCAGCAGGCTTCTTCCCTGAACCGTCGAAACCAGCAAATTAGCGGTTCTAAGGTATTTACCGATATCGTAATTGCCCGCACACCGGGCAGCTATACCATCCCCCAAGCAACTCTGGCCTATTTTGATCCCTCACGTAATCAATACATCAGGGAGAGTCTGCCGGCCCTGACATTTTCCGTAAACAGCGATCCCAATGCGCAGGCATCAACCGATCAGCCCATGACCTTTTCAGTTAAACCGGTTACAGGCCTTGCAAGCTGGACTTCCGATTCCCCTGCTAAACTGGCCGGGCAATGGTGGTTCTGGGCGGGTATACTATTTCCGATGCTGGTGCTGGGAGTCGCCTACTGGCAGAAAACCTATAGGGACAAAATGACAAACAATACCGCTTTCGCCCGGTCTAAAAGAGCTTCCTCAATTGCAGAAGAACGGCTTGCCAAAGCCATCGAAAAGTCGGAAGGGGGAAATATCAGGGAAGCCTACAACCTGCTGCAAAAAGCATTGACCGGTTATATAAGCGACAAGCTGAACTTACCCGAAGCCGGACTTTCCAATCAGAGCTACATATCAGCCCTTCAGGATGAAGGAGTGGATATGGAACTGCTCAAAAATATTCGGATGCTGCTTGACAAGTGCGCAACCATAAGCTATGCTCCCGACAGTTCCCACGCCTATTTGAAATCACATGTCGGGCTGGCACAAAGTATTCTCGAGAAATTGAAAAAAGAACTGTAAGAATTTACCTGAACAACACTCAATCATGAAACGAATCGGTACCGGCCTGCTTTTTGCAGTTTTTATGATGCATGCTTCCCTGGGCCTTGCGCAGGAAAACGCGCAGCCCATTTTTGACCGCGGTAACGATGCACTGGTTGCCGGAAATTACCTGCAGGCGGTCACTGCCTATAAAGAGCTTGAAAGCCGTAATATGATATCAGGAGCCCTGTTCTTAAACATGGGCATCAGTTATGTGCAGCTGGATTCACTGGGTAAGGCAAAATATTATTTTATTAAGGCTTCACGCTTTGAGGAAACGGAAGAGGAGGCAAACAGGGGCCTGGACTTTGTGGAACAGCGTTTCAGCCGTCAATCAGCCGTACTGCCCAAACTGCCCTGGGACAAAGCTGTAGACTGGCTTAAACTGAATATGGGTGCTTCTTCCCTATTAGGAATCGGAATTATTCTTTTGAATATTGGCATCCTCGCTTTTGTGAGCACCTGGTTCTGGGTACCATATGAGAAACCGGTGCAGCGTTCCGGACTGGGAGCATCTGCAATCGGTCTTTTAATAGTTTTTTTAAGCTTTTATGTTCAGTACGTTAGCCAGCGCTACAGTGAAGCCGTGATGGTTCACCGTCAGACGAATGTAGTGGAACAGCCGCAAGAAGACGCTGCGGTTGTGAGCCAGGCCTATGAAGGATACACCTTCACCGTGGATGAATATCGCAGTGAAGAACAGCAAGGCTGGAGCTATGTTCGCATGAGCAACGGTTTGTACGGCTGGATTCCCAATAATGAAATCAAGGTTTTATAATTAATAACCGCAGTTTAACATGGATCAAAACAGGTCCTTTCTGATGCGGTGAAACAAAAATAGAGATATGTCTAAAGTTCAAGATTATATAGATTCGCATAAAGATCATTTCAAAGAAGAGCTGTTTGAACTGCTACGCATTCCCAGTATAAGCACCAATTCCGAGCACAAGAAAGATGTTTTGGATGCGGCCCGCTACCTCGTCGATCGTCTAAACGACCTGGATCTTGACCGGGTGGAATTATTTGAAACCGATGGAAATCCTATCGTATTTGCAGAATTGATTACTGACGATTCAAAGCCAACCGTTCTGGTTTACGGACACTATGACGTACAGCCCCCCGACCCCATAAATAAATGGGATACCCCGCCTTTTGAACCGACCGTTCGCGATGGCGACATCTATGCGCGCGGTGCAAGTGACGACAAAGGTCAGTCTTTTACTCATGTCAAAGCACTTGAGGCATATCGAAAAACCGGTACGGAGTTTCCCGTAAATATTAAATTTATATTTGAAGGGGAAGAAGAAATCGGCTCTCCTCACCTTGTACCTTTTATCAAGGAGCATAAAGAAATGCTGGAGTGCGATATGGTACTCATATCAGATACGGCGATGTTTGCTGAGGATACG
>Ga0102929_1001501_pt1 | contig 13929 bp, 14 predicted proteins | sample SalPonR1_B_D2_MG_FD_78510 | JGI IMG/M metagenome (GOLD analysis project Ga0102929, IMG submission 78510) | Salt pond soil microbial communities from South San Francisco under conditions of wetland restoration - Salt Pond MetaG R1_B_D2_MG | ecosystem: Environmental > Aquatic > Marine > Intertidal... | reverse complement strand
TCGGGCGAGTAGCGATTTGCCATTTTGCTTTTCGTCATAACCATCATCCTTACTTAAGTTGATGGTCTCCGACAAACCCGGAGCGATTCATCCCGCCCCAGGGCTCGAGCTTTCGTTCCAAAAAGAGTTGGCCACCGCCAGCTCCCCGATCTTGGCGTGCAGTTCCTTCACCTGCTCCGCGTCAATCTCGGGCTTCTTGCAGCCGCCGCGCTCGAACACGCCGGATGCGCCCTCGAGCAGGGCACGTTTCCATTGATGGATCATCGTCGGATGCACCCCGAACCGGCTCGCCAGCTCGGCGGCGGTCTCCTCGCCCTTCAGGGCCTCCAGCGCCACCTTCGCCTTGAACTCGGGAGCGTGCTGCTTGCGTTTCGACATCTCTGATCTCCTTCTCGTCGAAGATCAGCAGACTGCAAATCGTAGCTTATGTCAGTGTCCGAATTTCGGGGGGTAGCTCACTTGCGCCTAGCAAGCTGCCGACGCTCCGCCTATCGCAGCCCCGAGCACAACCGCACGGTGGTTGGGGAAAGTCCAGAGTCAGGATGCTAGGATATGTTGATCTTCTTATATTTCAAGTTCGATTACAGCCGCTACCACAGCGTTGATTCCGCACCGAGAATGGCGGTCGATTGACTAGACAGGCTGCCGCCGTTTCCGTGCACCAGCGCCAGTTCCGCACCGTCGATTTGTCCGTCGCCGCGATGCCCGCGCAGTTGCCTGACGGCTTCGATGGTGATGAATATCCCGTACATACCCGGATGGATGCAGGACAGACCGCCGCCATTGGTATTGACGGGCAGATCGCCACCGGGCGCGATCATGCCATCCGACACGAAACGACCGCCTTCTCCCTTGGGGCAGAAGCCAAGATCCTCAAGAAAGAGGATCGTGTTGATGGAAAAGGCATCATAAAGTTCGGCGACGTCGATATCGCTTGGCTTGACACCGGCCATCTCAAAGGCTCGTTCGCCCGAAACCTTCGCTGCCGTTTCAGTCAGCGACGGCAACGAAGAGCCCTGCCGCCCCCAGACATGGGTTGCAGCGCCAAGTACATATGCCGACTTTTGGGGCAGGTCCTCCGCACGATCCGCTCGCACCATCACGTAAGCCCCTGCACCATCATTGACCAAGCAGCAATCGGCAACGGTTAGAGGGTCCGAAATCATCTTGGACTCTTCGACCTCGGCCCGGCTTAGCGGCTGGCGCCGCAATGCGTCGGGGTTGCGTTGGGCCCAGGAGCGGGCGGCCAGAACGACATCGGTCAACTGGTCACGCGTCGTGCCGTATTCATGCATGTGTCGCGCGGCCGCGAGGGCATAGGTGCTAAGCGGGCTCAGCGGATTATAGGGATACTCGTAAGGCTGTGGATCGAAACTCCGGCGCACCTCGGCGATCGTGGCGCGGTTCACGCTGGAGGTCCGCTGTGTACTCCCGTAGCAGACGAGTACCGCGTTACATTGACCCGATCGGAGTGCGTGAATCGCAGGGAGCATATGCGCGACGAAACTCGACCCCCCGAGCATCGTGGAATCGATGAAACTGGTGTTCAGGCCCAGATATTCGATCACCGGCATCGCCCACATCGGGGCGGTCACGCTGGCCGTGGTGATCCCGTCGATATCCGACATCTTCAACCCGGCGTCGGCAACCGCTAGTCTGGCCGCCTCGGCCAGGATTTCCACTTCGCTGAAACCTTCTGCTTTGCCCAACCCCGCCTGACCGATGCCGACAATCGCCGTCTTGCCCCGAAGTTCTTTGACCATTACGCGTTCCCTGCCGGTTGAAAGTAGACTGCATCATGCGTTTCGGTATCGATCGAATGAAATTCCACCTTCATCCCGATCTTCACCTGGTCCGGCTCAATCCCCTTGATGCTTGTCATCATTCGCGGCCCTTCGACCAGATCGACGAGCGCCACATTGTAATCGCCTCCTTTTTCGCGATCTCGCCGCACGACGGTAGTCGAATAAACGGTTGCGCTGCCCTCGGGCTTGAACCAGTAAAGCCGATCCGATCCGCAATAGGGGCAGATCACACGGGGGTAAAAAATGCAGGCCCCGCAAGATTCACACCCTTGAATCTGGAAATGACCGTCTGCAAGCAAAGAAAAGTATTTGGTCTGCGGTCCAGTGTCCATCTCGTCGTCCTTGCCCTTTCATAATCAGCCAGCCATGACCGGTCGACATAGCTTGCCGCCCTCTTTTCAAGAACCGCACGGCTTCCATCGTCAATGATAATTGTGCGTCAGAGCGGTTTGAGCCACGAAGATACTGCCTCTCTGGCAGACCTGATTATGCGGCTTATGCCCGCTGTTGCAAGTAGCGTTGTCCAATTGCCGATGTCCTTATCTTCTTCCATTTTCGCGACCGAGAATACGCACCTGCGTACCTTGCGAAGCATGATTCTAAGGCACGATCGGGTCTCACGATCCTGTCGTTTGGCTGAAAGGCCGATGAGGCGTCGCTTTTCAGGCTTGCCGCGCGGAGGGCCGTAATCGGGGCATTCTGCGGCGGACGGGGAGCAATCTCGCCGCCGCAGGGCGGTAACAGCAGGGGCACCGGGGTCGATGACCCCAGGGTGCTGAGCGGACTCATCGTCATCAAGGCATTGCCTCTTGTTGACGGGACGCGCCTGCGGAACACAGTCGGCAAAAGACGTCTGCAATCGCTGGAAGCGATGGGGCGACAAGGGTGTCTGCGCTCGAATCAGGGCGGGCCTGGCGATCGGGCATAGAAGAAACGACCGTGATGATCGACGCGTGACCCTCCTTCGTGGTAGTGCCCTGCAGACCCACACTCGCACATCGATGCCGTCGGAAAGCGGTCAGGTTATCAACGCGCTGCGGACGTCGGTTGTTGGAACGTTTTCCGGTATCCCATGATGGCGATGACATCGTGACGTGGAGTCATGTAAGCGTAAGTTACGAAACATGTAATTTATTGTCGCTTTGTAAAAATATTACTTAGACTTTATGCTCAGCTCACCAAACACCTTCGTCAGGAAGAAGAAGGTTCAAACTGGCGGGTAAAGCGACAGTGAAAACGGGGGGAGAAAAATGTTCAATGAAAGCAAACGACCGAGGGGCAGAGTGTCACGCAGAGATTTTATGCGTGTCGGTTCAGCCTTCGGAATGAGTTCAGCGCTTGCTGCGGCGGCATTGCTTGGGCCGGGTTATTCATTGCCGGCTCTGGCTCAGACAGCCGGGCGTCTGGGGGAGAAAAGAGACGCCGCCAAGGCCAAGCATGTCTTCAAGTTGGGTATGGTCTACGGCGATGCGCAACATGACATCCAGCGGGTCGGCGTCTGGGATTTTGTCCGCGACATCGAGGCGCGTACTGATGGTGCCATTCTGATCGATGTCGTCGATGCAGGTGGGCTGTGCGCCGAAACGAAATGCGTTCAGCAGACCATGCAAGGGGTTATCGATATCGGGGTTAGTTCCACCCAGAACGGGGCCAGTATTGCTCCGTGGATGAATGCTCTCGACTATCCGTTCATGTTTCAGTCCGCCGCGCAGATTTACGATTTCCTCTATAATCCCGAGTCGGAAAAGGTCTTCCGCAGCGTCTTGCGCGACCGGCACAACATGGAGCTCCTGTTCAGCACTGCGGAGCTTCGCGGAATCTTCATGGGGGCCAGCTTCAAGGACAAGCCCGCGATTGGCCAAATGTCCGATTTGAAGGGTGCCAGGATACGGGCCACCGGTACACAGTTTGGGCAGACTGCGTTGAACCTCATGGGGATGAATCCGCTTCCCGTAGCTTGGGCTGAAACGCCTGATGCCATGCGCTCAGGGCTGGTCGACGGCATGGAAACCTGGGGCGCGGCCGCAGCAGCTTTCAATCTCGCCCCGGTTGTCAGCCAGTATTTGAAACTGGGTTTCATTCCGGGAACGGAGGCAACGATGATCCGAAGCGAAAGCCTGGACAAGTTGACGCCGGAATTGCGCGACGCTCTGATGGAATCAGCATACCAGACCCAGCAGGTCATCATGTACAATCTGGCTTTTGCGCAGGAGAACATCATAGGGGATGTAAGCGACCCGAAGCCCGAGACCATCTATGGCAAAGCGGGGACCAAAGTGATCATCCCGAACGAAGATATGGTGAGCGAGGCCCAGAGCATGGCCGACCCCCAGCAAGAGCCCTACGCCCAGTTGAGGGGGCGGCTCGATAAAATGGCAGGTTTTGACGCATATGCAGCGATCAAGCCGTTGGCCCAGCGCATTGACCGGTCGGTGAGGGCGGTTGACGTCGTGCCACGGCGTTGGTGGCTCTGACGCATCTGCCACGGTTCAGAGCGGGGTGACTGGGGTCGTCCCGCTCGTTCCGCAATTCTATCGGGAGGAATTCATGGGCCAAACGCAGGGCCCCAATTTGCTGCCCAGCGGGCGGTGGGGGCGTTTCAAGGCCGGAGCGTATCGTACACTGCGGTATGTGGACGCGCATCTCGAGAAGGGCATCATCCTTGTGGCCTACACCGCCTGCGCTGGCATCATTGCCTTCGAGGTCGGGCGTCGGTTCCTGCTGGACGAGCAAGTTTCCTGGAGCACGACCGTGCCGGCCTACATGTTTGTCTGGCTGACATGGCCGGGTGCAGCCCTGGCCGTCCGGATGCGGTCACATCTTGCCTTCAATGGAGTTCGGCAGAATCTGTCGCGTTGGGGGCAATATGCATCCATGCAGATCGACTACGTTCTCTACCTGACTTTTGCGTTTGTTGCGGTCTACTACTCTTTCGAGCTGGTGCAGATGCACCAGAACAATTTCTCCAGCGTTCCCGGCACCGTCGATCTTCCCTCCTGGTGGTTTTATCTGGCGACGCCGGTTGGCTGGTCGCTTCTGGTGCTTCGGGTATTCCAGAACGCGTGGGAAGATTTCAGGGCGATCCGGTCAGGGAGTGATCTGCGCATGGCCGCGGGCTTTGGGAGCCTAGAAGGATGAATGCCATTTTTGATCCCGGCACACAGCTGTTCCTCTTGTCCGGACTGGCGGCGGCCCTGTTCGTGCTGGGCACGCCCCTTTTCCTGTTGATGGGAGTTTGGGTGCTCGGGGCGCAGCTCATAATTGACTTCCCCTTGGCAAGCATCGGCTCGGGCCTGTTCGAAGGGCTTAACAGCTTTGCCTTGCTGGCCGCCCCCCTGTTCATTCTGACCGGTGATCTGATTTCAAAAGGCGGGATCGCCCGCCGGATGACCGAGTTCTCGATGTCATTGCTGGGATGGGTTCGGGGCGGGTTGGGCATGTCAACGATTGCAACCTGTTCCATGTTCGCAGCCATCAGCGGTTCAAACTCCGCCACGACCGCTACGATCGGCTCGATCACATATCCCTCGCTGCGCGATCAGGGATATCCGAGTCCCTTCGCCGCGGCGACATCGGCGGCGGGAGGCGTGGTCGGGATCATCATACCGCCAAGTATTCTCTTCATCGTCTATGGTCACCTGACTGCGACCCCGATCTCCGAATTGTTCCTCGCCGGCATCATTCCCGGCCTGTTGATGTCTTTGGTAATGCTTGTGACCGTCTACGTTGTCAGCCGGCGGCGGGGTTATGGTCAACTCCACCCGTTCCGTGTGGGCCGTGTCGCACAAACGTTTCCGGGCGTTTCGATCGCTCTGGCGGCGGGGCTGATTGTGCTGGGCGGCATCTACTCGGGAGCGTTTTCACCGACGGAAGCTGCGGCGGTCACAGTTGTCTATTGCCTGCTCGCCGGTTTTCTCATGACCCGTGAACTCAGCTTGCGGAGCCTGCCCAATGTCATCCTGCGCAGCGGTATGATCGTCGGCATCATCATGCCGCTTGTGGCTATGTCCTTGCTGATGCAGCAGGTCTTTGCGGTGATTGGGTTTGGGGCCTGGCTTGGCGAATTCATTAGCTCGCTCGGTGGATACTACACGGTGCTTTTTGTCAGCATGATGATCGTCCTGATCGCCGGCACATTGCTCGAATCGGTTCCCAATACCGTCATCCTGGCCCCCATCCTGGCCCCGGTCGCGATCAAGGCGGGGGTGGATCCCTTCCATTTCGCGGTTGTTTTCATGGCGGGCGGTTCGATTGGTTTCATCACTCCTCCTTTCGGTCTGAACTTGTACGTGGCATCCGGCATCACCGGCATCCCCTATCTGCAGATCGCCAGAGCGGTCTTGCCCTATCTATGGTCCCTCTTGTTCATCTGGATGGTGATCGCTTTGCTCCCAGCCTTGTCAGTGTACTTGACCCAATTCGCAGGTCGTTGAGGCCTGTATCCACAAGGGGCGGTCGATCCCCCGTGAGCACCGAAGGAGTTCTGCAGTGCCCATTTCTGCTTCCGAAATCGAACAGATAATCCGCAAGTTCGAAACCTCGGAGTTCGACGAGATGGTTCTTCGGGTAGGGGATACGCACCTGCGGGTCGTGCGTCGGGGCGCGGGCGCGATGAGCGCTTCCAGCCCTCCCCCGCAAGACGCCGAGTCCGGTCATGTGCATGTGCTGGATTCCCAATCGGACAGCAAGCAGGGCCGTCCTGCGGGAAACGCGATCTCGTCTGAGCCGCAGGCAAGTCCGGGCCCATCACAACAAGGCGAGCGCGGCGAAACCTCTACGGGTCACCTCGTGGTGGCCCCGATCGGGGGCATTTTTTACAAATCCCCATCACCCACCTCCGACCCGTTCGTGGCCCGGGGAGCGCGGGTCGAACCCGGCGACACGGTCGGCCTGATCGAGGTGATGAAACTGTTCACCTCGGTGTCGGCAGGGGTGCGAGGGGAAGTTGAGGAATTCCTCGTTGAAAATGGCGAGACCGTAATCGAGGGGACACCCCTGCTTCGGATCCGAGAGGAGTGTTGAGCGATGGCCCCGCTGCATTTGATAGATACCACGTTCCGGGATGGCCAGCAGTGCAACTGGGCGACGCGGATGTCCACAGCAGCGATGTTGCCAGCCGCCGAGGATCTGGATCGCGCCGGGTTCGGGGCTATCGAAGTGATCGGTGCCGTCCAGTTCGATGCGGCCGTCCGTTATCTATCTGAGAACCCGTGGGAAAGATTGCGGCAGTTGCGCACCAGGATTACACGGACCCCGATGCAGGCCGTTATCCGGTCAAGTTGCATTCTGGGGTTCGAGCCTCAGCACGAAGACATAAACCGCCTGTGGGTCGAACGTCTGGTCGCGAATGGCTGCACCCGCTTCGTCGCCTTTGATGGGCTCCACGATCTGGACAATGTCGTACCAGCGTTGCTCCACGCGAAATCACTCGGGGCCATGACCACGGGCTGGCTGACCTTTTCCGATAGCCCGATTCACACGGATGAGCTTTACGCACAAAAGGCCAGAGAGTTTATCGACAGAGCTGATGTGGATGCCCTCCTGATCGAGGATGCGAGCGGCGTCCTTACGCCTGAGCGCCTGCGGACGCTCGTGCCTGCGATCCGTGCCGAGATCGGTGAGATGTCACTGGGCCTACACAGCCACGGCGTTGTCGGCTTGCCTCAGCGAAGCTATCTTGCCGCCGCGGAATTGGGTGTGGACAATCTTTATACATGCGTGCCGCCCGTTGCCGACAGCAACGCGCCGCCTTCGGTTCTGACCACTCTGCGCAACTTGAGGGCGGCTGGCCATGCTATCGACATGGACATAGCGTCGCTGGAGCGCGTGAGCCACCATCTGGATCAGGTCTCGATAGCCGAAGGACGCCCGCAGGGCAGGGTGATGGATTTCGATGCTGCTGCGGTCGGACATCAGGTGCCCGGGGGGGTGATGAGCAACCTGGAGGCACAGCTTGATCAGGTCGGCCTGCACCACAAGCTGCCCGAGGTTCTGGAAGAGTGCGCAAGGGTCCGGGCCGATCTGGGCTGGCCCATCCAGGTCACCCCCTTCGCCCAATTCATCGGCGTCCAGGCGACGCTGAACGTTATCAACGGTGACCGCTATGCCGTAGTTCCCGACGAGGTCAAGAAATACGCCATGGGACATTACGGAAAGACTCTGGCTCCAGTTGTTCCGAATGTATTGGACCGAATTCTTGAAAACGGTTCGGCTTATATCCATGAACCGCCCAAAATGCTGGAGCCTGTTTTGCCCGGCCTTCGCACGAAATACCCCGATCTGAATGACGAGACGCGTATGCTGCGTTATTTTTTCGACGGCGCGATGGTTGATCGGATGGAGCGGAGTGCGGAAAGGTCGACCATGCTGAGGACGCCGATCGTGGCTGCCATGGAACTGGCCTGTAGCGGCCGGAATGTGTCGAGGGTCGTTCTCGACAAAGGCGACTTCCACCTTGAACTCCGGAAGCGGCCCGGTACCTGAACTTGCTCCGAACACCAGGAAAGAACCACAATGTACAACTCTGCCCATAATGGCTTTACTGCCAGCGTCGACAGGGAGAGATTAATATCTCCGCGCGGTATTGCGGTGATCGGTGCCTCTCGCGATTCATCGCGGATCGGAGGGCAGCCCATAAAGGCCTTGCAGGCGGCAGGCTATACCGGCGGGATCTACCCCGTAAACCCGAGGTATGAAGAGGTTGCCGGGCTGAGATGCTACCCTGACGCAGCTCATATCGACGAGCCCTGCGATCTGGCGATAATCGCGGTCTCAAGTGCGCATGTGCTCAAGTCGATCCGTGATTGCAGCTCGGCGGGTATTGGGTTCGCGGTAATCCTGAGCGGCGGCTTTCGTGAATCGGGCGAGTCCGGGGCCGCACTCGAGCACGAACTGCTCGAAGCAGCCCGGGCCGGCGGTGTGCGCCTGATCGGGCCGAATTGCCAAGGTCTTGTGAATTTTCCGAACCGTGTGTTTGCTGCCTTCGGAAGCATCACCGGTGAGCTGGATCTGCCGGAGGGGCCGGTTTCGATGGCCTTCCAGAGCGGTGGGTTCGGATTTGCCATTGCCACTCAGGCGGCGGCAGAGGGGGTTGGTTTCCGTACCTGCATCTCGACTGGGAACGAAGCTGACCTCACGACACCCGATCTGTTGGATGTGTTCATCGACGACCCCGGCACGTCCATTTGCGCGGCCTATATCGAGGGGCTTTCCAACGGGCGCCGCCTTATCGATGTGGGACGCAAGGCGTTGGAAGCCAGCAAGCCGTTGCTGGTATGGAAGGGGGGCAACACCGAAAGTGGTGCCCGTGCTGCCGCTTCGCACACGGCCAACATGACCGGAAGCTACGAGGTTTTTCAGTCGGCTTTCCGTCAAGCCGGGATAATCGAAGTCTTCGACGTTCAGGAAATGGTCGACCTTTTCAAGGTTTTCAGCACCAGACGGCAGGCTCGGGGCGAACGGATCGGAGCACTCAGCATCTCGGGCGGCTCCGGGATCGTCTTTGCCGACCGGGCCATTCGTGACGGGCTGTCTCTGCCCGAGTTTGGTGCCGAAACGGCCCGCAAGCTGGCCGAGATCGTGCCGACATTCGGATCTGCAGCAAACCCGATTGATATCACTGCCGGTGTTTTCAACGATATGGGACTTTTCGAGCGGGCGCTCGAGGCGACGATCGAGGATGACGGAATCGACCAGCTGGCCATCTTGCTCGCGTCGTTGCCGGGGGCTGCTGCCCTTTCTGCCGCTCGGGTCATTGTCGCGGTCGCCGAGCGGACGGAAAAGCCTGTTCTTGTCGGCTGGTCGGTCCGTCGTGATCGCGCAGAAGAAGCCTACGATCTGCTGGAGGCAGCGGGTATCCCGATCATCCCGACTCCGGTCAGGCTTGCCCACGCTGCGGCGGTGTCCTCCCGCTGGGCCACGCAGCGACGTACGATCCTGGCGCGCCCGCAGTGGGCAGACACCGAAGACGCGTTTCCAGTCCTGCCCGAAACGAGCAGGCCTCTGGATGAGTTCAGCTCCAAGCAGGTCTTGGCTGACGCCGGGATTGGCAGATCTGTGGATGTGCTGATGCCCTGTGATGGTGCCCCTGCTGTCGCCGCAGAATGCCTGACCTATCCATTGGTCGCCAAGATCGTCTCGAAGGACATTGCGCACAAGACAGAGGTCGGAGGGGTCAAGCTGGGGATCGCGACGCCTCAGGAGCTTGACCGCGCTGTCCAGGATATCCTGGCGTCGGTGGCGCGGCATGCCCCCGAGGCGCGCCTTGAAGGCATCCTGCTCGCTGAGATGGTTGCCGATGCCACCGAGGCCCTCATGGGGGTGGTTCAGGACCCATGTTTCGGCCCCGTGGTCGCGGTCGGTCTGGGCGGTATCTATGCTGAAATCTTTGGGGATGTGTCTTTCCGCGTGGCACCGTTTGACGAGGATGTCGCACGCGAAATGATTTTCGAGCTGAAATCCCTGCCGATCTTTCAAGGTGCCAGAGGCCGTGAGCCGGCGGATATCGACGCCTTCGCTGAAACACTGGCCCAGCTATCGCAATTTGCGTGGTACCATCGCCACAGGTTGAGAGAACTGGACATAAACCCCGCGCTTGTACGCCCCGCGACCCTTTCCGCGACCGGAATGCGCGGAGGCATCGTTATCGCCGACGCGTTGATGATTCTTTCGGACGTCACGACCGGAGGGCATGTCCGGGACTCGGATCATGCATAAGGTCGCGTTCATCGGCCTTGGAGTGATGGGCGGGCCAATGGCTGCCCGGCTTGCACGTGCGGGCATGGCCGTCACTGGCTATGACCATGACAAGGTTCGGTGCGCGCAAGCCCGCAGCGACGGCGTGAAGGTGGCGACATCTGCCAAAAGTGCCGCTGCTTCCGCCGAAATCGTGATCACCATGCTCCCGGATCCCGGGACCTTGACCGACGTTCTTACCGGGACGTCAGGGGTGCTGGCGGCAATGTCTCAACAAAGCTTGCTCATCGACATGGGGACAAGCGGTCCCGATACTGTCGCGATTGTCGCTCAGGAAGCCGGTGATCGAAATATCCGTATGATCGACGCTCCGGTCGGACGGCCTCCGTCGGCCGCGCGGGATGGACGTCTGATTATCATCGCCGGAGGGGAAGAGGCCGACCTAAAGCAAGCGGTCCCCCTTTTCGAAATCATGGGCGAGGTCACCCACCACGCCGGCCCACTGGGCAGCGGCGCGCGCCTGAAACTTATCAACAACTACATGTCGATGGTCGGCATGGTGATGACTGCAGAGGCCCTTGCCGCCGGCCGAAAGGCGGGCTTGGACCGGAAGGTTCTGGTCGAGGTGCTGAGCCACACGGCAGCCGGGCGTGGACAGATCATCATCAATTTTCCCGGAAAGGTCCTTGCGGGAGATATCGCACCTGATTTTCCAATCCGCCTCGGTCTCAAGGACCTCGGATTGGCGCTCGATATGGGGCAGGAATTGGAGGCGGAATTGGTTCTGGGCAAGGCAGCCCAGCGAACATTCGTAGAGGCGATTGCATCTGGCCGTGGTGAACAGGACTGTACCGCGCTGTTGCTCTTTCTGGAAGAAGCGGCGGGATTGGCCCCGTCTGTCGCCTCGGCACCTCTCGCTGCATATCGCACGGGTGCCGGTGACAGCCGCAGCAACGAACACAAGGGTGGGAAATGAGAAAAGTCCTGATTGCCAACCGCGGGGAAATTGCCCTTAAGGCAGTGCGCGCAGCCAGACGCTGCGGTTTGCAGGTGGTCGCGGTGTATTCTTCTGCCGATGCCTCCAGTGCTCATATCTTTGCCGCGGACGAGGCGATTTGTATTGGCGGGGCGTCCCCCAGGGAAAGCTATTTGCGTGGCGACGTGCTGATAGAGACAGCCTTGGCAACGGGTTGCGACGCGGTCTATCCAGGGTATGGCTTTCTGGCGGAGAACGCAGAGTTCGCCGAAGCTTGTGCAAACAAAGGTTTGACATTCGTAGGCCCCGATCCTGAAAGCATTCGCACGATGGGTGACAAGGCAATGGCGCGTGCCGCAGCGGCGCGCCTGGATGTTCCGGTAGTTCCGGGTTCGCCGTGCGCGTTCACCGAGGTTTCAGAGGCGGCAGAGCATGTCGATTCGGTCGGCTTTCCCATGCTGGTCAAGGCCAGCGCCGGCGGTGGCGGGCGGGGTATGCGAGTGATACCTCAAAAGGAGAGTTTCCACAGGCTATTCGAACAGGCGAGCGGAGAAGCTGAGGCCGCATTCGGCGACGGCGCACTGTATCTGGAACGGTTCTTCGAGCGCGTGCGTCACATCGAAGTCCAGGTCTTCGGTGACCATCATGGAAATGTCCGGCATCTCTGGGATAGGGACTGTTCAGTACAACGCCGCCATCAAAAGCTGATCGAGGAAGCCCCCGCAACACTCTTGCCCACCAACACCCGAAAGGATATGGCGGATGCAGCGCTGCGTCTGGTGCGGGGAACGAAGTATCACAACGCCGGCACCATTGAATTCATCTACGACATGGACAGTGGCGAATTCTTCTTCATCGAGATGAACACTCGGATCCAGGTTGAACACCCGGTGACCGAACGGCTGACTGGCACTGATCTGATAGCTGAGCAGTTCTGGATCGCTGCAGGCAACGAGATGCGGTTGCCGGAGCTTGAAACAGTGCCCGACGGGTGTTTCATCGAATGGCGTATATGTGCCGAGGACCCGGCACAGAATTTCACCCCCGTCCCGGGGCGAATTACCCGATTGGAACTGCCAACAGGCCCGAACGTCGCGTTCGAAAGTCATGTCTTTCCCGGTTACGAAATCTCGCCCTTTTACGATTCGATGATTGGGAAACTGATTGTTGGGGGTGGGAATCGCGACGAGGCTCTCGAAAATTCCCGGCACGCTTTGCAGGCCCTCCGGATAGAGGGTGTCGCCACCACTATCCCTTTTCATCTTGCGATGTTGGATGAGCCCGATTTCATAGAGAATGACATTCACACCCGTTGGATTGAAGCCAAGCAGTCGGAGGCCAAAAGTGGATCAGCCCATGCATGACAACCTAACGGCCAAGGATCTGGAACGGTTGACCGAATCCATGTCGCGCGAGGGGCTTTCCCGATTGGAATGGTCGCTTGACGGTCTCGATCTGGAAATAGACTGGGAGGGCCCGGCTGGCGATGAAGCAAATGTCGTCAAGACACGAGAGGAATCGTCGTTTCCGCAGGAAGATCTGATAACTGATCAGCCTGAAGTGACCACATACCATGCGGTCCGGGCAAAGGCGGCGGGTGTGCTCAACTGGCAAGTGAGCCGCGCGCCCGAGCCCGGTGATTGCGTCAAAGCCGGCGAGCTTGTTGCTTCCACAAGAGTCGGCACCGAAAATGCCGAAATCATCTCGCCGATAACCGGGCGGGTCTTGCACGTTCAGTCTTTCGAAAACGGTGCCTTCGTCGCATGCGGACAATGGCTATTCTCCGTCGGATCATAAGAAGAGACGAGGAGGCTGTGCGCGGTCCAAGGCATCATCGAGCAGCCACGTGGGCACATCAGGCGGCTAGGCTCGACACCCTTCTCAATGCGCGACAGAATGCCGGCGACACGGACACCCGGCTTTACAAGAAGGCGCCGGGTGCTGCGTCGGCGCTGTGCTTCATGGGGCATACGCTGATGGAGACCGCAACGGGCAGGTCGTGCAGCAGGCGGATCTCACCCACGCCGATGGTCATGGTGAGCGCGAGGTGGGGTCTTGTCAGAGGAAATCAGCTTGAGACGGACAGGGCGGCTGCATAGCCTCACCGGATGACTAAACGCAGCCCATTTCGCTATTTCAAAACTAGTCGTGAGATCATCCGGCTGGCGCTCATGCTTTACATCCGGTTTCCGCTTCCGTTGCGGAACGTAGAGAGGTTCTCTATTTTATCGTGCTTATTGAAGCGGTGCATCGTGCCATGCTTGCTGGTCTTACGCATTTCAAACAAGATTTTCTGATCAAAAAGACATTGAAAAAATTGGACTTTTTACAGACTTTTAATCAGTGGGTCGCAGGTTCGAATCCTGCACGGCTCACCACTGAAATCCTTTTCAGCCCGGACACATGGGTTACAGCTTGTTCCCGAGACATGGGTGACGTCCTTGTCCTTTCGGG
>Ga0102929_1001486_pt1 | contig 13996 bp, 10 predicted proteins | sample SalPonR1_B_D2_MG_FD_78510 | JGI IMG/M metagenome (GOLD analysis project Ga0102929, IMG submission 78510) | Salt pond soil microbial communities from South San Francisco under conditions of wetland restoration - Salt Pond MetaG R1_B_D2_MG | ecosystem: Environmental > Aquatic > Marine > Intertidal... | reverse complement strand
GAAGGCCTCGAAATCGATTGAATAGCGCCCGGTGTCCGCATTGCGCTCGAACGCACCCTGCTCCAGGAACCAGTTGAACGCCACCATGTTCGCCTTCCCATGAGCCGACGAGGCGCCGAAACGCACCGAGCGGAAGATGCCGGCCAGGAACGTCACGTGGTGATCGTGCAGGTCGCCGTCCCATTCGTCCATGTCGATCAGCTGACCGATCATGTGCAGCCCGAGGATGTCGGCCTTGCCTTCCTCTATGGCCGACTGGTGCTCGGCCAGCGCGTCACGTACCGACTGCTCGCCGTCGACGGTGAACTTGATGCCCAACCCGTGTGCGACTTCGTGGAACATCACGTTGGCGAAGAATGCGTCGAACGTGATGTGGCTTTGCTGTGCCTCGTCGATCAGCAGCTCCGAGATCGGGACGAGAATGTGATCGAACTTGGCGCGCATGGTGTTCTTCAGCTGCAGCCGCCGCGTGCCCTTTTCGAGCTGCACCTTCTCGTCGTTGGGCAGGTTGATGGCGATGGTCTTGGCACCTGCGTTGGCGTCTCCGGCGTAGTAGATCGCGTCGTAGGCGTTCAAGTCGGCGTCGGTGCCCGGGGTTTCGGCCTTGTACGCGCCGGGTACCGGCAGGCCCTGCTGCAGTGCGGGCAGCAGCGCGGCGAACCGCGCCAGACGCTCGGACCAGGCCTGGTCCTTGAGCAGCACGAAGGCCTCGAACGCGGTGCGGATGCCGAACAGCTGGTCCTCGTAACTCTCGATCGGCCCGTAGACCAGTTCGATGTCGTTGTCGCGCACGTCCATCCAGGCCATGTCGCTTTCGCGATAATCACCGGTCATCAGCGCGCGGGCAAGCAGGCGCAGATAGTCGGCGAAAGCTTCGCTTTCTGCCAGGTCGGCGGCCTCCAGCAGAAGGTCGGAGGCCTGCATCAATTGTTCGCGGAAAGCCGCACTGTAGGGCACCAGGAACAGGTCGCCCGATTCCAGCCGGCGCACCATGCTGTAGGGATTGCGCTTGTCGGGATTGTTCCAGGCCTCGAACTCCTCGCGCGTCATGTCCTCGGGATAGAACTGGGCGCCCGGCGGCTTCGCGACGTAGCCGGCCAGGAACGGCTGGTTGCCGTTCAGTCGGTCCCACGGCCCGTAGTTGAGCTCGACGAAGGCGCGCACTTCCGGGTCGTCGATGGACGACAGCAGCGGTGCCGGATCGCCGTACGACTGGCGCCAGAATAGGTCGTCCATGATCTTGCCGGCGTCTATCAGCAAGCCGATCATTTCACGCTGTCCTTCCGAAAGCCCGCCAAGGTCGGGGTTCAACTCGATCGGGTGGTATATCGAGAGCCGGTCTCGATCGATCAGCAGTTCGGGCGGCGGCGGCTCGGTCGCCTCGGGTGCTTCGAGATGCGCCTCGCCTGCATTGGCCTGGGTGTCCGATCCGGCGCTTCCGGCAGGCTGTTCGCCGCCGCAGCCGACAAGAAACGCGACGAGAAAAACGGATAGCATTCTGAGCATGGTCTTTTCACCTATGAGATAACTGTATGATTCTAAGCGATCCGGCCCGTCTCGCAACGGCGGTCCGGGCGACGGATTTGATCCGGAAGCCTGATCGAATCATAAACCGTGACGCACACCACAAAACGGGACCTCGACAATAAACATGCACGCGGCAACTATCGTTTTGATGATCCTGGCCGCCGGACTGGCGAGCCAGTGGGTCGCCTGGCTGCTCCGCCTGCCCGGTATCGTGATACTGATCGCCACCGGTCTGGTGCTGGGGCCGATCACCGGCGTGTTCGATCCGCAGACACCGTCCGAACAGCTCACCGAACTGATCGGACTGGGGGTTGCGATCATCCTGTTCGAAGGCGGCATGGATCTCAAGCTCGGCGAGCTGAAGAAGGCCGGGCGCGGGGTTGGCCGGCTGGTCTTTCTCGGCGTACCCATTACCTGGGTCCTGACCGCGGTGGGGGCCCACTGGATCGTCGGCCTGAGCTGGCCGGTCTCGCTGGTGCTCGGCGCGATCCTGGTGGTCACCGGCCCGACGGTGATCCAGCCGATTCTCCGTTACGCCCGCCTGAACGACGAATCGGCCTCGTTGCTCAAGTGGGAAGGCATCGCCAACGATCCCATCGGCGTCCTGCTTGCGGTACTCACGTTCCAGTATTTCACGATTGCCGGCGACGGCTTCGCCGACAGCATGATCGCACTGGGCGGCGCGATCGCCGCGGCCCTGGCCCTCGGCGGCGGCGGCGGCTGGCTGATCGGCAAGCTTTTCCTGCGTGGCGGCGTGCCGGAACACCTGAAGCCGCCTGTGCTGATGGTGCTGGTGCTGGTGGTCTATACGCTGAGCAACCAGGTGCAGCACGAGGCCGGCCTGCTCAGCGTCACCGTCATGGGCGTGGTGCTGGGCAATATGCGCATGTCCGGACGGGAAGACCTGCAGCGGTTCAAGGAAAACCTGACCATCGTGCTGGTCTCGGTGCTGTTCATCGTGATCACGGCTCGTCTGGATTTCGACCAGCTGCTGCTGCTCGATGCGCCCGCCATGGTCTTGATCGCGGCCGTTTTTTTCCTGGTGCGGCCGGTGGCGGTTGGCTTGTCCACGATAGGCGCGAAGATGCGCCAGGCAGACCGCGTTCTGCTGGGCTGGGTCGCGCCCCGCGGCATCGTCGCAGCGGCCACGGCCGGGCTGTTCGGGCCTGCCATGGTGAGCGCCGGCTACGACGACGCGCGCATCATGCTGCCGCTGGTGTTCGCCGTGATCATCGCCACCGTCCTGCTGCACGGCCTGACGCTTGGCCCGCTCGGCCGGCGGCTGGGCCTGGCCGCCAAAGACGACAACGGCGTCCTGATCGTGGGCGCTTCGCCGTGGTCGCTGGAATTCGCCAAGGCGTTCAAGGCGCTGGATGTCGAAGTGCTGCTGGTCGACGGGGTTTATCGTCGCCTCAAACCGGCTCGCATGGAGGGTATCGATGTCTACTACGGCGAGATCTTGTCCGAGCAGGCCGAGCACACGCTGGAGACCCACCACCTCGGTCATCTGCTGTGCGCCACGCCCAACGATTTCTACAATGCCCTGGTATGCAATGCGCTGGGCCCGGAATTCGGCCGCCACAAGTCGTTTCAGCTGCCCACCGACGAGGAGGCCAGCAAGGAATCGCGCCGGCTGAGCGCCGACCAGCGAGGTCACCTGGCGTTCGGCGAGGACTGCTGCTATCAGTGGCTGCAGGACCGGCTCGACGACGGCTGGGTGATCCAGCGCACCCGCATCTCGGAGGCCTTTTCCATGGAAGAGGCCACCGGCAAGCTGGGCGAGGCCGGCACCGACTGGCTGCTGCTGGGCGCGGTCTCGCCCGACGGCCGGCCAAGGCTGTATTCCGATGAACTCCCGTTCGAACCCGAGGAGGAATGGCAGGTGCTTTACTTTGCACCCAAAAGCGGCGACGCGTCCGGTCAGCCCGCGGCGCAGGCCGAGAGTTCGCGAAAGGAAACAGACCGGTCCGACGACACCAGCGCGACGTGATTGCGCGGGATTGCGTTCCAGCGTGGCCCCTTGTTGAGCGGCTCGGAGCTGATCAGCACGGCGCGCGATGAATCGTCCGGCTCGGCCATCCAGCACACGTCGCCGTCGCAGCGATAGCGCGAGCCCTGGTTGACGTAAAGGCTGTCGATGTATTCGGGGTTGGTGCTGAAACGGCAGGCCGCCGCGTTTTCCCCGTCGGTCAGCACCATGTTGAGATAGGCGTGCGTGCCGGGCGCGTGGTCATTCAGGAGATCGAGCACTGCCGTCACCGTCGAGTGCAATGCTTCGGCCAGCAATTCGCAGCTGCTGTCGTGTTCATGTCCTCGAAGATGCTCCAGCGCCAGCGCAAACAGGTGTTCGCTGTCGGTATTGCCTCTGACGCTGGCGAAACCCGCGTCGGAAAGACGCCCCATCAGCGGCCTTCGAATCTTCGAAAAGGCCGGGATATCGCCGTTGTGCATGAACGCGAACGGTCCGCAGCGAAAAGGATGGCAGTTGTCCTCGGCCACATCGAACTTGCCGCTGGTCGCCGCGCGCACGTGCGCCATGACGCAGCCGCTGCGCGTGACCCGCGCCAGTTCGGCCAGGTTCGCGTTGTTCCATGCCGGCGTCAGAGAACGGAACCGTGCCGCCTCGGTTTGGTCGGGCACGTACCAGACCAGCCCGAAGCCATCGCCGTTCAGCGGTTCGGGCCGTTCCTTGGCATGCGTGCTCTGGTGGATCAGCGAATTCTCCGGTCGCGTGACCAGGTCGGCCACGCTGATCTCGTCACCCAGGTAATACGTGAATCGACACATCGACGAAACCCTCTGGCATCTATTTCAGATAATGGCCACTATTACAACTCGATACCGAAGTTGCAATTCGGCGCGGCTGATCACATTCGAAGCGCCGCTGCGATCAGCCTGGCGTAAAGCCTTTCGACAAGGCCGCCGGGGGCATCGAGGCCGAGACGGGCCAGTTCGTCCGGGAAATCGGATGGCCGTCCGGAAAACGCGGCTTTTGCCAGCGCGAGCTTGTTTTTGCTCAGTGCCTTGAGCTTCTGCAGCGCCGGGATCAAGCGCTGCTCGGTCTCGGTGAAATCGCTGCCGAACGGGTAGTCGGGGAACATGTCGCGTTCGACGAACGGCGACAGCGTGCGCTCCAGCGCCTCGGGCGTGTTGGCGCGGGCCCGATCAGGAATCTGCCAGTCGGGATGCAGCTTGCCGGCCTGCTTCGCCTGCTCGGCGAGTTCGCCCTGGAAACGGGCGTCTGCAATTTCGATCATCGCCTGGATGCACTCCTCGTCGGTCCGTCCCCTCAGGTCGGCCACGCCGTATTCGGTGACGACGAGGTCGCGCAGGTGGCGCGGAATGGTGTTGTGCGGGTATTGCCAGACGATGTTCGACGACGGGCTGCCGTCGCTGCGCTCGCGTGTGGCGCGCAGCATCAGGATGGAGCGTCCGTCGTCCATCGCGTGGGCCATGGCCACGAAATTGTACTGACCGCCGACCCCCGAGATCACCTGGTAATCCTCCAGCCCGTCGGACACGGCCGCGCCGGTCAGCGTCATCATCATGCAGGTATTGACGAAGCGGGCGTGCCGCCGCTGCTCGATTTCCAGCGCCTCGCGGCCGCCGTAGAGCTGATTGATCCGACCCACGCCGTGCATCCGGAACCGGGGGCGCTCGCGCTCGTCCAGCCCGTTCAGGAAATCATAGAACGGCCGGGTCCCGAGAAAGAACCCGCCGTCCATCACCACACCTGAGCCCGGATTTTCGACGCTCATGCCGGCGTTGGCCCGGCGCATCACGGTGATGTCCTCGAACACTTCGCGCTTGAGTATTCCGGCGGTATACAGGTGCATGAAACCGTCCATGAACATCTCGCTGGCGCCGTACAACCCTTCCTCGAACGGCCCCTCCTCGCCTATGCCCGCGGGCACCGGACAGGACAGCGCCTCGGTGGCCTTGCGATAGCTGTCGTTGTCGCGGTGACGCAGGACAAGCGAATGCACCAGCGCATCGCTGAGGGATCCGATGCCGATCTGGAGCGTACCGCCGTCGGCGATCAGCTGGCCAGCGTGGAAGCCCACCGCATAGTCCTGGATCGAGATCGGCCGACGCGGAAGCGCGAACAGGCGCTGGTCCGGATCGAAGTCGACGACTTCGTCGAAATAGTCCGCGTCGACGACCGCGTCGCCGAGCATGAACGGGAGATCGGGATGTACGTGGCCCACTGTGCAAAGCGAATAATCCGGCTCGTTCCTTGCGCGCCGAACGAGGTCCAGCGACACGTCGGGATTGCACGAAAGACTCAACCGGCCCTCGGCGTCGCGGGCCACCAGTTGAAACAGCAAATTGACGCCGCGGTCGATCAGGTCGCGTGCGACGTGGGTGTAGTTCGACGACACGTAATGGCGCTGCATGTCCGAATTGCCCAACGCCGCGCCCGACTGGAAATAGAATTCGGTGACACGAACGTTGTCGGGCAACGCCCGTTTCTTGAGATCCACCAGGTATTCAAGCCGGGGGTAGCCGGATCCGAAAAGGCGTTCGACGATCGGCCCCATCAGACGCTCCTCCAGCCAGTGACCCGGTTCAGGGATATCCAGCGAAAGCGCGGTCACGATCTCCAGTTTGATCTCCGGATCGGCCACGGCCCGCCTGTAAAGCGCGTTGATCAAGCGGTTGGGCTTGCCCAGCCCCAGCGGCAGGCCGACGACGATGTGTTTGCCGACCTGTCCGATGACGCTCTCGATGACATTGTCGAATTGTGCCTGGTTGGTCAAGGCTGAGTCCTCCAGTCGATTCGGATTCCACTGCGAAATCCGTGCGAGAATGATTGATCCACGTTCAGTTTTCCGGGCAACCGGCAACCGATACAAATGTCCTCAACTGCTTTCGATGATAAAGCCACACCCTGTCTTCTGCTCGATCTGGACCGGATGACGCGCAACATTCAGACGATGGAGGCGCAGCTTGCGCGCCTCGGGGTGCCGTTGCGGCCGCACGTCAAGACCTGCAAGAGCATCGAAATCGGGCGACACATGATGGCCTCCGACTCGCCGGGCATCACGGTCTCCACGCTGGCCGAAGCCGAATACTTCTTCGATCACGGCATCGAGGACCAGCTCTACGCCGTGGGCGTGGCACCGGGCAAGCTGGAGCGTATAGCCCAACTCTACCGGAATGGTCTTGCACTTAAACTGACCGTGGACAATTCCGGCTCGGCAAGACGCCTGGCCGAGGCTGCGGCGCGCCTGAAATGTGCTTTTACGGTGCTGCTCGAAATAGACGCGGACGGGCAGCGCGGCGGCTTCCGACCGGACGATCCCGGCCTGGTCGAAGCCGCAGACGAGATGAAGGATGCCGGATGCCGCGTTCTGGGCGTGATGACCCATATGGGCGCCTCGTATGACTGCCGCACCGTAAAGTGCCTCGAGCGCGCGGCCGAGCACGAGCGCCTGGCCGTAGTGAAAGCGGCAGACCAGCTGCACCTGGCCGGGTTCGACTTGCCGATTGTCAGCGTCGGCTCCACGCCCACGGCCACCTTCGCACGCAACCTCGATGGCGTGACCGAAGTCCGCGCCGGCACCCACGTGTTCATGGACCTGGTCATGGCCGGGCTGCACGTTTGCGCCATCAACGATATCGCCATTTCGGTGCTTACCGAAGTCATCGGTTTTCGTCCTCGCGCCGGCGAGTGGCTGGTGGACGCCGGCTGGATGGCACTGTCGCGCGATCGCGGCACAGCCACGCAGGAAGTCGACTGCGGCTACGGCCTGGTCTGCGATGAATCCGGCAAGGTCGTCGACGACATCATCGTTCGCGCGACCAGCCAGGAACACGGCATCCTGGCGCGGCGAGACGGCAAGGCCATCGAGCCGGACCGGTTCGCAGTCGGCCAGCGCCTGCGCATTCTGCCCAACCATGCCTGCGCCACGGCTGCCCAGCACGACGGCTATTGGCTGGTCGGAGAAGACCTCCCCACAGGCCGCTTCTGGCCCCGGATGCACGGCTGGTAAGCCGGTCGGCGCGGTACACTGGCGATCAACACCGGCCCCCCAAACTTCATCCATCCATCCATGAGCATCTATGAACTGCTGAAGACGCTGCATATTTCGCTGGCCCTGCTCAGCGGGCTGGGATTCGCGTTGCGCGGTTTCATCCGGCTGGTTCTGAACAAGCCACTGGCGCACCCGCTGGTGCGCTTCGGCCCACACCTGATCGATACGCTGCTGCTGGCCTCGGGTGTCGCACTGTGGATGATTCTCGGGCTGTCGCCGCTGAGCGCCGGATGGTTCGGTGCCAAGCTGCTGATGATCGTGGTTTACATCGCGCTCGGGATCACCGCATTCCGCATTCGTCACCAGGGCAAGGCCGTCCTGGTGTTTCTTGCCGCGCTGGCGGCATTCCTGTCGATCGCCTGGCTGGCACTATTCAAACCCATATAGGCAAACCGATATGAGATATTTGACGCTGTTGATTGCAATTCTTGCACTGGGTCTTGCCGGCTGTAGCGGCGATGCGCCGGGCGACGCCGCCGAAGCTTCCGGTGCAAGGGATGAACGGAACATGAGCATCGATCCGCAACTCGAACCCCTCGTGTCGCAGGCACGCAACGATCTTGCCCGTCGACTGGAAATCGACGAGGCGGAGATCACGCTGATGGACGCTGAATTCGTGACCTGGCCGAACGGCGCGCTCGGCTGCCCGGAGCCGGACATGATGTATACCCAGGCGCTGGTGCCGGGCTATCGAATTCGCCTGCGCGCTGCCGGCGCGCTGCACTACTACCATGGTGCGGATGAAAAGCCGCCCTCTCATTGCCCGGCCGGGCGCGTGACGGAACCAGCCGCCGGCGCCAGCAACCCGAAAGACGTGAGCTGAAGGCCCGCAGCAAGCGGGAAGCCGGGCATTCCGGTGGCCCATCACGGGGACCGGCCGGCGAAAATTACCCGATCGCCGGATTGATCAGCGCATCGATGGCGTGCCTGACATAGGATTCGAACTCGTCGCTGCCGCGCTCGGGCGCCATCCCGCGAATCTGCAGCTGGATATAACCCACATAACTTGTATAGGTCAGCCGTGCGCGATGGCGTGCAGCGACTTCATCCAGGCCCAGTTCGCGAAATGCCTTGGCCAGGTATTGGAGGCGCCGCTGGGTGATTCTTTCGATGTAGGGCTTGACGCGGGGGTGGTCGCTGGCGGCGCACAGCGCAGCATGGATTTGATGGCTGCGGTTCTGGCGGCTGGTGCGAAGAATGAACTCGGCGAGACGCTCGGGGGCCGGCTGGTCGGAATTGAGCGAGCGCTCCAGGTGCTCAAGGTCGCGACGCTCCCAACGCTTCAGCGCCTGTTCCAGCAACTCGTCGCGGCTGGCGAAGTGCCAGTAGAAACTGCCCTTGGTGATACCGAGACGCCGGGCCAGGGGTTCCACGGCCAGTGCCGACACGCCCTTGTCGGCGATCAGATCAAGCGCGGCCTGTTCCCAGTCCGACGCCGAGAGTGTGGCTTTCTCGGATGTTGCGGCAGTTGTGGGTACGGCTGGGGGTACGGCGCTCATTCGACAAATTGTAACAGTCGCCGCGGCGCCCGCGGAGGCATTGCGGCGCGTTATTCAGGCTCGAGGTCGCGCACCCGAGGCGTGATCTGGATGATGGTGTGGCGCACTTCCTTGTCCAGCACCAGTTTGGCGTCGCGGGCGAATACTTCCAGCCGGCGATCGAAGGTGAGGTTGCCTTCGTCGTTGCGGTCGAGCACGTCGATTTCCTGCAGCGATTCGATGAACTGCTTGAACAATGTGCGATCGGAAAACTCCGGCGCGTCGAATTCGTGAAGTATGGAAATGCGCTGCGCGCTCTGGATACACAGCTTCTCCAGCCGCTGTCGGCTGAGGCGGCCGGAACCGTTCTTGGCAAGCACTGCGATGGTGATGTAGTAGCGCTCGAAGGTCTGCAGCATCGCGTTGCCCAGCAGACGCAGATAATAGGTCTGGTCCGAGCCGCCGGGCGTTCGCTGCAGGTATTCGTTGGTCATCCCGAGCAGTCCCAGGCGGACCAGTGCATCGGTGCAGCGCTGAATGATGACCGGCACTTCTTCCGGTTCCCACGGCAGGAAAAGTTCTTTCTTGAGAAACGGATAAATCGTTTCGGTCAGGCGCCTGACGCGGGACTTGCGAACCCGCTGGTTGTTGAGGAAGCAGCAGGCGATCCAGGCCGGCATGGCCAGCAGGTGCGAAATGTTGTTGCGGAAATACGTCAGCAGTACTGCGTTTTTCTGGTCGACATGAATGATGTCGCCCAGCGCGTGCTCCTGGCGCTGGATGATGCCAAGGTCCAGGCCGTATTCGATGACCTGTCCTGGCGTGAGATCGGTAATCGTGATCCGGTCCGAGTACGCGGTCATCCGGATCAGACGCTGATACATCCCGATCATCGCTTCCAGGTCTTCCTCGTCCAGTGCCTGCTTGCGCGTGGCCAGCAACGCCGCGGCCAGCAGGTTGACCGGGTTGCAATGCGTCGTTCCGTTGATATTGACAACAATGCGCTGAGCCAGGTCGTTGACCAGCGGCACCAGCCACTCGGGCTTGGCCTGCGGATCCAGCGGCTGGTCGGCCCAGTCGGGTGCGTATTCGTCGAGCAGCGGGTTCAGGCGTATCGGTTCGCCGAAGCTCACCGCGACCTGGCCGTAGTTCTTGCGCACGATGTTGATCACGTTGCGGAAGTCCGACAGGGATTCGGTCTTCTTGTGGCTGCCGGCGAGCTCGGAGATATAGGAGCTGCCCTCGGCCAGCCGCTCGTAACCGATATAGACCGGCTGAAACATCAGCGGACGTTTTCGATCGCGCAGGAACGCGCGCACGGTAATCGACAGCATGCCGGCGCGCGGCGGCAGCGAACGGCCGGTGCGCGATCGCGTGCCCTCGACGAAATACTCCAGCGCCACGCCCTTGTCGATGATGGTACGCACGTATTCGTTGAAAACCGCCGAGTAAAGCGGCTGGGCGCGGAAACTCCGGCGCAGATAGAACGCGCCGCCGTAACGCAACAGGCGACCGACGATCGGAAGATTCAGGTTGATGCCGGCAGCGATATGCGGAGGCACGAACCCTCGACGATAAAGCAGAAACGACAGCAGCATGTAGTCGATATGGCTGCGGTGGCAGGGCACGTATACGATCTCGTGGCCCTGCTGGGCCTCGCGAAACTCGCTGAAGTGGAAGACCTGGATGCCGCGGTAGATCCGGTTCCAGAACCAGCTGAGCAGGATCTCGGCGATTCTGATGAACGAATACGAATAGTCGGCGGCGATTTCCCGCGCGTATTTCTTCGCCTGGGCTTCGGCCTCGTATATCTCGATCTTGTCGCGCCGGGCCTTGGCCGCAACGGCCTGGCGCACCGCGTCGGAATGTGCCACACGGTCGACCAGGGTGCGCCGGTGTGAACGGTCCGGACCGATGGCCGCAGTACGCACGCGCTTGAAGTGGACCCGAAGTAGCCGGCTGATGCGGCGCAGGTCCTTTTCCTCTCCCTGGGCTTCGGCCGCCACGTCGGCCAGCGAGACCGGTTTGCCGAACTGGACGAACGTGGCACGACCGTTGAACAGCGTGGTCAGGAAGCGGCGAAACCGTCCGCCCAGATCCCAGTTTTCGGAAAACAGGATCTTGGCGATTGACTGCTCCTTGTCGGGCGCGCGGCCGATCAGCACCGTGACGGGTACGATCCGGACATCCTCCAGACGCCCGTCGTGCACCCCTGCAACAAGCTGTTTGACCATTTCCGAATTGCGCCGCCGGGTCGGCCGTCTTACGAACAATCCGCGGTAACGCCGACTCGTACCGTAGCTTCGCGGAAGGTCCACGTCGTCATGCTGGAAAGCACCCGACGGCCTGGGCCAGCTGTGCTCGCGGCAGATCTGCTCCAGGATCAGCAGCGAGGTGTAGGCATACGTATCGAGCACGTAGAACACCGGTGCGCCGCTGCCGATCCCGAGTTCATCCAGGTCTTCCGGCAACACAGTCGCCCTGACCCACCAGTGCAGCACGGCCCGCCAAAGCGAAACCCACCTGAGCTTCAGCGAGTGAAGCAGGTAACCCGGGAACCGGCGATGCGAAGGCAGCGAAGACATGGTGGGTGGGTCAGAAATACTTCTACAGGGCGGAGCCGGAGTTTACCACCAGCGCCTTTTTCAACCTGCGCAACTTGTTCAGCGGTTAAAAAAGGCAGAGCCAATCATGGCTCTGCCCGCAAACCGGTCGAAGCCGGAGGTGTTTCCCGAAACGATCATGGCGACGTTCCGGGCTTTCTTGTTACCAAGGTTCGATCACAGCGAAGACCAAACCAGGAAAAATAATAACCTGAATTGATAACCTAATGCAATACCTTTCTTAAACTGTGTAATCCATTGTTTTAATTATTGAAAATAGATTTTATTTCGGATTGCATCGCGACTGCGGTCGCCACCGGGTCCTCGGCATCGCGAATCGGGCGACCGACGACGATGTGATCGGCGCCGGCGGAAAACGCCTCGGACACGCTCATGGTGCGCTTCTGGTCGTCCACATTGGCAACCGGCCGAATGCCGGGACATACCACCACCAGCGCCGGATCCACGCCCTCGCGCAGCGCCGGGACTTCGAGCCCGGAAGAGATCACCCCGTCGCAGCCGAGCTTGAGCGCGCGCCGCGCACGCGACAGCACCAGGTCGCGCACGTCGCAGGCAAAGCCAAGATCGTCCAGATCACCCTGGTCGAGGCTGGTCAGCGCGGTCACCGCCAGCACGCGGGCATTGCCCTTGTTGTCGGCCGCGGCCGCCAGCATCGCATCCTGGCCGTGCACAGTCAGGAAATCCACCTGCTGCCGGGCCAGTTGCGCCACCGCGCGGCCGACCGTGGCCGGCACGTCGAACAGTTTGAGATCGGCGAATACCTTCTTTCCGGAAGCCTTCAGCTCGTCGACCAGCTCGAAGTACGCGCCGGAGAGAAACAGTTCGAGGCCCAGCTTGTAGAAGGTGACCGTATCACCGAGCTCGCCGATCAGCGCCCGGGCGCGCTCGGCGTCCGGCACGTCCAGGGCAAATATCAGGCGATCGGCGGGGTCGGTGACCGTCTTTGTCGCGTCAGGCGTGTCGGGCATGAATGTTCTCCTTGATGTGTTTCTTGACCATCCGGGCCACCACTTCCGGCGCCTGCATGTGCAAATGGTGGCCGCCTTCGACCTCGTGCAGCACCAGGCCCGGCACGGCGGCGGCGCGGCGCTCGATGAAACCGCCCGGCACCACCCGCGAGCGCGGGCTGGCGAGCACGCACATGGCCGGGGCTTCGATGTGCCCGAGCAGGTCCAGCACCTGCGGCTCGGTATAACGCTGGGTCGAAGGCCAGGTCAGGCGCAGGTCGTGGCGCCACTGCCAGCCATCCGCAACCCGCTCCAGGCCGCGTTCGGCCAGAAGTTCGGCGGCAGGGCGCGGAAGGTCCGAGTTCCGTGTTCGGGCCTCGATTGCCGCGGTACGATCGGCGTGCACGCGGCGCGGACGGTCGCGGCTGGCGTGTATGGCGTTGCGCCAGCCCTCGGCGGTTTTATCCGGCGATGCCGAGAGCGGCCCCAGGCCTTCGATCACGCTCAGTGATTCGACGCGCTCCGGGCATCCGGCGGACAGCACGCTGGCGACGGCCCCGCCCAGCGAGTGGCCGAGAAGATGGAAACGATCCCATCCCAGCGCATCGGCCGCGGCCAATACGTCGAACACGTAATCGTCGAAATGATAACGGGCCGCCTCGGCGCGCGGCGGGGAATCGCCGTGGCCGGGAAAATCGAGGCAGGCGAGCTGCACGCCGCCGAGGTAGCCGAACATCGGCTCGAAGCTCAGCGCGTTGTCCAGCCAGCCGTGCAGGGCGATAATCCGCGGGCCCGCATCCCCCTGGCGAATCAAAGCCAGCGGTTGACGTCGGTCGAACTTCAGGGTCTTGTCGGTCCAGTGGGGCAAGCGTTGGCACCTTCGGATATGGCGCGTTACTATACTCAACCACGGCGGCTGGTTGGCCGTCGGCCGAGAAGCATCGGGAGCATCGACCATGAGCAACAAAGACGACGAACCGGACGTGGAACGATTTGCCGAGCGCGACAAGACGCGCGACGAATTCAGCATGGGTCCGACCGAAGACCAGATCAGGCACGCCGAGCAGATGCTCGGCAGCTTCAACGCACCCACCTATGTGGAAAAGCGTGACCTCGCCGAGGACTATCGCCCGGGCTCGCTGCAGCCCATGGACCGGTCCGCCGAGCCGGTCAAGGTGCTCGTTTCGTCGCACCCGGCGTCCGGCCATGAGTATTACGTGGTACTGAGCGAAGCGGAACTGCCGGCGATCCGCGCCGCCGAGATAACGACTCGCCGGCTGGGACAGCTTCAAACACGGACCGGACGCCTGGAGCCCGGCCACGAGGGCCGTCGTGCCGAAGACAAGCAGAACGGCACACTGATGGTTTCGTTCTTCTACCCG
>Ga0102929_1001482_pt1 | contig 14004 bp, 15 predicted proteins | sample SalPonR1_B_D2_MG_FD_78510 | JGI IMG/M metagenome (GOLD analysis project Ga0102929, IMG submission 78510) | Salt pond soil microbial communities from South San Francisco under conditions of wetland restoration - Salt Pond MetaG R1_B_D2_MG | ecosystem: Environmental > Aquatic > Marine > Intertidal... | reverse complement strand
CTGCAAAGGGATCTGCTCAAGCCGCTGCGTGAGGGGCTTGAGGCCGCGCGGGCCAACCGGGCCGCCAAGGCCGCCGCGACAAAAGTGGATTTCTTTACCATGGCAAGGGGAGAAGATTGATGCGGGCGGATGTGCTGGAGGGCGGGTTCCGCGACACGCCCGTCGATGCCGCGCGGTCCTTTCGTGCCGCGATGGAGGCGATGGCCAGCCCCGGGCGGATAAGAACCACCGATGTGGCCGCGCCGCCTTCACCGCTTTCGTCGGCCGCGGGAACCCTGATCCTGACGCTTTGCGATCCCGGAACGCCGATTCACCTTGCCGGTGCGCATGACACGCAGGGTGTTCGTGAATGGATTGCCTTTCATACCGGAGCGCCTTTTGGCGGGCGTCGGCAGGCTCAGTTTGCCGTAGGATGCTGGCAGGACCTTCTGCCACTTGGGGAGTACCGCATCGGAACCTCCGAATATCCGGACAGGTCGGCGACATTGATCGTGGAAATGTCTGAGCTGACGGCGCGTGGTGCCACGTTGCGCGGCCCGGGAATATCGGCAACTGCGACGCTTGATCTGCCTGACAAGATCGAATTCGCCCACAATGCGGCGCTTTTTCCGCTTGGTCTGGATTTTTTCCTCACCGCCGGTACCCGGCTTGCCGCGGTACCGCGAAGCACGAAGGTGGATTGAACCGATGTATGTGGCAGTCAAGGGCGGCGAGACCGCGATCGACAATGCACACGCGTGGCTGGCGGAGGAAAGGCGCGGCGACGTTGCGGTGGCAGACCTTTCCGTGGATCAGATTCGCGAACAGCTCGGCCTCGCGGTGAATCGCGTGATGTCCGAGGGGTCTCTTTATGATGCCGGACTGGCCGCGCTTGCGATCAAGCAGGCCCGTGGCGACATCATAGAGGCGATCTTCCTGATCCGCGCCTATCGCACGACCCTGCCGCGGTTTGGCGCCTCGCGCCCTGTGGATACGGGTGAAATGCTTTGCGACAGGCGTATATCGGCCACTTTCAAGGACGTTCCGGGCGGTCAGCTTCTCGGCCCGACATTCGACTACACGCACCGCCTCCTGAACTTCCAGCTTGCCGCGGACGGGGAAGCCCCGGAAGCCCCGCAGGCGGATTGCAGGGCCGATCCGGTGCCGCATGTAACGGGGTTCCTGAACCGTGAGGGCCTGATACAGACCGAGGAGGACGATGCGCAGGATCCGCCGGATCTGACCCGTGAACCGATGGAGCTTCCGGCCAGCAGGGCCTTGCGGCTTCAGGCGCTGACGCGGGCCGACGAGGGGTTCGTTCTGGGCCTCGCCTACTCGACGCAGCGTGGCTATGCGCGCAACCATGCCTTCGTGGGGGAGCTGCGCATAGGAGCCGTGAAGGTCGAGATGGACATTCCCGAACTGGGCTTCGCCATCGAAATCGGTGAGATTACCCTTACCGAATGCGAGACGGTCAACCAGTTCACCGGGTCACGGACCGAACCGGCACAATTCACACGCGGTTACGGCCTGGTTTTTGGCCAGACCGAACGCAAGGCGATCTCAATGGCGCTGGTGGACCGCGCGCTGCGCTGGAAGGAACTGGGCGAGGAGGATCAGGGCGCGCCGGCGCAGGATGAAGAATTCGTGCTGATGCACGCAGACAACATCCAGGCAACCGGGTTTCTGGAGCATATCAAGCTGCCCCATTATGTCGATTTCCAGTCCGAACTGGAACTCGTGCGAAGGCTGCGGGCCGAAACCGGCGCCGCCCTGTCCGAGGTCGCGAAATGATGCGCGGCGCCGTTTCAGCCTTGTGCGATGTCGCCTTTGTCGGCCATCGCCTCATCGTCCCTGGAGGCCCTGTGCTTGAGAATCTTGCTGATCAGCAGGCCGGTGAAGAGCGCCAGAAGCGCGATCGTGATGTTGGTTGTCATGGTCTTTACTCCGATTGGTTGCGTGAACTTCATCCGGCTATCGGAAAAAGAGGGCAAATTGATGTCTGAGCGGTGGAACAAGATGTCGGATCAGGGTCAGGAAATAGACGCGTACAATTTCGCGTATCTCGACGAGCAGACCAAGCGCATGATCCGCCGCGCGATCCTCAAGGCGCTGGCGGTCCCCGGCTATCAGGTTCCCTTCGCCTCGCGCGAGATGCCGATGCCTTATGGCTGGGGCACGGGCGGTGTACAGGTCAGTGCCGCGACACTCACGCCGGAAGATACGTTCAAGGTCATCGACCAGGGTGCCGACGACACGACCAACGCCGTTTCGATCCGCAGGTTCTTCGAAAGGACGGCCGGGGTCGCCACGACTGATGAAACCGCACAGGCCAGCGTGATCCAGACACGGCATCGCATTCCCGAAACGCCGCTCACCGAGGATCAGATCCTCGTCTATCAGGTGCCGATTCCCGAGCCGTTGAGGTTTCTGGAGCCATCAGAAGTGGAAACGCGGAAGATGCACAGCCTCGAGGAATACGGTCTGATGCATGTGAAGCTTTACGAGGATATCAGCCGTCACGGTGAAATCGCCACATCGTATGCCTATCCCGTGAAGGTGGAGGGACGCTACGTGATGGATCCATCGCCGATTCCGAAATTCGACAATCCCAAGCTCAGCGACTGCCCGGCGATCCAGCTTTTCGGTGCCGGGCGCGAGCAGCGCATCTATGCCCTGCCGCCCTATACACGTGTGGTCAGCCTCGATTTCGAAGATCACCCGTTCATTCCCTCGAAGGCCGACCATGCCTGCGATCTTTGCGCGTCCCGCGAAAGTTATCTCGACGAGGTGATCACCGATGACGCGGGCGGGCGGATGTTCGTCTGTTCCGACACCGATTACTGCCGCACGCGGCGCGCGGCCGCGACAATCGAACTGAATTCCCGGGACATGACCGAGGCTTGCTCATGACACCACTTTTGCAGGTCAGGGATGTTTCCAGATACTACGGCCCCCGGATCGGATGCGCGGATGTCTCCTTCGAGCTTTACCCGGGTGAAGTCATGGGGATTGTCGGGGAGAGCGGATCGGGAAAATCCACACTCCTCGGCTGCCTCGCCGGCCAGTTGGCTCCTGATGCCGGCGAGGTTCTTTTCGATACCCGTGCCGAGGGCCCGCGCGACACGCTGAAGATGTCGGAGCCCGAACGGCGGATGCTCGGCCGGACCGACTGGGCTTTCGTCCATCAGCATGCGCGCGACGGGCTGCGCATGGGGGTCAGTGCGGGCGGAAATGTGGGCGAACGGCTGATGGCTGTCGGTGAAAGGCACTATGGTGAAATCCGTACGCAGGCGCTGGATTGGCTGGGACGGGTCGAGATCCCCGATGATCGTGTGGATGACAGGCCCCGCGCGTTTTCCGGCGGCATGCAGCAACGCCTTCAGATCGCCCGCAATCTGGTGACGGGGCCGCGGCTTGTTTTCATGGATGAACCAACCGGCGGGCTGGATGTGAGTGTTCAGGCTCGGCTTCTGGATCTCTTGCGCGGACTGGTTCGCGAGATGGGGCTTTCGGCAATCATCGTGACGCATGATCTGGCTGTGGTGCGGCTTCTGGCAGACCGTCTCATGGTGATGAAAGATGGTCGCGTGGTCGAGGGTGGCCTGACCGATCAGGTGCTGGACGATCCGCAGCATGAATACACGCAACTTCTCGTTTCCTCCGTTCTTCAGGTCTGAGCCATGATGGAAATATCGAACTTGTCGAAGACCTTCACACTGCACAATCAGGAGGCCGCCGTGATCCCGGTGATGGAGGGGGCGAACCTGGCTGTGGCCGCGGGCGAATGCGTCGCGCTGACTGGCGAGTCGGGGGCCGGGAAGTCCACCTTGATGCGCATGATCTACGGCAACTACCTTGCCGCGTCCGGCCACATCATGGTGGGTGATCTGGATGTGGCGCGCGCCAGCCCGCGCGAAATCCTGACGTTGCGCCGGCATGTTCTGGGATATGTCAGCCAGTTCCTGAGGGTGGTGCCGCGCGTGCCCACGCTCGACGTGGTGGCCGACCCGCTGCTGGCCGTCGGCACGTCGCGGCAGGAGGCCCGTGCGCGCGCCGGGGCACTCCTGGAGCGTCTCAATGTGCCGCATCGGCTGTGGCAACTCAGCCCGACCACCTTTTCGGGCGGGGAGCAGCAACGCGTCAACATTGCGCGCGGCTTTGCCCATGCATATCCGGCAATGCTTCTGGACGAGCCGACAGCCAGCCTTGATCCTGTCAATCGTGAGACGGTCCTGCAGATGATCCTGGAAGCAAAGCAGCGTGGCGTCGCGATCATAGGCATCTTCCATGATGCGCAAGCGCGCAGACAAGTTTGTGACCGCGAAGTCGACGTCGGCGTGTTTGCGCGGCGGGTGCCGGCGTGACCGATGGCCGGCTCATTGGTGTTGTAGGCCCGTCCGGGGTGGGCAAGGATACCGTGATGGCGGCGCTTGCCACCGCACGGCCGGATTTGCACATCGTGCGGCGGTGCATCACACGCCCCGCCTCGGTGGGTGGCGAATGCTTCACGGGCCTCGACGAGGCCGATTTCCAGGCGCGCGCCGCCGCCGGCGAATTCGTATTGCACTGGCGTGTGCACGGACTGCGCTACGGTATACCGGCGAACGTCCGGGAGGTGCTGGCCAACGGACGGGACGCTCTTGTCAACCTGTCCCGGGCGGTGCTGCCGGACGCGCAGAGCCGGTTTACCGGGTTCGTGACGCTCAACCTGACGGCCCCGCCCGATGTCCTGGCAGAGCGCCTGGCCGCGCGGGGCCGTGAGCCCGCAGAAGAAATATCCGCCCGGTTGATGCGCGCCGGGCATGGTTTGCCGGATGGTCTGGAGAAAGTCGTGCACGTTGCCAATGACGGCCCGCTGCGTGATACGGTCAAGGCGGTTCTTGATCAGCTTTATCCCGAAAAGGTGTAACGATGGATCAGGTGGAACAGTCCCGTGGTGTCTTCGCCGGCAAGGCTCAGACCATCTATGTCGAAGGGCTCGGGCAGGATACCGTCCAGCGTTCCGGCCAGAATCTTGCGGGTTGTCTCGGCGGTGCTTCGTGGCAGTTTTCCGGTCAGGGTAATGTGAAAGCGAAACTGGTCCATGACGTAGGGATAGCCCCATTCAAGCAGATTGGCCTCCTGCTCCCGCGTCAGGTGCGCAGCCCTGCGGCGCGTGATCTCTGCTTCCGAGGGGGGCGCACGAAACACGTCGAACTCGCGCACGACGCGTGCCGCCATTGCCTCAAGGGCTTCGGTGTTTCCCCGCGGAACCAGCGCCAGGAACCGCCCGATGCGCGCGACGTCCAGCCCGTTCAGGGCGATCGGCGCGACATTGTCGCAGAAATCCCCCAGCGACCCTGCCAGTTCCTCGGCACTGGTGCCATCTGCCAAACGGAAGGGCGGTTTTATCGTGGCATGGAGCCCGTATTTGCGCGGCGCTTCCGTCAAATCGGCAATCGGCATCGGCAGGCCGTCGATCGGTGGGTGCGCGATGCGCCGCGCCGCCGCCATGTCCCAGCCAAGCAAGGCCGTGCCGAAATCCGCAAACGCGCCTTCCGCGGGTGTGAAATAGATCGCGTACCTTTCGAACTGCAACTTCCGGCCTCCTTCATGCCCACGATCTTTCAGGAAAGCGTCACAGCTTGATGACACAGGAAATAATCCTCGCCAATGCCACTCTGGTCCTGCCTGACGAGGTTGTCACCGGCTCGGTGTGCCTGAAAGACGGGTGGATCAGGGATTTAGCAACCGGAGCTTCGGTGCCGCCCGGCGCACAGGACTGCAACGGTGATTACCTTGCTCCCGGTCTGGTGGAACTGCACACCGACAATCTTGAACGTCACATTCAGCCGCGCCCAAAGGTCGACTGGCCCCATGACGCCGCGATCCTGGCCCATGACGCCGAACTCGCCGGGACGGGTATCACAACCGTTTTCGATGCCATGCGCGTGGGGTCAATTCCCGATGGCCACGGCCGGTACCAGAAATACGCGCGCGGCCTGGCAAGCGAGTTGATGGCCCTGCGCGCCGCGGATGTGCTCAGGATCAGCCATTTCCTGCACCTGCGCGCGGAAGTGTGTTCGCAAACGCTGGTTGAGGAAATGGCAGAGTTCGGTCCTGCGGATCGTGTTGGCATCGTCAGCCTCATGGATCATACGCCGGGACAGCGCCAGTTCCGCGACATTGCCAAGCTTGAGGCCTACATGAAGGGCAAACACGCCCTCGCCGATGCCGAATTCAAGGCCCATGTGGCCCAGTTGAAGGAACTGCGCGCTGCCAACGGCGACCGGCACGAGGCGGCCGCCGTGGCTGAGGCCGGCCGGTATGGTGCGGTTCTGGCCAGCCATGACGACACGACCCGGGACCAGGTTGCGATCTCGCATGGGCACGGGATCGGCATGGCCGAGTTCCCAACCACCATGGAGGCCGCAAAAGCCTGTCGCCAGATGGACATCGCCGTCATCATGGGGGCCCCCAATCTGATCCGTGGCGGTTCGCATTCCGGCAACGTCGCCGCCCGGGATTTGGCCGAGGCGGATCTGCTGGATATCCTGTCGTCGGATTACGTGCCCTCGGCCCTGCTGCTTGCGGCGGTAAGGCTCGGGATGCTGTGGGGCGACATGGCGCGAGGGATCTGTACGGTGACAGCGCAACCGGCGCGATATTCGGGGTTGGCCGACCGTGGCAGGATCGCGCCGGGCAAACGTGCGGATCTCGTCCGTTTTGCGCTTCACGGTGATGTGCCCGCTTTGCGCGCGGTCTGGTCGCGCGGCGTGCGCGTGGCCTGATGAGGCTTTGACACCCCTCGCGGCAGTGCGCATAACTGGTCGCGATTTGCCGCAATCGGGTGTCTCATGCAAAGCAATACCGTGTTTGATCTCTCCTCGCCGCCCGGCATTCCCATCGTCGATGAACCGCGGCTGTTCCCGGTACGCCGGATATTCTGCGTGGGGCGCAACTATGCCGCCCATGCCGCCGAGATGGGCAACGAGGTGGACCGTTCGGCACCCTTCTACTTCACCAAATCGGCCAGGGCGCTTTGCCTGTCCGGGTCCAGCGTCCCCTATCCGCCGGGCACCGAGGACTGCCATCACGAAATGGAATTCGTCGTTGCCATTGGCGCCCCGGCTTTTCGGGTGAGCCGGGAAGACGCGATGCAGGCGGTTTATGGCTTTGCCTGTGGCATCGACCTGACGCGGCGCGATCTTCAGGCCGCGGCCAAGGCCAAAGGCAGGCCATGGGATCTGGGCAAGGATTTCGAGAATGCCGCCATCACGGGCGCGATCACGCGCGCGGAACAATTTGGGCCGATCGGGGATCAGCGCATCACGCTGGACCTTGATGGTGCGCGGGTGCAGGATGCCCGCCTGTCCGACATGATCTGGACGGTGCCGGAACTCTTATCGGATCTTTCGCGTTACTATCACCTGCGGCCCGGCGATCTCTTGTTCACCGGAACCCCGGCCGGGGTAGGGCCGGTGGGAGCAGGAAGTGTTATGGAAGGGACCGTGACAGGGCTGTCGCCGCTTGCCGTGACCGTTACCGCCCCCTGACCTCCGGCTGCCCGGCAACGGCATCTCCGGCGGGTAAATGCGGGTTGATTGTTGCAAACCGGCGGCCTTCCATATGTTATGCAGACCATGGAATGTCGGAGTCAGGGAACCGGCAACACGTCACAGCCAATGACGGGGCTGGAAACAAAAACAGGGAGGAAGAACCATGAAATTCTTGCAAAAGGCTGCTTTTTCCGCAGTTATCGCGGTGCTGGGAAGCGGAGCGTTCGCCCAGGAGGTGACCCTCAAGATGCATCAGTTCCTGCCGGAGCAGGCCAATGTGCCCAAGCTGATCCTTCTGCCATGGGCCGAACGCATCGAAGAGGCATCCGGCGGACGTATCGAGGTACAGCATTTCCCGTCCATGCAACTGGGCGGCAAACCGCCCGAACTGGCCAGCCAGGTGGTTGATGGCGTGGCCGATATCATCTGGACAGTCGCGGGCTATACCCCCGGGCGCTTCCCGCAGGCCGAAGTCTTCGAACTGCCGTTCATCATGACCAATGCCGAGGACACGTCCCGCGCCTATTGGGAGTTCGCCGAGGCCAACATGATGGACAGCGATTTCAGGGACATGAAGATGCTCGGTGTCTGGGTTCACGGGCCGGGCGTGATCCACTCCAAGGAGCCGGTGAACGAAATTTCGGATCTGAACGGAATGAAGGTCCGTGGACCGACCCGCATCATTACCGGCATGCTGTCGGAACTGGGCGCCACCCCTGTGGGTATGCCGGTCCCGGCCGTCCCGGAGGCCCTTTCGAAGGGCGTGATCGACGCCACGGTGATCCCGTGGGAAGTGACCGGCGCGCTCAAGGTGCCCGAACTTGTGACGAACCACACGACGTTCGGGGGCGAGGCCCTCTATACCACGGCGTTCATCTTCGCGATGAACCAGGCAAAATATGACAGCCTGCCGGATGACCTCAAGGCGGTGATCGACGACAACTCGGGGGCGGACCTTTCGGCGCTTGGCGGCAAGATGATGGCCAAGGCCGATGGCCCCTCGCGCGAAGCCGCCGAGGAGCTTGGAAACAACATAATCGATCTGGACCCCGATCAGGTTGCAGAGTGGAAAGGAGCTGCTGCCGAGGTGAAGGCGAACTGGATCGAGGACATGAATGGCAAGGGTTTTGACGGTCAGGCGCTTGTTGACCAGGCCGAGGCCCTGATCGCCAAGCACAGTGAGTAACCCGCGACTGGCGGCGTGTCCTGCCGGGCGCACGTCGCCGTTTCGTTCCGCAGGACAGGATTGGTCATGCAGAGGTCGGTAATCTTCCTGGCGCGCGCGATGGCAATGATCGGCGGCGCGGTGCTGACCCTTCTGATCGTGCTCACCTGTGTTTCGGTGACGGGGCGTTTGCTGAATTCGATCCTGCATACGCCCTTTTCCGAAACATGGATTCCGCACCTATCCGAATGGATCCTGGACCTCGGCGTGGGGCCGATCCTTGGGGATTTCGAACTGGTCGAGGCCGGGGTCGCCTTCGCGATCTTCGCCTTCCTGCCCCTTTGTCAGATCATGAATGGGCATGCCACTGTGGATATCTTCACCTCGCGTTTTCCGGCATCCGCCAATCGGGTCATCCAGATGATCGTGGATATCGCCTTCGCGCTGGTGCTGATCCTGATTGCCTGGCGGTTGTTCGAGGGGATGCAGGACAAGATCCGTTATAACGAAACGACGTTCCTCTTGCAGATGCCGGTCTGGTGGTCCTATGCAGCGAGTTTCGCAGCGGCGACCCTTGCGGCACTGGTAGCGGTCTACGTTGCCGCGATGCGCGTGGTCGAGGCGCTTTCCGGCCGTGCCGTTCTGCCCGGTCAGGAAGGGGTGGACGGGTGAGCGATCTGGCAATCGGAATCGTGTCTTTTCCGGTACTGATGGGCCTGATCTTCATGCGGGTGCCGATCGGGCTGGCGATGTTCCTGGTCGGTCTTGGTGGTCTCTACGTGGTCACCGACGGGACGACCGTGGCGCTTGCGAAGCTCAAGACCGAGACCTATTCAACCTTTTCCAGCTATTCCCTGTCCATAGTTCCGATGTTTCTGCTCATGGGCCATTTCGCCACCCTTGGCGGCATGTCCACTGCATTGTTCAAGGCTGCCGAGGCCTGGCTTGGCCATTTGCGCGGTGGAGTGTCCATGGCGGCCGTGGGGGCCTGCGCGGGATTCGGGGCCATCTGCGGTTCATCGCTTGCCACAGCGGCCACGATGGGGCAGGTGGCCCTTCCGGAACTGCGGCGGTACGGGTATTCGGGGGGCTTTTCCACCGCCACATTGGCCGCGGGAGGGACGCTGGGCATACTGATCCCGCCTTCGGTGATCCTTGTCATCTATGCCATCCTGACCGAGCAGAACATCGCCAAGCTGTTCCTGTCTGCCGTGATCCCCGGCGGTCTGGCCGCGGTCGGTTACATGATCACGATCTCTATCTATGTCCGTCTCAATCCCGGCGCGGCCGGGCTTCGTGACGCACTGCCCATGCGCAAACGTTTTCGTGCCCTCCTCGAGGTCTGGCCGGTGCTGCTGGTGTTTCTTCTGGTGGTCGGCGGGATCTATCGGGGTTGGTTCACCCCGACCGAGGGCGCCGCAGTGGGGGCCGCCGGTACCGGTCTGATCGCGCTTTTCAACGGGGGGCTGACCTGGCGCACACTGGCCGGCAGTTTCGAGGCCACCGCGCGCAACACGGCAATGATCTTCTTCATCATTCTCGGGGCGGCTTTCTACAACGGTTTTCTGGCACTGAGCCGGGTACCGCAGGAGCTTTCGGAATACGTGATCGGTCTGGGCTACAGCCCCTGGGCGATTCTGAGCGTCATTCTGGTGCTTTACCTGCTTTTCGGCTGCCTGATGGACAGTCTTTCGATGATCCTGCTCACGATCCCGGTATTCTTTCCCATAATCTCGCAGCTCGATTTCGGCATGACCGGCGAGGAGTTGGCGATCTGGTTCGGAATCCTTGTCCTGATCGTGGTCGAGGTCGGGCTGATCACGCCGCCCGTGGGCATGAACCTGTTCGTGATCAACTCGATGGATCGCGGTACAAGCATGATGGATACCTACAAGGCGGTCCTGCCATTCGTGCTGTCTGACGTGGTGCGGGTCACAATACTTGTGATCTTTCCGGGGATAACGCTTTTCCTCCTCAGACTGCTGCATTGAAGCCATGTCATCCGGAAAGAGGTGCGGCATGATCGCAAGGACATTCGAAGTAGCCGGAAGACTCCCGGTAACCATATTCGCGATCGTGATGGGCATGTGCGGTCTTGCACTGGGGCTTGCCGCGGGCGAGGAAACGATGGGGTTGACGGCGGTGATGTCCGCCGTTGCGTATCTTGTAACACTGGCCGTCTTCGCCCTGACCGCCGGGCTTTACCTGCTGAAGCTGCTTCTGCACTTTCCGGCAGTGCGGGCGGAATGGGATGAACCGGACAGGCTGGCCTTTTTTCCCGCGATCTCGATATCGCTTCTACTTCTGGCGGCCGCGACACTGGACCGGTCACTCGCACTCGCGGCTGCCATGTGGGTCGTCGCGACGGCGCTGCAGGGTGTGCTGACCCTGGCCGTCATCAGCCGGTGGATCAGCGCCCGGTCGTTCCTGCACGGGCATCTTTCGCCGGCATGGTTCATACCGGCCGTGGGGAACGTGATCGTACCGATCGCCGGCGTACCTCTGGGTTACACCGAACTTTGCTGGTTCTTCATGTCGGTCGGCCTGATTTTCTGGATCGTGTTGCTGACGCTGGTCGTGAACAGGCTGATCTTTCACGACCCCCTGCCGCAGCGGCTTCAGCCGACGCTCGTGATCCTGGTGGCGCCACCCTCGGTGGCTTTCCTCGGATGGGTGGAACTGACGGGCGGCGTGGATGCATTTGCCCGTATTCTCCTGAATGGGGCCTATTTTTTCGCGATCGTTGTGGCGATGCAATTGCCGCGTATCCTGAGGTTGAGTTTCTCTCTTTCCTTCTGGGCGCTTTCCTTTCCCGTCGCCGGGATCACGGTCGCCAGCCTGAGGTATGCGCAGATGGCAGAAAACACGCCACACCGCTTGTTGGGCCTTGGGCTGCTTGCGGCGCTTTGCCTGATCCTTGCGGGGTTGGTATGGCGGACGTTGAGGGGGCTGTGGCGGGGCAATCTTTTCTGACCGGCCACAGCCCGTTTCTTCATCCCAGCAGTCTGCGCGCGATCACCTGAGCCTGGATTTCCGCGGCGCCCTCGAAAATGTTGAGGATGCGGGCATCGCACAAGATACGGCTGATGCCATATTCAAGCGCGAAACCGTTGCCGCCATGGATCTGCAGGCCGTTATCCGCCGCCGCCCAAGCCACCCGCGCCCCGAGGAGCTTGGCCATCCCCGCCTCGAGGTCGCAGCGGTGGCCATTGTCCTTTTCCCATGCACTGAAATAGGTCAGCTGCCGGGCGACCATGATCTCGACCGCCATCATCGCCAGCTTGCCGGATACGCGGGGAAACGCGATCAGCGGCTTGCCGAACTGCTTGCGATCCCGGGCATACTGCATCCCGGCGTCCAGCGCAGATTGCGCCACGCCGATCGCGCGCGCCGCAGTCTGGATGCGGGCGGACTCGAAGGTTTCCATCAACTGCTTGAAGCCCTTGCCTTCCTCGCCGCCAAGAAGGTTTTCCTGCTTGACGTGGAAATTGTCGAAGGCCAGCTCGTACTCCTTCATGCCACGGTATCCCAGCACCTCGATCTCGCCGCCGGACATGCCTTCGGTCGGGAAGGGCGTGTCGTCGTCGCCCGGGGTCTTTTCGGCGAGGAACATGGAAAGCCCGCGATGATCGGCGGTTTCGGGATCGGTGCGCGCCAGAAGCGTCATGACGTGGGTACGGGACGCGTGCGTGATCCATGTTTTGTTACCGGTGACACGGTAGCCGTCTGCTTGCCGGACAGCGCGTGTGCGAAGACTGCCAAGGTCGGATCCGGTATTGGGTTCGGTAAAGACGGCCGTGGGCAGCTTCTCGGCACTGGCAAGTTCAGGAAGCCATTTTGTTTTCTGCTCATCTGTACCGCCGGCGAGGATAAGTTCGGCGGCGATCTCGGATCGGGTTCCCAGAGAGCCGACGCCAATGTACCCGCGGCTCAGTTCCTCGGACACGACGCACATGGATGCCTTGGACAGGCCAAGGCCTCCGTAGTCTTCGGGGATGGTCAGGCCGAAAACGCCCATTTCGGCCAGTTCCCGGATGATTTCCATCGGTATGAGTTGATCCTTGAGGTGCCATTCATGAGCATGAGGCTCAATCCGCTCGATGGCGTATCGGCGGAATTGTTCGCGGATCATCTCCAGTTCGTCGTCGAGGCCACAATCGCCCACGGTGATTTCGGCGCTGCGCTCCTGCATCAACTCGACGAGACGGGTGCGCGCCTGCTGGGTATTGCCGTACTGCACAAGTGTTTCCACCGCCGGCGTCATGAGGGCGGCCGCCTGGTCGGTGCTCAGCCCGAGATCGGAGAGGCGCAGGATTTCGCCCTGGTTCATCTGTATGCCGCCGCGCATTTGTGCGAGGTACTCGCCGAAGGCGATCTGGTGCAGCAGTTGTTCCGTCTCACCGAATTTACATTGCTCGGTCAGGCGTCTGGCCCAATCCTGCATTTGCCGTAAGGCTTCGACATAGGTGGCAAGCCATGCCAGCCCGTGCGCGGCTGTCTGGTGTGCTTCCACAAGTTTGCCGGATACCCGACCGTCCGCAGTGACCTTGGCGCGAAGGATGTCGCGGGCGGTGTCCAAGATCTCCTCCGCGGGGGCGATCGCGTTCGCCGTGAGGCCCAGCAGATCGTCCTGAACGATGGAGTCGCGGGTGATCGTATCCTGTCCGTCATGAGCCATGAATCGCATCCTTTCCGTGAACGCGCTCTTGGTAGCCATTTTGCAGATGCAGCGCAACATTAATGCCAATTCTGCAGGGGATTTGTTGCAAAGTTGCGCGTTGATTTTTTGCAGTGCAGCGCTAAAGCGGAATGCTAAGAAAGGCACATGACCATGATTGCCGAACTCGTGCCAGCGGGCAGCGTGTTTTTCGTGATATTGATCAGCATGCTGGCCGGGCTGGTAAAGGGCGTGGTCGGATTCGCGATGCCGATGATCCTGATTTCGGGGCTGGGGTCCGTCGTCGCGCCGGAGGTGGCGTTGGCAGGGCTGATCCTGCCCACATTGCTCACCAACGGGTGGCAGGCGCTACGGCAGGGACGACGCGCAGCATGGGACTCCGTTAGTAAATTCAGGGTCTTCCTGATCTCGGGCCTGGTGCTGTTGCTGGCTTCCGCGCAACTGGTTCGGGTGTTGCCGCAGGGCGTCATGTTGCTGATGATCGGAGGGCCGATCCTGATTTATGCCGCGAGTGCGTTGGCGGGTTGGCCGTTGCGGCTGCCGCGGCATGCGGGCCGGAGATGGGAAGCGGCGATCGGGGCCGTAGCCGGTTTTTTCGGCGGAATATCGGGCGTTTGGGGGCCGCCAACCGTGGCGATGCT
>Ga0102929_1001481_pt1 | contig 14010 bp, 10 predicted proteins | sample SalPonR1_B_D2_MG_FD_78510 | JGI IMG/M metagenome (GOLD analysis project Ga0102929, IMG submission 78510) | Salt pond soil microbial communities from South San Francisco under conditions of wetland restoration - Salt Pond MetaG R1_B_D2_MG | ecosystem: Environmental > Aquatic > Marine > Intertidal... | reverse complement strand
ATCAGAGGGCCGGCTTTGCCTTTGCAAAAACGGAGCGGATATCGAGGCTCTCAAAGATAATGATAAAATCGGTATCATGCTGGCGTTTGAAGGGGTGGAACCGCTTTACAACGATATCAATCTCCTGGATATCTTTTATGAACTGGGCGTTAGAATCGTCGGCCTCAACTGGTCGAGGAGGAATTATGCAGCAGACGGCAGCTTTTTTTCCCCGAAACGGGAGGGCAAAAAGGGCGGGCTCACACCGTTTGGCGTGGAGCTGGTTGAGCGCGCAGAGAATAAGGGCATGCTGATCGATGTCAGCCATTTAAACGATGAGGGCTTTAACGATGTCTTTGAATTTACAGATGGACCCGTGATTGCAACGCACTCCAATTCCAGGGCCATCGTACCCGTCATGAGAAATCTCAAAGACGAACAGATTAAAAAATTGGGAAGAAGAGGCGGGCTTATCGGTATTAATTCTGCCAACAAATTTACCTCTAATGAAGATGCCACATCCAATGTCCCGGCTTATGTTGATCACATCGACCGGATAGCCGATCTGATTGGGATTGAGCATGTTGCTCTCGGTTTTGATCTCTGTGACACAGAACTGACAGAAGACACAAAAAAAGAGTTGACCATCGGGGGAAGAGACTTTTTTAACGTCGTTAAAGGGCACAGAGGCACGGCTGATATTCGCGGCGAAATGGAAAGAAGAGGGTACAGTGCGGAGCAAATCAGGCAGGTCTTCGGTGAGAATTTCATCCATCTGATAAAGAAACAGAAAAAAAAGAACCACGGATAAGCAACATTATCCGTGGCATGAATTCCGGTTGCTGAAACTTCAAGCTGATGCTTTTTTCCGGGACTACCGGGAATCTATATTAAGGCTTCTTCGGTGTTTGGATCAAAGAGTCTCATCTTGACAAGATCAAATACGAGATCCATATCCTGACCTGGTTGTGCCTTTGTTTCCGGTTCAACACAGGCAATAAACTTGGCATCCCCGACTGTACAGTGGATGTCCGTCTCGCTTCCGAGGGGCTCGAGAACTTCAACCTTGGCTTTAACGACATTTTCGCCGGGCACACCGTTCTGGGCAAAGAGCATATCGTAGATGTTCTCCGGTCGGATACCGAATATGATGTCTTTGTCTATATAATGGGATACTCTTTCCTCATATTCTTTGGGAATCTTAAGCTTGAAACCGTCGCTCTTCTCAACAACCCAGAGCCCTTTCTGATCTTTGATAATTTTGGCATCGGCAAAGTTCATCGGAGGCGTTCCGATAAATCCTGCCACAAAGATATTGGCCGGATGATTGTAAATGTTGAAAGGTGTTCCAACCTGCTGAACAAGTCCGTCTCTCATAATGACGATCTTGTCAGCCATCGTCATGGCTTCTATCTGGTCATGCGTAACGTATGTAATTGTTGCGTCGAGCCTTCTGTGGAGCTTCTTCAGCTCTGTTCTCATCTGAACCCTCAGCTTGGCATCAAGGTTTGAGAGTGGTTCGTCAAACAAGAAGACCTTGGGGTCACGGACAATAGCCCTTCCGAGAGCAACCCTCTGTCTCTGTCCACCGGACAGCTGTTTCGGCTTTCTGTCGAGTAGCGGTTCTATAGTCAGAATCCTCGCCGCTTCTTTCACCTTTTCCTCTATCTCAGCTTTCGGGAACTTCCTGAGTTTCAAACCGAATGCCATGTTGTCATAAACGGTCATATGGGGATAGAGCGCATAATTCTGGAAAACCATCGCGATGTCTCTGTCTTTTGGTTCAACATCGTTGACGACCTTGCCGTCTATCTTTATTTCTCCTTTGGTGATCTCCTCGAGACCCGCAATCATCCTGAGTGTCGTCGATTTTCCACAACCTGATGGCCCGACCAGAACAACAAATTCCTTATCATCAATCGTGAAATGATGGTCTTTTACAGCCTCCACATTTCCGTCAAAGATCTTCCATACATGATCTAATTCTACATTAGCCACTTATACTACACCTCCTGAGAGTTTTCACCTGAATCTTCAATAAAGAAATCCATGGTTAATTCTTTTAATTCGTCAAATCCGTCTTTTGATCCCAATTCCATCAAATAGAGGTCTTTTACCTTGAAGAGGAAATCCATCAGCTTCATAAAACGCTCGTAGTCAACCACCACTGAAACCGGTTTCCCGTTCTTCGTTACGATAACCTCTTTTTCTTTTGTAGCCTTAACAACAGAGGAGAAGTTCTTTTTCGCATCTGCAATACTGTAGAACGCCATCTCGTTGATCCTTCTCATTACTTTCACCTCTTGACCATAATTATAGTCAAGTTTTCAAAAAAAATCAACCCCCTAAAAGTAACGTTTTGGTAAAAATGCCACCGGCCCCACTTTTGACTTGATAAGAGCAATGACTTTCCTATTTCCGTAAGCCGTGATATAATTAATCTATACAGAAAAGCTCGGAGGGGATACTCATGATTAAGATTAAAATGCAGAACAGAATATTCACGATCGACGATTGGACACCCTATTTTTTTATCCTGAAAGATTTCTTGTTCAACGGGGATTGGGAGGATGTGTATGAGGCGCTTAAAGGTTCTAAAAGTGCCTCTGATCAGATTGAGAACTGCCGCTCGATTGAAACGGCCTTTGATGGTGAGATCAATTCGGAGTTGTTTCTCCCGACAACAGCGCTTGAGATAAGAGACTTCTTCCAAAGTTTTGAGATCAGTCCCGAAAAGATAAAGAATTATATTGCTTTCAGTGCAATACATGAATATGCCAATGAGATGATCCTTGAGGAAGACTATCAAGAAGCCGAAGAGCTCGCGCGTTTAATGACAGATTTTGATGCAGACTGTGCCTATGCCTATGATATATTTGGTACAATTGCGTTTGACAAAGGTCAGATAGCAAAGAGTATCGAAACCCTTGAAAAGGCTTGTGAGTTGAATCCCGACCTGGATGAAGCCTATTCCACACTTGGACAGGCCTATTTCAACAACGGTGAATACGATCGTTCTGCCAATGTCTGGGAAAGACTCATTGAGAAGAATCCCGATGATGTCCTTGCCTATTTCACACTTGTTGACGCCTACCTGCAACAGAACAAGATCAACGATGCCATAGCGAGTTTGAGGATGATGGTTGAAAGATTCCCAAGCCACTTGATGGGGAAGATTAACCTGATCTCGCTGCTTAAAAAGGCCGGAAGGGGAGAAGAGGCTGCTGCCTACGAGCATGAGGTTGAACAGACACAACCTCAGAATTCCACAGAGCTTGAGATATGGGCCCGAATGAACCTTGAAAAGCAGAATTACGAACTTGTTGAAGAAGGCATCAAGAAATTTCTCCTGCAAAACAACGGTCCGGCTTTTTTGAAACTCTGGCTTGTCGTCCCCTATGTTAAAAGCGGGAAGATCGATGAAGCGAAACGGATCATCTCAGAGTTCAGAGAATCAAATATCCTCTTCAATTACGGTAAACATGAAATATTCGATCCTTTCCTCGAAGAGAAAGAGATATGGGAATGTGAGCTGCCATGCTGATTGCCATAGTAGGCGGAAGCGGTTCGGGAAAAACAACTGTTGCGACCCAATTACTCAGCAGGCTTGAGGAATATTGTTCCCTGATCAAGATGGATAATTATTACAAGGATCTGCCACCGGGGGAGGACCCGCAGAACTTCAATTTTGATGCCCCGAAGGCGTTTGATTTCGATCTGTTCTACGATCATCTGTTGTCGATTAAAAGCGGAACCCCAATTCAAATTCCGGAGTACAGTTTTATCACCTATCGAAGAGAACCGGGGATATTTACAACCGTGGAATCGAAAGGGGTCATACTGGTCGAGGGTATCCTGGTGCTCTTCGATAAACGGATAAGAGAGTTGTTTGATCTGTCAGTCTTTATCGACACACCGGACGATGAACGGCTTTTACGTAGAATTGAAAGAGACATCAAAGAACGCAACCGTTCCATAGAAAGTATCATCAACCAGTACAGAAAGTATGTCGCGCCTTCATTCAAGAGTTTTGTGGAACCCCAGAAATATGATGCGGACTTGATCCTTCCCGAAGGCGGTTATAACAAAGTGGGCTTAAACATCATCCACAGCGCAATTACACAGCGCATTAAAGAGAATCTGCCAGAGTCCTGAGCGTTCCCTTAAAATCTTCGGGCAACGGAGCGTTGAAAACCATCCATTTACCGGTTATCGGGTGATAGATGCCCAGTTTCAGCGCATGGAGCATCTGTCTCTCGCAGATGACGGGGGGAGTTTTTTTCCCGAATCCGTAAACTTGATCGCCGAGAACCGGCGCGTTCAAGCTCTTGAAATGCACACGGATCTGATGGGTCCTTCCTGTTTTGATCCTGATTAAAACAAGCGACGCCCTATCCTTAAACGTTTTTAAGACCCGATATTCAGTCAGGGCATCTTTTCCGGAATAATCGACCATCATCTTCAATCGGTTCCGGGGATTTCGCCCGAGAGGTTTTTCAACGATACCACTTTTTTCCTTCAAAGTGCCATCAAGGATTGCAATATAGTATTTTAAGTTTTTCCTGTCGTGAAACTGCCGGGAGAGATTTTGCAAAGCCCTCTGATGCTTGGCCACAATCATGATGCCCGATGTGTCCCTGTCAAGTCTGTGAACGATCCCCGGGCGTTCCTTGTCTTCCCAGTCGCTTAGAGAACTGAAATGATAGAGCAGGGCATTCACAAGCGTACCCGAAGCATTATGGGGAACCGGATGAACAATCATATCGGGAGGTTTGTTGATCAGAATGATGTCGTTATCCTCATAGATGATCTCGAGGGGTATATTTTCGGGCTCTGCCTCATACGGCTCGGGTTTCGGTATCTCAAGCCGGACTGACTCGCCTTCTTTCAGTTTATACGAAGCCTTTTTGTCTTTCTTATCAACTAATACCTTTTTCTCTTTTATCGCTTTCTGTATAAGATTCCTGGAAATCCAGTCAGGCGTTTTCTCCATGATAAACTTGTCCAGTCTCTGCCCCGCCTCTGATGGTGAGACGCGATGTGAAGTGACACCGGTTTCCGGATCGCTTCGATCAGACGGCATACTGTTCAAGTTCCACCGTCATTACCGTTGAAATCCCGCTTGACTGGGTGATGCCATAAAGCACATCGGCCACTTCCATCACCAGTTTATTATGGGTGATGACAATAAACTGTGACAATCCCTTGTTCTCATAAATCAGATTCTTCAGCCTTTCGGCATTATAATCATCCAGAGCGGCATCAACCTCATCAAGTATATAGAACGGGGAAGGACTTATCTTAAGCATGGCAAAGACCAGTGCGATACCGACGAGGGATTTCTCTCCTCCGGACAGCAGATACATCTTCTGGGCCCGCTTACCGGGTCTCTTGATCGATATCTCGATGCCGGTTTCAAGGAGGTCTTTTTCCTTCTGGATCTTGAGTTCTCCACTACCGCCGCCAAAGAGGATGTTGATCATCTCGTTGAAGTTTGTATTAATCTCGTTGTAAGTCTCCATAAAGATGGTCTTGGCTTCCCGGTCTGTTTTTTCAAGGAGGTCTTCAAGGGATTTACGGGCCTGTAAAAGGTCGTTTTTCTGGTTCTCGATCTCGTTGAACCTTTGATCCACTTCGTTGTACTCGTCAATGGCATGCAGATCGACATTTCCAAGATACTTGATCTTGTTTTCAAGGCTCTTGACCGCCTCGGAAATTCTCTCTTCTTCCTCTTTACTGAGTTGATTCTCACCAAGTTCTTCCTGTTTGATACCGGCCTGTACCATCTTCTCGACCAATGACTGGAGATTATGTTCGATATTCTGTTCCTGTAATTCAAATTTATGTTGATTCTCTCTAATCGACTCCCTCTGTTCCTTCAGTGATTCAAGTTGCTTTTCCATCTCCTCAATCCTGGCAGCCATATGCTGTCTGTCTTCCTGCTGATATTTCATGTTCTCAAAGAGTTTAGACATCTCCGCCTTCAGGCTCTTTAATTCCGTGTCAAGCTCTTTTATCTTCTTCTTCTCGTCTTCAATTTCCTTTTCAAGGTTGCCGATTGCATATTTGTAATCGCTCTCATTTTCACTGTTTTCCAACAGGGTTTCTTCCAGGTCTTTCATTTCCTGCCGATACTGTTTGGATTTCTCCTCCATGTTGTTCTTCTCAAACCGTAACTCGTTCACCTGTTCCTGGAGTTCCTGGAGCTCTTCCCTTTTCTCCTTTATAACCTTGTTGACTTTTTCAAGTTTGTCTCTTGATTTCTGAATCCCGGTCCCGAGAACACTCTTTTCGTCGATAATCCTTTCCTGTCTCGCCTTAGAACCGGCAATCTTTGAGCTGTATTCGATCTTGAGTTTGTCAAGTTCATCCACTTCTTTGGTTAACTCTTTTATGGAGCTGTTGAGTTCTTCCAGTGTTCTTCTGATCGAGGCATTTTTCAGCATGATATCGTTAAGTTCGGATTCCACGCTGCGTTTTAGACCGGTTACCTCTTCTTTTTCGGCCTGATGCTTTTTTTCCTTCTCTTGAAGTTGATGGATCTCTTCTTTAATCTTGTCGTGTTCATAGGTGAGTTCGCTCAAACGACCGCTTCTTGACAGGAGAGAACCCTTTCTGTCCTGTTTATAACTTCCCCCGCTGATGGCTCCTCTTGATGCGATTAATTGTCCGTCCAGGGAGACAATCTGATTTTTGACCCCATAATTCTTTTTCAGATCGAGACCATCTTCCAGTGTCTTAACGACGATGGTATTCATAAACAGATACATGGGTAGTTTTTCAAATTCTTTTGTTGTGATGGCAAGCTCAGCCGCATAACCGATGAACCCGGGATGTCTTTCCAGTGAAGGATTCTCAATAATGGGTTTGACTCTGAGGATATCCATGGGTAGAAAGGTGCATCTTCCGAGATCCTCGTTTTTAAGGATGTCAACGGCATATTTAGCCGTATCGGCATCCTTTGTGACGATATTCTGTGCTCTGCCCCCCAGCAGAACATCAAAGGCTGTTTCATACTTGGAATCGATCTCAATGATGTTGGCGACAACATCGATCATGTTTCTCAGTTCATTATCTTTCTGCTTCTTGGCAAAGAGGGCTTTGACAGGTCGGGCAAATCCGGAGAATTCTCTCATCTGCCTTTCGAGGACCGCCTTCTCAGCATCAATATGCTTTTCTTTCTGTATCAATGAATATTTTTTCTCTTCAACATCTCTCAGCTTGATCTCGATCTCTTTTTCGGATTCTTTTATCTTCTCCAGTTCTTCAAGGAGTTCGGCCTCTTTTTTTGAACTTTCGCTGCCTCTGTTTCTAAGCTCATCAAGTTCCATCTCGAATCCCTCGAGCCGGTCTTGCTTGGTTTCGAGTTGATTGCTGATTACCTTTATTCGCTTTTCATGATCCTCAATGGATTCCTCAAGTCTGATGTATTCATTCTCAAGCTTGCTGAATTCTTTCTCTTTCTCCTCAAGACCCTGCTGTAGCTCTATGATACCCTGTTCTTCATCGGTACAGTTCTTTGTAATTCCCTCTTTTTTTGCTTTCTTGTCTTCCAGTTCGGCCGTTACGTCTTTGAGCCGGTCGGCGAGGGATTTATTCAACATCTTCAATTCATCTTTTCTGTTTTTGATCTTCTCGTTCTCAGTCTTGACATTATCGAGTTTTGTGACATTCCCGACATAGGCGGATTCTTTTTCGGAGAGTTTGTTCGAATACATGTTTCTGAGTTCACTCAGATGGTTCTGTCTCTCCTTGTATTCCTCAAGAACGGATGTGAAGCCTTCCATTTCCTTATCAACATCATTATAGCTGTCACGGAGTTCATGATATGACCGTTCCACCTTGATGAGTTCTTTCTGGATCTCTTTCAACCGGTTACGGTCTTTCTCCGATTTTTCCTCGAGTTTCTGTTTTTCCCCGTTCCATTTTTCGTTTAAATGGGAGAAGAGACTTAACTGCTTCTCTTTCAACTCAGCGGTGTATTCTTTAAACTTCTCAGCTCTTTTGGCTTTCAGATAGAGTGACTTTTTCTGTTTATTCAGCTCCTTCAATACATCCAGAACCCGGTTGAGATTATCATCAGTTGATTCGATCTTTGAGAGGGTCTCCTTCTTCTTCTTCTTATAGATGGCGATACCGGCCGCCTCTTCAACAAGGAGTCTGATCTCCTCCGGTGAGCTGTTCAGTATCTTGTCCACTCTTCCCTGGCTTACAATTGAGTATAACTCTTTACCGGCACCGGTACCGGCAAAGAGTTCTTTGATGTCCTTAAGCCTCGTGCGCTCCCCATTCAGATAATAGGTGTTCTTCCCTGAACGATGAAGTTCACGCGATATTGAAATGTCATTTGTCTCGTCTTTTTCAAAAGTAAGTGTTGCCAGGGCTGTCTTTGACGGTGAGTTTCCGTCCGAACCGGAAAAGATGACATCCGTTTTGTCATTGGCACGGATGTTCTTCATCGATTGCTCCCCGTAAACCCAGAGGATTGCATCAACGATATTTGATTTTCCGCTTCCGTTTGGTCCCACAACAGAATTAATACCTTTGCACAGATCGATGTCGACGGGTCTGGCAAAAGACTTGAACCCCTCAAGATGTATGCTTTTTAATTTCATCCCGATGCCCCCCACATCAAAAGATGATTGTGCTTTTCCTGTTTCATGCAGCTTTTATCACTTAAGATTATAACACAGACCGCCGCTTAAAGAAAAGTTTTTTTGATATTAATAACACCGATTTTCCTTATATAAATCACAACTTGTGAGCTATTTTTCTTTATTCTCCAGAAGGAAACAACTGGCTCCGTGGTCTCCCGCCACCATGTATCTCTCCGGTTGCTCTTCCCGACATCTTTTAAAGGCATATTTACAACGCGGATGAAATCGGCACCCGGTTGGTGGTGTGATGGCATTCGGGACTTCCCCCTCGGGCAGGTCCCGGTTTTTTTCCTGATCCGGATCCGGTTCGGGAACGGCAGAAATGAGCGCCTGTGTATAGGGATGTGCCGGTCTTGTGTAGATATCCTCGAACGATCCTATCTCAACGATCTGTCCCAGATACATAACCGCTATTCGGTCACAGACGTATTTGGTGGTGGCAAGGTCATGGGTGATAAAGAGATAGGTGAGGTTGAACTTTTCCTTCAAATCCGCCATCAGCTGCAATAACTGCGAACGGACCGAGACATCCAGCATTGCAACGGCTTCGTCAGCGACGACAAACTCCGGCCTTGTCACCAGGGCACGGGCAATGACGATCCGCTGTCTTTGTCCGCCGGAAAGGGCCTTTGGAAATCTGTTGTAAAAATCTTCCGCCGGTTTCAGATTAACCGTCTCAAGCATATCCATGACGATCTGCTTCTGCTCTCTTCTGTTCTTGCCGATTTTATGAATAGATAGAGGATGTCTTATCGCCTCTCCAACTTTCATATAAGGGTTAAGTGATGCCATGGGGTCCTGGAAAATCAACTGCATATGCCTTCTGAAGAGTCGCAGTTTTTCAGGCTTCAATGCCAGTATGTCTGTATTGCCCATTTTAATCTTACCGGAGGTGGCCTCTTCTAATCTCAGCACCAATCTTCCGGTCGTCGTCTTTCCGCTGCCCGATTCGCCAACCAGTCCAAGCGTTTCGCCTTTTCTTATCGTGAAACTGATATCATCGACTGCATGGACAAATTTTTTGTCTTTTGTGAAAAGTTGTTGAAGAAAATTGGACTTGACCGGGAAATACTTCACCAGATTCTCGACGTTTAATAGTATATCAGCCAACGAGCTCACCTACTTCGTCCGGGTCATATTTTTTTTCTGATTCTTTTTCAAATAACCAGCATCTCACTCTACCGCCATCTTGCATAACGAAATCATGGGGTGTCTCTTCCCAGCATTTTTCCATTGCTTTCGGACACCTCGGGGCAAACCGGCATCTTTCCGGATGATTCAGAAGATCCGGCGGTGCTCCCGGTATAAAGCTGAGATGCATATCTTTAATGTCCGTATTCGGAATCGATCCCAGAAGTGCCTTTGTATAGGGGTGTTTGGGTTCCTTGTAAATCTTATCTTTTATATTCTCCTCAACGAGCTGTCCCCCATACATAACCCCTATCCTGTCGGCCATATCGGCAACAACCCCCATATCATGTGTGATCAGAAGCATGGAGGAATTGAAGGACTGTTTGAGATTTTCAAGAACCTCTAATATCTGCGCCTGAACAATGACATCCAAAGAGGTTGTCGGCTCATCGGCAACGATGATCGTCGGATCCATTATCAGAGCCAGGGCAATCATTGTCCGCTGTCGCATCCCTCCGGAAAACTGAAACGGATATTCATTCAGTCTGTCGGACTCTATACCGACAGCGTCCAGGGCCTTTTTAATCATATCGATTGCCTTTTCTTTTTTGATTTTGGGTTTGTGCGTGTTGATCGTTTCCATAAAATGATCCTTAACCTTCATGATAGGGTTCAAAGACGTCATTGGGTCCTGGAAGATCATGGAAACTTTCTCTCCTCTGATCTTTCTCATTTCCTCTCTCTTGTATTTGAGGATATCTTCATCATCAAGCAGGATCTGTCCTTCAACCCTGGTGGAATCCGGCAGAATTCTGAGAATCGCCTGGCCGATGGTGGATTTCCCGCAGCCGGATTCGCCGACTAAGCCAAAGACCTCTCTTGGTCTTACTTTGAACGAGATGTCCTCTCCGGCTTTTACAGGACCGTTTCTTGTTTGATAATGGATTCTCAGTCTTTTAATGTTTACCGCGTATCGATTAGCATCATTCTTCATCGGTCATCACCAACGTTCGGGTTGAGCAGTTCGTTTAATCCTTCACTCAAAAAACTGAAGCCAAGGACCACCGTTATTATCGCTAGTCCGGGAAAGAGAACCATCCACCAGTCATTTTGAAGCACAAATCGCTGTCCGTTACTCAAATCGTATCCCCAGTCCGGTGTCGGAGGGGCGATCCCGAGCCCTAAAAAGCTCAGCCCGGCTTCGGTCATGATGGCATCTGCCAGGTTCATTGAGAGCACAACAACTACTGAGGGAAGGACATTCGGAAGGATGTATCGAATGACAATCTCCCAGTTCTTGGCCCCGATTGATCTGGCCGCCTCAACATACAGCGAGCTCTTGACGGATGATACCTGGTTTCTGATGATCCTGAAATAGGTGGGTGCGAAGACAACGGCAATTGACATGCCCACGTTAAAAACACCCGGTCCGAGAACTGCGGCTATAGCGATCGCAAGGATCAATCCCGGAAACGTGTAAAGGGCATCCATTATGATGGTCAATATCCTGTCCAATACCCCGCCAACGTATCCACTGATAAGTCCGAGGGGAATTCCAATGGATGCGGCAACGACCACCGAGATAAAGGCAATTTGAAGGGCAATCTTTGATCCGTAAACCACTCTGCTGAACAAATCCCTTCCCAGGTTATCGGTACCGAACAGATGTTGTAATGAAGGCGGCTGAAAACTCTCACCGGCCTTTGTGACGGGATTGTAAGGCGCAATCAACGGAGCTGCCACGGCAAATATGATATACATGGCAAGCAGCAGCATGCCGATAAAGGCAAGTACACCTGTCTTTGTTCTGAAGAGCTCCTTTATTCCCTTAACGATGTAATAGGAAATGAATTTTTTTCTTTTCTCATCTACCATCGACATTACCCCCTAATACCTTATCCTGGGGTCTATCCAGGCGTTGATTATGTCTATGATGATACTGACGGAAATCACAAGCAGGGCAAAAATGACGATTGTTCCCTGAATGGATATAAAGTCCCGATCTTTAATCTTTTTGACCAGAAAAGTTCCGATACCGGGCCATGAAAAGGTTGTTTCTGTCAATACGGCACCGGCTAAAAGCAGTGCAAACTGCAGGCCCATAACCGTCAGGATGGGGACAAAAGAATTCTTTAAAGCATGGCGATAGACGATAGCCCCTCTTCGGATACCACGGGCTTTAGCCGCTTTAATAAAATCTTTTGTCAGCGTGAGTATCATGTTGCCTCTGACCATTCTCAGAAAGATACTCGAAATGACAACGCCAAGCGATACAGCAGGAAGCACCAAATGCCGGATAGCACTGAAAAAGGCGTCCATATTACCATCTATCAAGGTATCAATGAGTAAAAAACCGGTCTTCTCATAAAAACCGGGGATAAACTCCAGTCTACCTGAAACGGGCAGCCATCCAAGCCAAACACCGAAGACCAGCTGCATGATCATTCCAAACCAGAAAACGGGAACCGAATAAATGAAAATGGCATAAACACGCGCGGAAAGATCCACCGTCTTTTCCCGGTTTCGCGAGGCCTCGGAGCCCCAGAAAATCCCAATAACCACCGCAATGATAAACCCCCATAGTGTCAATTCAAGGGTTGCAGGGAATCTCTCAGCGATCTCTTCATTAACAGGGCGCCTTGTGAGCATGGATTTTCCCAAATCCCCCTTTAAGAGATTGCCAACATATATCACAAATTGTTCCCCAATGGGTTTGTTCAGGCCGAGTTTTTCCCTTTTTGCCTCAATGACCTCCTGTGGTGCTTTCCCGCCAAGCATAGCAAGAACGGGGTCTCCTGGCATGATTCGAAGAACAAAAAAAATGACTGAAATCAGGATAAAAAACATGGGGATGGCCAGTAAAATCCTCTGCAAAACATAATATTTCATCGAAGACAACTGTTTTCACCTCTTTCTAACTAAAAATTTTCTGCCTCCGAAGAGGCAGAAAATCCTTATCCTATAAGTGTATTTCCCAAAAAAATTAGTCTTCTAATGAGAGTATGTAATATCTGAAAATCTGGGTGGGTTCGAGATTAATGCCCTGAACTTCAGGTTTTGCAACACACTGCTGAGTTCCCTGCCAAAGTGGTACATAGGGGACCTCTTCTGTAAGCATATCCTGAATCTTGGCATAATCTATGGTTCTATCCAGAACTTCACTGTGCTCTCTTGCCTGAAGCATTAAATCTGTGATGGTATCGTTCTGATAATAAGCTCCCATGGACTTCGCACCGGCTTCACTCAGGAAGGGCCACATGTAATTATCCGGATCGAGATAATCGGGGAACCATCCGAGCAGGAACATTTCCATCGTACCGTTGAGGAAGTATTCGACATATGTTCCCCATTCGGCATACTTCAGGTTGACGTTGACCATACCGGTTTCCTGGATGGCCTCAGCCAGAACCTGTGCCACATCGGCTTCTGTTGACCCGTAATGACTCGGTGTGTACCAGAAGTCAACCTCGAGCGGATTGTCTTCTGAGTAACCGGCTTCTTTTAACAGAGCCTTTGCCTTGTCAAGATTCCTTGCAGGCATTGTTCCCTTATGGCCCCACATACCGCCGGGAATAAGGGTGAACAACGGTTCTGCTGTTCCGGCGAATACATCGCCAACGATGGCTTTTCTGTCAACGGCATAAGAAAGCGCCTGTCGAACTGTCTTGTCGCTGAGATTCTCAGACTGACACTGGAAAACGATCTCTCTGATCATCGGACTTCTACCCTCGTAAACGGCGAATTCGCCTTTTTCCTTGAAAGCGAGGAAGTCTCTTGGGTCGAGTTCTCTGTATGCAAGATCTATCTCTCCACTCTCAAGTGCGAGTCGCAGAGTGCTTGCGTTTTCATAGAAATTGATAACAATCGTTTTTGTCAGCGGTTTCGGCCCGAAATAATTCGGGTTCTCTTCAAGGACAATCCTGACGTCCCTCTGCCAGTCTGCAACATAGTAGGGTCCGGATGCAGTGGGAATGCCGGTGAAGAATTCATCTTCCGGTGTCTCCTCTGGATCAACAGGGAAAGCAACCGTGTAGCCGAGAACAGAGACGAAGGCGCTGAAAGGCCTTTGAAGTGTGATCTTCACGGTGTATTCGTCTAAAACTTCTACGGACTCAATAATATCTGTCAAGAGAAATGCCGGTTGTCCATCAAGCCTCATGGATCGGTCAAGATTCCACTTCACAACTTCCGCATTGATGGGATTGCCATTCATAAACTGGGCGTCTTTGTTAACCTTAAACGT
>Ga0102929_1001480_pt1 | contig 14010 bp, 12 predicted proteins | sample SalPonR1_B_D2_MG_FD_78510 | JGI IMG/M metagenome (GOLD analysis project Ga0102929, IMG submission 78510) | Salt pond soil microbial communities from South San Francisco under conditions of wetland restoration - Salt Pond MetaG R1_B_D2_MG | ecosystem: Environmental > Aquatic > Marine > Intertidal... | reverse complement strand
GGACTTCCCGCAGTGCGGTTTCTCCGCCCAGTCGGTGGCGGCGCTGAAGGCCTGCGGCAAGGAATTCGCCTACGTGAATATCCTGGAGGACCCGGAGCTGCGCGAGGCGCTGAAGAGCTACGCGAACTGGCCCACCTATCCCCAGCTCTACGTGCGGGGCGAGCTGATCGGCGGCTCGGATATCGCCGTGGAGATGTATCACTCCGGCGAACTCAAGCAGATCCTCGACGACGTCGCGGCCTGAGGGCGGCGGCGTTCAGTCGCGGGCGTCGGCGAGCGCCTGCTGGTACACGCCCTGGACCCGGTTGACGATCTCGCAGAAGAGATCCGCCGTGCGCTCCGCGTCGTAGGCGGCGGAGTGTGCCCGGGATTCGTCCCACTCCAGCCCTGCCGCAGCGACTGCGCGCGCCAGCACCGTCTGACCGAAGACCACGCCGCCAAGCGTGGCCGTATCGAAGCTCGAGAACGGATGGAAGGGGTTTCGTTTCAGCCCCGTGCGCTGCACCGCCGCATTCAGGAAACTCAGGTCGAAGAACGCGTTGTGGCCCACCAGCACCGCGCGGGTGCAGCCCGTCTCCCGGATGGCCCGCCGCACCTCGCGGAACACCCGCTGCAGGGCGTCCCGCTCGTCGATGGCCGGGCGCAGCGGATGCCAGGGGTCGATGCCGTTCACCGCCAGGGAGGCGGCCTCCATATTGGCGCCGTCGAAGGGCCGCACGTGGTAGCGATGCGTCTCTGCGCGCACCAGGCGGCCGTCAGCATCCATCTCCAGGAAAACGGCCGCGATCTCCAGCAGCGCGTCGGTACCCGCATTGAACCCGCCGGTCTCCACGTCGACGACCACGGGCAGGAAGCCGCGGAAGCGGTTGGCGACCGGCGCCGTATCGTCCTGTGCGGCCGTCCTCGCCATCCGGTTCAGGCGCCCGGCCGTCCGGGAGACTGGGCGAGGTCGAGGAGCAGGCTGAGGGTGTAGCGCACGCCGAAGCCGGTGACCTTGCTCGGCGTGTGCGCCAGGCCGCCCTCGTGACTGGAGGCGCTGAGGTCGAGGTGTATCCAGGTGCTCTCGCCGGGCACGAACTCGCGCAGCAATGCGGCGGCCATGATGTGGTCGCCGGCGCCAGGCACCAGGCACTGCTTGAGGTCCGCCACCTCGCTTTTCAGCTCGTCCCGGAACTCGTCGGTGACCGGGAACGGCCAGACGCGCTCACCGCTCTCCTCGCCGGCGCGCTGCAGCAGCGGATGCAGCTGCGGCCGGTTGGTGAAGACGCCGCTGTAGCGGGTGGTCAGTGCGCTCACGCAGGTCCCGGTGAGGGTGGCGTAATCGATGATCGTGGCCGGTCCCGGCTCGCCCGCCAGGCTCAGCGTGTCGGCGAGCACCATACGGCCCTCGGCGTCCGTATGGATCACCTGTATGGTCTTGCCGGCGACGGTGCCCACGACGTCCTGCTGCTTGTAGGCGCGCGGGCCCGTCCGGTTCTCCGTCAGCGCGAGCCAGCAGTCCACGGCGAACGGCACCTCGAGCCGCGTCAGGGCGAGCAGGGTGCCGATGGCGACCGCGCTGCCCTGCATGTCGCCGTGCATGTCCAGCATGCCGGAGGCCGGTTTCAGGTTCGTGCCGCCGGTATCGAAGACGATGCCCTTGCCGACCAGCGCGACCTCGGGGGCGTCCGCGGACGCCCCCGGGCGATAGCACAGACGCAGGATGCCGGCGTCGTCGTTGTCGTTGCCGCGGGCCACGGCCAGGAATGCGCCGGCGCCGCGTTCTTCGAGCCGGGTCGTATCGAGGAACTCCGAGTGCCAGCCGTGGCGCCCGGCGAGTTCCTCGGCGGCGGCCCTGAGGGCGCGGGCGTCGCCCAGGTTCGGCGGCAGGGCCGTGAGCCAGCGGGCGAGATTGTTGCCGGCGGCCTCGGCCTGCACCCGGTCGACGTCGATACGCTCGGCCAGGCCGAGCAGCCGGATGGTGGCGAGCCGCGGCGGCTTTGCCTCGTTGCGGCGGAAGGCGGGCAGCCGGAAGGCGGCCAGCAGCAGCGCGAGCAACTGGTCACCCACGATCGCCGGCGTGCCATCGGCACGGAAACCCGCTGCCAGCACGCCGATCCGCCGCGGGTCCTCCGCCAGTGCCGCCGCCGCCAGGCGGCGCGCCACGCTGCCCCGCTCGAAGGCGCTCGCGTCCGCCGGTACCGACGCCACCAGCACCGTGGTCTGGGCTTTGTTGTCCAGCCGGCTGGTCACCAGCGGCACGTCACCGGCATCCCGGCGGCGGGCGACTTTTCTCAGCCGGCTGCCTTTCGGCACCGTCGCCCAGGCGTCCTCGCCGGCCCGCCGGGGCAGCACCACCAGCAGCTGATCCAGGTTCTCGTAGTCCTTCAGCAGGGGATTCTTCGTCGACTGGATGATGCGTACCGACGTGTCCGGTGGCAGCACTGTGGCCATGAAGGGGTCCTCCGGGGCGCCTTGACCTGTCTCTGGCAAAGGCCGAACATACTCCCCAGCCTGCGGCGGGCAGAGGGTGGCGGCGAAGAGCTGTCATCCTAGCAGGTGCCCCCCGCTAATTCACCACGGCTGCTGCGGCGGCCGCCACACGGCTTCGCGCATGAGCTCAAACAGCCCCTTCGACGATAGCGACCCGACGGAAACCCGGGAATGGCTGGAGTCCATCGACTCCGTGCTGACGGTCCACGGACCGGAGCGCGCCCATTTCCTGCTCAACCGGATGATCGACTTCGCCCGGCGTTCCGGCGCCTATCTTCCCTACAGCCCGAACACCGCCTACCTGAACAGCATCTCGCCGGGACAGCAGCCCGAATACCCGGGTGACCGGTCGGTGGAACGGCGCATAGAGGCGTATATCCGCTGGAACGCGATGGCGATGGTGGTGCTCGCCAACCGGGCGAGCAGCGAGTACGGGGGGCACATCGCCTCCTACGCCTCCTCGGCCACGCTCTACGAGGTGGGGTTCAATCACTTCTGGCGCGCGCCCTCGGAGCGAAACGGCGGCGACCTGGTCTTCATCCAGGGTCATTCGGCACCGGGCATCTATGCGCGGGCCTACCTGGAGGGACGCCTGACCGGCGACCAGTTGCAGCATTTCCGCATGGAGGTGGGCGGCGGCGGCCTGTCGTCGTATCCGCACCCCTGGCTGATGCCGGAGTTCTGGCAGTTCCCGACCGTGTCCATGGGCCTCGGGCCGATGATGGCGCTGTACCAGGCCCGTTTCATGCGCTACCTGGAGCACCGCGGGCTGATCCCCGAGAACGACCGCAAGGTGTGGTGTTTCCTCGGCGACGGCGAGATGGACGAACCCGAGGCGATGGGTGCCATCACCATGGCCGTGCGCGAGGGCCTCGACAACCTGATCTTCGTCATCAACTGCAACCTGCAGCGCCTGGACGGGCCGGTGCGCGGCAACGGCAAGATCATCCAGGAACTCGAGGCGGCCTTCGGCGGCGCCGGCTGGGACGTGATCAAGGTGATCTGGGGCTCGCGCTGGGATCCGCTGCTGGCCAAGGACACCGACGGACTGCTGCGCCGGGTCATGGACGAGACGGTGGACGGCGAGTATCAGGCCTACAAGAACAAGGGTGGCGCTTACACCCGCGAGCACTTCTTCGGCAAGTATCCCGAGCTGAAGGAGATGGTGGCCAACATGTCCGATGAGGAAGTCTGGCGGCTGAACCGGGGCGGCCACGACTCCATCAAGGTCTACTCGGCCTACGAGAAGGCCGTGCGCAGCAAGGGCCGTCCGACGGTCATCCTGGCCAAGACCGTGAAGGGCTATGGCATGGGCGAGTCCGGCGGCGAGAGCGCCAACCCGGCGCACCAGCAGAAGAAGCTCGACGACGACGCGCTGAAGGAGTTCCGAGACCGCTTCAACATCCCGGTCTCCGACGAGAACATCCCGAAGGTGCCGTTCTGCCGGCCGCCGGAGGACAGCGACGAGATCGAGTACCTGCACGAACGGCGGCGCAAGCTGGGCGGCTACCTGCCGCAGCGGCGGACCCGCTCGGAATCGTTGCAGGTGCCTCAGCTGGAGGCCTTCTCGAGTCAGCTCGAAGGCACGGGCGAGCGGGAGGCGTCGACCACCATGGCGTTCATCCGCCTGCTGACGACGCTGACCCGGGACAAGAGCATCGGCAAGTACGTGGTGCCCATCGTGCCCGACGAGGCGCGCACCTTCGGCATGGAAGGCATGTTCCGCCAGGTCGGCATCTATTCCTCCAAGGGTCAGCTCTACACGCCCCAGGACGCCGATCAGCTCATGTACTACAAGGAGGACAAGAAGGGGCAGATCCTGGAGGAAGGCATCAACGAGGCGGGCTCGTTCTGTTCCTGGGCGGCCGCGGGCACGGCCTACAGCAATCACGACCGGCCGATGATCCCCTTCTATATCTTCTACTCGATGTTCGGTTTCCAGCGCATCGGCGACTTCATCTGGGCCGGCGGCGACATGCAGTCCCGGGGCTTCCTGATGGGCGGCACCGCCGGGCGCACGACGCTGGCCGGCGAGGGTCTGCAGCACCAGGACGGCCACAGTCTGGTGCTGTCCTCCACCGTGCCGAACTGCCTGTCCTACGACCCCACCTATGCCTACGAGCTGGCGGTGATCATCCAGGACGGGCTGCGGCGCATGATGCACGAGCAGGAGAACGTCTTCTACTACATCACCTGCATGAACGAGAACTACGTCCATCCGCCCATGCCGAAGGGCGTGGAGGACGGCATCCTGAAGGGCTTGTACCTGCTGAAGATCGGCGGGCGGGGTAAGGTGCGCGTGCAGCTGATGGGCGCCGGCACGATCCTGCGCGAGGTGATCGGAGCGGCCGAACTGCTGGAGGAGGACTATTCCGTCCCGGCGGACATCTGGAGCGCCACCAGCTTCAACCAGCTGCGCCGCGACTGTCTCGAGGTGGAGCGCTGGAACCAGCTCCATCCGGGCGAGGAGCCGAGGCGCAGCTACCTGGACCAGTGCCTGGCGGACAAGGACGGCCCCTTTATCGCGGCGACCGACTACATGAAGATCGTACCCGACCAGATCCAGCGCTGGATGCCGGGCCAGTACGTGACGCTCGGCACCGACGGCTACGGCCGCAGCGACCGCCGTTCCGCGCTGCGCCAGCACTTCGAAGTGGACCGGCGCTACATCGCAGTGACGGCGCTGAAAGCCCTGGCCGACGAGGGCGCGCTGGACATGGAGACCGTCGCCGATGCCATCCGGCGCTACGACATCGATCCGGACAAGCCGGATCCGGTGACTCTCTGAGGGCGGCGCGATGGCTGAACGCAAGGAAATACGCGTCCCCGATCTCGGCGACTTCTCCGACGTCGACGTCATCGAGGTGCTGGTCTCTGCCGGCGACACCGTCGAGGTGGAAGACGGCCTGATCGTGCTGGAGACGGACAAGGCGTCCATGGACGTGCCGAGCACCGCGGCCGGCAAGGTGGTCGAGGTCAGCGTCTCGTCGGGCGACACGGTGAACGAGGGCGACCTCATCGCGGTGGTCGAGGTGCAGGACGGCGGCTCCGGTGACGAGAGTGCGGATGAGACGGCAGCCGGCAGCGCAGACGAAAGCGCAGGGGAAGCCGCGGAGGACGGCGGCGCGGAGCAGGACGGCGAGAATCGGGAATCCGGCGGGGCCGACGAATCGTCCCGGCGCGAACCGGCTTCCGCCGGCGACGGGTCGGGCGGCGACACCGTGGCGGAACCCCGCCGACGCCGGGTCGAGGTGCCCGACCTCGGCGATTTCGACGAGGTGGACGTGATCGAGGTCCACGTGGCCGAGGGCGACGAGGTGGCCGAAGAGGATCCGTTGCTGACCCTCGAGACGGACAAGGCCTCCATGGACGTACCGGCGCCGGCGGCGGGCCGCGTGGCCGAGGTTGTCGTGAGCCTCGGCGACAAGGTGAGTTCCGGCGACGAGATCCTGACGCTGCTGACCGGCGAAGGCGGCGGCAGCGGCGGCGACACCGCGGAGGCCGACCAGGCGGATAAGGCCGCCGCGCAAGCTGCCGAGGAACGCACTGCGGACGGCGGCCGGAAGAGCGACGGCGAGGCCGAAGCGCCGCGCCGGCGGACGGAGTCGGCGGCGTCCTCCCGCCAGCAGGCCGGCAGCGGGCGCCGCGAGCGGGCCGCGGATGCGGAGGAGCGGCGGGACGTGCCGTCCGGTTTTCCCGCCATCGACGAGCCGGGTTTCTCCCGTGCCCATGCGAGCCCGTCGGTGCGCAGGCTGGCCCGCGAGCTGGGCGTCGACCTCGCGAGGGTCGACGGCAGCGGCCGCAAGGGCCGGGTCCTCGCCGATGACGTGAAGTCCTGGGTCAAAAAGACGCTGCAGGGCGGCGGCGAGGCCGGTGCGCGTACCGCGCTGCCGTCGGTCCCCGAAGTGGATTTCGCGAAGTACGGTGACGTGGTGACCCAGCCGCTGGGCCGCATCCGCAAGATCTCCGCGCGCCGGTTGCAGGCGGCATGGGTGAACCTGCCCCACGTCACCCAGCACGACCTCGCCGACATCACGGAACTGGAGGAGCGGCGCCAGGAGCTGAAGGGGCCGGCGGCCGAGCGCGGCATCAAGCTGACGCCGCTCGCCTTCATCATCCAGGCCTGCGTGCAGGCCCTGAAGGAGTTCCCCCGCTTCAACAGTTCCCTGCACCCGGACGGCGAGCACCTGGTGCTGAAGCATTACTTCCATGTCGGTTTCGCCGCCGATACGCCGAACGGTCTGGTGGTGCCCGTGATCCGGGACGCCGACCGCAAGGACGTCTACGAACTGGCCGGCGAGCTGGCCGAGCTCTCTGCCGCGGCGCGGGAGGGCAAGCTGTCCGCCGAGCAGATGCAGGGCGGCTCCTTCACGGTCTCCAGCCTGGGCGGCATCGGCGGCACGGCCTTCACGCCCGTCATCAACGCCCCCGAGGTCGCCATCCTCGGCGTTTCCCGCTCGAGCATGCAGCCGGTGTGGAATGGCCGTGAGTTCCAGCCGCGCCTGATGCTGCCGCTGTCCCTCTCCTACGACCACCGGGTCATCGACGGGGCGGACGCGGCCCGTTTCACCACCTGGCTGTCCGGCGCGCTGGGCGACGTCGGCGGCCTGCTCGAGGCCGTCCCCTGAGCGCGGTCCGATGAGCGACGACAGCCACATCATCCGTGTGCCCGATATCGGCGACTTCGACGAGGTCGACGTCATCGAGGTGCACGTGGCGGAGGGCGACGAGATCGCCGCCGAAGACCCCATTGTCACGCTGGAGACGGACAAGGCCAGCATGGACCTGCCGGCCCCGCGGGGCGGCCGCATCGAGTCCGTGCTGGTGAAGGCCGGCGACAAGGTGTCCGAGGGCAGCGAACTCCTGCGCCTGGCCGAATCGGCCGACGAGCCGGAGGAGGAGGGCAAATCCGCCGACGGCGCAAAAGAAGAGGCCGGCACCGGCGGGGGCGAGGCTGCCGCGACCGGCGCCGCGGAGGGAGAGGCAGGAGGGGATCAGCGGCAAGCCGGTCCGGCAGAGCGTCCGGCGCGCTCCAGCGAAACGCCGACGGCGACCCGCGACGAAGCCGACGCGGACCTGGAGACGGACCTCGTGGTGCTGGGCGCCGGGCCGGGCGGCTATGCCGCCGCCTTCCGTGCGGCCGACCTGGGGCTGCGGGTGACGCTGGTCGAGCGCTGGCCGGTGCTCGGCGGTGTCTGCCTGAACGTGGGCTGCATCCCCTCCAAGGCGCTGCTGCACGCTGCACGGGTCATCGAGGAAGCGGCCGAGATGAGCGAGCACGGCATTCGCTTCGGCGAGCCGCAGATCGATGCCGCGCGGCTCGGTGACTGGAAGTCCGGGGTCGTCAAGCGGCTCACCGACGGGCTGACGCAACTGGCGAAACAGCGCAAGGTGGAGGTGGTCCACGGCACCGGCCGCTTCCTCTCCCCTCACCGGCTGGCCGTGGAGAACGACGACGGGCGCCGGGTGATCGCATTCGGGCAGTGCATCATCGCCGCGGGCTCCGAGCCGAGCCGCCTGCCGGGACTGCCCGACGACGAGCGCATCGTCGACTCCACCGGCGCGCTGGAGCTGGCGCCCCTGCCCGAACGGCTGCTCGTGGTGGGCGGCGGCATCATCGGCCTGGAGATGGCCTGTGTCTACGACGCGCTGGGCGTCAAGGTCACCGTCGTGGAGCTGATGAAACAGCTCATGCCCGGCGCCGACCCGGACCTGGTCCGGCCGCTGGCAAAGCGCATGAAGCGGCGCTACGAGGACATCCTGCTGGGGGTGAGCGTCGCCGGTATGGAGAGCCGGGAGGAGGGCGTGCGGGTCAGCTTCGAGGGCGAAGGAGCGCCGGAACCGGGCCTGTGGGACCGGGTGCTGGTGGCCGTCGGCCGGCGGGCCAACGGCGACCGGCTGGACGCGGACAAGGCGGGCGTGGAGGTGGACCGGCGCGGCATCATCCCGGTGGACAAGCAGATGCGCACGAACGTCTCCCACGTCTACGCCATCGGCGATATCGTCGGCCAGCCCATGCTGGCGCACAAGGCCACCCACGAGGGCAAGGTGGCGGCGGAGGCCGCTGCCGGCGAGAAGAGCGCGTTCGACGCCCGTGTGATCCCGTCGGTGGCCTACACCGACCCGGAAGTGGCCTGGGTGGGTCTCACCGAGACCGAGGCGAAGGAGCGGGGCATCGACTACGGCACGGCCCGTTTCCCCTGGGCGGCCAGCGGCCGCTCACTGGCCATGGCCCGGGACGAGGGCTTGACCAAGCTCCTGTTCGACAAGTCGAACGACCGCCTGCTGGGTGCGGGCATCGTCGGCACCAGCGCCGGCGACCTGATCTCCGAGGCGGCGCTGGCCATCGAGATGGGCGCCGATGCGGCGGACATCGGCCTGACCATTCACCCCCATCCGACCCTGTCCGAGACCGTGGCCATGGCGGCCGAGGCCTGGGAGGGGACGCTGACCGATCTGTACCTGCCGAGCGGGAAGAAGCGCTAGGTCCTGGCAACCAGGACGCGTTAACCGGAATCCGTTAACCAGGACCGGTTAACCAGGACCTGTTGACCCGCTCTGCGCCTGCCGGAAGCGCCGCGCGATCCAGTAGTCGGCGCTGAGATAGCGCCCGCCCCCCGTGAAGAACAGCGCCAGCAGCATTACGAAATAGGTGGCGGCCCATTCGATGCCGTTGTTCGAGATGACCAGGCTCCCGGTCTCCGTCAGCCAGTCGTAGTTGCCGTGCTCGCGCAGCAACTCCTTCGCCTTGTCCAGCCGCTGCATGGCGCCGTCGATGTTCTCCGCCGGGAACGGGCTCATCGGGTCGTGCACGGCCTGCCAGCCGTTCTTCCAGTGCACCCCGAACGCCGCCACCAGCATGGTCGCCATCAGCGGAATGGAGACCCAGCGCACGGCGAAGCCGACGAGCAGCAGTATGGCACCGCCCACCTCGGCGCTGGTGGCGAGCCAGGCCATGAGCGTCGGGAACGGCAGGCCCAGCCCCCAGTCCGGGTTGCCGAACCAGCGGACGATATTGTCCATGTCGCCGAGCTTGTTCGTGCCCGCCACCCAGAACACGGGCACCAGATACAGGCGCAGTGCGAGCGGGCCCAGGAAGTCGACGGCCTTGGTGGCGTCGAACAGGTCCTGCAGCCGGTTCAGAAAACGGATCATGACTCTCTCCCTCCCGTGTCGCCGGGTCGTCGCGGCTTGATGGTTCGGGTCAGTGGCTGCGGGTGCCGAGGACGATGTCCAGGCGCCGCATCTCCTCGTAGGTGTCGCGGGCGCCCGCCACCACGGCTTGCGGCTCGGGGTGGCCGATCTCGGCGGCCACGGTCTCCGCGATCTCCCGCCCGGTGCGTCCCGCCTCGTTGTCCCGCGCGAGTTCGAACAGCCGCGCGGTCGCCGCATTCAGCTCCAGGAAGCCGATGCGATCGTCCAGCCGGCGGTAGACCACCAGCCAGGTCGGCTGCTCGTCCGGCGCCTCCGGGATAAAATCGGGGCTGATGCGGTGCACCGGGAAGTGATAGCCGCACAGCCAGGCCAGGGGCGAGACGGCAGGCACGCCGGCGAGAAGATCCGCGTCGCCGTCCACCGCGGAGAGATCCGGGTCCTCCTCCGCGATGTTCAGCGCCAGGCTCACCCATTCGTAATGGGCCAGCGCGGGCAGGAACGGCGGGTCCGCCGGGTCGTCCCGCTCCTGCTCCAGGAAAGCGAGGAACTCCGTCGGCATCTCCAGGAACAGGGGCGTGTGCGACTGGTGTCTGGCGAGAAAGTCGCGCACCAGCGCGTCCCAGTGTGCCTCGTCGAGGACGCGTTTCGTCACGCTGAAGGTGGCGGCGAGCAGCCCTGAGATATTGCCGAAGAAAAGATCGCGGTAAATCGCCAGCCGGCGGTCCTCGATGCCTTCGGGCGCCGGATTGGCCTGCGGGTCCCGGATGTGGGCGGCGAACTCGTACTGCTTGCGCTGGAAAGCCGGTCGTTCAGCCATGAGCGGCCTCCGGCTCGGCGCGCGACAGCGCCGCGGGGTCCTGCTGCAGCCTGCGCACGAGGCGCACCTCGCCCAGCAACTCGTCCAGCGGCGGGAAGTTGAAGTCCCGTTCCAGCAGCGTCGGCAGCGGCCCCAGGCGCTCGTAGGTGTGCGCCAGGAGCTGCCACACCGGGTCGCTCACCGCGGCCCCATGGGTGTCCACCCGCAGGTCCTCGGCCTCCACGTAATGGCCGGCCACGTGCAGGTAGGCGACCCGTTCGGCCGGCACCGCCTCGAGGAACTCCATGGCGTCATAACCGTGGTTGATGGCGTTCACGACGATGTTGTTCACGTCCAGCAGCAGGTCGCAGTCCGCCTCCTCCAGCACGGCGCGCAGGAATTCGGCCTCGCTCAGCGAGCGGTCGGGCATGGCGTAATAGGAGACGTTCTCCACCGCGATGCGCTGGCCCAGGATCTCCTGCGCCCGGCGTATGCGGCCTGCGACGTAGTGCACCGCCTCGTCGGTGAAGGGGATGGGCATCAGGTCGTACAGGTGGCCGTCGTCGCCGCAGTAACTCAGGTGCTCGGAGTAGAACGTGATGCCGTGCTCGTGCATGAACCGGCGGATGCGGCCGAGGAGTTCCTCGTCCAGGGGCGAGGGCGCCCCCAGCGACAGTGACAGTCCGTGCAGCGTCACCGGATAGCGTTCGGTGAACTCGCGGAAGCGCCGGCCCTGGCGGCCGCCGACGCCGATCCAGTTCTCCGGGGCCACCTCCAGGAAGTCCACCTCCTCGGGTTGCCGTTCCCAGAGGGCTTGCATGAGGCCGCGCCTCAATCCGAGGCCGGCTCCGGCGGGGATATCGCGGTGTATCGTGCTTCCGGGTGTCATGGTCTGCTTCGGCTCCGTTGCTGTCGTCATTTCTCCGTCGTCGCCTCTGCTTCGTCATCCTAATGGACCGGACGCCGGCGGTCGATATTTCACCGCGCCCGGCCGTTCAGTTCAGCCGGCGAAGCCGCTCGAGATAGGCGGACTCGTCCGGCGGCCGGCCGTCGCGTTGAGCCTCCCAGAGCGCCTCGGCCAGGCACTCGATCATGCGGTGCTCGGCGGCATGCGGGTCGTCCAGGCGTGCGGCCAGCCGCTCGAACACGGCGCGTATGCCGGTCGGTCGGTCGGTGGCCACCTGCTCGCGCAAGGCCATGTGCAGCCCCATGTGCAGGAAGGGGTTCGTGGCGCCGTCGCTGCCCGTGTAGTCCCGGCCGCGCCCCTCGTCGGCCAGCGCGTCGTGATACTCCGGGTGTGCGGCCACGACCTCGGCGATCTGCGCCTCGAGCGGGCTCATGGGCAGCGACCGGGAGGCCTTGCGCCAGGCCTCGGCGTACCTGCGCCGCAGTTCGTCGCGGTCCTGGCCGAACAGCATCACGCCGCCTCCGGCGGTTTCGTCTTGCGTCGGTACTCGCAGAGGTCGGCGATGATGCAGTCCGGGCAGTTCGGCCTGCGCGCCTTGCACACGTAACGCCCGTGCAGGATCAGCCAGTGGTGGGCGTCCTTCAGGAACTCCTCCGGCGTGAGCCGGCTGAGCCGCTTCTCCACCTCCAGCGGCGTCTTGCCTTTGGCGAGTCCGGTACGGTTCGCCACCCGGAAGATATGGGTGTCCACTGCGATCACCGGCTCGCCGAATGCCGTGTTCAGGATGACGTTGGCCGTCTTGCGGCCGACGCCGGGCAGCGCCTCCAGCGCCTCGCGGTCGCGGGGTACCTCGCCGCCGTGTTCCTCCTCGAGTATCCGGCAGGTCTCGATGATGTTCTTCGCCTTGCTGTTGTACAGCCCGATCGTGCGGATGTAGCGGGACAGCCCGTCCACGTCCAGCGCCAGGATGGCTGCCGGCGTGTTGGCCACCGGGAACAGCTCGCGCGTGGCCTTGTTGACGCCGACGTCGGTTGCCTGGGCCGACAGTATGACCGCCACCAGCAGTTCGAAGGGCGTCGAATACTCGAGCTCGGTGGCCGGATGCGGGTTGGCGTCGCGCAGACGCCGGTAGATGGCGATGCGCTTGTCCCGGTTCATTCCGTGGCCCCCGGCGAAGCCAGTGCGGAGGCGGCCGGCTCCTGCCGGCGGCTGTCGAGCGCATTCTTGCCGGCGACCAGCAGCGCGAGGGTCAGGAATGCGCCGGGCGGCAGTATGGCCAGCAGGAAGCCGCCGCCCGGAGCCGCGTGATCGGCCGGTGTGCCGGCCGCGCCGGTGAGCAGATGCCAGTCGGCGAACAGCGTGCCCCGGCCCACCAGCTCGCGGATGCCGCCGACGATGACCAGTACCCAGCCGAAGCCGAGCCCCATCGCCAGGCCGTCGGCGGCGGCAGGCAGAGGGGGGCGCCGTGAGGCCACGGCCTCGGCACGTGCCACGATGGCGCAGTTGGTCACGATCAGGGCGATGAAGATGCCGAGTGCCCGGTCGAGCACGGGGAAGAAGGCCTCGAAGATCATCTCGACGCAGGTCACCAGCGAGGCGATCACGAGGACGTACACGGCGATGCGGATTTCCCGGCTGAGCGAGCGGCGCAGCATCGAGACCAGCGTGTTGGTGGCGGTCATCACCAGCAGGGTCGCCAGGCCGAGACCGAGGCCGTGCACGGCGCTCGTGGTCACCGCCAGCAGGGGGCAGAGCCCGAGCAGCTGCACGAGCCCCGGGTTGTTGTCCCAGAGCCCGTTGCGCATCCAGCGGCCCGCGCCGCCGATCAGGCCTGGCCGGCCGTCGATGTGGCCGCCGGTCTCGCTCCCGGCATCGCTCATGGGCTGTCCTCCCGCTCGCGCTCCTCGAGTTCTTCCCGGTGCCGGGCGAAGTATAACAAGGTGGCTTTCACCGCCCGGACCACGGCGCGGGGCGTGATCGTGGCACCGGTGAACTGCTGGAATCGGCCGCCGGCGCGCCTGAGCGCCCACTCCGCGGCGGGGGGATCGCCGAGGGACAGTCCGGAGAATGTGCGGATCCAGTCCGAGCGCGAGGCCTCGATGTCGTCGCCGAGGCCGGGCGTCTCCCGGTGCTCGAGCACCCGCACGGCGGTGAGGGTGCCGTCCGGGCGGATGCCGATCAGCAGCCGGATGGGTCCGGAATAGCCGTCCGCGGACACTTCGAAGATCCACACGCTGACCCGCTCCCCGTCCAGCGCCCGGTAGACGAGCGCCGGTGCCTGCCCCGGCAGTTCGTGGGGCGGTTCCAGCCGGATGGGCGCATCGAGGGTGATGCGGTCCCACTCCCTGCCTTCGACGAGGGGCAGGAAGCGCTGCTGGCGAAGCGCGGCCCGGTTGTCCTCGATGCGCTCGCGGGTCAATGCCCAGGTGAGCGACACCGCGCCCGCACAGACCGCGGCGAACAGGGCCAGCACGAGGCCGACACGCCACGGGGGCAGCCGGGCGGAACGCTCGCTCACGGTGAGCGTCCGTGGCCTGCGATACGCGGGCGGGTGTAGCGGTCGATGGCGGGCACGGCCATGTTCATGAGCAGCACGGCGAAGGCCACGCCGTCCGGGTAGCCCCCCCAGGTCCGGATCGCCCAGGTGAGCGCGCCGATGCCGAAGCCGTAGACCAGCCGG
>Ga0102929_1001478_pt1 | contig 14016 bp, 15 predicted proteins | sample SalPonR1_B_D2_MG_FD_78510 | JGI IMG/M metagenome (GOLD analysis project Ga0102929, IMG submission 78510) | Salt pond soil microbial communities from South San Francisco under conditions of wetland restoration - Salt Pond MetaG R1_B_D2_MG | ecosystem: Environmental > Aquatic > Marine > Intertidal... | reverse complement strand
TCTCTGAGGTCATGCGACGTGCTCGCACGCGCGCTCCCGAGCGGCCATCCGGGTCTTGGCGTTCCTTCACCTGCGGACCGCATCCTGCACTTGGTGCTTCACGCACGAAAGGACGCGGGCGAACAGCACCGCTTTCGCGTCTCGCTCCGAGACGTTCATGAGTTGCAGGCAATGAGAACCGCCTTCCCGCGCAAGGAATTGGACGCCGCCCGCGCGCGTCTCCCGACGCAATCCGCAAGCGCGCCGTTCTCTCTTCTAGAGGGGATGGCCTGCGCTGTCTTCACGCCTGCTGGATGGGACGATCTCGCCCCTCAGACCCGGCATCTCGCCGAGCAGGCACTGGTGACCTTCGGCAACCCCGCCGACCAGAGGCAGCGCGAAACACTGCACTGGCTGAGGCACTACGCGCACGCGCTCCTCGCGGACCCGGAGCGGCGCCGCCACTACATGCGCGAGTTCCTGCGCCCGGGCGGACTCCGGGACTGGTGGGCGTTTCACCGGGATCGTCGACGGCGCATCCGCTGACGCTCAACTCTCCCTGAGGCGATCCCGGTTCTCGAGGAACCACCGGTAAGTCGAGGAAATGCCCTCCCTCATCGGGATCCGTGCCCGCCACCCGAGGCCTTCGAGTTTCGAGACATCCATGAGCTTTCGCGCGGTCCCGTCCGGCTTCGAGCGGTCGTAGGCAACGTGTCCCTTGAAGCCCACGATCTCAGCAATGAGCGCGGCGAGGTCCGCAATGCTGATATCCTCGCCTGTGCCGATGTTGATGTGCGACAGCATCGGCTCGGTACTGGCGATGTAGGTCTCCTTGGGCAAGCGCAGGACATGGAGGGTCGCGTCCGCCATGTCGTCGACATGCAGGAATTCCCGCCGTGGTGTCCCGCTGCCCCAGATCACGACCTCGCCCGCGCCAGCCTCCGTGGCCTCATGGAACCGCCGGATCAGGGCGGGCAGAACATGACTGTTCTCGGGATGGAAATTGTCGCCGGGCCCGTAGAGGTTCGTCGGCATGACGCTCCGGTAGTCGACGTCGTACTGCCGATTGTAGCTCTCGCACAGCTTGATGCCGGCGATCTTGGAGATGGCGTAGGGTTCGTTCGTCGCCTCGAGCGGCCCCGTGAGAAGCGCATCCTCCCGCATCGGCTGCGCCGCCTCCCGCGGATAGATGCAGGAACTGCCGAGCTGGAGGAGCCTGGTCACTCCGGCGCGGAACGCCTGGTGTATGACGTTCGCCTCGATCATCAGGTTCTCGTAGATGAAGTCGGCGGGGTAGGTATCGTTGGCGTGGATCCCGCCGACCTTGGCCGCCGCGAGAATGACGACGTCAGGCCGCTCGGCCGCCAAAAAGGCCCGGACAGCCGACTGGTCGGTCAGGTCGAGAGCGGCATGCGGCCGGGTGATCAGCGTCGCGTCGGGCGCCTGTGCTTCGAGACGGCGGAGAATGGCCGTCCCCACCATGCCTCTGTGGCCCGCGACGTAGATCTTTTCCGCCGTCACGGGCCCGTCCCCTGCCCCACCGCACCACGGGGAGGTCCGCCGCGATCACGTCCGCGCATAGACGTCCTCGTACCGGATGATGTCGTCCTCGCCGAGATAGCTGCCTGTCTGGACCTCGATCAGCACCATCGGCACCTTGCCCGGGTTTTCCATGCGGTGCTTCTCACCCAGCGGCACGAAGATCGACTGGTTTTCGGCCACGAGCCTGACCTCGGAGCCCACCGTCACCTTCGCCGTGCCGGCCACGACGATCCAGTGCTCGGCGCGGTGCATGTGGCTCTGGAGACTGAGCACGCCGCCCGGCTTCACCACGATCCGCTTCACCTGGAAGCGGTCGCCCTTCGCGAGGGACTCGAACGAGCCCCAGGGGCGTCGGTCCGTCGGGAAGGCGTCCGCTTCAGGGGCCTCCTGACGCCGAAGATCCTCCACGGCCTCCTTCACCCGTTGACAGGCGTCGGCCCGCGCCACGAGCACCGCGTCGCGCGTCGCGACCGCGACGATCCCCTCGAGCCCGATCCCGACGATCCGGACGCCGTCGCTGCGGAGCAGGCTGTCGCGGCACTCGATCGCGGTGGCGGTCGAACTCAGCGCGTTGCCTTGGGCATCCCGCGCCCCGCCCTGCCAGACCGCATCCCAGCTGCCCAAGTCCGACCAGTCCCCGGAATAGGGCATGACACTGAGGTTTTCCGCCTTCTCCATGATCGCGCGATCGATCGAGATGTCCTCGACATCAGCCCAGCGCTCCGGATCGAGCCGCGTGAAGCCAAGGTCGCATGCGGCCTCCGCGAGGGACGCCTCGACTGCTGACAGCATCCTTGGCGCATGCGCCTTGAACGCCTCGACGACGGCCTCGACGGACATCAGGAAGATGCCGGCATTCCACAGATGACGTCCACCCCGCACCAGTTCGGCGGCGAGGTCCGCATCCGGCTTCTCGACGAAGGCGCGGAGCGGTAGCGGCGATCCCGAAACAGGGTCCGAGCCACTATCGAGTTCGAGATACCCGTAGCCGGTCTCGGGCCGGACAGGCGCGATCCCGAAGGTGACGAGGCGACCGTCGCGCGCCGTCGGCGCCGCGCTGGCGACGGCCGACCGGAATCGGTCCGCCTGCGGGATCGCGTGGTCGGACGGCGCGAGCAGCATCAGGGCGTCGGGATCGGCACCGCGGATCAGAAGCGCCGCCACGAGCGCCGCCGGCGCCGTGTTGCGGCCATCCGGCTCGATGACAATGGCCCCCGGGTCCAGGCCGCAGTCCGCTATCTGCTCGGAGACGATGAAGCGGAACGCGTCCCCCGTAACCACGACTGGAGGTGCGAACTCGGTGCCCGAGAGGCGGCGCACCGAGGCCTGGAACAGGCTCTCGTCGCCGAGAAGCGGCGTGAACTGCTTCGGGTAGCCCTTGCGGGAGATCGGCCAGAGCCGGGTCCCGCTGCCGCCGGCAAGGATCACCGGGTGAATGCGCTGGTCGCTCATGGGGCCCTCGGGGACTGAAAAATCGACAGGGTGGAGTCCGGGGTCATTCCGCGGCCACTCCCGCCGCGTCGCGGATCAGCTCCGACACCTCCGCAACCTTGCGCTCCACGAGCGCGCGATCGCCCCGCGCCTCGACGTTCAGACGCAAAAGCGGCTCGGTGTTCGAGGCCCGGAGGTTCATGCGCCAGTCGGGGAAGGTCAGGCTGAGCCCGTCGAGACGGTCGGCATCGACAGCCTCCGCGCCGAGACTCTCTTCCACGGCTTCGAGGGCGGCTCCCGGGTCGGGCACATTGAAGTTGATCTCGCCCGAGGACGGGAAACGCTCCCGCATCTCGGCGACATGCGCCGAGAGCGGGCGCCCGCTCGCCGCAAGCAGGCTCAGCACCAGGACCCACGGGATCATGCCGCTGTCGCAGTGGAAGAACTCCCGGAAGTAGTGATGCGCCGACATCTCGCCGCCGTAGACCGCCCCGGCCTCGCGCATCCTCGCCTTGAGGAACGCGTGGCCGGTCCGGGAGAGGACGCGCCTGCCGCCGCCCGCGTCGATGGCATGCGTCGTCGCCCAGACCAGCCGCGGATCGCAAACGATCGTCGCCCCCGGCTCCCGCGCGAGCGCCGCCTCCGCGAGAAGCGCGACGACGTATTCGCCGTCGACGAAATCGCCGCGCTCGTCAAAGAAGAAGCACCGGTCGAAATCGCCGTCCCACGCCAGGCCCAGATCCGCGCCCTGCGCCCGCACGGCCATGGCCGTCGCCGCACGGTTCTCCGGCAGGAGCGGGTTCGGAATCCCGTGCGGGAAGGATGGATCCGGCTCGAAGTGCAGCCGCGTGACATCGATCCGGGCGCCCTGCCGGCCAAGTCGGTCGAGCACGGCGTCGAAGGCGGCGCCCGCCGTGCCGTTGCCGGCATTCGCCAGGATCCGGAACGACCGGCCCGCAAGATCTCCCGAGAGAGACGCGACCCGCTCCGCATAGGCCGGGCGCGTGTCGACGAGGGTCTTCGTGCCCGGCGTCGACGCCTCCGACCAGTCGCCGCGCTCCGCGACCGCCCGGATCCGCGGCAGTTCGGTCTGCGGATCGACGGGGCGCGCCCCCGGCCCGACGAGCTTCATGCCGTTGTAGTCGATCGGGTTGTGCGACGCTGTCACCATGATCCCGCCATCCGCTTCGAGATGACCTGTCGCGAAATACACCTCTTCGGTGCCGCACAGGCCGAGATCGGAGACATTGGCGCCGGTCGCCGTCAGCCCCTCGATCACCGCCGCCTTGAGCGCCGGGCTCGTGGCCCGGGCATCGTGGCCGACGACGACGTGCCGCGCCCCGATCACGTCGGCAAACGCCGCTCCGATGCGCTTCGCGATCGCGACGTCCAGCGTCTCACCGAGCCGGCCGCGGATATCGTAGGACTTGAAGCAGTCGAGCTTCATCACGGCACCTCCCTCAGAAATCGATCGCAACCGGCAGATCGAGCCCGTGCTCTTTCAGAAGAGCATGGCGGCGCGCAGCCTTGGCGTCTTCGGCGACCATCTCCGCGCACATCTCGCGCGCGGTGATCTCGGGCACCCACCCCAGCTTCTCCCGGGCCTTCGACGGGTCGCCCAGAAGCGTCTCGACCTCGGCCGGACGGAAGTATCGCGGATCAACGCGGACGACCACGTCTCCCGGTTTCACCGCGACCGTCCGGTCGCTGGTGACCGCCTCGACGATGCCGACCTCGTCTGTCCCCGTCCCCTCGAACCGCAACCGGATCCCGAGTTCTCCGGCGCTCCACTCGATGAACTCCCGCACCGCGTACTGCTGCCCGGTCGCGATCACGAAATCCTCCGGCACCTCCTGCTGCAGCATCAGCCACTGCATGCGCACGTAGTCCCTCGCATGGCCCCAATCCCGGAGCGCGTCGAGATTGCCCATGAACAGGCAGGGCTCGAGCCCTTCGCCGATGTTGGCGAGGCCACGCGTGATCTTGCGCGTCACGAAGGTCTCGCCGCGGCGCGGGCTCTCGTGGTTGAAGAGGATCCCGTTGCAGGCATAGATCCCGTAGGCTTCCCGATAGTTCACCGTGATCCAGTAGGCGTAGAGTTTCGCCACCGCATAAGGCGAACGGGGGTAGAAGGGGGTGGTTTCGCGCTGCGGGCTCTGTTGGACGAGACCGTAGAGTTCCGACGTCGAGGCCTGATAGAACCGCGTCTTTTTCTGCAGTCCGAGAAACCGGATCGCCTCGAGAAGGCGCAGCGTGCCAACTCCGTCGACGTCGGCCGTGTATTCCGGCGCCTCGAAGCTGACCGCTACGTGACTCTGGGCGCCGAGGTTGTAGATCTCGTCGGGCTCGACCTCCGCCACGATCCGCGTGAGGTTCGAGGTGTCGCTGAGATCGCCGTAATGCAGTTTGAGGTGTGGGTTCGGCGCGTGCGGATCCTCGTAGATGTGGTCGATCCGCTGGGTATTGAACAGCGAGGCCCGGCGCTTGATCCCGTGCACCTCGTAGCCCTTCCCGAGCAGGAACTCCGCGAGATAGGAGCCGTCCTGCCCGGTGATCCCGGTAATCAACGCTTTCTTCAAGACCCGCTCTCCTGCACGCGCCGGCAAGGTGGGGGGATCGGGTTCCTCAAGTCAAGCCTGAGTGGCCGATTGGTGACGATCCTGGCCGCGCGACGCGCAATCCCGCGCCCTTGTGTCCGGGCCGTGCTCAGAAGAACTGGCCGGTCTTTCGGGCGTTCTTGAACACCAGAGTGGCGAGGCCGCCGACCTCGTTGCGGCGGAGCGCCCGGTAATCCTCCCGCGACTTCCGCAGGAGACGCCCGAGAGAGCGATTGCTCTCCCCCCCGACCCGCATCCTGACCAGGACCTCCGGGATGTAGGTCGCCCGGAACCCGTCGGTCGAAAAGTATCGCAGGATCGCATCGTAGTCTCCGGCGATCCGGAACGAGGTGTCGTAGCCGCCGAGGCGCTCGATGACGCCGCGTCGCAGAAAGAGAGCGGGATGGGGGGCATCCAGCCTGCACGCAGCCGGCCCGGCGTGAACGCGCCGGAGCGCCAGCGCCGCAGGATGCGGGAGATGTCGTCGCGCCTGACATAGTCGAGGTCACCGTAGACCGCGTCGGGCACGTCGCCAAACGCCTCCGCGACGGTTGCCAGGACGCGCTCGTGCGCCAGCACGTCATCCGAATGCAGGACGCCCACGATCTCGCCTGTCGCGCGCTCCAGGCCCTTGTTCAACGCATCGTAGATCCCGTCATCGGGTTCGCTCACCAGAATCGTGGCCTCATCGGCCTCGGCGCGCAGGACGTCGAGGGTGCCATCGCGCGATCCGCCGTCGATGACGATGTGCTCGATCTCGCGATAGGTCTGGGCGCGGAGGCTGCGCAGCGCCTCAGCGATCGTGTCGCGCCGGTTGTAGACCACGGTGATGATTGAAATCTTCATCGGCCCTGACGCCGTGACACTACCCGACGCGCGAGCCGACGCGACACGGTCACCATCCCCTGCGCAGGCCGGTGGACGCCTCGGGCATTGCGCCGGAGGATCTGGCGGGGCGAGCCCTGTCCGGCGCGCGGGAGGTGCGCCGGTACGCAGGCGGGAAAGCCGCGGAACGCTTCCCCCGACACGGCACGGGTGAAATCAAATGATCCCCCTGATCAGCGCGTGCGCTACGGTTTCCGTTCGTGTTCGTGTGCCGAGCTTCGAGCGCGCCCTGGCGAGATATTCACGGACCGATCGTTCCGATATCGCGAGTTCATCAGAAATGCCCGAGACCTGATAGCCATCGGCCAGGAGGCGCAAGACCCCGCGCTCCCGATCCGATAGATCGGGCCTTTCGCATTCGGTGCCGTGGTCCAACCACTTTACCCGCATCAGACCCCGGATGTAATGCGCAGCCATGTGCAATGTCTGCATGTTCGATTTGACGAATTCCCCAAAATCGTTGCCCGCTTCGTCACCCCATGCCGAAAGCATCGACATCCGCCCCGATGCCGGATCCTGCACCGGAAGGGCCAATGCCTGATATTGCCCGTATTGCTCCATCAAGTGCTCACATAATGGTTTGAATGCCGTCGCCTCGCGCTGTTCCATGACGCTCCGGTGGTCGATGAACAAAGGCGTGCGAAACAGCGACAGGAATTTCATCGTCGGCCGAATATGGCGCAGGTCAAGCTCTTCCGCGTCGCGGATATTGCCGGAATAGGATTGCAGACGCGCATCGTATCGCTTGTCCCAGACATGACCGAACCGGTGCGAGCCGGCGCACCCGGCGAAGGGATTCGACGCGGACAGGGGCAGGTCCAGATGCAGCGCCGTGCGCCGAAGGCCCTGATCCGCAAGCAATCCGGTGACAGCTTTCCAGGAGGCGGAAGAAGACCTGCTGCGGTCCACCGCATCCGCCAACGAGGTCACGTCAAGCCCGCCGACCATGCTTCCCTCCTGTCGTCATTTTCGACGACTTGTCCCGCCCGGTTTTTGCTCTTTAGCATCGCCGCAGCAGGCAATCAGAATCGCGACCTTCAATATCTTTTGCATCTTGCTTACAGTCCGGGGGATAATCAATGATCGACCGATACCTCAAATCCGTTTCGTGGATTTCCGCTCTGGCGCTCGTCGCCGCCTGCAGTGGCGGCGACGAGGCCGGCACGGCCGGCGGCTCCGGGGCAGCGTCCGGCTCCGGCAGCGGCGACGTCAGCGGTCTGGCAGGCCTTTTCGGGACCGGCGGCGGCGAGGATTTCTCGGCGGCCGACCTGCCGGAGGGCACCGGGAGCGAGTTCGTCGCGCGGCTACAGGAGGTTGGCGACCGGTCCGAAGTCTTTCGGTCGACGCTGACGTCCGCGCCGACGGTTCCGACGAGCGGGACGGCGACCTTCAGCGGCACCGGTGGGATCGCCGACGTCAACATTCCCCAGGACGCCGACACCGTCCCCGAAATCGCCGGCTACGCCGCGGTGGCGACGCGTGCCGACGCGTCGGTGGACTTCGGGTCGGGCGACTTCAGCGCGCGCCAGTATGACTTTCTCGACATTGTGGATGCACCGGTATCGGGCGAGGTCACCTACGCGGGCAGGATCGCGTCCTCCGGCGTCTCCGACGACACGACCGTCAGCGGGTCCATCGCCGGGACCGCGATTTCGGCGACCGGGCCCGACAAGGCCGGCGGCGGGTACGTCGGAGTGGCCGACCCGCTGTTTCTCGGGTTCTTCACCGCCGTGGGCTCCGGCGGCACCTATGACGGCGTCGAACTCGGAGGCGGCTTTTTCGCCGCCGAGGACTGAGGGCGCTGCCGGCCGCGGGAGACCCCGGCCTCGGTGGTCTGCTGATCGCGGAGACCGGGCTTGCGACCTGCCTCGTCGCGCGCGCGCCCCGCGACGGCACAGGCGTTCGAGGTCATGGGCGCGATCGAGGCCACGGGTCGACGGCGCCGCGACCTCGTTCCGGATCCCGTTGCCGCCCGAAGAGGCCGAAGGCCCGCGCGACGCTCACCGGCCCAAAGATCGGGCACGCGTTACCGGCAGGACGAGTCGGGGCACGAGATTGCCAAACCCGCAGATCAACCCCATTCACCGTTGACAGGCCTGCGGGCATGTTGAGTGGCGTTGCCGGGCAAAGCTTGCGCACAGTCCCGCGCAACAGGGCGCGCGACCCGGCACAGGACCAGCAGACGACGCGGTGACCGCCATCTGAGCGAGAGCGGATCCCAGGCAGGATCGTCCTCAGCGACACACGCCGGACCGCGGCATCGGGACATGCGCGCGCATCACACAATCACCCGGTTTGGCGTGTCTTCTGTCGAGAGACGCATGCCCCCGTTTCTGAACCACGGTGATCTGAACGATGTTGAAGGCGCTGCTTCGCCTGTTTGCCGGTTCGCCGCGCGACCGCTCCTCATCGGTCATCGAGGTGCCCGACGCGCAGTGGCGGACGCCGCACATTCCGCCAAGGCGCAAGAGCGCGGCGTCCGGGCCGCCGCGCACCCCGCCAACCGAGACCCTGAAAGGCAAATGCTACGTGATCGACGGCGACACCATCGTCATCAGCGGCACCAGGATCAGGATCGCGGGGATCGACGCGCCCGAACTCGATCACCCTTGGGGAAAAAAGTCGAAGTTCGCGCTGATCGGCCTGTGCAAGGGCAAGCTCGTCACCGCGGTGATCAGCGACCAGGTGTCCTACGACCGGATCGTTGCCAGGTGCTATCTCCCCGACGGCACGGACTTGGCAGCCGAACTCGTCAGGCAGGGCCTGGCGCTCGACTGGCCGACCTTCTCCGGCGGGGCATACCGGCATCTCGAACCCGACGGCATCAGACGGAAGCTGTGGCGGGCTGCAGCCAGGCAACAGGGCCGGTTCAAGGGCCCTTAGCGCCGGTCGGTCTCCCCGCCCGATGATCCGACGATCATCCCCGGCGTCCAGGGCGGACAGTGGCGTGCCGCCTGCTCGAACGGCGCTTCCTTGCTGTCACAAGAGCCGACGCCGCGAGCCCTGGCGGATCGCTCAGCGGTAGAGGCCGGGATCCTTGTCCCGTCTCGACTGCTTTTCCGCGTTGATGCGGCGCAGCGTGTGCTCGATGTCCTCCGCCCACTCCGGGACCTGGTCCGGCGCGACGTCCTGTGCAGCGGGGCGCGCCTGCGACGTCTTTTCCCCGGTGGCGTCCGATTTCCGGGATGTCTTTCGAGATGGGGTCATGAGGCCTCCTCACGCAGTGGCATTCAGCCGGTCGTCAATGCGCAGAGTGCAGGCGATTCCGCAACTGCCGTTGACCGAAATCACGCGGGCCGCGCGCGAATCGCGGCTCCCTCGGAGGACGCGAGCCGCCTCGCTTGAGCGACTCACCCCACCGCGCCACACTGGGCGCGCCGCACGGCAGCCCGAGGGAGGAGAGCCATGCATCGTTCCGTCACCGGACACCGCCGCGTGCTCGTCGCGGCCTACCATCGCTACCTCGCGGCGGACCGCGCGCTCGCGCATGCGACCGACGCCGCGGTGACCTGGTTCCCTGAGCCGCCCGGTCGGGGACGCATGCTGATCGGAGACCCGGGCTCGCGGATCAGGGCGCTCTACGAGCGGCGCGACCGCGCGATGGCGCGCCTGGCGCTGGTCCACCGGGCGCTGAGGGAGGCCGAGCGCCGCTACCGGTCGCGGTCCGCACGCCGGATCCTGCTGATCGGGATGCGCTGACGGCCCGGAAAAGACGCCGCGCCCCAGCACGCCCGTGTGCCGGTCGGGATTGACGTGGTCCAGGCGTTTTCCCGACCGCTTGTGCTTTCGCCGCGGCTCAGCGCGGAGTCGCCGAGCTTGCGCGGCCCGGGAAACGGGCCTGTCTCAGTGCGAAGTGCGCCCGCCCCCGATTACCGCTGACGCAGAGCGCAGAGCGCAGAGCGCAGAGCGCAGAGCGCAGAGCGCAGAACGATCTCCGCCAACCCGTAGCTCACCTCAAGCCGGGCGATGTCGTCCCGGCGCACCGCCAGCAGGGCCGCCGCGCGTGCCATGGCGGCATCATCCGAGGCGCCCGAGCGCTTTGCCGCCTCGAACTCCGCGAGGAGCCCCGACACGAGATCCTCGATTGTCGTCCATGTCGTCATCTGCGCTGCCTCACTTCTCGGCCACTGGCCGGCCCAGGCTCAAAGGGCCCTCGCGTCGCTCCATACCGGGGCTCCGGGCACGCGTCCAGTTCGCGACGGCCGATCGCGCTTCGGTAGCCGCTCGAAGCGATACGCAAGCGTCCCATGACCGTGACCGACGGCCCACTCCGCGGCGAGACCACTGGTCGCGCGATCTCCCCGGGGCTAGGCTGATCCCGAGTTAACCAGGGAACGTCGAGGCCAATGGATCCGCTTCTGCAGTGTCCGTCTGCCGCACATCGGGCCGTGCTCCGGCTTCTGGCCTGCGCGAATGGATCCCGCCCCGCCCATGCGCTCGGGGAGGATCTCCGGCAGAGCGCGCCTTCGGCGATCGCCGAGATCGCCTGCACTCACCACGTCCACACGGTCCTCGCTACCGCCTTCCACGGGAGACCAGAGCTCGCAGCGCTGCTACCGCACGATCTGGGGGTGTTCTTCGCGGAGATGCAGAAAGCAAACCTGCGGCGGAACGCGGCGCTTCTCGCGCAACTTCGGACGATCGGCGCGGCGGCGGCGCACCACGGCATCAAGACGGTCGCACTCAAGGGTGGCGCCGAGCTGCTGGTCCCGCTGCACCCTCTGCCCGGCCACCGCTACATCAGCGACCTCGATCTGCTCCTCGCGGACCACGACCTGCCGCACGGACGGCGCATCCTCGAGGCGCTCGGTGGCGCGGAGGCGGACATCCCGGAGATCATCGCGCGCGACCATCATCACCTGCCGCCTTTCCTCTTTCCCGACTGGCCGGCACAGGTGGAACTCCATCGCGCAATCGGCGCACCCGACATCGCGGCGCGGCTTCCCGCGGGCGAGATTCTGGGGCGATCGATGCCGTCCGACCCGCCCGGCTTGCACGTGCCGTCGCGCTCCGACCGCCTCGTGCACCTCATCCTTCACGGGCAGCTGGCGTCGGGCCGGCATCGCCGGTTCGAGGTGTCGCTGCGGGACTGCCTGGAATTCCAGGTGATGTCGGAGGTCCTGTGCCGCGACGACATTGAAATCGCGCGCGGCAGGCTTGGAGGCGGTGCGGCACGGGACGCGATGGCCGGTCTCGAGGCGCTTGCGACCGCGATCTTCGCGCCGGAGGGTTGGGCCGACCTGCCGATCGCGGCGCGCCTTTGGTCCGAGCGCGCCCTCCTGACCCTGGGCCGCCCCGCGGCGCAGCGACGTCGCGACACGATCGACTGGCTTCTGCATCACGGCCGCGCCGCGCTTCTCGACCCCGAGCGGCGACGCCATTATCTCCGCGAGCTCACCCGGCCCGGCGGCATGCAACATCTGGCGGCCCTGCTGCGCGACCGGCGGCGCCGGATCCGGTGACCCCGGCCAGCGCGGTGGCTTTCAGCCGGGCGGTGTGCGGCCGATCCCGGAGATGAGATCGCGATAGGTGTCGACGACGATCGACTGGTCGAATACGCGCTCCATCCGGCGGCGGCCCTCCGCGCCAAGCCGCGCCCGGCCGTCAGGTCCGGCCTCGATCATCCGCTCGAGGGCGCGCGCGAGGTCGCCTGCATCCTTCGCCCGGCAGAGATAGCCGGTGACCTCGTGCTCAACGACCTCGCGGCATCCCGGTACGTCCGTGGCGACGCAGGGCCGTCCCATCGCCGCCGCCTCGAGCAACGTCCGCGGCGTCCCCTCGCGGTAGGAGGGCAGCACAACACAATCGGCGGCCGCGACAAGTGGGCGAATATCGTCGGTCTTCCCGAGGTACTCGACCACGCCGTCGGCAACCCAAGCCTCGACCGTCTCGCGGTCGATGGCGGTGCGGTTCTCGGCGCCGACCGCGCCCAGGAGCTGGAAGCGCGTGCCGGGATGGTGGGTCCGCACCTGCCGTGCGGCCTCGACGAACTCTTCCACGCCCTTGTCGCGCAAGAGACGCGCGATCAGCAGGAAGGTCACCGGCCCCTGCCCCGCATCCGGCGGCGGGGTCGGCGCGAAATGCGCAAGATCGACCCCCGACCCCGGTACGAGCACCGCCTGGTCGGCGCGCACGATCCGCCGCGCCACGAAGAGGTCGCGGTCGTCGGGATTCTGGAAGACCACATGCGGGAGGGTCCGGAACGCCGCCCGGTAGAGCCGGGTCACGACCGCCTCAAGCGCGCCCGTGCTCAGGAACGCGGTGCCGAGGCCGGAGACATTCGGCACGAACGGCACCCCGAGCGAGCGCGCCGCGAGACCGCCGTAGATGTTGGGCTTGATCGTGTAGCCGAGAACGAGGTCCGGCGCCTCTGCGCGGAACGCGCGCCGGTAGGAGCGCACGAGCAGGGCGTCGCGCAAAGGCGAGGTGCCCTTGCTGTCGATCCCGATCGGACGGTGGCGGACGCCGAGGCGGCCCAGGGCCTGGGCGCCGTCGTCGCGGGGAGACAGCGCCACCACGTCGTGGCCGTCTGCGCGTAGGCCCTCGATCACCGGCTTTCGGAAATGCGCGAGGTTCCAGGAGGCATTCGCGGTGAGGACGATCTTCACGGGCAGACAACCACCGTAGGTCGGACGGACACAGTCGGGAAAATCGCTTTCCACCCCGAAGCCTAGCAGGTATCGACGGGGCCGTGAACCTCCTCGCCGGGTATCGTCTTCGTGACGTGGGTCCGGCGGTCAAACGCCAGCTGCGGGAGACGACGCGATGAAGGACCTGAGCGAGGTGACGGTCGCGGTGATCGGCCTCGGCTACGTCGGCCTGCCGCTCGCCGTCGCGTTCGGCAAGGCGTTCCCGACCACGGGCTTCGACGTCAAGCCCGCCCGGGTGGCCGAGATCCGCGCCGGCCGCGACAGCACGCGGGAAGTCTCCCCGGAGGAGCTGTCCGCGGCGCGGCACCTCACCGCCACGGGCGACGCCGCCGACCTCGCGGCGGCCGACGTCTACGTGGTGACCGTGCCGACCCCGATCGACCGCGCCCGCCAGCCGGATCTCTCGCCCCTGCGGCGCGCCTCCGAAGCCGTTGGGGCGGCGCTCCGCCCCGGCAACACCGTGATCTACGAATCGACCGTCTACCCCGGCGCCACCGAGGAGGTCTGCGTGCCGATCCTCGAGGCGGTCTCGGGCCTCGTCTTCAACCGCGACTTCTTCGTGGGCTACAGCCCCGAGCGGATCAATCCCGGCGACATGACCCGGCGCCTGCCCGACATCGTGAAGGTGACCTCGGGCTCGACGCCGGAGGCCGCGGACCGGATCGACGCGCTCTACGCCCGGATCATTCCCGCCGGCACCCACAAGGCCGAAAGCATCCGCATCGCGGAGGCGGCGAAGGTGATCGAGAACACCCAGCGCGACCTCAACATCGCGCTGATGAACGAACTCGCGATCATCTTCAACCGCCTCGGCATCGACACAGAGGCGGTGCTGCGCGCCGCCGGGACGAAGTGGAACTTCCTGCCGTTCCGCCCCGGTCTCGTCGGCGGGCACTGCATCGGCGTCGATCCCTACTACCTCACCCACAAGG
>Ga0102929_1001477_pt1 | contig 14021 bp, 10 predicted proteins | sample SalPonR1_B_D2_MG_FD_78510 | JGI IMG/M metagenome (GOLD analysis project Ga0102929, IMG submission 78510) | Salt pond soil microbial communities from South San Francisco under conditions of wetland restoration - Salt Pond MetaG R1_B_D2_MG | ecosystem: Environmental > Aquatic > Marine > Intertidal... | reverse complement strand
TGCGCTTTCTTGAGGATCGGGCGCATCCCGGCCAGCAGGGCCAGTTCCCTGTCCTTTTCGTTGAACGTGATGCGCAGGCTCCGCGGACCGGTGGGTTCTATCACCTCGATCTTGTCCCAGAGGCTACGGTATCGCGGATGGCCCCTGGTGCCCACGGTGCGGTAGGACCAGATCACATCCTCCACGGTGACCGGGCTGCCATCAGAGAATCGGGCCTCCGGACGCAAGGTGAATTCCACCCATTCGCGTCCCGGCGGAGTCTCTACCGATTCGGCCAGAAGCCCGTAAAGGGAGAACGGTTCGTCCCAGGAACGCCCCAGAAGCGACTCGTATGCGAGAAATCGCAGTTGCCAGGGCGGGCTGCCCTTGAGGATGAACGGGTTGAGCGAATCAAAACCGCCGACATTGCCGGTCACCACCTTGCCGCCCTTTGGTGCCTGCGGGTTGGCATAGGGCAGAGACACAAAATCCGGTGGGAGGGCCGGATCCCCGTACATAGCTATGCCATGCTCGGGGTCCGCCAGTGCCGCCTGGGCCCACAAAAGCGATACAAAAAAGGCCATGGCGCGGATGGTTCCGTGGAAAAAAACTGGTGTCATTCGCGCAACAATCCCCGGCATCCCTTGTTTCATTGACGCGGAGCGTAGAGACGGATTCATGGCTTTTCAAACTTTTAGCTTGGATGACGGCGCCGGATTGCTTATAAAGGGGTCACTGCTCGATAGGTTTCTTGCCTGTATGAAACCTGCCTCAATAACTGGACGCCGGTCTTGTACCGGCGTCTTTTTTTGTCCGCCGCCGCCCCTTTTTTGTCGCCCCCGCCCCGGTGCCCGTTGCATTCGCATGTGCCGCATATATGCTGCAACCGCGAAATAAGGGGATGGCGACATGAGCGTTTCAGGCAAGACCGCGATCATTACCGGATCGAACTCGGGCATCGGGCTCGGGGTTGCGCGCGAACTGGCCCGGGCCGGTGCGAATGTCGTCCTCAACTCCTTCACTGATTCGAAAGAGGACAATGCGCTTGCCGCGGAAATCGGCCGCGAACACGGCGTTGAGGCCCGTTACATCAGGGCCGACATGTCCAGAGCGGAGGACTGCCGGGCCTTGATCGACACGGCGGGCGGGTGCGATATCCTCGTGAACAATGCCGGTATTCAACACGTCGCGCCGATATCCGAATTTCCGACCGAAAAATGGGATGCGATCATTGCGATCAATCTCAGCTCCGCGTTCCACACCACTGCCGCGGCGTTGCCGGTGATGCGTGAACGCGGCTGGGGCCGGGTCGTCAATATCGCCAGCGCCCACGGCCTGACGGCCTCGCCTTTCAAATCCGCCTATGTCGCGGCCAAGCACGGTATCGTTGGATTCACCAAGACCACGGCGCTGGAAACAGCCGAGGAGCCGATCACTGCCAATGCGATCTGTCCGGGCTACGTGCTGACACCTCTGGTCGAGGCGCAGATACCGGACACGATGAAGGAATACGACATGTCCCGCGAAGACGTGATCCGGGACGTGATGCTCAAGCGGCAACCGTCCAAGGAGTTCGCGACGGTCGAGCAACTTGGCGGCACGACCGTCTTCCTGTGCTCTGACGCCGCGGCGCAGATCACCGGCACGACGATCAGTGTCGATGGCGGATGGACCGCTCTCTAGGTCTTGGCGCATCGCAATGACGTTCGGCGCGGGCAAAGCCTCGGACCGGCTTCGCGCGCGGAGCCGGGGAGATGAACGAAAATGACGATCCGCATCAATCTGGCCCTTCAGGGCGGTGGCGCGCACGGGGCCTTCACCTGGGGGGTGCTCGATCGTTTGCTGGACGAGCCGGACATAGAGGTGGCCGGAATCTCGGGCACTTCGGCAGGGGCGCTCAACGGTGCGGCGTTCAAGTCCGGCTGGCTCAAGGGGGGGCGCGATGGGGCGCGCGAAAACCTCGATTGGTTATGGGGACGGCTGGGTGCGGTGGGGGACATGCGCATGCCGGCCTGGATGGCAGGGCCGCTGATGCCCGGCGCGATTTCCTCGGCCCTGGAACATTCCCTGCATTACAACATGGCGGATGCCGTCTCGCGCATGGTGTCGCCTTATGCGTACGGGCCGTTCTATCGCAACCCGCTGACCGGCATTGCCGATGAATTCGATTACGATACGGTCTGTGCCACGGCCGGGCCACGCTTGTTCGTCGGTGCAACCAATGTTCACACCGGCAAGATCCGCGTCTTCACGGGCCACGAGATCAGCACCCGGAGCCTTTTGGCCTCGGCCTGCCTGCCAACGCTTTTTCAGGCTGTGGAGATCGACGGCGCGCATTACTGGGATGGCGGCTACACCGGCAACCCGGCGCTTTTCCCGTTGTTCAGCCATGACCTGCCCGCCGATATCGTGGTGGTCAACATCAACCCCCTCGAACGTACCGAGGTGCCGCGCAGCCCCCAGGAGATCCAGAACCGCATCAACGAGATAAGTTTCAATTCCTCGCTTCTTCGCGAGCTGCGCGCAATCGCCTTCGTACAGCGCCTTCTTTGCGAAGGGCAGTTGCCTGAAGGTCGGATGAAACGGGTCCTGGTGCACATGATCGCCGATGACGTGCTGATGCGGGAACTGTCCGTAGCCACCAAGCTGATGCCGACGCCTCATGTCCTCGGGCGGCTGAAGGAGGCCGGACGCGTCCGGGCCGATGCCTTCATCGACGCCCACAAGGATGACCTCAACAAGAACGGCACCACCGACCTGGAGGCGATGTTCGGCTGACGGGTGTCATGCGCTTGTCGGGTGCAGGGATCGCATCGCACGCCGGATGATACGGTGACTTTCATCAGGTTTCCCGGCCGGCCGCGCGTGCAGTCTGCTCGCCACAAGGTGCGCGAGGTTTTCCTGGCGGATCAGTTCGAAAAGGCGCGTGTGCCGAGGCAAGTCCGGAGGCGGGACAACGTGAAACATGGGTTTACCGATCACGAGATGATGGGATGCATCTTCAATATCGGACCCGATTGTGGCGAATCTGGATCCTGCGGTGAGCGCGACAATGGCTTTTTCCGGGCAGGATCGGCCCCCTGATCGTGCGTTTTCCGGCTTTGTCCGTCATCGGAGGGTTTTCAGGCGCGTCCGAATAGAAGCGCGCGTGGCGTGACGAGGCCGCCTGATCGGCCCGGGAATACCCTGCCTGGGTTGCTGTTCCGGCTTGACCGCAGCCGGGCGCCGGTCTTGACTTGCGCCCAGCCTGACAAGAGGAGAGGTGATGGACATTCCCCTGAATCCATGGCGGGGGCGCGGCCTGCCGGACGACGTGCTGTCGGATGCGCCCTGGCCGAGTGTCGACGCGGAGCGGCCGGAGTTCTTGTTGAGCCGATGTCCCGCGGCCGCGCCGACGCCGTTGGTCCCTTGCAGCGGTTTCGGGGCACGGGTGATGGTCAAGGACGAACGTCAGCGCATGGGCCTCGGCAGTTTCAAGGCGCTCGGTGCGGCCTATGTGATCGCCCACGAGGCAGCGGCGACCGGTTTCACGGATCTGTCCGACGCGTTGTCGGGGCGGGTTTACGTGACTGCCAGTGCGGGCAATCATGGCCTTTCCGTTGCCGCCGGTGCGCGAATCTTCGGGGCCCGTGCCGTGATATTTCTCGCCGAGACCGTGCCCGAAAGCTTCACCGCCCGGCTGCGCGGCAAGGGGGCCGAGGTGATCCGCGCAGGGCAGGAATACGAGGCCAGCATGAACGCGGCGTCCCTAGCGGCGCGTGACAATGGCTGGACGCTGCTTTCGGACAGTTCCTGGCCGGGCTATTTCGACCTGCCGCATCGTTTGATGGAGGGATATCTGGCGATGGCGGCCGAGATCACCGGGGCCATGCCTGACGCGCCTGACCTCGTGATGCTTCAGGCCGGTGTCGGCGGTCTTGCCGGGGCCTGCGCCACATGGTTCCGGCAGGCCTGGGGGGACGGCCCGCGCATCGTGGTGGTCGAACCGGAAGCGGCACCGGCCCTGAGGGATTCGATCGCGGCCGGTCGGCCGGTTACGGCGGACGGACCGGTGTCCAGCATGGGCCGGCTGGATTGCAAGGCGCCTTCGCTGATTGCTCTCAAGGGGCTCGCGCGGGATGCCGATGCCTTCGTGACCGTCAGCGATGCGCAGGCCGCTGCGGTGCTGCCGCAATTGGAGTCCCAGGGGCTGGCCACGACGGAATCCGGTGCGGCGGGGCTGGCGGCGCTGCGCGCGATGACACCGCAGCCCGGCCGCGAAGACCGCGTTTTGGTGATCCTGAGTGAAGAGGCGGAAATGTGAGCGAGGGATTTGCCGAGGAAGAGTACCGCGCGCGTCTTGCTGCCGCGCAGGCGCGGATGGGCGCCGCTGGCCTTGGCGCCCTGCTGCTGACGGCTGAGGCGGATTTCCGGTACTTCAGCGGTTTTCTGACCCGTTTCTGGGAAAGCCCGAGCCGGCCCTGGTTCCTTGTCCTTGCCGCGCATGGCGATCCGGTGGCGGTGATCCCCGAGATCGGCGAGGCCCTTATGCAGCGGACATGGGTGCGCGACATACGGACCTGGCCTGCGCCACGGCCCGATGATGACGGGATCAGCCTGCTTGCGGAGGCTCTGCGCGAGATCGGCGGGCCGGTCGGTGTGCCCTCGGGTCCGGAAAGCATGTTGCGCATGCCGCTTGACGATTTCGAACGGGTGCGGCGCGAAAGCGGGCTGGAATGGCGTGGCGACGCGGGGATCGTCGCAGCGTTGCGATCAGTGAAGTCAGAGGCCGAGATTGTCCGTATCCAGCAAAGCTGTGCCGTGGCGGGGCGGGCCTTCGGGCGGCTGGACGAGATCGTGGCGCCCGGTGTGCCGCTGGCGCGGGTTTTCCGGGATTTCCAGCGTTTGCTGTTGGAGGAAGGCGCCGATTGCGTGCCTTATATCGCGGGCGGGGCCGGGCCGGATGGATACGGGGACGTGATTTCGCCTGCAACTGAAGCGCCGCTTGCCGTGGGCGATGTCCTGATGCTGGATACAGGCGCGGTCAAGGCCGGGTATTTCTGTGATTTCGACAGAAACGTCGCGATCGGGCACAGCCTTCGGCCGCAGCAGGATGCACATCGCCGGTTGATCGAGGCGGTGCGGGCCGGGCTGGACACCGCCCGGCCGGGGGCTCTGGCCTGCGATGTATGGCGCGCGATGGCGGCGGTCACGGGAACGGCGCAGGACGAGGGGCGGCTGGGTCACGGGCTGGGCATGCAGCTCACCGAGGGACTGTCGCTGACGGCACGGGACCGGACGGAGCTGCACCCGGGTATGGTGATCACGCTGGAGCCGGGCGTTGTGACCGGACCGGGACGGATCATGGTCCACGAGGAAGTGGTGGTGATCCGCGCGCGGGCGGCTGAGGCGTTGAGCCCTCTGGCCGGACCCGAGTTGCCGGTGATCTGACGGGCCGGTCGGTCCGTGCTGAGATCGCAGGCGATGCCGGGGCCCGGGCACGCATGCTGGTGACGCGTTTTGCGTTCAACAGGAGACGGTGGTTCGGTGACTGGTGCGCGGCCGCCCGGCGGGCGCGTGCCCGTCGCTGCCACGACGGGCGGGTGACTCCGATCTGGCGCAACATGTTTAATCGGCGACGTTCCGGGCCAGGGCGCAGAACTGTTCGAGGGTTACTGTCTCCGCCCGTTGAGTGGGGTCGATGCCGGCCGCGAGAAGGCGGTCCCCGATATCGGGGCAGAGGCCCTTGAGCGCGGCCCGCAGCATTTTTCTGCGCTGGTTGAAGGCCATCGCGACCACCCGTTCCAGAACCTTGTGATCGGCAGGGAAGCGCGGCGCGGGAAGGGCTTGCAGGTGCACCACGGCGCTGGACACCTTGGGGGGCGGAGAAAAGGCCCCCGGCGGCAGGTTCAGGACGATCCGGGGCACGGAACGCCATTGCGCCAGCAACGACAGCCGTCCGTAGGCTTTCGAGCCCGGCGTTGCCACGATCCTCTCGGCGACCTCGCGCTGGAACATCAGGGTGAGGCTCTGCCAGAACGGGGGCCAGTCCCGCGGGGTGAGCCAGCGCACCAGAAGTTCGGTTCCGACATTGTAGGGCAGGTTCGCCACCACCTTCACCGGAGGCGTGAGATGGGCCAGCGGATCGAGTTGCAGCGCGTCGGCCTCGATCACCTCCAGCCGTCCCGGGCAGGCGTCGGCGATTTGCTTCAGCGCGGGCAGGCAGCGGCGGTCCTTTTCCACAGCCAGAACGCGGCGCGCGCCCTCGGCCAGAAGCCCGCGCGTCAGGCCGCCGGGGCCGGGGCCGATTTCCAGGATGTCGGCGCCGGTCAGATCGCCCGCCTGACGGGCGATCTTGCCGGTGAGGTTGAGATCCAGCAGGAAATTCTGCCCAAGTGACCGGCGCGCGTCGAGGTCGTGATCGGCGATCACCCGCGAAAGCGGTGGCAGGGTATCAAGCGTGTTCATCGGGTCGCGGCGCGGGCAGCGGCCATGCGGGCGCCCATGCGCAGCGCCGCGATCAATGAGGCGGGGTTGGCCGTGCCGTGCCCGGCAATGTCGAGCGCGGTGCCATGATCGGGCGACGTGCGGATGAAGGGCAGGCCCAGCGTGACGTTCACGCCGTGATCGAAATCCAGCGTCTTGACGGGAATGAGCGCCTGATCGTGATACATCGCCACCGCTGCGTCATAGCGCGTGCGCGCGGCGTCATGAAACATCGTGTCGGCGGGCAGGGGGCCGGCGATGTCCATGCCTTCGGCCCGCAAGTGGTCCAGCGTCGGGGCGATGATCTCGATCTCCTCGCGGCCCATGCGCCCGCCTTCTCCGGCATGTGGATTCAGCCCGGCCACCGCAATACGCGGCCCGGCTATGCCGAAATCGCGGATGAGCCCCGCGTGGGTGATGCGGATCGTTTCCTCCAGATCCTCGCCGTTGAGCCGCGCCGGCACCTCGGAAAGCGGGATGTGGATCGTGGCCGGCACGACGCGCAGCGCCTCGCAGGCCAGCATCATCACCACTTTTTTCGTCCCCGCGAGCGCGGCAAGATACTCGGTATGGCCGGGATGGGAGAACCCCGCGCCTTCGGCGAGTGCCTGTTTGTTGATCGGGGCAGTGCAGAGCGCAGCCGCTGCGCCCGAGGATACCAGATCGGCACCGCGCGCGATGACGTCGATGATACCCTGCGCATGCGCCGGATCAGGACGGCCCGGCAATCGCGGACCGGGAAAATCGTGGCGCAGGACAGGCAGGCCGCGGGCGCAGGCCGCCAGGGTGTCACTGGGCTGCGCAATCTCGACGACCGGGCAGGTTTCGGGCAGATGGGCGGGATCACCGATCCAGAAGAACGGCAATCCGGCACCGAGTTCGCGCCACGCCGCGACGGCGATTTCAGGGCCGATCCCGGCCGGTTCGCCGCAGGTCAGCGCCAGAGGAGTGGTCATTTCTCGATGATCCGCGCCTCTGCGCGCAGCTGCTCGAGCCAGCTTTGGGCAAATGCCTCGAGCCTCTGGTTGCCGATCCGGCGCGCGAGATCCTCGGCGGCGCCATCGGGATCTTCCTGGATTTCCTCGGTGCGTCCGCACAGCATCAGCACCATGAGGGTCCGGCCATCGCCACCTGTCAGGTTTGTCGATATTTCGCCGGGATCAAGACGCGCCAACTCCAGCGCCACGTCCCGCGGAATCTCGGACGGCGCCTTGCTCGTGCGTTGCAATACCTCCGGCGAGGTGTTCCCGACGACGCCGTAAAGATCATCGCAGGTATCGGTATTGGCCTCGATCTCGGCCGCGCGCTCGAGGGCTTCGGGGCTGCGTCCACCGTCAAGGTGATATATGGCATATTCGATTGCCGCGTAGTCGGGGCTGGGCGCATCGACCTCTTCGATGGCGCGCATCTGGAAAAGCGCCAGGGCGCCCTGGATCGGAATCGGGTCGGTCACTTCACCGGGGGCCAGGCCAAGGACCACCGGCCGCAGCTGTTGCGGCAGCTTGTTGAGCGACAGCCAGTCAAGATGCCCGCCATCCTCGCGTGAGGGAGAGGCCGAATATTGCCTCGCATTGGCCGAGAACGCCTTGGGCGAGGTGATTTCGGAAAGAGTCTGGGCAAGGGCCTGAATCCGGTTCTCCTGACCTTCCTGCATGGGAATGATGATTTCGGACAAAAGAACGCGCACACCCGCACGCCCGCTGACAGCGGATTGCGCGCGATCCAGATCCTCTTCGCTGACCGAAACGCGCGAGGAAAAGCGGGCGCGCACCATTTCGCGCCATGTGATCCCGGACCGAACGAAATCGCGGAAGGATTGCTCGGACACGCCGGCGGCGTCGAGCTGCTCGATCAGTTGCTCCGCGGTGACATCGCCCTGGCTGGCAAAGTTTTCCATGCCCTCGCGAATAGTGGCGTCGTCGATGGTCACGCCGGCGCTGCGGGCGGCGTTCATCTTGAGCCGCTCCTCGATCAGCTGTTCGCGGGCCAGACGTTCGGGATTGGCCGGCGCGCGCAGCAGGCTGAGCAGCTTGGCACGCTGGTCCAGTTCGTAGCGCGTGATGGCGTTCCCATCTACGGTGATCACTGGCTCGAAGAGATTCTGTGCCGTGGCGCGCGGGGCGGCAAGGCCGAGGGCCGCGGCGAACAGAAACGCGATGCCGGCCAGGAGGGCCATCGCGGCGGTGCGGGAGGGTCGTATCATGATGCCTGTTTGCCTGTTACTTGCATGTGCGGACATAGCTCTTGTCCTGGGTTCGCGTGCTGAAGCCGCGCAGTCCGACGGTCAAGCTGATATCCGTCGAAGGTTCAAGCACGGTTGACGACGTGAAGCGGCGCAGCGCCGACAACGATACCTCCACGCATTCGTTGGTGTAGGTCACGCCGGCGCCGGCGGTGACGCTTTCATCGTTGGCGATGTCATAACGCCATTGAGCACTGCCAGTCCAGTGGCGGGTAAAGCGGTAGCTGCCATTGAAGGCCCATTCCGACAACGTACCGGTGCGGTTTTCCGCCGGATCGTCCCCGAGCCAAATGTAGGAGGCGCCGAACTGCGTCTTGTCGGTGTACCAGAATGCGCGCGCCTCGGCCTTCTCGGTATCAAGTTCCGGGTCGAATATTCCGCGTGCGAACAAGCTGAGCCCGGACGGCATGTGCAGCTGCCCGGAAACAAGCAGATCGGAGTAGTCACCGCGCAACCCCGATGTCTGGGTGAAACTGAAGCCGCCACCCGGCTCTGTCTGCCGTTTCTCGCGCACCACCTGGCCCAGGGTCAGGTTGCCGTGCCAGCCTTGCGGATCCGTCCGTGTCCAGGTGACACCGTAGGCTGCACTGGCGCCGCGTTCGCGCCGGTCCGTTTCGGTGAAACGCGACAAAGAGAAAAGGTTGCCCTCGTCGAATTCGTTGCGGGTGCTTTCGTCGTTGGGCACGAACGGATCCGACCCGCCGACCCAGGCCAGTTGGGCCACGGGTTCGACGACATGGGTGACCCCCCCGGTGCCCGTCCTTATCAGCGGCCAGCGCAGCTGCACCGCCGTCGAAGGCGTCAATTCTGTCGCCGAGCCAGCACTTGTCACGCCGGCCTGCCGGATCTCGAAGTGGTCAATGGCAAGACCGGTCATCACCGTGCCGCGCAGCCCACCGGCAAGGGTCCAGCTTCGACGCCAGTCGGCGGCTGTGGTCAGTCTTGTCACGTCCCGTCCGTCTGCAAAGGTATCGAAATCGGGGCCATCCACGGCAAGATCGGAAGATCGGAAATGACTGTGGGCCTCGGCGGTAAGGCGCACTTCGCCGCCGGCCCGCTCGGGGAAGATGCGCCGCTCGTAGGCGACGTCGCCCACTATGGTGGGGAGGGTCGAATTCTGTTCGCCATCGCGGATACTGTGAAACCCGGTCACTGCGCCGCGCAGCCATGTGTTGCGGTCGGTGCGCTCCAGTTCGATCTGACTTTCAAGACGATCCTTGCCGGAGTACCCGTAATCGACCAGGTAGGCGTCGTCACTGGTAAGCTCGACATCGAAGTTGAGCTTGAAGTCGTTGCCGATGTCGAACCTGCCTTCTCCGAAAAGGTAGCCGCGGGTGTCGCGGTTGGTAAGATCGTCATCCGAGATCGCTCCGTCGAGGCGCAGATCGCCATTGCTGAATGCCTGCCGATAACGGAATTCCAGTGTCCGGGTCTTTTCCGATACATACGGGGTGAGGGTGATGTCGGCATGGTCGCCCAGACGAAGGAAATAGGGCACCTTCACACCCGTACCGAGCAGGCTCGAGGTGCGGATCACAGGCACAAGGAAGCCACTCGCGCGCTCAACCGTGGGATCCGGCAGGCGCAGGCGCGGCAGGTAGAAAACCGGCACGTCCAGAACCCGGAACTGCGCATTGTGCAGGTAAAGCTGCCGGGCCTGGCTGTCGTGGACAACGCGCTTGGCCCGGATCTGCCACAACGGGGGGCGGCCATGTTCGCAGACCCGGCAGGAAGTGACAGTGGCGTTGTAAAGCTGCGAAAGGCGCCCGTCCTCGCGGTTCAGTTGGGCGCCGGCCACCTGAAGGCGCTCGTCCATGACCATCCGGGCGCCGCGCAGAAGGCCGTTCTGCATGTCGCGATCGAGGCTGGCGCTATCGGCGAGGACGGTGGTGTAGCCGCCATCCGTCAGGGTGATGGGACCGGTGATTTCCAGCCGATCAGAGGCGCGATCATAGGTGATCGAGGTTGCACGGAGGCGCTGACCCTGGAAATAGGCCTCGACGTTGCCATGCGCCTCGAGGCGGTTTTCACCGCTCAGGCGCACATCGTCTGCGACCAGCATGGCCGGTTGTGCAGTTTCCGCCCCCTGTACCTGTGCGGTTGCCGGACGGGCCGGAACGAACGCAAGGAGCAGCGCAAGCGCGACCATGAGGATCGCGATCAACAGGACGTCCCGTCCAGGTCCGTCCGAGCGACCGTGTATCGCGACGCTTCGGAGACGGGGGCGATATGCGTGTGACGCCGTCATCCGTCCTCCATGTGCAGGAAGATTCCGGTCGCCATGAGCAGCCCCGCCACCGGTGGGGCCCATGCGGCCAGCATCACCGGAATTTGCCCGTTCTCGCCAAGCACCTGGGCGAAATTCCGGATGTAATGCAGTCCGAAGCCAAGCAGCACCGCCGACAGGACCGAAACGCCGGCATTCGACAGACGGGCATGGCGCATGGTGAAAGCCGCGGTCATCACCACGAGTGCCATGAGATAGATCGGGCGGGCCACCTCCATCTGGAACCACACGGCGTAGCGCCGGGCCGAAAAGCCCGCGCCTTCCAGTTGCGAGATGAAATCGGGCAGATCCCAGATCGGAATGTATTCGGGCTTGCCGAAACTGTCGACAATGCGGTCGCGGGTCAGTTCTGAGGGGACGCTGAGGGTTTCCAGCCGACGTGCGGCGGCTTCGGCGTTGCGCCCCGGGGTCAGATCCCAGATCTTTGCATCCGTGACGTGCCATTCGCCCTTGCCCAGCGTGGCACGCCGTGCGGTGATGCGGCGCAGCGGCTCGCCGTCGGGCGAAAAGGAGATGAAGGTGGTATCGAAAAGCACATCAAGATCCGAGCTGGCGCGTTCGGAATGAATGACTGTCTGCCCCGTGGGGCCACCCTGACGCAGCCAAAGGCCTTCGGAAGAGAGCGCGAGAATACTTGTGCCACCCTCGGCATGGCTGTTCTCGACGTCCTTGGCAAGCTTGGCCGTGCCGGCGACGATCGGGTTGAGCATCGTGACCGAGATCATCCCGATCAGCAGCGCCACTGTCAACGGCGCCAGCAATCCGCGCAGCGCCGAGCGCCCGGCCGACCTGACAACCACCAGTTCCGAACTGCGTGCCAGCCGCATGAAAAGTGCCACTGACGACAGGATCAGGACCAGCGGCAGGAACTCGTAGTTTTCCTGCGGCATGTTCAGGAGCACGATCCGGACCACCTCGGCGAAGGGCAGGTCCGGGAAATCCTGCAACTCGTCCACCAGGTCGATCAGCCCCAGCAGCACCATGAACACGAAGAACATGCCGAGAAAGGTCCACAGGAACTTGCGAGCCAGGTAGAAATCCAGAATCATGCCGGATCTCCCCGGGCAGATCGGCCCAGAACGAGAATCCGGCGGAGTGCCAGCGCGCGTGATCCGAAGAAAAGCAGTACGGCCACTGTCGCCAGCCCGAGCAACCCGGGAAGGTACATCAGCGGCCAGAGGGCGGGATTGGCCAGCACCGGCCCCGATACCATCCCTTCGCCCAGCTTGATCGCCACCAGCAGCAGGAAGGCGGTGACGATCTGCCACCACACCCCGAAACGGCTGAACGTGCCGAGGAGGAGCGCGGCGAAACCAATCAGCGCGGCTGCCACGCAGATGACCGCTTCCGAGATTCGGCTGTGGGGTTCGAAAACCACCTGCCCGAGTGTGGCCCCGGTGCGTTCGGTCACCGCCGCCGGGGCAGCGAGCAGCGTGGCGGTGGAAATGAATTCCACCTTGTCCAGATTGGCCACACCTTCGGGTATCAGGCTGCTGATGTCATAGGAGAAATCATCGTAATGAGTGGTGAAAAGCCTTTCGCCGTCGCCGCGCAGATACTGCGCCAGTCCCGACACCATGACCAGTTTGGTCCCACCGTCCTCGGGCACCAGATAGGCGCGGGGCGAGGTGTAGACAATCGGGTTTTCCGGGTCGCGGCGGTCCGACAGGAACACATTCTGCAACTCGCCCTCGGGCGTCACGCTGCGGATATAGAAGGTCACGCCGGACGCCGGATGCAGGAACTCTCCAACGGTGAGCAGTTTGGCGGTCAGATTGCGGGCAACCTCGGCCTCGCGCAAGCGCAGCTTTTCGGCACTCGCCGGAACCAGAACATGCGTGAGGATCGACATCATCAGCGCAACGATCAGGCCGAATATCACCGCCGGCCGGGCCATCCGCCAATGCGAATAGCCGGTGGCCTGCATGACGGTAAGTTCGTTCTCGGTGCTCAGGCGGTTGGTGACATAGACGGCTGCCGCGAATGCCGCGATGGGAAGCACCACCGCGATCACCGCCGGCAGGGTCAGTGCGGTGAATTCCAGAAAGACCCACGCCGACTGTCCGTCGCTGATCAGGTGGTCGAACATCCGCACCGCCTTGTTGATCCAGAATATCGCCACGAGGATCAGCGCGAAGAAGCCGAACAGGATCATGAATTGCGACAGCATGTATCTGTCGAATCTGCTCAATCAATATCCCCCGTACCCGTCTTTTTGACGAGGGTATCCCAATTGCGCCGCCGGGAAAACTGCTATCTGGTCAACTCGGCGGCACCGCGCTAGGACTTCGGGCACGGTCCGGCCGGACCAAGGGGCAACGACCCCTACCTAAGGCGAACAACAGGAGCGATTCCATGAGCAAACCCGTCCCCGTCACTTTCCACGACACCGACCTTGAGGAGATCGCAACGGCCAGGGGGCGCGTGGCTGTCGTAGTCACGCCCGATGGCCGTATGGATGCCGGGGCGCGGCGGGCCAATCGTCTCACGAAGGGGGCCCTCAAACGGATGATAGAAGCCGGCGTCATGGAGGACGCCAAACCCGGCGACGTGATCAGCCTGTCGTGGCCCACCGGCATGGCCGCGGAAGCCCTTGACGTTGTCTGCCTGCCACGCGCCGCAAAGCCGGATCTTCTGCGCAAGGCGGGCTCGGCCCTGGGGAAGCTCATGGATCACAAGAGCTTTCTGGTTCTGGCCGGGCAGGTGCGCCGGCCCGAGGAGCTGGCCCTTGGCCTGTCCTTGCGGGCCTACGATTTCACGGTGCGCAAGACGGCCGGGGACAAGGATGCTGGCGAGGTCCGGATGATGGTGGCCGACAGCGATGCCGCTGAGGCTGCCTATGGTCCCGCCGCGGCGGTGGCCGAAGGCGTTTTCCTGACCCGCGATCTGGTCAATGAACCCGCCAACCACCTGACCACCACCGAATTCGCCGCCCGGCTCGAGGGCCTGCGCGATCTGGGCGTCGAGGTCGAGGTGATCGAGGAGCCGGCGCTGGAAGAACTGGGGATGGGCGCGCTGCTGGGCGTCGGCCAGGGCTCGGCCAGCCCG